>Ga0114129_10001323_pt1 | contig 33151 bp, 24 predicted proteins | sample RhiMetdeltSRZDD1_FD_80071 | JGI IMG/M metagenome (GOLD analysis project Ga0114129, IMG submission 80071) | Populus rhizosphere microbial communities from Tennessee, USA - Rhizosphere MetaG P. deltoides SRZDD1 (version 2) (version 2) | ecosystem: Host-associated > Plants > Roots > Rhizosphere >...
ATACGGGCAGACTGGCGCTAACGACTCTCCGGATCAAGCCGATACGCCGCGCCGGCTGTAAACTTCTGGCATGAGCACCCCTTCCCGCCGCTTCGGGTTCGAGACTCGAATGCTCCACGCCGGCCACGTCCCGGATGCGGAGGTGGGCGCCCGCGCGGTTCCGATCTATCAGACCACCTCATTCGTGTTCGACGACCCTGAGAGCGCGGCGCAGCTGTTCGAGCTCAAGCAGTACGGAAACATCTACACCCGGATCGCCAATCCCACGACGGCAGTCTTCGAGGAGCGGCTCGCCTCTCTGGAGAATGCGACCGGGGCGGTCGCGACGGCGAGCGGTATGGCGGCTCAGTTTGTCACCTTCATGACGCTGCTCGAGCCGGGAGACGAAATCGTCGCCTCGGCCCACCTCTACGGCGGCTCGGTAACGCAGCTGACCCACACGCTGAGGAAGCTGTCGGTCGAGGTGCGATTCGTCGATCCGACCCGGCTGGACGAGTGGGAGCGGGCGATCAGCCCGCGGACCCGCGCACTGTACGGCGAAACGATCGGCAACCCGCGCGGCAGCATCCTCGATCTCGAGCCGCTTGCCGCGCTGGCGGAGAGCCGTCGGATCCCACTGATCGTTGACAACACCTTCGCCACTCCCTGGCTCTGCCGGCCCCTGGATTGGGGCGCCACCATCACACTTCACTCCGCTACCAAGTTCCTGGGCGGCCACGGCACTAGCATCGGCGGCGTGCTGGCCGAGTCGGGCAAGTTCGACTATTCCCATTTTTCCACAATCGCGAAGCCGTCGCCGGCGTATCATGGGCTCAACTTCTACGAGAACTTCGGTCATTACGGGTTCTTGATGAAGGCTCGGGCCGAAACGGTACGTGACACCGGGGCATGCTTGTCCCCCACCAATGCGTTTCTCCTGATCCAGGGCCTGGAGACCTTGTCGGTTCGGATGGAGCGACACGTCGCGAATACCTTGGCGGTCGCCCGGTTCCTCTCCGAGCACCCGGCGGTCGCCTGGGTCGAGTACGCCGGCCTGCCGGAGCACCCGCAGCATGCGCTGGCCCGGAAGTATGTGTGCGGCCGACCAGGCGCGGTTTTCGCCTTTGGGCTGGACGCCGGCAACGATGGACGCGAGGCGGGGGCCCGCTTCATTCGCGCGCTTCAGATCTTCTCGCACCTGGCCAACGTGGGCGACGCCCGCAGCCTGGTCATTCACCCCGCTTCGACGACGCACCAGCAGCTTACCGACGACGAGTTGGTCCGCTGTGGGGTACCGCCTGAGATGATTCGCCTGTCGGTTGGACTGGAAACTCTGGAGGACCTGCTGTGGGACCTGGATCAGGCCCTGCGTGCGACATCCAGCTGAACACTCAGCTCACCGAGGATCAGCGCCGTCGCTTCCAAAACGTGGACACCATCCGCCGCGTGCTGCAGCAGAGTCACACGATTGCAATCGTCGGCCTGAGCACCGATCCCGCCAAAGCCAGTCAGTTCGTGGGGACGTATCTCCAGCACGAGGGCTACCGCATCGTCCCGGTGAACCCCAAGGCGAGTGAGCTCCTAGGAGAACGAGCCTGGCCCGACCTCGAAAGCATCCCCTTTCCGGTGGATCTGGTGGACGTGTTCCTGCCCGGTCGACTCTGCAAGGCCATCGCCGAGCAGGCGATCGCCATTCGGGCGCCGGCCATCTGGTTTCAGCTGCGGATCGACGCCCTGGAAGCCGCGGAGCTGGCCGAACGAGCAGGTCTTGCCGTAGTCATGGATCGCTGTGTCAAGATGGAGCACGGCAGGTGGGCGGGCAGCCTGCACTGGGCAGGGATGAATACCGAGATCGTGACTGCGCGAAAGCGTCAGCGTGGCTTGCTGTAACGCGGGCCCAGGAAAAACGTGTCCGATACGTACTCCCCAAGCTTGGCTTCCATGCTCCAGAGCTCGATGCGATATGGCTCCTTTGCCGGTCGGCCGTCGTTGTATGCATGATAAAGGTCGCGGACCAGCGGATTCCGATATTTGTCCGGTTCGGAATAGAACCCGCTGCCGAGCACGGCCCGCATGATCTCCGGCTTGACCTCCTTCACCTGATAGAAGATTCCTTTTCGAAGCACGATATCCATGGCGGCCCGCTGCCGGGGACCGCGGTCGAGATCGATGAGCGAGCTGTCGAGCGGCCCCTGATTCGGGATGACCTCATTGGGGTGGTGTTTCGGAGCCTCCGGGCCAACCGTCGTATCCCGCTTGGGAGCCTGGGCGTCGGTGGTGCCGGGCAAACCGGCCGGAGGAAGCGTATCGGTCGCGCCGGGGGAGCCTATGTCAGTGCCCTTGGCAGCCGACCTCGTAATCACAAGCAGAGAGACCAGGATCAGGACGATCGTCCCGCCGACCAGGGTTCCGACCCACGCGAGTATTCTGTATCGCATCGTATTGCCCTCTGCTACATTGAAACACGGAAGTCACACCACGTCCAGCCGTTCTCCTCACCCGGAAGAACCTACGTATGCGCCTGCCGCTGCTCCTGACAATGGTCGGACTCATGATCTTCGCCTCGCCGGTCCCGGCGCGGGCTCAGGACGAGAAGGCTCAAGAAGTCATCAAAAAGTTCAAGGAGCTAAAGCCGGAGTTGGCCGAATACTTCAAGAATGCACAGGGCTACGCAGTCTTTCCCAGCGTCGGCAAAGGTGCGATCGGCGTCGGCGGCGCCCACGGGAATGGATTTGTGTACGAACGTGGGAAGCTGATTGGCAAGAGCAGTCTGACTCAGGTGACCATCGGCCTCCAGCTCGGCGGGCAGGCCTACAGCGAGATCGTCTTCCTGCAAGACAAGGCCGCCATGGACAGCTTCAAGAAGGAAAAGCTGAAGCTGGACGCGCAGGCCTCGGCGGTGGCGGTGACCGCCCGCGCCGGCCTCGACCTCCCCTACCGGAACGGTGTCGCCATCGCGACCATGGTAAAGGGCGGGCTCATGTACGAGGCCTCAGTCGGCGGGCAGCACTTCAGCTTCAATCCGTTGTGATTGTACCGAAGGAGCGAGGCTAGTTCAAAGCCTTGCCGGTCAGCGGCGAGCTTTTCGTCGGGCGTGCCGATGCGGTCTTGCGGGGAGCAGAATGGGGGGCGGGCGCCGCACTCGCCCTAGGCGCAGTCATCTCAATGACGTCCTTCGCGCCGCTCTTCTGCAGGAGGGCCGTCAGGCTCTGAGTTCCCTGCCGACGACCCAGCTTCCACGTGGTAGCTGCTACGCCATCCTTGCCCGACATCACTCGCGCCGGTTTGACCGACCCATCCGATACACTGAACACGACGAGAGCATTAGGGACCGGATTTCCATACACGTCCGTGACGCGAGCTTGTACGGGCGCGCCACCACGCGCTGGCGGTGCGCCGCCCGGATCGAGCAACGCGAGGTTGGCGGGTGCCCCCGGCGCAACAGCAGCCGTGAAGCGCAATGGGGCGACGTTGTCTATGGAAACCGTGAGTGCCTGGGCTCCGACTTTTTCGCCTAGTCTCCAATGGATGTCGGCGCGGCCCGTCGAATCGCTGACAACGAGGGAATCAGTGGTGGGTCCGCCGCCGGACACGGAAACGGCCACGCCGGGCACTCCATTGCCGGCTGCGTCGGTTACTCGCACGGACACCGGTTTCGACAGGTCAGTTCCCGCCACCCCCCGCACTGACGATGACGTAAGCCCGGTAAGCTTGGCCGGCGCGCCGGGGAAGCTTGCGGCCAGAACGGTTGCAGGGGGAACGGTCCGTCCCGAGCCGAGCTGAGCCTTCGCGCGTTGGACGCCGGCCCGGGGTCCTAGCCACCACTCCGCGTGAGCCTCTCCTGCCGAGTCGGTTCGCGCCGCTCGGCCGACGATCCGGCCGCCATCCAGGAGCTTCCACACCACCGGCACACCAGGTAACGCCCGCCCGGACGAATCGGTAACCTGGATCCCGACCACAACCGGGTCAGCTCCAGCCGCGAGACCACTGGGCGCATCCTCGACCTGGGCTACACGCGTGTTGGCGCGACTCGGCTCCACCTCTGCGACGGCGACCGCTCCCGAATCGACACCAGCAACGGTCGCGTGCAAGCGCTCGGGCCCGGGACGATCGCCGGTCGTCCAGGTAGTCGCTGCCAACCCGTCGGCATTGGTAATCGCGGTATCAGGGCGCGCCGTCCCGGCGCCTTCCTCCGGAGCGAAACGAACCACGACACCGGCCATCGGACGGCCAACCCGTGACTCGACCCGCACGCCGATCGCCTCACCCAGCCTACTCTCCACGCCGGCGTGCTGGTCTGCGCCCTTCACCACGGTGACGCGGCCCGGCACTGGGACAATGTCGAGGAAGATGCTGTCGCGTGCGCCGTCCAGCTCCGCGATCAACGCCGTCCGTCCCGCCGCCCGACCAATCACATCGGATCCCTCTACTCGAGCGAGAGCACTGTCACCGGTGTGCAGACTCGCCGCCGAGCGGAGAATGGGATGGCCTCGCGCATCCTGGGGCTTGACCGTTATCGAGGCGTGCCCACCTTCGGGCACGCGAAGAACGCTGTCCGAGCCGAATTCGAAGCGAGCAGCCTTCGGCCGAACCACGATACGCGCTCTCGCGACCTTACCCGCTACCGTCGCCGTGAGGTTGGTCGCGCCGGGTGCACGGGCGATCACGAATCCGGCGCTGTCGACCATCGCGACCGCAGCGTCATCGGTCTTCCACTCGATGGCTGCCCCGACCAGCGCGGTGCCTCTCCGATCCGTTACCGTGGCCACATACCGAAGCGTGTCCCCCAGGGACCTCGCGGTGTCGCTGACGGGCGTCAGCCCGATCCAGCTCACCGCCAGATTCGCGACCGAGTAGCGGGTGCCCTCGTCGCCGATCAGGCCGCAGGAGTGAGCCGAGGCGAGAATCGTCGCAAGGGCGGCGCCGAGGCCAATGCCCCCGCTGATCCACCGACGGGTTTGATGGAGAGGCTGCAAAGGATTGCGTTTGGGCACGGTTGAGGGATTGGAGACAGGCCGTATACCTGCACGGATCGAACCAGCCCGGCCGGGCCGGGCAGGGGTGCTAATGGCTTGGTTTACAACGCCTTTGGATGGCCTGCCAGGATGCGTTTCAGGCCCGGCACCGGGCAACTTGCGACCCCGGCTGGCGGAACGGCTGCCGATCGATCAGCGGGATGCTGCGAGCGCTTGCTCTACGTCGGCTACGACATCGTCCACGTGCTCGAGCCCAACCGAGATCCGGATGAGTCCGGGGACGATTCCCACGCGAAGTCGCTCTTCTTCCGTGAGCTTCGAATGCGTCGTTGATGTCGGGTGGGTGACGATGCTGCGGGTGTCGCCCAGGTTCGGACTGTGTGAGAGCAACCGTACGGCGTCGAGAAATCGGCGTGCGCGCTCGAGCCCGCCGCGCAGGACAAGGACGACGATACCGCCTCCCTGACACATCTGGCGGCGGGCCAGATCGTATTGCGGATGGGAAGGAAGAAAGGGATAACGTACCCGCTCCAGCTCGGTGTGTCCCTCGAAATGACTGGCCAGGGTCAAAGCGTTGCTGCAGTGCCGGTCCATCCGCACCGCGAGAGTTTCCAGGCTCTTCGACAGGATCCACGCATTGAACGGCGAGAGCGCCGGTCCGGTGTGGCGCGCGAAGAAACGAATCTCGCCGATCAGTCCCTGCGGGCCGACCACGACGCCGCCAAGCGTGCGACCCTGCCCGTCCAAGTATTTGGTTGCGGAGTGAATGACGAGGTCGGCACCGTGGTTGATCGGCTGCTGGAGGTAGGGCGTGGTGAAGCAGTTGTCTACTACCAGCGGGGTACGGTTGGTGTGTGCCAGCTCAGCGAGCCACCGGAGATCTACCAGGTCGAGCCCCGGATTGGATGGGGTTTCCACGAACACGAGCCGTGTGTTGGGACGGAACACGCCTTTCCAACTTTCGCGATCGGTCAACTCGGCGTAGCTGTGCTCGATCCCCCAGCGCGGGAGCAGACGGGTAAGGATCTGATGAGTGGAGCCGAATAGGGCACGTCCCGCCACGATGTGGTCGCCCGCCTTGAGCAGGGCCGCGAGCGTTGCAAAGACCGCCGCCATACCAGAGGCAGTCGCGACGCCGTCATCCGCGCCTTCCAACTGGCAGATCTTCCGGACGAACTCATCGGCGTTCGGGTTGGAATACCGGCTGTAGATGTTTCCGGGAATCTCCTCTGCGAAAAGCGCCCGCGCCTGTTCAGCGCTCTCGAAGACAAAGCTGGATGTGAGAAACAAGGGCACCGAGTGTTCGCGCTCCGGCGAGACCGGCACCTGAGTCCGGATCGCTGCAGTCTCCGGGTGCTCGGAGTGCGGCGTCACGGCGTGGACGACTCTGGAGCGATCGCTGCTGCTGGGACGATCGCCTGACTATAAGTGATCGCGGCGGTCCGCTCGACCACGCGCGCTACCGAGCAATACTTCTCCATTGACAGCTCCACTGCTCGCCGCAGGGCTGCCTCATCGACTTGACCGCTGGCGGCGAAGTGCACGTGAATCCGGGTAAATACCGAGGGCTCACCCGCCCCCCGCTCTCCCTCCACGGTGACCGTCAGGTCATCCAGCTCCTGGCGTTGCTTGGCGAGAATGCCGACGACATCGATCCCGGCGCAGCCGCCGAGGGCCGACAGCAGCAGCTCCATGGGCCGCGCACCCAATCCCTGCCCGCCGATGGCGGCCGCACCGTCGATCGGCACCACTCCGCCATTGCCGGTCTCGGCCACGAAGTGGACCGCACTGTTTTGGCGGCGGACGACAGCCCGCATGGTGAGGCCCACTGACTCGCTCATCGGTTGGGCTGCGGTGTCACGCGAAGGTAAGGCTTCTTTGCCACGAAGCCCCTGGGAAAGCGGGCGCGCGCCTCGTCATCCGAGAGTGCCGGAAACACGATCACATCGTCGCCATCCTCCCAGTCCGCCGGGGTGGCGACACCGTGATTGGCGGTCAGCTGGAGCGAGTCGACGACTCGGAGCAGTTCCTGGAAGTTCCGCCCGGTGCTGGCCGGATAGGTCAGGGTCAACTTCACCTTGTTGTCCGGTCCGATCACAAAGACGGAGCGCACAGTCACCGTTTCGCTCGCAGTCGGGTGGATCATGTCATACAGCCGGGAAACGGTCCGGTCCGGATCGGCGATCAACGGAAAGTTGAGCGCGTGCCCGGTAACGTCATGGATGTCGTCGGTCCAGCGTCGGTGCGACTCGAGCGGGTCGACGCTCAAGCCAATGACTTTGACGCCTCGCTGGTCGAATTCGGGTCGCAGGGCGGAAAGGCTTCCCAGCTCGGTGGTGCAGACGGGCGTAAAATCCTTGGGGTGGGAAAAGAGCACGGCCCACTGGCCTGCCTTCCACTGGTGAAACTGGATCGGCCCTTCGGTGGTCTGGGCCAGGAAGTCTGGCGCGTCGTCTCCCAGGCGGATTGCCATTGCTGCCTCCTTAACGTGTGCGGCGCGGCGGTTCCCCGTCCGGGAACGCTAAGCGGCCCGCGAAGACTGTCGCGGGCCGCTTGCCGCGACTTAGATGGTGAAGCCGGAAGCGTCCGGCCGCGCGGCCCATCAAGTCGGGGAAATCGCCGCGCTGAATGATTATGCGACTTCAGGCGCCGCTCGTCAAGTACGCCCTATGCGCAGCAGAATCAGGAAGGATCGGGTCTCGTAGCTCTCGGCACTGGTGATGGTGGACAGATGGAGATCCTTGAGACCATAGACGTAGCGGCCTTCCAGACCCAGTCCACCGAACCCTATCCCTGCTCCGAAGACCATTCCGTAGTCGTGCTTCTCATGCCCGGACGGACAGTCCTGGCCGTTAGCGGTACGGCAGCGAACCTCGAACGATACCTGCGGCCCGGCATAGATATACGGCTGAATGAGCTCGATCGGTATGAGGAGCTTGGCGTAGACCGGCACGTCGATATAGTCGAGCTTGCTGGGCGCGGTAGCGGTCACAGAATCGGACTCGGCACCGCGCTGCGCGTAAAGACCTTCGATGTCGAAGCCGAGTATCCCGGTTCGATAGCCAATGTACACGCCGGCCGCAAAGCCGGTCCTCTTGTCCAGATTGCCGGGCAGCAAGCCCTTGTTGGAGATGTCCCCGAACGACACACCGCCCTTGATGCCGGCCTCTCCCTGAGCGAGCAAACCGGCCGGAAGCGCGAGCACGAGCAACGCGAGGAGCGTAGACCAGCGGAGGTTCATACGATGTCCTGGATGGGGTCAGAGTAGCGTAAAGGCCGCCAGGATTTTGGCGACGTGACGAGCCTCACAGGAGTTCAAGCGGCGGACTCGGCGGCTGTGCCCCTTGGGCCGAGGGCGCCGATGGCATCGAGCACTACGGGCAGCAGCAGAAGGGTCACCCCTGTCGAGATAGTAAGGCCGCCGACAACCGCCAGCGCCAACGGCCGTTGAAGCTCAGCTCCGGCTCCAAAGCCGAACGCCAGGGGCGCCAGGCCCGCCAGCGTACAAAGGGTAGTCATCAAAATCGGGCGGAGACGCAGCCGCCCCGCCTCCACTAGCGCGCCATGATAGGCAACTCCCGCTGCTCGAGTACGGCGCGCAGCATCCAACAGGAGGATTCCGTTCTTCACGACAAGTCCCACCAGCAGAATGATCCCCATGAAGCTCGACACATTGAACGGAACTCCGGCAGCAAGCAGCAGGAGCAGCGTTCCCACCAGTCCGAGCGGGGCCACCAGCACAATAGAAAGAGGACCTCTGAACCCGTCGAACTGAGCTACGAGGACCAACAGGACGGCTCCTGTGCCCAGAGCGAATATGCCGAGCAGCTGACGAAACGCAGTGCGCTGGCTGGCGTATTGCCCTCCCACCTCCATGGTCACGCCGGCTGGGAGCGGCACGCGCGCAGCCGCAGCACGGACATCGGCCATGACCGCGCCGAGACTGCGACCACTGGTCCTACCGGTGACCGGCACGTACGGCCGCAGATTCTCGCGTCTCAGTTCGCTGGCGCCGGCCGTATCGAAGACTGAGCCGAGCGCGCCGAGCTGCGTCCAGCCGGAGGGTCCGACCACGGGGACCTGCGCTGTGAGGTCGCGACTGAAGCGCACGCTGTCAGGAAGTCGCACTCGAATCGGAATCAGCCGGTCGGGTTCCCGCGCCGTCCCGGCATTGGCACCGAACAGCGCAGAGCGGGCCTGAGCTTCGACTTCCGTTGCGGTAAGACCCAGTCGCGCCAGACGAACCGGATCGAGTTGCAGGCGTAGCTCCGGACTGGGACCTTGCACACCGTTGAACAGGTCTACCAGGCCAGGCGTCGGCTCGATCGCCTTTGCCACCGACACCGCGGCGCGCTCGGCGGCAGCATGGTCGCTGCTGAATAGCTTGAGCTCCACCGGCTCGGGTGAACCTGCGAGGTCGCCAATCACGTCCTGCAGCAACTGGACGAACTCTACCCGCACCGCCGGCGCCTCGGCCTCTGCCGCTGCCCGGACGCGATCAATGACCTCGAACACCGAGGCGGAGCGGCGCCGCCTGGGCTTGAGCAGCACCGTGAAGTCACCGGTATTCGGGGCAGTCGCGGCGAAGCCAAGCTCGCTCCCGGTGCGCCGGGTGAACGCCTGGATATCGGGGTCGCGAAGCAGGATTCGCTCCAAGACGCCAACCTGGCGATTGGTCTCGCTCAGGGCCGTTCCTGCAGGAGCCCAGTAATCCAGAATGAATCCGCCTTCGTCCATCTCGGGCAGAAAACCGGTGCCGACGAAGCGCATGAGCGCCAATCCCGAGATCGCGAGGAAGACAGCCACACCCAGCGCAGTAGCACGATGTTCCAGCAACCACGCGACCGCCAACCCGTAACGCCCGCCCAATCGCTCGAGCGACACACGACGAGACGGCCTTTTCGACCTTGCCGCACCACGACGACCAACCAGCGTCGGAATGAGAGTCATGGCAAGTGCGAGCGAGAGCAGGACGGCGATCGTCAGCGCGAGGGCGAATGACCGGAAGAACTCGCCAACTACGCCTTCGAGCAGGCCAAGGGGCAGAAACACGACAACGGTGGTGAGGGTCGAGCCTGCTACCGGGCCGAAGATTTCATCGGTCGCCTCTCGGACGACCTCCGACGGTGGCTCCTCCGGATGAAGCTCGAGCCGCCGCTCGATATTTTCGACCACGACCACCGCGTCGTCGATCACGAGCCCGATCGCTACAGCCAGACCGCCCAGGCTCATTAGATTCAGCGAATCGCCGAACAGTGCCAGGCCAAGAACGGTAATGGCTACCGTGAGCGGCAGGACGATGGCCGCAGCCATTGTCGTGCGCCACCTGCCCAGGAAGGCGAGTAACACCAGGACCGCGAGCGCACCACCGAGGAGCATTGCATCTCGCACGCTCCTGATCGAATCGCGCACCAGCGCTGCCTGGTCATACACAGCCTCGAGCCGCACACTCTTGGGCAGCAGCGGCCGGATAGCCGCGATCGCCGCGCTGGCTTCAGCCTGGAGCCGGAGCGTGTTGCCGTTGGGTTGGCGCGCGACGTTTACCAGTGCCGCAGGCCGACCGTTTCCTGCGACGATCTGGAACAAATCCTCGGCCCCGTAGCCAACGCTGCCCAGATCGGCTACGCGGAGGGGACGGTCGGCCGCCTGCTTCACTACCACATGCCCTACTGCCTCCGGGGTATTGGTGAGACCGGAGACGACGATCCCGTACTGTCGATAGTCGCGATCGACCCGCCCAACCGTCTCAGCCTGATCCTGCGTCGTGATCGCCTGCGCGACCTGGTCAGCAGTGACGTGGTTAGCAACGAGACGAACCGGATCCAGCTGGACGCTGATCTCTCGCACCCGCCCGCCCTGCACCTCGACGTGGCCCGCATCAGGAAGGCCGGTCAGACGAGGTCGCACGACGAATTCCGCCAGGTCCCGCAGAACGAGCGGATCGGCGCCCGTCAGCTCGTACTGCAGCATCGGGAACACCGAGGGCGTAAGTCGCTCGGCGGTCAAATCGAGCCCGGGGGGTAGCGAGCCGCGGACGGCGTCGAGCCGGCCCTGGACCTGGCTGAGCGCAAACTGCATGTCGGCGCGCGGACTGAAGTCCAAGCTCAGCTCGGAGCCTCCACGCACGGTGCGGGCCCGGATGCGGCGCAGGTCCACAATCCCGCTCACGGCCTGCTCCAGCGGACGGGTAACCGCGACGGTCATTTCCTCGGCTTCGAAGGTGCCGCCTCGGGCGACCACCGCGATGCGTGGGTAGGTAACCTCAGGGTAGATGCCGGCGGGCAGAGTCGCTAACGCCCAGACGCCACCCGCAGTCAGCAGGCTGATGCAGAGATAGAGCGCGGCACGATGGCGGAGCGCGAGGCCGGCGAGGCTCACCGGTCTGTGACTCCGAATGGAGCGACCCGCATTCCGTCCTGCAGTCCGAATGCGCCGGTGGTGACGATTCGATCCCCCGGCGCCAGGTTTCCTCGGACTTCGGTACGCCCTTCCTGATGCGCGCCGCGGACAACGGTACGCGCGTGAGCCACCGAGTCCCGGCCCACCACGAAGACCGTGCTGCTGTCACCCTGGAGAACGATGGCCGAGTCGGGAACGACGAGCGCGTCATGGCGAACGCCGAGGCGGATCCATCCCTGGGCGCCGGCGCCCGCTCGCAACGCGCCGTCGGGATTCGGCACGCGGAGCACGACCTGGCCCGCACCGGTGGCCGAGTCGACGCCGGGCGCGAGAGCCGCAACCCAGCCCCGGTATCGCGTCGAGTCGCCCTCCTGCGCAATCATGGCGTTTTGGCCTTGGCGCAGCCGACCAAGGGTCGCCACCGGAGCCGCCCCTACCAGATCGAGCGTGTCTCCGGCAATGACCTGCGCAAGTGGCTTCCCGGCATCCACTCGCTCACCCCGCTGCACATAGATCTGCTGAACCCGGCCGGCAATCGGACTGGAGACGCGAGTACGAGTGAGCAGATTCCTCGCTGCGATTGCCGCCGTCTGAGCTTGGCGGGCCGCGGCGCTTGCTTCCTCGGCTTGTCGGGCGGAGGTGATCCCGTCTGCCAGCAGCCGTTGCTGTCTCTCGGCTTCCCGCTGGGCCTGTGCCGCTGCCGAAGCCCGCTGTTCGGCGTCAGCGACCAACTCGGGTACCTCGAGCTCGAGAAGTACCTGGCGTGGCCGAACCCGATCGCCGACCTGGGCCACCACGGCGCGCACGACTCCCGCGGCCGGTGCCGCCAGCAGAGCGGCGCCGCCGGGGCGCGCCTCCAGGCGACCTGTCACCGTCGCCTGCTCGACGATCGAATCACGGACTACGCTGCCCAGCCCGACGGGGACCCGGGTAGAATCGGCGGGGCCGGCTTCGTCTTCCGAGCCGGCGTGGCCGCACGCCGCCAGCAGGAGCACGCCCGCCAACAACCCGCGCCGCATCACTCGACTTTCCCGAGCAGCGCATCCCAGTCGGCCAGGGCTTCCTGGTAGGCAAGCTCGTCTTGGATCGCAGCGAGCGTCACCTCACGTTCGGAGCGGAGAGCGTCGAGCACGGGAAGGATGCCGGTCTCACCGGCTTGGTACGCTCGAACCGCCCGCGCGCGCAACCTGGCCGCCGCCGGCAGCATCGAGTCGCGCGCGAAGCGGGCTCGCTGACCGCTCTCGGCGATCCGGTTGCGAGCATCCCGCAAGCCGCGAGCTGCCTCGAGGCGGGTTTCACCCGAGAGTGCCGCAGCCGCCCGAGCGCGTGCCTCGGCCTCGGCTGCAGGGCCGCCTCCGCTTTGCCACAGCGGCAACGGTACGGCAATCCCGAGCACGGCCAGTGTACCCGGCTGCGTCGGGTCGTTCCATTCGGCTCCGCCTTGCAGCGTGGGCATGGGAATTCGGGCAACGGACGCACTACGGGCGAGTGCAGCAGTCGCAGCAGATTCCGCCACCGCAATGCGAACGGCGGGCAGGCTGTCGGTCGGAGGCAATTCGGGCACGGGCCGAGCCAGATCGGTCTCCATTGATCCGGTGGGATGAGGGAGGTCCAATGCCGTCCAAGCGATGGCGCGGCCCAATGCCGCCTCTGCGACGCGCGCCCCTTCCCTCGCGACCGAGAGAGCCTGGCGCGCACGGGCAGCCTCCAGTCCCGCTTGCTCCTGCTCGAGCATCGAAATGTCGCCTGCGCGAAGGCGGGCGGCCGCAATGCCGGCGACGGAGTCGGCCTGCACCGACTGGGCGGCGGTGAGGCGCTCCGAAATGTCGGCCGCCAGTGCTCCGTAAAACGCGCTGCGCACGTCGCGGACCAGCTCGGCCATCGAGCGGCTGGAATCGGCCTGGGCGCCGAGGATGCGCGACTCCGCTCCGGCACGCTCAGGACTCCGTCGGAGCAGATACTCGAGCGACTGATCGACGAGCAGGTGCTCCTTGGGTACTGCTCCGCTGTGGCTGTACGAGACCGTGGGATTTGTGATAGCGCCGGCGCTCCGAAGCGCGGCACGTGCCTCCGCCACCTGCGCCGCTGTCGCGGTCACCTGGCCCCGCGCGGCCCGCGCGCGTGCCAGAGCGTCGCGCAGCGACACAGAATCGCCGGGGCCTTGGCTGAGGAGCGCCAGGACGGCTGCGATCACCATGCTCGGTCCGCAACTGTCAGGGCTCGCGGACCACTGGCGTTGTAGCTCTGCAATGCAGAGTGCACCGTTGAAATATGGAAGTAGGAATGGGTTAGTCCGCCGTGTCAGGCCGCACACGGGGCTGGTTCGCGCGCCTGCGTGCTGGAACCCTAGCGCGCGGAAGTGACCACAGTATGACAAGGTCTGTCATGCTGCTGTCATTCAGTCTTGCGAGCTTGCTTGGCCTCTCGCTACGAACCGACGTTCGCTGCGGTGGGCTTCCTCCCGTGTTACTCGATGGTGACCTCGTGATGATATCAGCGACACGCGCCTCGGAGATTATGGCGGGTTTTTGCCGCAACTCTTCGAGGAGGGCCTATGCGGATCGTGCGTACGGTCGCGCACGCGGGATGGCAAGTGGGTCTGTTCGTGCTGGCGGCCGGGTCACTGAACGGGCAGGAGCGTCGCTCTGGGTTGCTCACCGGCCAAGTGTCGGATCCGATGGATAACGCCCTCCCTGGCGCTACCATCCGAGTGCTCGAGCGCGGGCTGAGCGCGACTTCGGATAGAGAAGGCCGATTCATCTTCTCGGGGCTGCCAGCGGGAGAGTACCGAATCACTGTGCGCTACATCGGTTTCAAGCCTGACACGTTGCCGGTCGTCGTCCAGTCGGGGGGCGAGTCTCGGGTGAAAGTCGTCATGCAGCCGCTGCCGGCATCGCTGGCCGAGATCACCGTGACAGCCGCGCGGCCGCGAGGCGAGGCGCAGGCAATGAGCGCACAGAAGAGCAACGACAACATCGTCAACGTTTTGCCTGCCGAGATAATTACCAGCCTCCCCAACACCAACGTCGCCGATGCCGTGGGCAGGCTTCCGGGTGTGACTCTCGAGCGGGACGAGGGCGAAGGGAAGTATGTCCAGGTGCGAGGGACCGACCCCCGACTGTCGAATCTCACTATCGATGGAGTCCACATTCCGTCGCCAGAAGGTGGAGTGCGGAACATTAAGCTCGACGTCATTCCCTCCGATCTGGTCGGGACCATCGAGCTGTACAAGACCCTGTCAGCCGACCAGGAGGCAGACGCGATCGGCGGCTCTGTGAATCTCGTGACCAAGACGCCGGGCGATCGACCGTTTGCAACTGTTTCCGGCCAGGCTGGCTACACCAACACCCAGCAGGGCCGGGGTTTGTACCAGTTTACCGGTACCGCAGGCGGGCGGTTCGGCAGTGACAAACGATTCGGGGCAATTCTCGGCGGCACATACGATTGGAATGGAAGGGGCATCGATGACATCGAGCCGTCGGTGGGTACGAACGATTTCGGGAAGGGTCCGGTGCCTGTGGTCAGCGGGGTGGATTACCGAGAATACCGCTATGACCGCAGCCGCTACGGCTTCGGAGGCGGACTCGACTATCGGCTGGGCGCCGGGGCTTCGTTGTATCTGCGCGGGCTGTTCGCCGACTTCAAGAACTACGGCACGCGATGGGTCACCAGCCCGTCGGCAGGGGATTTCCTGACGCAGACCACCACGGACAGCAACGGCACTGTCTCGCGGACCGTACAGGATCGGACGCCGAATGAGCAGATCTACAGCCTGGTCGGTGGGGGGCGGCACCATATCTCCCGCGCGATTCTCGAGTATAGCGGGTCATATTCCCACTCCCGCCAGGATCGGCTTCGGCAACGCACCAGCGAGTATGCGGGACCGTCCGACGTTGCGTACGCCATCGACCAGACCGACCCATACAAACCGACGTTCAACGTCAGCAACGGGGTGAACCTGGAGGATCCGACGGCATTCTCATTGGACAACTCCAGCACTGCAGACGAAAGGGCGGCCGCCCGCGCGATTGCAGGGCGACTCGACCTGACCGTACCTATACGGGTCAACGGCGCCGATCTCGCACTCAAGTTTGGGGGAAAGATCCGCGACGATCGGAAGACCCAAAGCGTGGCCGACAGCGACTACGATGCAACTACTGCGCCCGCGCTAAACCTGGCCCAGGTCGAGAGCTCGTTTTTCAATCCGAACTACTATTTCAACTACTTCACCCACACAGGCTACGTCCTCGGGCCGGTGGTGGATTTCGACGCGAACAATGCGATGCTCGCGGCCGACCCGACGGCGCTCGAGCTCAACGTCAACGACACGCACGCCGATTCCGACCCCAACAACTTCACTGCGCAAGAGCGGGTCTATGCGACCTACGGTATGGCGACATTGCGCGCTGGACACCTCCACGTTCGAGCCGGCGTGCGCTTGGAAGCCACCCGAGCCGACTATACCGGCTATGTGGTGCACTTCAACGACGCGGGGGACTGGTTGGGGACTTCACCAGTCAGCGGCAGTCAGAGCTATACAGACGTCCTACCGAGCACAGAGCTGCGCTATGAGCTGGACGACAACACGAACCTGCGGGCCGCCTACGGGGAGGGAATCTCGCGGCCCAACTACGCCGACCTGCCCCCCTTCCGGGTTCAGAACGACGAGAAGGCCGAGATCGACATAGGGAATCCGAATCTGATTCCAACGCGTGCCAACAACTTCGATCTCTTGCTCGAGCATTACTTCACGACGGTCGGCGTGCTCTGGGGAGGTTTTTTTTACAAGAACCTGAAGGACCCGATCTACGAGGCAGTCGAGACCCAGATCACCAGTGGCCCCGATGTCGGCTTCACTCAGTCGCAACCGATCAACGGCCCGAGTGCATACGTCTGGGGCATCGAGCTGGCCTGGCAGCAGCATCTCACCTTCTTACCGGGAGTTCTGAGCGGACTCGGCATCCTCGCGAACTATGCGTACAGCTACTCCAAGGCAACCGTGCCAGGTCGCGCAGACCAGCCATCCCTCGAGCGACAGGCGCCCGAGACGTGGAATCTCGGGCTGAGCTATGACCGTGGCGGGTTCGCCGGGCGGATTGCGGCCACGCATAACGGCGCCAGCATCTTCGCTTACAACTTTCAGGATGGCGCGGATGGCGGACTCGCCGGCCCCAACGGAGATACCTACCTCTATCCGCGGACGCAGCTGGACGCTCAGGCAGGCTATCGGCTCAGAAACGGGATGGAGTTCTTTGTCCAGGTGCTGAACATCACCAACGAAGTCTTCGGCTTCTACAACGGAAGTGAGCAATTCCCGATTCAGCGAGAGTATTACGGCTGGTCCACCTCGCTCGGAATGCGTCTGACCCGTTGAGGACGCCGCTGACCACTACCAAGAGAGGCCATCATGCGCGGGGCGTCCATTCTGGGTGTGGTAACGGCCTTTGCAGTCGGTGGGGCGCCGGCCTCCCCTCGACTCGAGCCGCCGTATCACCTGATTCGTCGCGTGGTCCTGGGCGGTCAAGGCAAATGGGATTACCTCACCATGGATCCGGTTGGCCGCCGCGTCTTCATTGCCCACGGCACCGAGGTGTTGGTCGTCAACGCCGACAGCGGGTCAGTGGTCGGCAAGATCCCGGATACACCGGGGGTCCATGGGATCGCCCTCGCACAGAGCCTCGGCCGCGGGTTCATCAGCAACGGCGCCGATTCCACCGTCACAGTCTTCGATCTGACGTCCCTCAAGGCCCTCGACCGTATCACCGTAACCGGCCGGAAGCCGGATGCCATCGTCTATGACTCCGTGTCCGGGCGGGTTTTCACCTTCAATGGAGGCAGCGCCAACGCGACCGCGATCGAGGCGAAAACCGGCAAGGTCGTAGGGACCGTCCCGCTGGGGGGCTCGCCTGAGTTCGCCGTAGCCGATGGTCGGGGACGGATCTATGTGAACCTCGAGGATAAGAGCGCCATAACCTCGTTTGACACCCGCACGCTGGCGCCCGGGGCCACCTGGCCCCTCGCACCCGGAGAGTCACCGAGCGGACTGGCCATGGATCGGAGCCACCGACGGCTTTTCAGCGGCTGTGCCAACCGCCTGATGGCAGTGGTGGACGCGAACGACGGTCGGGTCCTCGGCACCGTCCCCATTGGCGCGCGCGTCGACGCCAACGTGTTCGATCCGAAGACACAGCGGGTTTTCAGCTCGAATGGAGACGGGACCCTCACGGTCGCGGACGCGAGCAGCTCGACAGTCCGGGTCATTGGCACGGTCCAGACGGAGCTTGGCGCCCGCACCATGGCTCTCGATCCCCAGACGCAACACGTCTTTCTCGTAACCGCGCAGTTCGGTCCGACTCCCCCCGCAACGTCGGATAATCCCCGGCCCAAACCACCCACGATACCGGGCACCTTCGCGCTTCTGATTTTTGGCCCATGACTCCCTTGATACAGGCTCTACTTTCCGCTCTACTTGCCGCTGGACCCGCGCAGCCGGATCATCCCCCTCCGCGGCTCGTGGTGCTGATTGCGATCGACCAGATGCGGCCGGACTACTTCGACCGCTTCGGCGCGCAGCTGACCGGCGGCCTCGCCAGGATTCGCAGCCGCTCGACCTTCTTCCGCCATGGCCTTCAGGACCACACGATCACGGAAACTGCGCCGGGTCATTCCACGATGCTATCCGGGCGCGACCCTGCACACACCGGGATTATCAGTAATTCCCGCGGCGTGCAGGATCCGCTCGCGCCGATTTTGGGGAACGCAAGCGCACCCGGAGCTTCGCCGCGGCGGTTCATCGGAACAACCCTGTACGACTGGATGCTGGCCAGGGATTCGACCACACAAGTGCTCTCGGTATCACGCAAGGACCGGGGTGCCATCTTTCCGGTTGGACGAGCGCGTGGCTCTGTTTTCTGGTTCGTCGACGGAAGATTCACCACCAGCGCTTACTACTCCGATACGCTGCCTACCTGGGTATCTGACTACAACGCTCGGCGGGCCCCCGCGCGGCTGGCGGGAGCCGTTTGGCAGCCTCTCCTGGCGGACTCGGCTTATGCTGAGCCCGACAGCATGTGGTTCGAGAACGGCGGGTCGGACATCGCATTCCCACACCGCCTGCCCGACGACTCCGCTGGAGCGGTGCAGGCGTTGCCGAGCTTCCCTTGGATGGACTCGCTCACGCTGGATTTCGCTCTTAAGGGAGTCCACGAGTTAGGGCTCGCGCAGCACGATCACACCGATCTCCTCGTCCTCTCACTATCGACCACCGATGCCATCGGCCACGCATACGGTCCCGACTCGCGTGAGCTGCATGATCAAATCCTGCGACTCGATCGCTGGCTGGGCGGCTTCCTGGACTCGCTCCAGCTGCTCGTACCGGGCGACCGGATCGTGGTCGCTCTCACATCCGATCATGGCGTTACTTCCTATCCCGAGTACGCCGTGGCCATACAACACCGCAAGGCGGGTCGGGTGTGGCTGGGTGACGTGGTACGGGGCCCTGCTACCGCGCTCGCTAGGCGCTACCGAACCGACCTCGAGCTCGACTTCGATAGCGGTCTCCTGACCGCTGACGTCGATGCCCTCCGAAGTCGCGGGGTCAATGTCGACAGCCTTGCCGATAGGCTTGCCCGGGACGCTCGCCATCATGTCGGTATCGCAAGGGTCTACACGCCCGCCTCCCTGCGTCGCGCCCGCTCCGGAGACGTCGATGCCGGACGCTGGCGGCGGCTGCTGCCGACGGGGCTCGGCTGGCTGTTCTGTGCAGTGCCGAAACCGGGTTATGTCTGGTCGTCCGGCAAACAGGTTGCTGAACACGGCACTGGTGGCCCGGACGACGTGGAGGTCCCGATCGCGTTCATGGGCCCCGACATCCGCGCTGCCACGGTGAACCGGCCGGCGCGAACCGTGGACATTGGACCAACGCTGGCCGCTTACTTGGGGGTGAGACCTACCGAGGCGGTGGACGGACGCGTGCTGGAAGAAGTGGTCTCCAAGGCCGCGGCCGCCGCTGGAGCAGCCGCCGAGGACATGAGGGGCAAGACCAGAAAGTAGTGGTTGATGCCGCCGTCGTACCGGTGGTTGAGCTCTCCACCGTGTTCGAACGCAATCCAGCCGACAATCGTGAGGCCGAGCCCGCGCTCATCCGATCCGTCGTCCGGTGCGAGCGCCCGTCTGGGAGGCGGCGTCGGGGCAGCAGACCCGCTACTCGCCACCTCGAGCACCGCCGAGCCTACCACCGAGTAGGCCGAGATGCTGATGGGGGCTTCGCTGCTCCCGTGGCGGGCCGCGTTCTCAATGAGCTCCAGCAACGCCTCCCGCAGGAGATCCTCGCTTCCCCGAACGGCTACACCTTCAACCCGAGCGAGCTCCAACTGACGCTCCAGCATTCGAGCCCGCGCCCGCATGAGGTCCGCACACTCGAGGGCGAGCCCGTCGAGCTCGACGACCTCGTCGAGGGGAGGCCGGTCGCCAGCCTCCGCGTGCGCGAGAAGCAACAGGTCGTCCACCCGTCGCCGCATCTGCTCCGCGGCGATCCTGATTCGCTTGAGGGCCTGCCGGTGGGCATCGCCCTCCCGCGGTCGCTCGAGGCTCAGGTCAGCCTCACCCAGCACGAGCGTAAGAGGCGTTTTGATCTGGTGGGCGGCCTGCCGTAGAAACCGGCGGCTCCTGGCTTGTGCAGCCTGCAGGCGGGCGAGCAGGCCGTTGAACTGTTCGGCGAGCCGATCCACCTCGTCGGGCGGCTGGTTGACCCGCACCCGCTGGTCGAGAGCGTCTGGGGCGATGCGTCCCATCGTTTCGGCCAGCTGGCCAATCGGCGCGAGAGCACGCCGGGCCAGCAGGTAGCCACCAGCAAGACTCAGGAATAGCACAACCGGTGAGCTGACAGCGAGCCACCAGGCCAACTGTGCCAGCTCCACACGAGCCGGCGCCGTCGAGAGCAACACCGCCACAGCGAATTGAGGCACGCTGGTGGTGCCCGTCGTTAGCGCGCGGACGTCGGTGGAGTGACCGAGCTTCAGGTCTCGAATAGTCGCGGGCACGCTCCACCCAAGAGTCTTCGGGGCCAGCCCGATGAGTGCCGTGTCACCCCGTTGCGCGACGGAGCGACCGTCGAGGTCGTAGACGACGATCGCCTCCGGACCGGGAGGCCATTCCTCGAGCGCCGACCTCGCTGCGTCAGCCAACGGGCGCGGCGGGACGTCGGCATACTCGCGTTGAACCGCGTCCACGACATCTGCCGCGAGTCCGCGCACGTGGCTGGTGAGCCGCTGATCGATTTGGTGGCGCAGGTAGAAGAAGAGCGCCGTGTTCAGGACGGTGAGGCCGGCAACGAACGCCAGCGCAAACGAGCCGGCCAGCCGCAGACGAAGCCGACTAAACTGCATCGGCAGGCGGCCGATCAGTAAGCACGTAACCCATCCCGCGAACCGTGTGCAGCAGGGGCCGTTCGCCTGATTGCTCGATCTTGCGCCGGACCCGACCGACCAGCACGTCTACAGCATTGGCAACAGGATCGAAGTTGTCATCCCACACGTGATCGAGCAGCTGACCACGGCTCAATACTCGACGTGGGTTCCGCATCAAATACTCAAGCAGGGCATACTCACGAGCGGTGAGCCGAATCCCCCGGCCTGCGCGGCGAGCCGTCCGCGCGGTGGTGTCGAGCACCAGGTCACCGAATTCCAGCGCGACGGCCAGTCCTTCGCGCGGGCGGCGGGCTAGCGCCCGAAGCCGGGCGAGAAGCTCCTCCACAGCAAACGGTTTGGATAAGTAATCGTCCGCGCCGGCATCGAGGCCAGTGACTCGATCGCCCAGTTCGGCCCGAGCCGTCAGCATTAGGATCGGCGTCCGGCCGCCCTGGGCGCGCCAGCGCCGACACACCTCGAACCCGTCCATGTCGGGAAGCCCGAGGTCCAGGACCGCGAGATCATAGTCGTTGGTGGAAAGGCTTTGGAGAGCTCCCCCTCCGGTCGTGGCCAGATCCGGAGCCCAGGCCGCCTCGCGCAGTGCTCGCGCCAGCAGGTCGGCGACGTCCCGCTCGTCCTCGATGATGAGTACTCGCATGCTCGGAGATAATACAACCCTCGCCATGACACGAGCATGACGGCGGACCCAACCGCACTCCTCAGACGGAGGGCAACACCTGAGCCAGCCGGTGCTCGAGAAACCGGCGTTCGGGCTCCAGTTTTACCAGCGCCAGGGCGGCACGGTAGGCATCTGCCGCCTCACCAGCGCGCCCCAGCCGACGGAGCAGCTCCCCCCGGGCAGCCGGCAGAAGATGATATCGCGGCAAGGTCCCACTCGACTCGATACCGTCGAGCAGCCGAAGTCCGGCTTCGGGACCGTCCGCCATCGCTACAGCCACGGCATGGTTGAGGTCGACAACCGGGCTGGGCTGGAGCCGTTGGAGCAGTTGATACAACGAGGCGATCTGGCGCCAATCCGTGGCCGCCGCCGTGGGCGCCTGAGCATGCACCGCCGCGATACCTGCCTGGATAGTGTACGGCCCCGCCTCACTGGCGGCGACCGCCGATCTGACGAGAGCTAGCCCCTCGCGGATCTCCGCCTGATTCCATTGGTGTCGATCCTGTTCCTCCAGCAGCACGAGATCGCCGGACGGCGTTTCCCGCGCGTCCCGCCGGGAATGATGCAGCAGCATCAAGGCCAGGAGTCCGGTTGCTTCCGCGCGATCGGGCAGCAGTTCTCGAACCATTCGGGCCAGCCGGATCGCCTCATTGCATAGGTCCCGTCGCACCAGCTCGTCACCACTGGTGGCGGTGTAGCCCTCGTTGAAGACGAGATAGATCACCGCGAGAACGGCGTCGAAGCGTCCCGGCAACTGGTCGACGCTCGGCACCTCGTAGGGAATCCCGGCGTCCCGGATCTTGGTCTTGGCTCGCACCAGCCGCTGGGCAACCGTCGGGACCGGTGCCAGGAAGGCTCGCGCAATCTCTTCGGTCGAAAGCCCGCAGACCGTCTTGAGCGTGAGCGCGACCTGCGACTCAGGAGCGAGCGCCGGATGGCAGCAGGTGAACACCAGACGCAGCCGCTCGTCGGGAATGGCGCTATCGTCTTCTCCCGTAGTCGTGGCTGCGTCCGCCGTTGCGTCCGGCAGCGAGCGCTGAAGCTCGGCCAGTTTCTCCGAGCCGCGCTTCGCGCGTCGCAATCGATCGAGCCCCTTGTGCCGACCGGTCCCGACCAGCCAAGCGCGCGGCTGTGCCGGGACCCCGTCGGCCGGCCACCGCTCCAGCGCGGTCGTGAACGCATCCTGCAGAGCTTCTTCGGCAACGTCGAAATCACCCAGCAGGCCGATCAGGCTGGCCAGAATGCGACCCGACTCGGCTCGATAGATCCGCTCGACGCTCTGCGACACGGAAGCCGCTGCGGAGGCCTCGGTCATTCCTTTATATAGCGACTGTGTGGCGGCATTGATTTCCGGGACCTTCCGGGGCCAGCTTTCGGCTCGCTTCCTCGATGACGAATGAACCAACCGCTCCCGACAGCGACTTGGTAAAGCTTCGATACCAGCTTGCGTTGGTCGCTCTGGCCGTCCTCCTGTTCGCGGCGCTGGCCGGCTATTTCGCGACTGATGATACCGACACGGCGTCGACTGCCAAGGCCGACGTTCCACCCACGGCTGTCATCGATCGGCGCCCTCTCCAGATTGCGCAGCGGCTGCAGGCCTTGGCAACAACGCCGGATGAAAAGGATCTCGCCCTGGAAGCAGTCCGGGTGGGCGATCATTCGGTCGACCTTGCGTTCACCATTGCGCTGTTGCAGGCCGCCGAGCATCCGCAGGACTCAACCCCGGAAATCCGGAAACTACGGGAGCGCCTGGACGAGGCCGGTCGGCTCGTTGCCGAGGACAGCACGCGCCTGGCGCAGCTGACCAGCCGCGAACACGGCACCGCGGCAATCGGCTCCCTCGAGACTCAAATAGAGCTGACGAAGGCGCAGCTCGAGTTGCATCGCGGCGATCTGTCGGATGCGAGGGACGATCTCCTGCGTGCCGGAGGCGACCCGCAGGGGCGCATTCGGCAGATGGTTGCGGATCACGACAGCGCAGACCACGCGAGTGCTGCCGCGCGGAAGGCACAGAGCGACTCGACCGAGCGCCGGGCGCCGAACCGCAGTCTGCTCGGTGAAATGGAGCGGTGGCAAACGGTCCGCCGCAAGCAACGAATTCTGGACCGTGCGCAGCAGGAGACGACCACCGGGATTGCGACGTTGACGATGCAGCGACAGTCGTTCGCGCAACACGTCGAGCAGATCCAGAAGGACTCTGGCGGCGACGCTCTGGCCCGTACCCGACATCTCTCAAACGATCAGAAGGTGCTCGCGGCGATGAACCGCCGCGTCGAGGACCAGGTCAGCTTGCTGGACCTGTACAGTCGCTGGAGTGGATTGGTGACGACACAGCGGCGGGCGGTGCTGCACGAGATCTTCCTCAACCTTGCCTGGTTGCTGCTGATCCTCCTGTGCGCGGTTGGCCTCGGCGCCTGGCTCGAGCGGCTGTTCGTTCGCCTGGCACCGGAGCGCCGGCGGCTGCACACGCTGCGCACGGTGGCAAAGTTCGGGCTGCGCGGTCTGGCCGCGGTCGGGATCCTGCTGGTGCTGGTAGGTCCTCCGAGTCAGCTCGCGACAATCGTGGGGCTGGCGGGCGCGGGTCTCACCGTCGCGCTCAAGGATTTCATCGTCGGGTTCTTCGGCTGGTTCGCGTTGATGGGCAAGAACGGCATCCGCCTGGGAGACTGGGTCGAGATCAACGGTGTGAGCGGCGAAGTCGTGGAGATCACGCCGTTTCACACCGTGCTGCTCGAAACCGGGAACTGGACCGATGCGGGACATCCGACCGGCCGGCGGGTCACATTCAGCAATGGATTCGCGATCGACGGTCACTATTTCAACTTCTCGACCTCGGGCCAATGGTTATGGGATGAGGTCGAGGTCGTCCTTCCCGCGGGTGCGGCCTTCCCGATCATTGATGAAATCCGGAGGATTGTGACCGAAGAAACCAGCGACAACGCTCGGCTGGCCGAGCAGGAGTGGGCTCGCGTCAGCGCGACGCGAAGCGTGAGCGGCTTTTCGGCCGCGCCGGCGATCGATGTTCGGCCCGGCCCCGATGGTATGCACGTCGTTGTGCGTTATGTCACCCGCGCGCAGAATCGGCATCAACTCCGTACCAAGCTCTACCAGGCCGCCGTCGATCTGCTGGGCCGCTCTCGCTCTCCGGAGTCTGCACCGACTTAGCATCGTCACCTGCCGAGCCTGCGCCGATGTTTGCCGGGGCTGCGCAGAGGACTGCGAGCGCCTGGCCGATGGCGATCAGACCATGCTACGGTGCGTCGAGCAGTGCCGGAGTTGTCAGTCAAGTTGCGACGCGATGACGGCCTAGTCTCAGGCGCTGAATGGGCACCGATTTTGCTTTAGATCGGCCGCGCTAGACGTCCAACACGCACCGAGTTACGCAAATCGTGTCTACGTCCGCCTCCCGGGGGTCGGCGCGCCAGTACGCCCGCCGCTCGCTCCAATTCGTTCTGCCACACCGTCGCACGATGTGCGGCGTCCTTACCTTGGCGCTCCTCATGGCCGCCATGAGCGCCGCGGATCCCCTGATCATGAAGTACCTGTTCGACCAGCTCGGGGGCGGCAGAAATCTCCGCCTCCTGGGGGCTGTCATCGGGGGCCTCCTGTTGCTCGAGCTGGCTCGGGGATATCTCAGCGGCCGCCTCAGCGTCCTGAGCTGGGACGTCCGGCTCGCAGTCGAGTATCGGGTGCGGGAGCTGATCGTCGGCAAGCTGAACGCACTCCCCGTTTCCTATCACCAGCGGGAAGGGGTTGGCGGCACGATCAACCGGGTCAACCAGGCAATCTCGGGCTTCGTCACGGCATTTAGCGACATCGCCTTCAACATTCTGCCGACGCTGCTCTACCTCGCGCTATCGGTGCTCGCGATGACGCGGCTGGACTGGCGCCTCTCGCTGGTGGTGCTGGTGTTCACGCCGCTCCCTGCCATCATCGGCGCTCGCGCGGCGCCGGAGCAGACGCAGCGAGAGCGGCGGCTGGTCGAGCGCTGGACGTCGGTGTACGCCCGGTTCAACGAAGTGCTCGCCGGGATCGTCACGGTGAAAAGCTTCGGGATGGAGGAAGTCGAGAAACGCCGGGTTCTCCGCGAAGTACGCGAGAGCCTCGACATCGTCCGTGAAGGCATCAAGACCGACACCCGGAGCGGCGTCCTACGAGCGCTGTCCGGCACCATGGCACGACTGGTCGCGATCGGGTTGGGCGGGGTGCTGGTGTGGAAGGGCGAGATCACGGTGGGCACGCTGGTGGCATTCCTGGGCTACATCGGCGGACTCTTCGGCCCGGTACAGAACCTCACCAACAGCTACCAGTCGCTCCGCCGCGCGAGCGTCTCGCTCGAAACCATCTTCGGCATCCTGGATATGAAAGATGCCGTCAGCGATGAACCCGATGCGCTCGAGCTGGCCAATCTCCTGGGTGACGTGCGCTTTGAAGACGTCGGTTTCTGCTACGACGAGGGGAAGTCGGTCCTTCGTGGAATCAATCTCCACGTTCGCGCAGGTGAAACCATCGCGGTGGTCGGGCCGAGCGGCAGCGGAAAGAGTACGCTGATGAGTCTGCTTCAGCGGCTCTACGTTCCGACGACAGGACGGATTCTGATGGACGGGCGAGACGTCCGCTGGCTCACGCAAAAATCGCTGCGGCGCCAGATCAGTGTCGTCCTCCAAGATCCCTACCTTTTCAACGACACCATCCGCGCGAACATTGCGTATGGCCGGCCAGACGCGTCGGATGCGGAGATCGAGTCCGCGGCCCGCGCCGCCAATGCCCACGAATTCATCATCGCCCTTCCCGGTGCATACGATACGCCGGTGCGTGAACGGGGCACCGGACTATCCAGCGGTCAGCGCCAGCGAATCGCCATAGCCCGGGCGTTGCTCAGAAACTCGCCCGTGATCATTCTCGACGAGCCCACCTCTGCCCTGGACACCCCCGCCGACGCCGCAACGCTCGATGGCCTGGCTACCCTGCTCCGGGGTCGGACCGCCTTCATCGTGGCACACCGCCTCTCCACCGTCATGAGTGCAGACCGCATTGTCGTCCTGAAAGACGGCAGCGTCGCCGAGACCGGGTCCCATGAGGAGCTGGTCCGGCAGGACGGCTACTATGCCGCCATGGTACGCCAGCAGACCAAGGGCTTCCTCGCGGATGAGACCGCGGAAATCAGAGCTGCCTAAACGCATTAGATTGAAACACGGCCTCGAAACACCAGCCGCCGATCGTTCGTAGGTCGGCTGGGCCCCATACAAAGCATATGAGCTACGACTCTCGCCCTGCACAGCTGGCGGTCGCTTTTTTCGTGCTGGCTGCGTTCACCCCGGTCTCTGCGGCGGCTCAGCAGCGCCGCTACACGCCCGCCGACGTCGAGTTCATGGAGGGCATGATCGGGCACCACGCACAGGCGATAGCAATGGCAGCGCTGGTTCCAGGCCGCACGACGAATCCGACCATGCAACTGCTCGCCCGGAGAATCGATATCTCACAGAGAGACGAGATCCGGCTGATGCAAAGCTGGCTCCGGGATCGAGATCAGACGGTTCCGGATTCAACCGGCCAAATGGATCACGTGAACGGACATCACGAGATGCTCATGCCGGGTATGCTGACAGCGGACCAGATGGCGCAACTGGCCGCGGCCAAGGACACCACCTTCGACCGTCTCTTTCTTCAATTCATGATCCAGCATCACCAGGGCGCGCTCACCATGGTGAAAACGCTCTTCCAGAGCCCCGGCGCCGCGCAGGCAACCGATACGTTTCGATATGTCTCGGGCGTAGACAGCGATCAGCGCGCCGAAATCGAGCGCATGCAGAACATGCTCGACGCGATGCCTGGATCGCACCAGTCTTAGCTGCTCAGTACCAGACCATACACCCCGATCGCCAAGCGAGAACCCGACCATGAGATCAGAGGCAATGAGGCGCTCCTGGCTGCTCCTCCTCACCGCCGGGATGCTGGTTGCGCCGGTGGGACTGACCGCACAGAGCGACCACTACTCCCCGGATGCGCCTCGCACCAACGACCCGCGAGTACGGCTCAAGCCCGGCTACGACAACGCCGGAACGGCGATCAAGAATCTGAAGTTCGTGGTCCACGAGCCCATCATGGCGAGCTTTTACGATTCGGCGACGGCGGGGAAAAACGAATTTGTCAACGCGGACATGGCCTTCGAGGGTAACTACATCTTCCAGGGCAACTACTACGGCTTTCAGGTGTGGGACATCTCGAACCCTAAGAAGCCGGTCCTGCGCACGTCGTTCGTCTGTCCCGGCGGCCAAGGCGACCCATCGGTTTATCACAACCTCCTCTTCATTTCGGTTGAGGAAACCAGCGGGCGGTTGGACTGCGGGCGGGACGGCGTGACCGACACCGTCAGCACCGAGCGGTTTCGCGGTGTACGCATTTTCGATATCAGCGATCTCGACCATCCCAAGCAGGTCGCCGCGGTTCAGACCTGCCGTGGCTCACATACCCACACACTCGTCACCGATCCCAACGACGATCAAAATGTCTACATCTACGTGTCGGGAACGAGCGTGGTGAGGTCAGGCAACGAACTAGCCGGCTGCTCCGGGAAGCGCCCCGAGGAAGATCCCAACACGTCGCTCTTCCGGATCGAAGTCATCAAGGTCCCGGTCGCGTCACCCCAGGACGCCAAGATCGTGAACCAGCCTCGACTCTTCGCCGACTCGGCTGGCAACATCGCGGGACTTTGGAAAGGCGGCACTCACGGCGAGGGCACGCAGACAACCGCCGAGACAAACATGTGCCACGACATTACGACGTTCCAGGCAGCCGGAATCGCGGCCGGCGCATGCTCGGGCAACGGCATTCTGCTCGACATCCGGGATCCCGCCAATCCCAAGCGCATCACAGAGGTGAGCGATCCCAACTTTGCCTACTGGCACTCGGCGACGTTCAACAATGACGCGACCAAGGTGCTGTACACCGATGAATGGGGTGGTGGCAGCCTGCCCCGTTGTCGCGCGAGCGATCCGCCGAAGTGGGGGGCGGATGCCATTTACACACTCGACGACGGCAAGCTCACTCCGGCCAGCTTCTACAAGTTGCCTGCCGTCCAGGGCGACCTGGAGAATTGTGTCGCCCACAACGGCTCACTGATCCCGGTGCCGGGCCGCGACATCATGGTGCAGGCGTGGTATCAAGGCGGCGTCTCGGTCTTCGACTTTACCGATGCCGCCCATCCCGTCGAGATCGCATACTTCGATCGAGGGCCACAGGACCCGCAGAAGTTGGGAGAGGGGGGAGGCTACTGGTCCGTCTACTGGTACAACGGCTACATCGTGGGCTCAGAGATCACTCGTGGCCTAGACCTGCTGGAGCTCAAGCCAAGCGACCAGCTGTCCAAGAACGAGATCGAGGCCGCCAAGCTGGTGAAGCTCGAGGTGTTCAACCCGCAGGCGCAGCCCAAGATCGTGTGGCCGGCGAGCTTCTTCGTTTCCCGGGCGTACCTGGATCAGCTCGAGCGGAACCAGGGGCTCAACAAAGACCGGTTGTCACAGGTCAAGAAGGAGCTCAAGAACGCCGAGAAGAAAAAGGGAAGCGAGCAGGTGGACGCGTTGCGGAAGCTGGCGGGCGAGCTGGACCAGGATGCTCAGGGAGCCGCCGACCCGGCTCGCGTGAAACTGCTCGCAAGCTCGGTCAACGACCTGGCTGCCGCTACTCACTGATCTGGCTCCACGGGCAGACGCGGCTCGCGTTGAGCCGCGTCTGTTTTGTACTAGGTCTGATCCCGCAGCGCCCGGCGGGCAAACAGAGCGATGGGAATTCCGATCAAGCAGATGTGAACCAGGACGCTCAGGCCGATCCACAGCGCATTCTTGGAGCCGGGCCCTGCGGCTGAGAGCGGCACGACGACGTAGTTCATGACGACGTACAACAACAACCCGTAGACACCGCCGTAGAGCACCGGCCGCTGCCACGACGAAGCCCACCGACGCGCCACCAGGTAGTACACCACTGACATCGACGTCGCGATGAAGTAATGAAGGCCCAGGCCGAGCGCCGCCGTAGACGCGCCGCCCTGGAAGCTCTCCTGGCCGAGCAAACCGGCCGCGACCGATTGCAGGATTCGTTGGACCGGTACATCGGCCTTGAGCGCCCAGAACACGCAGGCGTACACGATGTCGAGCGTGCCGGCGACCAGGCCACCCGCCAAGACGAATCCCCACCGCCGCGATCCGACGTCAGTTCGTGGCATCGCAAAGGCTGGCGGACGCGCATGCATTTCAGAATCTCCGCAGGGCTCGACACTCCACGATACCGCCGCGAAAGGCTTGGCACGAGGGCCAATTTCAATCAATTTGACCAGGCCAATTCGACGCCTCTCCGGGCTAAGTTGAGCACATGGAGTTCCACGTCAGTCTGATCGGTCGCAAGGACCTGAGCGGCGAGATATACCGTCAGCTGCGGCAGGCGATCCTCGACGGACGGCTTCGGCCGGGGGCCAACCTGCCTCCCACTCGCGAGCTGGCCCGGGGACTTCACGTCTCGCGCACCACGGTGACCGTCGCCTACGATCGGCTGGATGCCGAAGGGTTCGTGACGTCGAGGGTGGGTGCCGGGACGTTCGTGAGCCACACCGCCGGTCGCGTGATGAACCAGGGCAAGGCTCATCAAGTGGAAGGAGCGTTGCGGCCCAAGCCCGTCTGGGAAGCGATCCCACTGACCACTCCGTTTGCTCGGCCCGCGCGATTCGACTTCCGCACCGGGCTTCCGGATGCCTCGCTGTTTCCACACGATCGCTGGCGGCGCCTGCTTGCCCGAGAGCTACGGTCCGAGGAAGTCGCGGCCGGAGTGTATGGCCACCCTGCCGGCCATCGAGGCTTGCGCGAGGCCATGGCCCGACACGTCGGCATCGCGCGGGGCGTGAACGCGCCGGCCGACGACATCATCATCACGAGCGGCATCCAGCAGGCCATCGACATCGTCGCGAGGGTGTTGCTCCGCCCAGGCGACCGCGTCGCAATCGAGGATCCTTGCTATCCTCCGCCGAGACGCCTGTTGGAGTCGGTCGGTGCGAAGGTGGTCGGCGTGCCGGTCGATGATCTCGGACTGGTAGTCGATGCCCTGCCCCGGCACACCCGGCTGGTCTACGTGACACCCTCGCATCAGTATCCGCTCGGCGTCTCCATGGCGCTCCCCCGCCGTCTGGCGCTGCTGGCCTGGGCTGAGCGGCACAATGCGGCCATCATCGAGGACGACTACGACAGCGAATTCCGTTTCAGCGGCCGCCCGATCGAGCCGCTCCAGACGCTCGATACCGCAGGTCGAGTCATCTATCTCGGCTCCTTTTCCAAGACCATGCTGCCGACGTTGCGGCTCGGCTTCATGGTCACCCCGCGATCGCTGCGCACTGCCGTACACAAGGCGAAGTTCGTGACCGACTGGCACACCGCCCTGCCACTCCAGGCAGCATTAGCGCGCTTCATCGACGATGGGGAATTCGCCCGACACGTGCGGAAGGTCGGCGCGGTCTATCGAACCCGGCACACAACTCTCACCGCTGGTTTGGAGAAGGAGCTTGGCCAGCATCTCCAGATCGTTCCGTGTGATGCCGGGCTTCATGTCGCCGCCGTTGCCCGCGTCGCCTCGGTCAGGGAAGTCGCTGAGGCGGCTCGGCGCGCGTCCGAGATGGGCGTCGAGGTTCAACAGCTGGCGACATTCGCGGTGAATCCGCCGGGAAGAGCGGGCCTCGTGCTGGGATACGGAAGGATCGAGGCCGGCCGCATGGAGGAAGGGCTTCGGCTGATTCGGCAGTGCTTCGAGCAGTGAGGAACTCTCGTCATCGGATCGGGGGTGCAATGAAGCTATTGCGACTCCTACGGTCAGCCACCCGTCAGCGTGGCGAGCTCCGCCCTAACCCGCTGTACCCGCGGCCGAGCGGCGGGTTCCGGATCGGCTTGCAGGATCAGGTAGTGACGGTAGGCGCGGATGGCACCTGCCGTATCGCCGGTCACCGCGGCCAGGCGCCCCTCCTCACGCAAATACGTCGAGAGAAAGCGCGGCTCCGCCACGTCGTAGAGCCGGCGGCGCGTAGCGGCCAGTGCGCTTGCGCGATCACCCGTCGCCTCCAATAATCGGGCTGTGACCAAGTTCCACGACTCGTTCATACTCCGATAGGGAGGGCCGGTCTTCATGAGCGAATCAAGCGCGCCGAGCTTCCGTGCTGCATCGGGTCGCCGCTCGGCTCCGGCGAGCATGGCGTCGAGGAGGATGGCACACCCCCGAGCGATCATCACGAATTGGCTGTCGGACTGCGCCGGCTGAAACACGCGGAGCGCAGCGATGGTACGCGGGGCGGTGGCAAGCTGACGGTTTGCCAGGTGCCATTGCTCCAGGACGCAGGCGGCAAGCGGCTTCCCGACGTGATTCGCCGGAAGGGCGCCGGCGGTTTGCTCCAGTCTTCGGGCCGATTCGGCGGCGGCCAGCGTGTCGCCGTCCCAATAGAGCGCGTCCGTGACCCGGTTCATGTCGGCCCACGGGGTAGTGACCTTGATCTCTGCCTCCCGACGCCGGCCGTCTAGCGCCGCCCTTGGTCGCCCGCGATTCAGCGCCAACGTCGTGATCTCCTGCACCGCGGCGCTCTGATATGGTCCCCGGCTCTCGCGCTTGAGCCACGCCGTATGTGCCAGCTCGGCATCTTCCAGGCGGACGCCGTCGTACTGGCTGAGCTGGCCGATGCCCATCAGATGCTCGCCGCCCATGCTATCGAACCTGGCACGAACCCGCGCGAGCTCGGCCTCGTCGTTCAGGGCGACCGCCGTTCGCCATCGCAGCCAATCGGGAATCGCGCTGGTGGAGTCGATCGAGCGGTAGAGACGGGCGACCCTTCGCACGGCGGCGGTATCGCCCGCGCGCGCAGCCGTCACCAGAAAGGTTGCGTACGTCGGCACGTACGTGGAGTCGAGCTCCAGGACCTTCACGAACGCGGCCTTCGCGCGCTGGTGGGCGTTGCTCACGCCGAGCATCTCGCCGTAGGCGAAAAGCACTTGGCCCAGCAACATGTACGCCTCGACGCGATCCGGAGCCAACGCGACGAACCGCTCAGCCCGACGCAGGAGCTCGGAGTATGGTGTGATGTTGGCGTAGGTCATTCCGACCAGAACGTTCAGGTACGCCCGGTCGCGCGCGTTCAACCGGTGCTGGGCCGCCCGGGCCAGACGCTCCCCCCGATTGACCGGCTCGTACTCGCCGGCATTCTCGAGCCCTGCGGCCAGCATGCCGGTCGCGGCCAGCGCGAACCCGGAGTCGATCTGGAGCGCCTCGTCGAAGCCCCTGATCGCCTGAGCATACTTGCCCCGGCGATACAGCGCCTGCCCCTCGAGATACGCCTTCAGCGCCGGCAGGGACGTACTGGTCAGGCCACCCAGGCGCTGCTCCCCCTCGCCCGCGCCGAGCGCGAGCAGCTTGGCAGCGAGGTGATCGACCATGACCGGCAGACTATCAGCGGGGCCGTCGACGCTCGCTTGCGCCTTCGCGCGCCCCTCTGGCACCGTCAGTACCGCGGCGTTTAGCGTGAATCGGCTAGGCGTTCCCACCACGTTGCCCTGCAGCAGCAGACCGCATCGCACCCGCGCGGCCACTTTGAGGGCTTCTGCCTGCGGCAGGTCTTCGCCGCCAGATCGAGATGCCCGGCGCCAAGCGCTCAGAACGGACCTGGTATCCGCCGCGTCGGGGCCGCCGCGTCC
>Ga0114129_10001324_pt1 | contig 33148 bp, 27 predicted proteins | sample RhiMetdeltSRZDD1_FD_80071 | JGI IMG/M metagenome (GOLD analysis project Ga0114129, IMG submission 80071) | Populus rhizosphere microbial communities from Tennessee, USA - Rhizosphere MetaG P. deltoides SRZDD1 (version 2) (version 2) | ecosystem: Host-associated > Plants > Roots > Rhizosphere >...
CTGGAGATCGCGCGCGGCGAATTTGTCACGATGATCGGACACACAGGCTGCGGCAAATCGACGCTGCTCAACATCATCGCCGGGCTCGAACGTCCCACGCGCGGCGGCGTGATCCTCGAAGGCCGTGAGGTCGTGCGTCCCGGGATGGACCGGATGGTCGTGTTCCAGAATTTCTCGCTCATGCCGTGGATGACCGCGTTCGACAACATTCGGCTCGCCGTCCGCGCCTCGCATCCGACGTGGTCGCGCGCGGAGGTCGCCGCCCACGTCCACCGGTGGGTCGACATGGTTGGGCTGGCCGGCGCGGAGACGAAGCGCCCGGCCGCGCTCTCGGGCGGCATGCGGCAGCGCGTCGGACTCGCGCGCGCGTTCTCGACGGAGCCGAAGGTCCTGCTCCTCGATGAGCCCTTCGCGCAGATCGACGCGCTCACGCGCAGCGTGATCCAGGACGAGCTGGTCCGCATGTGGTCGGCGAGCCGCAACACGGTCTTCATGGTCACGCACGATGTCGACGAGGCAATCTTGCTCTCGGACCGGATCGCCCTCATGACGCGGGGACCGCAGGCGCGGCTGGCGGACCAAGTGGAGGTAAAGCTGGCGCGGCCACGACGGCGCGCTGAGCTGATCGACGACCCGGAGTTTCTGCGGCTGCGCACGCACATCCTACGCTTCCTGGTGGAAGGCTCGCTCGCTCCAGCATGACGATCTCAAGGAGGACGACGACGATGGATCGAACGGCGGCACTCGAGCAGATCCGCGCCGCACGCGCCGCGCGCGGCGTGAGCTACGAAGATCTCGGCAAAGCGATCGGCACCAAGGACCCCACGTACATCGCCGCCGCGCTGCACGGCCAGCATCGGCTGTCGGCCGACGAGGCGAAACAGCTCGCGTCGGCCGTGGGCGTGCCGGTCGAGACCGCGATGGTCACGACCGCGATGCCGCTGCGAACGGAATTCCCGCTGGCGACGGATCCGTTCAAGTATCGGCTCATGGAGCTGGTGGGCGTGTACGGCGATGCCTTGCGCGAGCGGTGTAACGAGCTGTTCGGCGACGGCATCCTGTCGGCGATCGACTGCATCGTGAAGCTCGAGAAGAAGGGCGAGCGTGGCGTGCTGACGATCGACGCGAAGTTTCTTCACTACAAAGAGTTTTGAGGAGGCCGCATGGCAGGCGATGCGGACGGCGGTCGTAACGGAAACGGAATCGGAATGCTCGCACGAACGGTGGCCGACGCCGTCCCCGGCATCGTCGAGCAACTGCGCGCGGCCAACAACCCGCGCGTGCACCGCGAGGCGCTGGCACTGCTCGAGCGCCCACTCCTCGCGCATGTGCTGGCGCTGACGGGCGGCAACCAGCTGCGCGCGGCGCGGGTGCTCGGACTCAACCGCAACACGCTCCGTAAGAGGTGCCGCGAGCTGTCGTTGCCGGCCACGCGGGTGGTGCGTCGCCCGCGGCTGAGCGCCGCGATACCCGCGCACTGACCGAGCGAATCTCGCTCGGTACCCCGCACGCTTCGGCGTTACGATCGCGAGCGTGCGAGGTCGGGTGGCGCTCACGATCGCGGTCGCGCTGGCACTGGCCGGCTGCGTGCCGGTCTTCGCGCGCGGCGGGGACGTGCCCTACGTCCAGACGCCCGACCGCGTCGTGCACGAGATGCTGGCGCTCGCGGCGGTGCGTGCCGACGATGTCGTGTACGACCTCGGAGCCGGCGACGGCCGCATCGTGATCGCCGCCGCGCGCTGGCGCGGCGCGCGCGGTGTCGGCATCGAGATCGACCCCGATCTCGTGAGCCAGGCGCGCCGCGACGCCGAGCGGGCCGGCGTCGCCGATCGCGTGCGCTTCGAGGCAGCCGACCTGTTTTCGGCGCCGCTCGGTGATGCGACCGTCGTGACGCTCTACCTGTCGCCGGAGCTGAACGCCCGGCTACGGCCGCGGCTGCTCGCGGAGCTGTCACCGGGCGCCCGGATCGTGTCGCACCAGTTCCCGATGGCCGACTGGCCACCGACGCAGACGGTCCGGCTCAACATCGACGGACGGGAGCACGTGCTGCACCTCTGGGTCGTGCCGCCCAGGGCGCCGTAACGCCGGCTAGCGCGCGGCCTCGGAGGCAAACGCCTCGATCTGCTCGGGCAATCCGAAAACGCGGACCACGTCGCCCGGACGGAGAATCGTCTCGGGCGCCGGGTTGAAGACGAGCCCGTCCGCTCGTCGAACCGCGACCACGGTCACGCCGAAGCGCTCGCGGATCCGCGCATCCCGCAGCGACTGGTCCGCCACGCCGCCGCTGCGCAGGGCCAGCTCGCGCACGTCGGGCAGCACACTGATCGCCGCGGCGCCCGCATCGGCGCGCTCCATGGCGCTGCGGTAGCGCTCAAGATAGGCGATGGCGCGCTCCTTCGGCAGTCCGAGCGTCGCGAGCGCGTGACGGATGAGCGTGGCGGAGGCTTCGAGCTCCGGCTGGATCACTTCGGTGGCCCCCTTCGCGCGCAAGGCTTCTGCCTCGGCGCGGCCGTGCGCGCGCGCGAGCAACGGCACGTCGGGATGGAGCTCGCGCACGGCGGCCACCGCCAGGCGCGCGCGCTCGATCTCCGGCAACGCCACGATCACCAGGCGCGCCCGTTGCACGCCGGCGCGCGCGAGGATCTCGCGGTGCGCCGCATCGCCGAACACGCATCGAATACCGCGCGCGCGAAGCTGCGCGCAGATCTCCGGGTTTCGCTCCACGACCGCGTAGGGGATGCCGAAGGTCTGGAGCGCTTCGCCGATCTCGCTGCCCACGCGGCCGAACCCGCAGAGGACGACGACGTCACGCACTTCGCCGCCCGGCTCGATCGGCTCGCCGCGCGCTCGACCCAGCCGGAGCGCCTCGAGCCAGTCCGGCGCGTAGCGCACGAGCAAGCCGTTCATCAGAATCGTGATCAGCGAAGTGGCCAGCGTGACGTTGTACACGTCGCTTCCGACCAGTTCGGCGTCGCGCGCCACCTGGATGAGGATGAACGAGAACTCGCCGATCTGCGTGAGACCGAGGCCGACCAGGACCGCGGTGCCGAGCGGCTGCCCGAACAGCCGCACGACGATCGTCCAGATGATGGCTTTACCGACGACGATCATCGCCAGCATGACGGCGAGCAGCGGCAGATTGGCCGCGACGCTGAAGGGATCGACCAGCATTCCGACGGTGACGAAGAACATCGCGACGAACACGTCGCGCAACGGCAGCAGCCGCGCGAGCGTCTCGTGCGCATAGTCCGACGCGCTGATGGTGAGACCGCCCAGAAAGGCGCCCAACGCGACGGACAGGCCCGCGGCCTGGGTGAGCGCGGCAGTCCCGATCCCGATCGCGAGGACGACGAGCAGAAACAGCTCGTCGTTCTGTGTGCGAGCCACTCGCTGCATCAAGGGCGGCACGACCTTGGCCGCGACCCAGAGCACCGGCACGAGCACGATCGCCGCCTTCCCGATAGCCAGACTCACCGCGACGATGCGCTCGGGAGCAAGCGTGCCGAGTGACGGCAGCAGGACCGTCAATGCGACGACGGCGATGTCTTCGACCAGCGTGATGGCGATCATCACGCGGCCGTGGCGGCTGTGCAGCTCGCCGCGGTCCATCAAGAGCCGCGCGAGGACCATCGTGCTGGCGACCGACACGACGAGCCCGACGACGAGCCCCTGCACCGGCGGCCAGCCCAGAGCGCGGCCGACGGCGACGCCGAGCACACCGGACAAAACGATCCCAAGCGGGCCGCCGAGCAACGCGACCCAGCGCACGCGCAAGAGGTCCCGCAGCGAGAACTCGACGCCGATCGAGAACATCAGAAGCACCACGCCGATCTCGGCGAAGAGCTCGAAGGTGTGCACGTCGGCAACGGCGGGGCCTGGCGTGAAGCGCCCGACGAGCACGCCGCCGAGGACGTATCCGAGGATCAGCGGTTGCCTTGCGAGCCACGCGAGTGTCCCGCCGAGGACGCTGGCGAGAACGACCCACGCCAGGTCATAGAAGAAGGTGGGGTCGACAGTCATCGGATGCGCCGAAGGTAACACGCCCGCTGGTGGGGGCGCCGTGCGATCGCCGCCGCAACATCTAGGGGCATAAACACTGTGTCGCGCGTGCAGGGCAGCGCTGCGTCCAAGCGCGGCGATTTGCTATTCTGGTTTCTGGTCACACCAAAATTCGCTGCCGGGGAGGGGCGTTGGCCGTCCAGGAATCGGTTTTGGTGCTGCAGGAGCGGCTGGCCAAAGAGCAGAAGCTGGTCCAGCTGATCGATCGGATCCACTCCGCGAAGAGCCTCGACACCATCTTCTTCGAGATCCAGGGCGACATCCTGGCGTTTCTCGACGCCGACCGCATGACCCTCTACGTGGCCGACGTGGATCGCAAGGAACTGTACTCGAAGTTCCTCGCGCTCGACGCCGTCAAAGAGATCCGCGTTCCGATCAGCGAAGGCTCGGTGGCCGGCTTCGTGGCCACCAGTCGCAACACGGTGAACATCGGCGACGCCTACGACACCGGCGAGCTGACCAAGATCAGCGGCAAGCTGCGATTCGATGCCTCCTGGGACAAGAAGACCGGGTATCGCACCAAGCAGATCCTCGCCATGCCGATCCTGCACGAAAACCGCATCGTCGGCGTGATCCAGCTACTGAACAAGAAGAAGGGCGGCCGGTTCTCCAAGGAAGACGAGCTCAACGTCGCGCGTATCGCCAAGACGCTCGGCGTCGCCTTCCACAACCAGCAGCAGCTCGGCCAGCGCCGCGGGACGAAGTTCGACTATCTGCTCGCGCAAGGGCTCATGACGCAGGACGACGTCAACACCGCCATCGCCACCGCGCGCCAGCGGAACACGGACGTCGAGACGATCCTGCTCGACCAGTACAAGATTCCGAGGGCCGAGCTCGGCACGGCCCTGAGCCAGTTCTACCGCGTGCCGTTCTTCGAGTTCGACGAGCACGTCATTCCGCCGCCGGATCTGATGAAGGATCTCAAGCTGGAGTTCCTCAAGCGCAACCTCTGGCTGCCGCTCAAGCGCGAGCGCGACGGATCGACGATCGTGCTGATCGACAACCCCCAGGACATCCAGCGCGTCGACTCGATCCACCAGGCCCTGCGCGGTCACAAGGTCCAGCTGGCCGTCGGCCTCAAGAAGGATATCCAGCAGTTCCTGGCGGCCGCCGGCGGCGAGGGCAGCGGCCCGCGCGCGAGCATGAGCGAGATCCTGTCGGACCTCGGGGCCGAGGCCCAGGCCGAGCGGGATCCGGACGCCATCGGGGCCGAGGTCGACGAGAACGACAGTGCGGTGATCCGGCTGGCCAACCAGATCATCATGGACGCCTACAAGGCGCGCGCCTCGGACATCCACATCGAGCCGTATGGCGTGCAGAAGGACACGATGATCCGGCTGCGCATCGACGGCTCCTGCATGGAGTACCAGCGCGTACCGGGCGCCTTCCGCCGCGCGCTCGTCGCGCGGATCAAGATCATGGCGACGCTCGACATCGCGGAGCGGCGCAAGCCGCAGGACGGCAAGATCAAGTTCAGGCTGCCGGACACCCGCGACATCGAGCTCCGCGTGGCCACGCTGCCCACGCAAGGCGGCAACGAAGACGTGGTCATGCGTATCCTGACCGCGAGCGAGCCGATTCCCGTCGACAAGCTCGGCATGCTGGATCGCAACCTGCGCGAGATCAAAACGGCCGCGGCGAAGCCGTACGGCTTGATCCTCTGCGTGGGACCGACCGGCTCGGGTAAGACGACGACGCTGCACTCGCTGCTCGGCTACATCAACAAGCCGGACCGGAAGATCTGGACCGCCGAGGATCCCGTCGAAATCACGCAGTACGGCCTGCGGCAGGTCCAGGTGCAGCCGAAGATCGGCTTCACGTTCGCGCAGGCCATGCGGGCGTTCCTGCGCGCCGACCCCGACGTCATCATGGTCGGTGAGATGCGCGATGAGGAAACGGCCCAGACGGGCATCGAAGCGTCGCTGACCGGTCACCTGGTGTTCAGTACGCTGCACACCAACAGCGCGGTCGAGACCGTCATCCGGCTGCTCGACATGGGCCTTGATCCGTTCAACTTCGCGGACGCGCTGCTCGCCGTCCTGGCCCAGCGTCTGGTCAAGCGCATCTGTTCGGAGTGCAGGGAGGAGTACCACCCCGACGAGGACGAATTTGCCGAGCTCGAACACGCCTTCGGTGGCAAAGAGGAGACGACGAAGTTCGGCATCGACTACAACGACGACTTCGTGCTCTTCCGTGGCAAAGGCTGCAACAACTGCAACAACTCCGGCTATCGCGGCCGCGCCGGCATCCACGAGCTGCTGGTGGCCAACGACGGCATGAAGCGCCTGATCTCGAACAAGGCGCGCGTGACCGAGATGTTTACGGCTGCCAAGGGCGACGGGATGGCGACGCTCGTGCAGGACGGGATTCTCAAGGCGATCGACGGGCTGACCGACGTCAAGCAGGTGAAGGCGGTCGCGATCAAGTAACGCCGTCGGTGGCCGTCCGTGCGCACGTACGAGGCGCCGCAATGCCCCGCTCGACCACGCGAATCGACACCACGTTGCGCCTGCCAACGAGCACCGATTCATAGCCGGAACCGACGCAATACCCGAAACACGGGTCTCGCGGGGCACTGCGCCGCCCCGCACGTGCGCCAGACCGCCTCACCGGCGCTATTTCATCCTGACGTCGCCTGCTCGGCGTCGGTGATCGACCGGCGGCTTACTTCGGGGCGGCTAAGCGGCCGCGTCAGGCGGGCGGGGGGTCGGCGTCGGTCGCGACCGCGCCGTCCGTCAGCAGCGTCCAGTCGTCCGGGGGATCAGCCGGCGGCCGACGCTTGGGCTCGGTCGTGACCACGCGACCTCGGCTCGGCGAGAACCACTCCCAGCGGTCAGGCGGGGCACCGGGGTCGTCCCGCGTGCCCATCTCGGGACCGACTTCACCCTGAGTCTCGCGGTCGGCCTTCCGCTGCTGCTTGGCCTCCTGGCGAGTCTTGCGAATCTCTTCCTTACGGCGGCGCTCGAAGCCGTAGTTTCGGCGCGGGCTCAGCGGAGGGTCCCCTGGGGCATTGGCGTGGTCACGAGTTCGATCTTCTCACGTCAGCTCTCGAGGCTTCACATCCTTGAACGTGGCCCATAGCACGACATCGTAAACGATCTTCAGGCCACCTCCGATCACGAAGGGCGCGGCCAGGGCCACGGACGCCATGACCCAGCCGGTGACGGCGGGGCTGATGGCCTGGGCGACCGTGCGCCACAGCGTCGTGACCGTCGCAGCGGCTTCGCGCTCGTGGTCCTCCACCACCGCCATCACGTAGGCCTGGCGGGTCGGAACATCCATCTGCGAGAGCAGCTGGCGCGCGTAGAGCAGCACGACCGCAGCCCACGCGCCGGGTGCGGCCGCGATCGCGATCAGGAAGACGTTCGACAGCAGATGTGAGACGACCATCGTATTCAGCAGGCCGAATCGCCGTGCGGCGCGCGCGGCCAGCAGCAGCGACGCCGCCGTCACGAGCTGCGCGCCGAGAAAGATCTGCCCGAGCACGTCGAGGCCCAGCCCGTAGCGCTCGTGAAGGAAGTACGCGACGAGCGACTGCAGCACGAAGCCGCCCGCAAATGAGTCGACGGCGAACAGCGCCGCCAGCCGGCGGATGAGTGCCGACGATGTACCGGCGGGCGACGTCGCGCGTGTTACCGGCACGCCTGGCAAACGCGCGTAGAGCAGCGCCTGGACGATCGCCACGGCAAGGAACACTGCGAACAGCGCGCGTGGCGCCGCGAGTCCGACGACCGCGGCGCCCAGCCCGGCCGCAGCGTATCCCAGCAGGTTGTAGACGCTGAGCACCGTCGTACGCCGCTGGCCGGCCACGGCACGCGTGAGCACGACCTGTTCGATGGAAAGGAAGGGCCCGGTTTCGCCGGTCCCGACCGCGACGTTGCCGATCATCGCGGCGAGCACGACGACCCACGGATGGTCGAAGGCGAGCAACAGCGCGGCGGCGAGCGCCGAGAGCGCCACGAGGATGCCGAGCGCGGCGCGGGCGCCTAGACGCTCGGCCGGCCGGCGAACCGCCCACGTCAGCACCGCGCTGCCGAGCAGCGTGCACGTCATCGCCAGCCCGACCCCCTGCGCGTCCATGCCGTGCTCGGCGAGATAGACGGGCAGGAGAATGCCGAGAAAGCCGTAGCAGAACGTCCGCAGCGTCTTTGCGACGAGGACCAGAGTTACCGGGCTGAAATCAGAGCTTGACAATCACTCAACTCGTGTTGAGTATATGGCTCCCACGATGTACGGCAGGAGGTTGGGCACATGAATCCGGTAGAGCGGCTGCTGCAAGAAGAGATCACTCACTTCATCGATCGACTGGCCTCGTCGATGCCGCCGGTCGGTGTCACCTCGCACGCGATGACTTCCGCGGTGCGCACCCGCCTGGACGATGCGGAGACTCAGCTGGCCCAGGCCCGCGCCGCGCTGATGGAAGGCTACGGACGCTGGCGCCGCGCGCTCGAGGACGTCGAAAATCTCTGGGCGCTCGCGGCGTGGCGATCAACCGCGACTGAAGAGCCGAGCGAGCATTCCGCGCCGCTCGCCGCCTGACGCGTCCGGGTCCGCCAGAAACCGCGCGCTGAGCGCCTCGAAGCGCTGCCAATAATCGGGCAAGGCGCGTGCGCGTGCGACCTGACCGGCGAGCAATCGCGCTTCTTCGTTGCCGGCGTGGCCGCTCGCGCGCCGGTCGTCCGGCGGCGCCACTTCGGCGTCGAGGAGCCGCAGGAAGGCGAGGACGTGCTGCGAATATTCAGTGCGGTCGGCGGCGCTGTCGGCCTCCGGCGCCGGCAGCCCGCGCGCCTGCCGCGATCGCACGAGGGCATCGAGGCACACGAAGTCGATCGCCTCCTCGAGGCGCTCGCGGACCTCGTGCTCGATACGGGTGGCAAGATCCTGCGCGCGATTTGGATCGCGGAACGGCATCAGGCCAGCATCGCGGCCAAGCCAGTGTCGAGCGGCACCGGGGCGAGGCCGAACGTCTCGTAAAACGGGCCGGGCTCGCAGGTGTTCTCTTCTTCGAGCATCAGCAGCTGGTCGGGGGTGAGCGGGTAATCGGAAAATCGATACAAGGCTCGCGTCACCGTGCGTACGAGGCCGAGCGGCACGTGCGCCTTGATCGGGCGCCGCCGACCCATCGCGGCGGCGACACGGTCGATCAGGTCGACCATCGTGACCGGCTCGGGCCCGCCGACGTCATACGTGTGCTTCACGCTCGCGTCGATGCTCAGCGCGCGAACGAAGCCCTGTGCGACGTGCGCGACCGGCACCGGCTGCAGGCGTTGCCGGCCGGCGCCGATGATCGGGACGACGGGCAGCCGTTGGAGCATCCGCGCCAGGACGCTGACGAATCCGTCGCCGCGGCCATAGATGATCGACGGGCGGAAAATCGTCCACGGCACCGGACTGGCGCGCACGGCTTCTTCGGCGGCCCACTTGGTCTGGTGATAGCGCGATCGCGCGCCCGAGCGCGTGCCGAGGGCGCTCATGTGCACGTACCGACGCGCGCCGACAGCGGCGGCGGCCTCGAGCACGTTGATCGTGCCCTGCGTGTGCACGCGCTCGAACGTGACGCCGATGGCGGGGTGCTCACGGATGATGCCGACGAGGTGGATCACGGCGTCGCAGCCGTCCATGGCGTGATCCAGGGACTGGCGCGACATGACGTCACCCTCGAGGCGCTCGATCGCCCCCAGGCCGCGCAGGTCTCGCTCCGAACCGCGACGGACCAGACAGCGCACGGCGCACCCCTCGGCGCGTAGGGCATGGATGACCGCCCGCCCTACGAATCCCGTGCCGCCCGTGACGAAGACCCGTCGCATCGACGGCGACTGCATGACCTTAGGATATCAATCCGGTCGGCGCCGGATGATAAGATCGGAAACGTGGTCGTGTCGCTCCGCCCCGCCGTCGGGCTGGCCCTCGTCCTCGCGCTGGCGCTGACGTCCGTTCCCGTATCGGCGCAGGACTGGAGCGGTATCGACGAGGCCGCCGTCGACGCGGTCGGCTCGGGCGAGATTCCCGGCGTCGTCGTCCTCGTCGGACGTGGCGATCAGATCATTTATCGCCGCGCCTGGGGCTCACGACGCATCGTTCCCGAGCACGTCGCGATGACCGAGGACACGATCTTCGACATCGCGTCACTCACCAAGCCATTCGGCACGACGCTCGCCGTGATGTCGCTCGTCGAGCGCGGTCACGTCAAGCTGGACGCGCCGCTCGGGCGTTACCTGCGCGAATTCCGTGGGCACGCATACGACGCGGTCACGATCCGGCGCCTGCTCACGCACAGCGCGGGACTGGCGGCGATCCCCCCGGACGCCACGATGCGCCCGGGATTTCCGAAGGCCGCCGCGCTCCTCGCGAAGCTGCCGTTCGACTACCCGCCTGGCACCGCGTTTCAGTACAGCGACACGGGCTTCATCCTGCTCGGCGAGATGGTGCGGCGTGTGTCGGGCGAGCCGCTGGACCGTTATCTCGAGCAGCGTGTGTTCAAACCGCTGGGGTTGCGCGACACGAGCTTCAATCCCGGCGCGCGTGTGCGCGATCGCATCGCGCCCACGGAGTTCGTGAACGGCCACCTCCTCGTCGGCGAGGCGCACGATCCACGGGCGCGCGCGCTCGGCGGCGTCGCCGGTCACGCCGGAATGTTTTCGACCGCCGCCGATCTGGCGAAGATCTGTCGCATGCTGTTGGATGGCGGCACGCTCGACGGCAAGCGCGTATTCCGGGCTGAGACGATCACGACCATGTGGTCGCGCTCGCTGGAGGGCAACGGCAGCCGCGCGCTCGGCTGGGACATCTCGAGCAGCTTCTCCGGCACCGCGTCGCCATTTTTCCCGCCGGACTCCGTCGGCCATCTCGGATTCACCGGCACGTCCGTGTGGATCGATCCGCCCACGCGGTCGTACCTGATCGTCCTCACCAACCGGGTGCACCCGAGCGGCGGCGGCGCCAACAAGATCCGCGAGCTGCGCTCGCGCGTGGCCGCGGCCGCGAGCGCGGCGCTGTTCGTGCCCGCGCTCGGCGCGACGGTGGCCATGGCCGACGCGACGGCGCCCGCTGCCGACGGTGGCGAAGAGCCCAAATCGCCCCCGCCGCCTTCGATCGTCCGCTCGGGCCTGGACGTGCTGGTCGCGCAAAAGTTCGCGCCGATCTCGGGCTACACGATCGGTCTGGTGACCAATCACACCGGCGTCGATGGGCAGGGCCGCCGCGCGATCGACCTGCTGGCGGCGGCGCCCGGCGTGAAGCTGGCCGCGATTTTCTCACCGGAGCACGGTCTCACCGGTGACGCCAACACCGAAGTGCCGAACGGACGCGACGCGATCACCGGGCTACCGGTGTGGAGCCTTTACGGCACCACGCGACGGCCTACGGCGTCGATGCTGCGCGGGATCGACTTGCTCGTGTTCGATATCCAGGACGTCGGCGTGCGCTACTACACGTACCTCACGACGCTGCTGTACGTGCTGGAGGAAGCGGCGCGCGCGCGCATTCCGGTCGTCGTGCTCGACCGGCCGAATCCGATCACCGGCCGCTTCGTCGAAGGCCCGCTCATGGACGCCGACCTCGGCTCGTTCACGGCACCGCATCCGATCCCAGTCCGCACAGGCATGACGATCGGCGAGTTCGGCCGCATGGCGGCGATGGAGCGCCGGATTCCCGTGTCGGTGACGATCGTGCCGCTCGAGGGCTGGGATCGCGGCCGGTGGTTCGACGAGACAGGCCTCCCGTGGGTGAACCCATCGCCCAACATCCGCTCGGTCACGCAGGCGCTGCTCTACTCCGGGATCGGCCTGCTGGAGGCGACGAACGTCTCTGTCGGCCGCGGGACCGAGCGGCCGTTCGAGGTGGTCGGCGCACCGTGGCTCGATCCACACCGCGTGAGCGAGGACCTGAGCGCCCTGCGGCTGCGCGGAGTCAGCTTCGAGCCGGTGGTGTTCACGCCGACCGGCGATCGTTACGCGGGCATGCCCTGCGGCGGCGTGCGCGTCGTCGTCACGGATCGCGAGACGATCCGCCCCGTGACCGTGGGGCTCGCGATCGCGAGAGCGCTACGCAGCCGTCACCGCGACCAGTTCAGGCCGGAGGCGATCCAGAACCTCTTGGTGAATCGCGCGACGATGTGGGCCTTCCTGCGGAACGAGTCGTTGGATCGGCTGGTGGCGTGGACCGAGATGGAGCGGAACAGCTTTCTGAATCGGCGAGCGTCGTACCTCATCTACAAGTAGCTCTCAATAGGCCCTCTCGATCACCCGCAGCTTCACGTCGGGCTTGAGCTTGGCGCGGCGCTCGGCAGGGACGGTGACGGTGGCGGGATCGCCGTCGCTCACGAAACGCTCGCCGGGATGCTTGTCGAACCAGTCCAGCCACGTGGCGAGGTCGCGCTCCAGCGCCTGGATTCGCGGGAGCCGGGTGGGGTCGAAGTCGCGGGCGAACGGTGACAGCGCAGCACCGCCGGCGACCATCAGGATCGCGTCGTGCTCGTACGCCGTGCCCTTTGCCTGGCCGCGCAGCGCCCAGCCGACGTCGCGTGGATACACGCCGTGCGGCAAGGCGATCGTGCGGATCCGATAGTCCGGCACGTAGCGCTGGATCCACTGCTGCGCCTCGGCGATCTGAACGCGGACGACCGACTCGTCGTACTTGCCGAGGTTGGCGTGCCAGAGCGTGTGGTTGCCGATCTCGTAGCCGTGGCTCACGAGGTACTGTAGCTTCTTGCCCTCGTACTCGGGCTGGTTGAACAGCCGGTTGGGCTTGCTCGCGCCCGGCAGGACAAAGAACGTCGCGGCACGGCCGAAATCCGGCTTCTCGCGCAGGAACGCTTCGAGGATGCCGACCGCGCACTTGGGATCGATCTCCAGCGCGCCGTTGACCTCGACGTAGCGGAACTGGCCGGGCGAGGAATCGTCGAAGGTCAGAACCACGGGCGTGGTGCCGGCCGGCACGGTGATGCGTCGGTCGAGGAGATCGTTCAAGGACTGCAGGCGGTAGCCACGCGCGTAGAGCGTCTCGAGGTCGCGCCGGAAGTTCTCGGGCGTCCGTGTCCAGCGCTCCTCGGGATAATCGACCTTGTGGTACTCCAGAATCATCAGCCGCCCGAGCTCGTTGGGCGTCAGCGGCTCGGCCCACGCGAACGCGGCGAAGATCAGCGCGGCGGCAAGCAGCAGGACGGCGATGAGGGCGAGTCTCATCGCGCCACCAGCGGGCTCTTCTCCCGCAACGCCGCCCGCGTGTAGTCGTTGCGCGGATTCCAGAGCATCCAGCCGCTGCCGCCGCCCTCGTCGGCGCCGCGGATCTGATCGCGGATCTCGGTCACGCCGAAGATCCGGCGATCGAAGGCGTAGTCCTTGAAGTCCTGCAGCCAGGGCCGGACGCGCGCCGGCGTGTGCGCGGCGCGCTTACGGATCAGCCGCACGCTCTCGCGCACGACGGCGTAGGAATTCTGGACCGGGTTGCGGTAGCCGGGGATGCCGACGTGATAGCCGGAGGGGTAGACCATCGGGCAGATGTAGTCGAGGCTCGGCGCCAGCTCTTCGATGCGCTGACCGATGTCCGTGTCGTTCTCGTTGAACGCCGTGTACCCGAAGAGGTCGGCGGCGACGTACGCGCCGCGAGCCCCCAGCTCCTTGCGCGCGCGCGCGAGGAAGGCGGCGATGGTCGGCAAGCGGGTCTCCTTGTTCACGGGCCGGGCGTACTTGGCCGCCTGCAGCTTGCCGTCCGTGGGGAAGCGGACGTAGTCGAACTGCACCTCGTCGAAGCCGCGCTCGATCGCTTCCTTCGCGATCGCGATGTTGTAGTTCCAGACCTCTTCGTGGAAAGGGTCGACCCAGGCGAGGTTCTCGCGATCGACCCACGGCTTGCCGGTGCGCGTGTCGATGACGGCGAGGTCAGGCCGGCCCTTCGCGAGGATGTTGTCCTTCATCGTCACGATGCGCGCGATCGTGTAGATGCCACGCGCCTTGAGGTCCGCCATCATGGCGTCGAACTCGCGCAGCGTCGCCGGTCCCTGCGCGCCGACGGCCAGCGCCTGCTCGACGCGGGTGGGATAAATGATCCAGCCCCGGTCGCCCTTGACGTCGATCACCACGGCGTTCAGCTCGGTGCGCTCGAGCAGGTCGAGCACGCGGCCGCGGATGCCGCGGTCACCGAAACCGAAGTAGGTCAGGTACGCGGCCTTGATGGCCTGTGGCCGCATCACGATCTCGAGCGGGCCCTTCGTCGGCCCGGGTTCCAGCGTCACTTTCGCGTAGCCCGGGCGCTTGACGATGACCGTCGCATCGGTGGGCGGCGTGATCGTGAACGTCCCGTCGTCGCCGATGCGCGTCTCGACGCCGCCCGCGACGACGGACGCGCCAAGCAGCGGTTGGCCGTCCGGATCGCTCACCTTGCCGCTGACCGCGCCCGACCATGCGCCGCGCGGGCGCTCGGGCTTGGCCGGCTGGGGCGCGGGCCGCACGTCGGGGGTCGGCCGTGCCGGCTCGGGCCGCGTGTCCGGCGTGAGACGCGCAGTCCGTACTGGCGTGTCGGCGTCGATCGGCCGGATCGCTGCCGGCGTCACCTTCACGCCTTCGTGCGCCGGCGGCACGTCGACGATCGGAGGAATGCTCCTGACGCGAGGCCGTTCGCCGACGGGCGGGACAAGAGCGGCGCCGACGACCCTGGTCGAAGGTATAGGGATGGGGGCCAGACCGAGCCGATCAGGCGCCAGGAACCCGTAGCCGCAAAGGATCGCCGTCGCGAGCAGGCCCGCCGTGTAGCCAGCATCGAGGAAGGGACGACGTGCTGCGGGGCCGGTGGGCACTTCGAACATTCGTTGCTCCGACAATAGCGATAGCGACCTGGACGCGCCAAGAAAAATTTTGCGTAGCGCGTTTTACGCTATGACAACTACCGTAATATCGCGAGGCATGACGCGTCAACTGCTCGCTTGTGAAGAGTCGGAACATCGTTTTGAGGTCGTTAACGGCCTACGTCTGCACTTCTTGCATACGGGCGCGCCGAGCGCGCCGCCATTGTGTTTCCTGCACGGCGGCGCGGCGCATGCGCACTGGTTCGATCGCGTCATTCCCGCGCTCGCGGATCGTTATCACGTGATCGCTCTCGACCAGCGCGGTCACGGGGACAGCCAGTGGGCGACGCCGCCCGCCTACGCCACCGCCGACTTTGCCGAGGATTTGCGCGCGTTGATGACGCGCCTGGGCTGGGCACGCGTGACGCTGATCGGGCACTCGATGGGCGGTCACAACGCGATGGCCTTCGCCGCGTGGCATCCCGAGCGAACGGCCGGGCTCGTCGTGATCGATTCGCGCCCGTATCTGCCGCCCGACCGCGTGCAGCGCATGCGGGAGCGCGGCCGGCGTCCGGCCCGTGTGCACGCATCCGAAGATGCCGCGGTCGCCGCATTCCGCCTGTTGCCGCGCGACACGATCGCCGAGCCGGCGCTGCTCGAGCACATGGCGCGTGCGGGTCTGATGCGCGCCGACGGCGGATTTCGATTCCGGTTCGATCCGGCCTGTTACGCCGATCGAAAGCCCGCCGACTGCTGGCCGCTTCTGCCGCGGATCACCGCGCCCACGCTCGTCGTGCGTGGCGAGCACTCGCCCGTCTTGCCGCTGGAGATGGCCGCGCGGATGCTCGAGACGATTCCCAACGCCGAGCTCGTCGAGATTCCCGGCGCGTATCACCACCTGACCCTCGATGCGCCGGACGCCTTCAGCGCGGCCCTGGATCGCTTTCTCCGCCACACGTCGTGAGGGCGCTCTGTGGGGCGCTCGCTCTCGCGTTCGCGGGATGCGTCGCGTCGGTCGAGCCACCGACGTTCTCCGTCACGGACGCCGGCCGTATTGCCGTCCCTGTGGATCGCACGCTCACGCTGACGGGGACACTGAGCCTGCCGGTTGTCTCGACGGCCGCGCCGGCGGTCGTGCTCATGCATGGCTGCAGCGGCGTGTTGCCCACTCAGCACGCATGGGCGACGACGCTGCGTGACTGGGGCTACGCCGCGCTGGTGCTGGATTCGTTCGGAGCTCGCGGCGTGCGGTCGGTCTGCGAGACCGGCGGTGTGACGTCCGATCAGCGTGTGGAGGACGCCTTCGCAGCGCTCCGCACGTTGTCGGCGCATCCAGCGATCGATGCGACTCGCGTCGCGCTCATGGGGTTCTCGCACGGCGCCGGGACCGTGCTCGTCGCCGCGGCGCCGTGGATCGCGAACCGCTACGCGGGCCCCGGTCGATCCGGATTTCGAGCGCTGATCGCGTTCTATCCGCGCTGCGAAGGGCGCTATCCGGGGACGCCGCTCGCGGCGCCGCTGCGAATCCACATCGGCGCCATCGACAACTGGACGCCGGCGCCGCCCTGCGAGGCCCTCGCCACCTCTCTGCGGCGCTCAGGTGCCGACATCCGGATCACCGTCTACGCCGATGCGCATCACGGGTTCGATTCCGTACGACGCGGTCCGCCGATCCACATCCCGAACGTCGGCCCAGGCCGCCGGGGTGCGACCGCGGGGCCCAATCCCGAGGCCGCCCAGCTCGCCCGGGATAACGTCCATCGAGAATTGGAGGAAATACTCGGGGCGCGCTAGAGATCCTCGATCATGCGCGTTCCACCTTCACCGCGCAGACCTTGTACTCGGGAATTTTCGACGAGGGATCGAAGGCGGCGTTCGTGAGGAAGTTCGCCGCGGACTCGCCGAGCTTCACGAACGGCACGAAGATGGCGCCGGCCTTGACCGCTTCGGTGACGTGCGCGTAGCCGGTCAGCTCGCCGCGTCGGCTCTCGACCCGCAGCGGCGCTCCGTCGTCCACGCCGAGCCGCCGCGCGTCGCTCGGGTGGATCGCGATTTCGAGCCGCGGCGCCAGCTCCATCAATCCTTGCACGCGGCGCGTGAGCGTGCCGCCATGCCAGTGGTAGAGCAAGCGACCCGTGTTGAGCACGAACGGATAGTCGGCATCCGGAAGCTCCGCTGCGACCTCGATCTGTCGCGCTGGGATGAACCGCCCGCGGCCGCGCGGGAACGACTCGGCGTAGAGAAAGCGCGTGCCAGGATGCTCGGGCGTGGGACACGGCCACTGCAGCCCGCCGTCGCGGTCCAGCCGCGCGTGTGAGAGGCCCGCGAGGAACGGCGTGAGCCGCGCCATCTCGTCGAAGATCTGCACCGCGCCCGCGTAATCGAACTGCGTCCCCACGTCGACGCCGACCCGTCGCGCGACGCGCTTGGCCAGCTCCTGGGTGATCCACCAGTCCGGACGCGCCTCGCCTGGCGGCGGCACGGCGGCGCGGACCCGCTGAACGCGCCGCTCGGAGTTGGTGAACGTGCCTTCCTTCTCCACGAAGGCGGCCGCCGGCAGGAAGACGTGAGCGCGCTCCGCCGTCTCGTGCATGAACAGATCCTGCACCACGAGGAAGTCGAGCTGCTCGATGGCCTTCTGCGCGTGATTCAGATCGGGCTCGGAGAGCAGCGGGTTTTCGCCGACGACATACATCGCGCGCGTGTCGCCGGTGAGGCAGCCTTCGACCATCTCGGTGACGACGCGTCCGGCGCGGCTCGGCGGCCGTACGCCCCATGCCCGCTCGAACTGTGCGAGCGTGTCCTCGACGTAGTGCTGATAGCCGGGCAGGTTGGTCGGAATGCAGCCGGCGTCGCCGCAGCCCTGCACGTTGTTCTGGCCGCGCAGCGGCGAGATGCCGCTGCCCGGGAAGCCCATCTGACCCGCGACGAGCGACAGATTCAGCAGCGCATGCGCGTTGTGAATGCCGTTGACGTGCTGGGTGATGCCCATGCCCCACACGAGACACGAGCCGGAAAACCGAGGTCTGGCGTACCAGCGAGCCGCCTGCGCGATGTCCCGCGCGGGGACACCCGTGACGCGTTCGGCGTAGTCCAGCGTGTACGTCTCGAGCGAGCCACGCCACGCGTGGTAGCCCTCGGTGCGCTCGCGGATGAAGCGCTCGTCGGCGAGCCCCTCGTCGACGATGACGCGCGCCATCGCGTTGAAGAGCGCGACGTCGGTACCGGGGCGCTGGGCGATCCAGAGATCGGCCTGGTCGCAGAGCTCCACACGCTTGGGGTTGACGACGATCAGCCGCGCGCCGCGGCTGACGGCACGACGGAAGCGCACGGCGATGACCGGATGATTCGCGGAGGCGTCCGCGCCGACGACCATGATGCAGCCCGCTTCCTCGTAGTCCACGTACGAGTTCGACGTGGCCCCCGAGCCCATCGAGGCGAGCATCGCCTCCACCGAGGGCGAATGACACAGCCTGGTGCAGTGATCGACGTCGTTGGTGCCCATCACGACGCGGCAGAACTTCTGCACGAGGTAGCCATCTTCGTTGGTCGCTTTCGCGCTGGCTAGCGCACCGAAGCGGCCACGATTGCGCGCCAGCCCCTCGGCGGCCGCGTCGAGCGCCTCATCCCACGACACCGGCCGCCAGCCCTTCTCGCCGCGAAGCATCGGCTGCGTGATGCGATCCTTGGAGTGCACGAAGCCGGTGGCGAAGCGTCCCTTCACACACAGCATGCCGAGGCTCGAACGATTCCGCGGCGCGTCGTCGGCCATGAGTGCCAGGCGTCCGTTGTCGCGCACCTTCACCTCGATGCCGCAGCCGACGCCGCAGTACGGACACGTCGTCTCGACCGTGCGCGCGATCCGGCCCGGCGCGTCTTTCGGCCGCAGCGCGCCCGTCGGGCACGTGGCCACGCATTGGCCGCATGAGGTGCACACGGACGACGCCATAGGGCCGTCGCGGAAGACGCCGACCTTCGTCGCGTGATTGCGGCCGAGCAGCGCGATCGCGCCGATCTGCTGGACGTCGTCACACGCCACGGCGCAGCGGCCGCAGAGGATGCACGCGTCGCGATCGAGGACGAAGAACGATTTGCTCGTGTCCTCGTCGTAGTTGTGCAGCGGGGTCCACAGGTGCTCGAGATGCCCGTGGCGGACGGCGGCGTCGCCGAGCTGGCCGAATCCGTTGCGTTGCTCGCCCGGCGTGAGCATCGACAGCGTGAGGGCCAGCACGGTCGAGCGCACCCGCATGACCTCCGGGTGCTGCGTGTCCACGATCATCCCGTCCCGAGCGGGCAGGTGGCACGCCGCCGGCGTTCCGCGCTGCCCTTCCACGTGCACGAGACAGGTGCGGCAGGCGCCGAGCGGCGCGCGGTCGGGGTCTTTGCAGAGCTGAGGCAACGCGATGCCGAGCCGGTTGACGGCATCCAGCACCGTGGCGCCGGGGGCGACCTCGGCGCGACGTCCGTCGACGGTGACGATCATGCGCGGCTCATGATACGCCGAACTGCTCGGGAAACTCTGCCAGGGCGGAGCGAACCGCCAGCGGCGCGGCCTGCCCGAGGCCGCAGAGCGACGCGAGCTGGACCGCTTCGGCGAGCGTGGCGATGCGCGCTGCGTCCACCTTCGGATCGTCGAGCAGCGTCAGCATGCGCGCGGTTCCCTCGCGACACGGCGTGCACTTGCCGCACGATTCGCGCGCATTGAACGCCAGCAGCGTGCGCACCGCCGAGCGAACGGCGGCCGCGCGGCCCAGCGCGACGAGGCCGCCCGTGCCGGGATTGACGGGGCCGCGCGGGATCAGCGGCTCGTCGAACTGCCGCGGGTGCACGATGCTGCCCGACGGTCCGCCGAGCACGACCGCCTCGATCGGCTCGCCGTCGGCGCCGCCGCCGAGGTCGATGAGCGCGCGCAGCGTGCAGCCGACTTCCATCTCCACGACGCCGGGGCGTCGGAGATTTCCGGAGAGCCCGAACAGCTTGGTGCCGTAGCCGCGGCCGAGGCCCGCGAACGCCGCGCCGCCCCGCGCCACGATCGGGACGATCGCGAACAGGGTCTCGACGTTGTTGATCACGGTGGGCTTGCCGAACAAGCCGGCCTCCACCGGGAACGGTGGTCGCGTGCGTGGCATCGCCCGCCGACCCTCCAGCGACTCCAGCAGCGCCGTCTCCTCGCCGAGGACGAATCCCCCGGCGCCGCGCCGAATCTCCACGTCCAGCGAAAAGTCGGAGCCGAGAATGCGCTCGCCGATCAGGCCCCACTGCCGCGCCTGATTGAGCGCGACGGCCAGGCGCTCGGCGGCGAGCTCGGCCTCGCCGTGTATATAAAGGATGGCGCGCGATGCGCCGATGACGTAGGCGGCGATCAGCGCGGCCTCGAGCAGGCGGTGGGGGTCGCCTTCCATGAGGTGGCGATCCTTGAAGATCCCCGGCTCGCCTTCCTCGCCGTTGACCACCAGATATTTCGGCGCGCCCGCGGCCGCGCGGCACGCCGCCCACTTCACGGCGGTCTGGAAGTACGCGCCACCACGTCCCGCGAGCCCCGCGACGCGGACTTCCTCGATCACCGCCTCCGGATGCTGGTCTTCCAGAACGTGGGCGAACGTGGCGTAGGTGCCATGCCGGAGCGCATCGGCGACGTCGTACGGATCGGCGAGGCCGCAACGCTCCGTGAGCAGCCGGCGCTGCGCCGCCATCCAGTCGGGCGGCGCCGCGAAATCGCGCTCGCCGAGATTAGCGGCGAGCGCGTTGAGCAGGCGCGGCGCTGTCTCGCGTGTGACGCGCGCCGCGGTGATCGGCGGCTTGCCGTCGCGCAACACCTCGACGATCGGTGACGCCCAGCACATGCCATTGCAGCCCGCAGCGACGACCGTCCACGCCAGCCCGCGCCGCTGGACCTCGAGTCTGAGCGCTTCGAGCGTCTCGCCGGCGCCCACGGCGAGCCCGCACGTGCCGACGCTCACGGCGAGCCGCGCGCCGGTGCGGCGACGCTCCGCCTCGCGTCGCAAGGCCGTGAAGCGCGCGCCGGGCGAACCCAGGGTGGGATGGGTCGCCGGCGGTCCACCTCGACCGGTGAGCGGAGCCGGCGCGTTGTCGGCGCGCTCGCCGTCGAGGAGCGCGTCCAGACGGGCCGTGGTCGCGCGCCCTCGATAGGTGTAATCGGCTTCGACCACCGGCGCCACCGAGCACGCGAAGGCGCAGTCCATCGCCTCGAGCGTCACCGCGCCATCACGCGCTGTGTTGCCCGCACGGACCCCGAGCCGCTGCTCGCAGTGCGCGAGCAGCTCGGCGCCGCCGCGCGCGATGCAAGCGACGCCGGCGCAGACACGGACGATGCGCCGGCCGGGCTTGGCCAGGCGCAGCTCGGGATAGTGGCTGGCGACGCCCCAGACCTCGCTCTTGGGCACGCGCAGGTGCGCGGCGATGATCTCGAGCGTCTCGGGGGAGAGCCAGCCTTCCTCGTGCTGCGCGGCGTGCAGCGCCGGCAGCAGCCAGGTGCGCTCGCGTGGAAACTGCGACAACGCTTCGCCGACGGGCATGTGCCGTCAGGGTAACACTGTCGATCGGTTTCGGACGCTAGACCGTGTCGGTTACTGGCTGTGGAGCTTGCCGGTTTCCTGAATGACCAGAGCACCAACGGCGTTGGTGAGACGCTGGCTCTCGCGCTATCGCAGGCGAGGCGCTGTCAATGTCGGCACGCCGATATAGCTACGCGACGCCGACGTGCAACGCGATGGTGCCGAGCCCGACGCGCCGATAGCGCACGTCGCGCAGACCCGCGCGTCGCATCGCGTCCGCGAGACCAGGCGGGCTCGCGAAACGTTCGACGGATTCGGGCAGGTACGTGTACGCCGCGCGATCGCCGGCCACCAGCGCGCCGATGGCCGGAACGATGCGCTGAAAGTAAAAGCCGAAGACGCGGTCCCAGCCGGGCACGCGCGGCCGCGTGATGTCGAGCGTGACGACGAGACCGCCCGGCATGGTGACGCGGCGCATCTCCGCGAGCCCGCGCGCCAGATCGACAAGGTTTCGGACCAGGAACGCCGACGTCACCGCGGCGAAGCTGCGATCGCGGAAAGGCAGCGCGAGCGCGTCGGCAGCGAGCAACGGCACCCGCGCTTCATCGCGTCGCGCGAGCTTCACGCGCGCCTGCTCCAGCATGGCCTCGGAGAAGTCGGCGCCGACGACCGTCGACGTCCCTCGCACCGCGCGCACCGCGACGGCGAGGTCCGCGGTGCCGGTGGCGAGATCGAGAATCGGTCCGGGCGGCGCGGCGACCACCGCGGCCGCCGCGAGTCGCCGCCAGGCGTGGTGGCGACCCCCGGTCATCAGCGAGTTCATCACGTCGTAGCGTCGCGCGATGCGCGTGAACATCGCGCGGATGCGCGCCGCGTTGGGATCGTTCACGCGCGCGCGATCACCGCGCCCACGCGAGCCCGCCGACGACCGACGCCAGCACGATCACCGCGATGTAGCCGTTGATGTTGAAGAACGCGACGTCGAGGCGCGAGAGATCCGTGGGGCTCACGAGCGAGTGCTCGTAGACCAGGAGCGCCACGACGGCGAGCCAGCCGATCCAGTAGAGCGGGCCGAGGCCCTGCATCACCCCGAGCAGCGCGAACGCGGCCGCCGTGAGCGCGTGACAGACGCGCGCGATGCGCAGCGCCGGTGCGATACCGAAGCGCGCGGGCACGGAGTAGAGCCCGTGCGCACGATCGAAGTCCACGTCCTGACACGCGTAGATGAGGTCGAAGCCGGCGATCCAGACGGTGAGCGCGAACCACAGCACGAACGCCGGCGGCTCGAACGCGCCGCGTACGGCGATCCAGCCGCCTGCGGCCGCGATGCCGTCGGTGAAGCCGAGGATCCAGTGCGACGTCCAGGTGAAGCGCTTCGTGTAGGCGTAGCCGACGAGAAAGATCAGGGCGAGCGGCGCGAGGGCCAGGCAGAGGGGATTGAGACGCCAGGCCGCGATGAACATGAGCGCGACGCCGGCGAGCGCGAGCGCCTGAAGCTCGCCGACGCGCAGCAGGCCGCGCGGCAAGTGACGGGCGGCGGTCCGAGGGTTGGCGGCGTCGATCGCGCGGTCGACGACGCGGTTGGTGGCCATCGCACAGGTGCGCGCACCCACCATCGCCGCGGTGACCCAGAGGACGGTGCGCCATCCCGGCCAGCCGCCGGCGGCCAGCACCATGGCGATGTAGGCGAACGGGAGCGCGAAGACGGTGTGCTCGAACTTGATGGCGTCGAGCAGGTGGCGTGTTTTCAGAGACCGTAATCCTTCCAGCGGCGCGTGACGCGGTCGCGAACGTCGGCGCTCATGCGAATCTCCTCGGGCCACGCCTGACCCACATCGTCGAGCGGGCCCTTCTCGGTCGCGTCGACGCCCAGCTTGCCACCGTAACGGTGTCGAAGCGCGGCGTGATCCAGGTCGTCCATCGGACCTTCGAGAATGACGAGATCACGGCGCGGATCGATGTTGCCGGTGGCCCGCCAGGCGACTTCGGAGAGATCGTGGACGTTCACGTGCTCGCTGACGACCACGATCGTCTTGGCGAGCATCATGAGCCCCATGCCCCACAGGGCCTGCATGACCTTGCGCGCCTGACCGGGATACCGCTTGCGGATCGAAACGATGACCATGTTGTGAAACACGCCTTCGGCCGGCATGTTCACGTCCACGAGCTCGGGCAGCATGAGCTTCATGATCGGCAGGAAGATCCGCTCGGTGGCCTTGCCGAGCCAGTAATCCTCTTGCGGCGGGCGGCCGACGATCGTGGTCGGATAGATCGGACGCGCGCGTCGCGTGACCGCGGTGAGATGAAACACGGGATAGTCGCGCGCGAGCGAGTAGTACCCCGTGTGATCACCGAACGGCCCCTCCATCCGGCGCTCGCTGGGATCGACGTAGCCCTCGAGCACGATCTCGGCCTGCGCCGGAACTTCGAGGTCGATGCTCCGACACGGCACGAGCTCGACGCCGGCGCCGCGCAGCCAGCCGGCGAAGACGACCTCGTCGATGCCCGGCGGCAAGGGAGCCGAGGCCGCGTAGATCATCGCGGGGTCTCCGCCGAGCGCGATGGCCACCGGCATGCGCGAGGTCGCGCGGTGCTCGTGCTCGGCGCCGCCCTTGTGCGTTTGCCAGTGCATCCCCAGCGTGCGGTCGTCGAACATTTGAAGACGGTACATCCCGACATTGCGCGCGCCGCTCACCGGATCTCGCGTGAACACCGCCGGCAGCGTGATGTAGCGTCCGCCGTCTCCTGGCCAGCAGGTTAGGATCGGCAGTCCGGCCAGCGAGGGGTTCGTCGTCTCGACGATCTCCTGGCAGGGCGCGCCGCTGACCCTCCGCGGCGCGGCTTTGGCCACGTCGAGCAGGGTCCCGAGCTTTCGGATCTTGTCGAGGAATGAGCCCGGCATCTTCAGATCGAGCAGCCTGGCGATGCGGACGCCGAGGTCGTCTAGTTGGTCCACCCCGAGCGCCATGGCCATGCGATCCGCGCTGCCGAAGGCGTTGGCGAGCACCGGAACGTCGAACCCCTCGACACGCTCGAAGAGGAGCGCGACGTTGGCCTCACCGCGGGACTTCGAGACGCGATCGACGATCTCGGTGATCTCGAGATCACGCGACACGGGCGTGGTCACGCGGCGCAGGCGACCACGGCGCTCGAGGTGCGCGACGAACTCGCGCAGGTCGCTGAAGGGCACCGCCCTTACTCGTGGTGGAAGGTTGCGACCAGCCAGCCGGCGACGACGGGGAAGGCGAGGCTCGGGATGATGCGCACCCACACGAACCGCCATCCCATCAGCGGCGCTTCCCACGCGATGATGCGCTGCAGCCCGAAGAGCGACCACGCGGTCATGTAGGTGACCAGCGCAGGCAGCGCGGCGCCTGAGTGCGCGAGCGCGACGAGGAATGGCACGCTGACCATCGGGCCGCCGGGCGTGATGACGCCAGCGAGCATCGCCATGATCAGCCCCTTCACACCGGCTTCGCGGCCGAAGTAACGCGACACCAGCTCTTGCGGCACGACGACCTGGAACAGACCGGCCAACAGCAACGCCGGGATGAGCCGCGGCAGGATGAACCCGAGCATCGTGAAGCCGTTACGCGCTCCGATGAGCGGGAGCGATGGGTCCTTCACGTATGCGATCACGGCGAAGATCAGGGCGAGGCCGGCCAGCACGAGGGTGGAAGGATCGAGGCGCATCGCCCGGAATTATTGCACATCGCACTGCGGCGATTTGCCGCGCTCGGGTGCGCAGAGTTATGCCGAGGCGGCGAGGTCCGGGCGCTCGAGATACTCCAGAATCCGCGACCATTCGACGGGCTTTGTAAAGACGACGTCGGCGCCGGCCTGGCGGGCGCGCGACAGGAACGGCTCTCCATAACCGGTGACGACGAGCACACGGGTGGTATGGCCGGACCGCGACCGAAGCTCGCGAATCAGCACGTCGCCCGGGATGTCCGGCAAACCGAGGTCGCTCAGCACCACATCGAACGGCTGCTGAGCAACCAGATCGGTCGCCTCCCGGCCGTTGGCGGCGGACTCCACGTCCGCACCCTCGGCCCGCAGGAGGAGTGTAAAGACCTCGCGGATATCCTGGGCGTCTTCGATAACGAGGATGCGAAGACCCCTGAGGCTCATAGGAATCCTTGTTCTGGCGCTATTTAGCAAGCGGGATGCCAGTAGCTGTGGCGTCCGTCGTCCCGATGGGATTGCTATACTGCTCGGGCTTGGATCCGCTCGGCACGAGTCTGATCGAGGGCCTCGAAGACGCGGTCATCGTCACGGACCGGTCGCTCGCCGTCGTGGCATGGAACGCCGTCATGGAGGGGCTGACAGGCATCGAGCGCCGGGCGGCCCTGGGTCGTCCCGCCGCCAAGATGTTGCGCTTCCTTCGCGATACCGACGTGGCGTCGCATCTCGCCCGGGCTCTGAGCGGCGAGACCTCCAGCACCGGCGACGTCCGCTACGAGGTCGCCTCGCAGCCATCGGGTTCGCCGCCATCCGCCTCGCAGCCACCTGACGGTTGGATTTCCGCGCGCTACGTCCCGTGGCGCGATCGCAAAGGCGCTATCGGCGGCGTGATCGGCTTCCACACCGTCGTCACGTCGCAACGACGCCGCGCCACGTTCGTGCGCGCGCTGGAGTCGATCGGCCAGTCGCTCACGTCTTCGCTCGACCTCAACGAGACGCTCGATACGATCACGCAGCGCGCGCTCGAGATCATGGCCGCCGACTCGGCGCTCGTCGTCGCGTGGGACGGCCACGCCAGCGAGGTCACGGTGCTGCGCGCTGCGGGACGCTTGTCCGAGCAGTACGCGGCGACGAAGTCGATTCCGGTCGGCGGCGGCCCGATGAGCCGCGCGATTCTCAAGGGCGCTGCGGTCACGACGCCGGACATCCTGAACGACCCGGAGACGTGGCTCGTCCCGGAGCGTCGGGCTCAGATCGAGCGTGAGGGCTTTCGCGCCGTCGGCGCTGCGCCGCTGCGCAGCAAGGGCCGCGTGCACGGCGCCCTCGTCGTGCACTACTGGACGGTGCGCACGCTCGGCGACGAGGAGATGGCCGCGCTGCAGCGGCTGGCCGAGCATGCGGCGCTCGCCATCGACAACGCGCGCGTCTATGCCGACGCCACACGCCGCGCCGACCGTCTGCGCGAGCTGACCGATCTCGAACAGCTCGTCACGGAATCGTTGGTCGTCGACGACGTGCTGCGTCGCATCGCCCAGGCCACCGCGCGGCTGCTGGACGCGCCGATCGTGCAGCTGTGGACCGCCGATCCCGCCGAGCGGGTGATGCGCCTGTCCGCCTCGAGCGTCGAGCCCGGCCTGCCGGAAGTGCGCATGCCCCGCTCGGTGCCGTTCGGCGAGGGCGTCGTGGGCCGCGTGGCAGAGACGAAAACGACCATCTACGTGAGCGACGTGACCGGCGATCCGCGCGCACTGTCGGGCGCGTGGGCGCGTGAAACCGGCATTGCGCGGATGATGTCGGTGCCGATCCTCGCCGGCAACGACGATCTGCTCGGCGTGCTCGTCGTCCGCTCGCGCGACGAGAGCCTGTCGCGAGACGAGAACCGCGCGCTTGTGACGTCGTTCGCCGCGCGGGCGGCCATCGCCATGCAGCACGCGCGGATGTACGGCGAGGCCGTGCATCGCGCCGGGCGGCTGCGCGATCTGGTGGCCGTGAGCCAATCGATCACGGGCTCGCTCGACTCCGCCGACGTCATGCGCCGGATCACGCAGGCCGTGGCGGGCATGCGGCCGGGCGCGCTCGGCGCGGTGCACCTCTACGACGCCGAGCGTGGCCTGCTGCGCGCGGAAGCGGTGTCCGGCGCCGCGGAGTGGGAAGGCCTGCCGGTCGAGCGGCCGGCCAACGCCGGCTTGCCCGGTGTCGTGTTCGAGGCGCAGACGCCGGTGCTCGTGCCGCAACCGCTGACGCATCCGCGGACGCTGGCGCGCGCCTGGTGGCAGAAGAGGCCCAAGGGTACGTACTACGGCGTGCCGATCGCCGTGGGCGACACATTCGTCGGCGTGCTCGACTATGTCTTGCCCGATGGTCTGCCCGACGCCGAGGAGCAGGAAGCGCTGCGGCTCCTCGCGGCGCAGGCGGGCATCGCGCTGCGCAATGCCACGCTTTATCAAAGCGAGCGCGTGCAGTCGGAGCGGATCCGCACGCTCGCGGCCGTCAACCAGCGGCTGTCGAGCGCGCTGGATCTCGATCAGCTGCTGCGTGGTATTTGCGAATCTGCGGCGACGCTCATCGGCGTGCGCTTCGTCGCGTTCTGGCTCGCCGACGACGTGACACGGACGCTGACGCTGGCGAGCAGCAGCAAACCGGGGATCGCCGACGATGCGCCGCGCCGGTCGGCGCCATACGACCTGGGCGCGACCGGTTGGGTGGCGCGCCATCGCGAACGGCTCGTGATTGACGACATCACGGGCGATCCCCGCATGATGGACGCAGAGTGGCTGGCGCGCTGGGGCTTGACGTCCTACGCCGCGTATCCGGTGCTCGCCGGCGACGAGCTGCTCGCGATTCTCGCCTTTCTGCACTCGGCGCCCATTCGCGTCGGCGACGACGCCGCCGACGTGATCGACATGTTCGTCGGTCAGGCCAGCGTTGCCGTGCGCAACGCGCAGCTCTACCGCGAGGCGCAGCGACGGCGCGACGTGGCCGAGACACTCGCGCGCGTGGCGCGGGAGCTGACCGGCACGCTCGAGGTCGAGCGCATCGCGGAGCTCGTCACGCATGGTCTCGTCGAGCTGCTGGGCACGCGCGCAGCCGCGCTGTACCGCTACGATGGCGAGACCGGCGGTCTTCATCAGCTCGCCGCGTATGGGGCAGGCGCCGACGTCGTCCGCGGTGTGCAGTTCAGGGCGGGCGAGGGTGTGCCCGGGTGGGCGATCGCCGAGCGCAAGATCGTCGTGACGCCCGACGTGCTGCGAGAGCCGCGCGTGAGCCTGTCGGCCGAGCTGCGCGAGCGGGTCGTGCGCTACGACATCGGCGCGGTCGTCGGCGTGCCGCTGCTCACGCGTGACAGCATCGTGGGCGCGCTCGCGCTCGGCGACCGCCGCGGGCGTGAGTTCTCGGCCGACGAGCTGCAGGCGTTGCAGGCGTTCGCCGACCAGACAGCGCTAGCGCTCGAAAACGCGCGGCTCTATGCCGCCGCGCAGGAGAGCCTGGCGCGCCTGCGCGAGACGCAGGCGCAGCTGGTCCAGGCGGCAAAGATGTCCGCGCTCGGCCAGCTCGTCTCGGGCGTCGCCCACGAGCTGAACAATCCGCTCAGCGTCATCATCGGCTACGGGCAGCTGCTGCTCGGCCGCGACGTGCCGGCGGCGCTCAAGCGACCGGTCGAGCTGATGGTCGCCCAGGGCGATCGCATGGCCAAGATCGTGCGCAATCTGCTGTACTTCGCGCGCCAGCGGCCACCCGAGCGCGGGGCCGTCGACGTGCGATACGTGATGGAGCAGACGCTGGCTCTGCGCCTCAACCATCTGACGCTGTCGGGCATCACGGTCGAGCGCGAGTTTCCCGACGCGCTGCCCGTCATCAACGGCGACGCGCAGCAGCTCGAGCAGGTGTTCCTGAACCTGCTGCTGAACGCCGAGCAGGCGATCCACGACGCGAAAGCCGCCGGCCGCATCGTGCTGCGCGCGCGCCTCCGCGCCGACGGTCGCGCCATCCTTGCCCAGGTCGTCGACGACGGTCCCGGCATCCCGCCGGAATCGCTGCCGCGCGTCTTCGAGCCGTTCTACACCACGAAGATCGTGGGCATGGGCACCGGTCTCGGCCTGTCGGTGTCGTACGGCATCGTGCAGGAACATGGCGGCCGGCTCAGCGTCGATAGCCGACCGGGCGAGACGACGTTCACGCTCGAGCTGCCGGTGACCGAAGCAACGCCGGTGATCGCAGCCCCACGCGAGCGGCGCGTGTTCGACGGCGTCGGCAAAACCGCGCTCGTCGTCGAGGACGAGGCGAGCGTGCTCGATCTGGTCGTGACGCTGCTGGGCGAAAGAGGTTGGCGTGTGGACGTGGCGCCAGGCGGCCGCGCCGGCTTCGAGCGCGTGCAGCGCCATCGCTATGACTTGATCGTGTCCGATATCAGAATGCCCGAAGGCGACGGCCAGGAGTTCTACGAGCGCGCCCTCGCGCACGATCCCGCGCTGCGCCACCGCTTCATCTTCATCACCGGCGACACGGCTGGCGACGAGGCGCGCGCGTTCATCGACGGCGCCGAGGTGCCGGTCGTGGAAAAGCCGTTCTCTCCAGGCACCTTCGAGGACGCCGTGTGGAGATTGATGACGGCGGGCGCGCCGTGACGAAAGCGGACCTCGTGATGATTCTGGCCCGCACCGCCGGCGGCTCGCGCGCCTCGGCCGATCGCGCGTTCGCCGCGTTCATCACCGGGGTGCGCGAGTCGTTGCGCCAGGGCCGATCGGTCACCATCTCCGGCTTCGGTACGTTCGTCGTCGCGCGCCGCGCCACGCGCCGCGGCCGCCATCCGCGCAACGGGTCGGTCATCACGATCCCCGGCGCCCGCGTGCCGAAGTTTCGCGCCAGCCGCGCGCTGAAGATCGCCGTGCGCTGAGGTCTTTTGAAGTGCGCGCGTTGGTCTTTGAAGTGCGCGCGTTGACCGATCGATAGCCGCGTGTTCTAATCGTCCGTCGTTGCGATGATCCTGGGGGATCGTCTAGCGGTAGGACGCCGGGTTCTGGCCCCGGTAACGGGGGTTCGAGTCCTCCTCCCCCAGCCACATCGCGCGTCTGGCCGGCCCCATCGTCTAGAGGCCCAGGACACGGCCCTCTCAAGGCTGAAACACGGGTTCGAATCCCGTTGGGGCCACCACGCATAAATCCAATCAGTTCGCTGGTCTTAGCGTGGATTTACGTGCGACTTCCGTCAGTCCTTAAAGCCGCCGAAAACCCCTCAAACGCCCTACGAAATGGCAACGCGAGTGGCAACGCTTGTGGGCCCGGTCTGGAAATGTATCGTGAGGCTGATGCCGAAAATCACGCCGAGCTATGAAGCTCTACTTTGCCGCCTAAACGAGTCTCCGAATGAGGCGCTACTGCGCGTTCTTAATGATCGCTGGGCGCCACTGGCGAGGTATTCCTACACAAGGGAGCGTATCAGGACAGATTCGGAATTCCGTGTCCGCCTCGAAGCCGCAGCTTGGACGGAAGTCTCCTTTTGGCGGTCGTTGGTCATCGATGAACGCGTCCGCGACGATATCGAGGGCCTCCCGAAACTCTATCCAAACAGTAAATGGTTAAAGATCGAAGGGGAACACGTAGCGCTCTCGCTTAGCATGCGGCGCCAGCCGGTCGCACGACTTCACGTGCGACGGGAGGCGTTGAGCGAGGAGACCGAAGCCGTTATCCAACTTCGACGGTTATTGGAGACGCCCAAGCATCGCCAACGGCTTCGGTTATGCCCCAGGTGCCAGCGCATATTCTTCGACGAGAGTCGAAGTCGACGCACCGTGTACTGCAGGCGTCCCGCATGTCTCCGAGAACGCGACCGCCACCGGCAAGCAGAAAGGCGCCGACGCTGCTCGACCACCCGGCCATCGCGGTCTCACAGCCGAAGAGGTTGGCGCGAGTTGCTACCGAAACCTCCGCAGGAGACTCCAGGCTAGGCACGGTTCTGGAGTTCTGGAGCGCCTGGTGCGCGACAGCGTCTGTCACACGCATTCCTTCTGAAGATTTATTTCGCTTGTCGCTAAAACGATGATCTGCTTCGCAATTTAGCGCCGTCCCACGCTTCTGGTTTTGCACGCTGACGAAACTCTCGCCACCATTCTTACGTAGTACCGGAGCGCGAGAGCGCCTGAGCATCGCAACGCTCAGGTCATGGTCGGCTTAGTCACGCTCGGCAGACCATCCGGTGATCTTGATGCTAGGAGTATCTCCGCCGACCGAAGCTGGCAGTGCGGGGAGCACGGGGGTCACGTGGGCGCCAACGACTATCAGAACCGCTTGACGATGTACTGGCCGGATAGCCCGGCGCAGGTCGACGTAGACCTTCGGGTCGCTGCGACAGCCGCCTACCTGGATCAAGCGTGGGCCCAGTTCCTGGGACATCTTCCATGGCGCTACTTCGTCACCCTCACGTTCAGCCCTCGGAAGGTCGCTAAGGTTCGCAAGGCCGTCGCTGATAAAGAGGCCCGGGCCTGGACGTCACTAATCGAGCGGATGATGCGCCGGCCCGTGGGCTGGCTCTACTCCTTGGAACGCGACCGCGGTGGGCGGTGGCACTCGCATGTGCTTGTCACACAGGACGTGCGGAAGCGGGTGGTGAGGGCGGCGAACGCCGTGTGGACCGAGCGCAACGGTCGCACGCACCTCGGCATTGTGTGGGAAGGATGCGGGGCGGTGCTCTACACGACCAAGGAAAGTCGCCGTGACGCGGAGATCGTCCCGTCCCCTCATTTGTCAAGGTACTTAGACCAACTCCGGGGCGAGATCGTAATCCGATTAGTGCGCGCCGGTGTGCCCGCGGGGCACGCGGCGTGAGTCGAGATAGCGGCAAGGGACCTGGAATGGCCGTTGCCCGGTCTATTGCCCAGAATCTCGCTCGGGATGGAGCGGACGGCGAGTTGCCGGCCAGCAAGACGTTCCACAAGCGAATTTATGAAAAGAAGCTCCTGGCATCGACCGGCCCGCATCAGGGCCGTCTCACGATTCGTCGTGCGCTCGACAATTCCCGCTGCGACGTCCTGCACGTCCGTGCTGCCTCGCTGGGCGTCGGGGAATCGTCCCAATCGACGCGATCGTCCTCCAGTCACGTGCCCGAGTGCGCCGCCGACGGTCGAGAACTCTGCGGTAGCTATAGCCGGAGTGCGTCATGACGCGCGGCAGCAAAAGTGCCCCTGGGGCAGTGATCGGGTCGGCGCCCGGCGCTGTTGTTGGTGATGAGACCAATTTGGGGGGCCGCACGTCCGGACCTCACCAATCCAACGGCGTTCATTCTGTCGCCCAGGCAAATTCTCGGTCGGGGTCGGCACAAGTTACTCTCCAACACGCCGCCGACCTGCTGATCCATCGGCTACAGCTCCTCGAAGATCGCCTCCAGGAACAAGACGCCGAGGTTTGGGCGGAGTTCATCCAAACGGCCCAAGGGTTGGCAACGATAGCGCCGATGCTCGCGCCGGATCGCCGGGGACACCTCCTGACTACAGCCGAGATGGCAGAGCGGCTGAGGGTTACACCAAAGACTCTTCTGAAGCGTAAGGCGCGCGGCGAGCTAAGGCCGGCGTTCCAGCGCGGGAAATTGATTCGCTGGCGGGGCAATGAAGCGCCGTAAAAAGGACGCCTCCGATGCCGTGTCGCACCGCTCGCCAACAGCGACGCCGGCCGAGGCAACTGTCGATGGCGACAGACAGCTAACCCTCCGAGAGACCGCGGCGCTCATGGGCCTGCCCATGATTGCCGTGAAGGCGTACGCGGAGAGGGGGGAACTCCGGGGTGAACGCGGGGTCTCCGGATGGCGCTTCACATCCAAGGCGGTCACCGAGTTCTGGCAGCCCTGTCCTGACTGGGGCTTCGACCCAGTTTCTTCCGAGGATTGAATGGAAGATAAACGGGCGCCGGCGGGTCGGACGCGGAATACAGCAGGCCGCTTCACCGGGCCTCGTGCCAACGTGGAGGACGTGCCGCGCCTGCCAACGTTCCCGGCGCGCTGGGTGCTCGAGGACCCCCGAAAGCGGCCCTACCTCGTCTTCTGGGTCTCCGACCACGAGAAGATCGCATGGGCACTGAAGATGGCGCCGACTCAAGACGCCGATGTGCTGCTCGTGACTCTC
>Ga0114129_10001326_pt1 | contig 33145 bp, 26 predicted proteins | sample RhiMetdeltSRZDD1_FD_80071 | JGI IMG/M metagenome (GOLD analysis project Ga0114129, IMG submission 80071) | Populus rhizosphere microbial communities from Tennessee, USA - Rhizosphere MetaG P. deltoides SRZDD1 (version 2) (version 2) | ecosystem: Host-associated > Plants > Roots > Rhizosphere >...
CGTCGCCGCTGCGGTGGCGGCCGTCGCGGTGCTCGCCTGGAGCGCGGAACAGGCGCGCGAAAAATATCCGCAGTACGCAGCGGCCGGTCGTCTGGTGATGCCCAAGGACCGCTTTCCCCCGGGGCAACCGGAGCGCGCCCAGAAGTAGTCAGCGGCGGAGACCTCGAGATCGACTATCTCGGGCACGGCCTACTTCTCTTCCTTGTCTCCCCCGCCCTTCTTGAAGACGCCCGCGACGGCCGTCTTCACCGTCTCCTTGATCATCTGGCGCGCGTTGGGATCACCCTTGAGGATCGACTTGGCGAAGGCGGTCGCCTCCTTGAGCGTCACGTGCGGCGGCATCATCGGGAACTCCGGATCGACCAGCGCCTCGATGACGCACGGCCGATCCGAGGCAATCGCCTCGTCGAGCAGGCGAGCCACGTCCCCGCGCCGCTCGATGCGGATGCCGCGCAGGCCCAGCGATTCGGCAAAGCGGGCGTACCCGAAATCCGGGATCTCCTGCGATCCCTCGAACTTCGGCTCGCCCGACTGCGCGCGCATCTCCCAGGTCACCATGTTCAGGTCGCGGTTGTTGATGACGACGCAGAAGAAGCGCGGGTCGCTCCATTCCTTCCAGTACTTGCCGACGGTGATGAGCTCGTTCAGGCCGTTCATCTGCATGGCGCCGTCGCCGGCGAGCGCGAACACCGGCCGGTCGGGATATGCGAACTTCGCCGCCACGGCGTACGGCATCGCGGGGCCCATGGTGGCGAGGTTCCCGGAGAGCGATCCCATCATTCCTTTGCGGAACTTGAGATAGCGCGCGTACCAGGTCGCGGTGCTTCCGGAGTCGGCGCTGAAGATCGCGCCCTCGGGGAGCCGCTTGTTGAGCTCGGAATAGAGGAAGGCGGGGTTGACGGGCTCTGCCTCGACGGCCGCCTGGGCCTCGAGCACCTGCTGCCATTCCTGGATGGACTTGTCGATCTGCTGCCGCCAGGACCGGTTCTGCTTGCGCTTGAGGTAGGGCAAGAGCGCGCGCAACGTCTCGGCGCTGTCGCCGACCAGGTTGACTTCCATCGGGTAGCGGATGCCCAGCATCCGGCCCTGGATGTCGATCTGCACTCCGCGCGCCTGCCCCTCCTTGGGGAGGAACTCCGAATAAGGAAAGGACGACCCCACCATGAGAAGCGTGTCGCAACCCGACATCAGGTCCCAGCTTGGCTTCGTCCCGAGAAGGCCGATGGCCCCCGTCACGCCGGGCAGATCGTCGGGCAGCGCCGCCTTGCCCAGCAGCGCCTTGGCGACGCCGGCGCCGAGCACGTCCGCCACCTGCAGCACCTCGTCGGCTGCGCGCAGCGCCCCGGCCCCGACGAGCATCGCCACCTTCTGGCCCGCGTTGAGCACCTCGGCGGCGCGCCGCAGGTCCTCGTCGCGCGGGACGATGCGCGGGCTGGACCAGCCCGCGCTGGAATGGATCGTGTTGTGCGCGTGCGCCTCCTGCTCCTTCGCGGTTTGTTCCTGCAGATCCTTCGGCACGATCACGCAGGTGACGCAGCGCTCGGCGAGCGCGATGCGGAACGCGCGATCGATGCTGTGGCGCATCGACGCCGGGTTCATCACCGTCGTGACGTAGTGGTGCGCGACGTCCTTGAAGAGCGCCTGCAGATCGACTTCCTGCTGGTACTCGCCTCCGACTGCCGTCGTGGCCGCCTGACCGACGATCGCGACGACCGGCTGGTGATCCATCGCCGCGTCGTAGAGGCCGTTGAGCAGGTGGATCGCGCCGGGACCGGAGGTCGCCAGGCAGACGCCCGGCTCGCCAGTGAACTTGGCGTGGGCACACGCCATGAAGGCGGCCATCTCCTCGTGGCGCACCTGGATGAAGCGCGGCTCGCCGCCCGCTCTTTCCAAGCCAGCCATGATTCCGTTGATCCCGTCGCCGGGATAGCCGAAGACTCGCTTCACGCCCCATTCGCGCAGACGACCGACCAGGTACTCACCCACCGTCTGTGCCATCGCGGTTTCTCCTGCTGCGACGGTACGCATTGCAATTGCGCGTTGCCGGACACACCGCGGCGCGCGGCTTGCGCGAGCCGTATCGCGCGTGGATGGATCCACTCGTCCCCGCGCTCGAACGGCGGCGAGACTTGCGACGCTGCGTCGCACCCCACGTTGAACGCTTGTCCGCCGGTTTGCCTGCAGGGAGTTGACGCCGCCGCGCCGGAGAAGCAGATCCGTCCCCTCGCTTTCCCTCCACGAACGAATGAGCGCTCTCTTCAAGCCCTGGACGAATACCGCCTTCCGTCTGGTGCTGTTCGGTCTCGCGCTCCTCTTCGCGGGAGGACTGATCGCCGGACCGATGATCTACGTGCGTAGTCCTCTGTACACACAGCAGCAGGATCCGATCGATCAACCGGTGCAGTTCGATCACCGCCACCACGTCGGCGACGAAGGGATCGACTGCCGCTACTGTCACGCCAGCGTCGAGAAATCGAATTTCGCCGGCATTCCGTCGACCGCGGTTTGCCTCAACTGCCATTCGCAGATCTGGAACAAGAGCCCGAAGCTCGCCCCGGTTCGCGAGAGCTTCTTCTCCGATCGGCCCATCGTCTGGAACAAGGTCAACAAGCTTCCTCACTTCGTCTACTTCAACCATTCCATCCACGTGAAGCAGGGCGTGGGATGCGTCACCTGCCACGGCCGCATCGATCAGATGGCGCAAGTGGAGAAGTGGGCGCCGCTGACGATGGGCTGGTGCCTCGACTGCCACAGAAACCCGGAACGCTACCTGCGGCCGCGCGAGGAGGTCACCAGCATGACCTTCACGCCCGGCGGCGAGAAGGAGCAGCTCGCGCTCGGCGAGCGGCTCAAGGAAGAGTACCGCGTCGCGACCCGACAGAGCTGCACGACATGCCATCGTTGAAGTTGCCGATCGTCCAGGCCCATGGAGACGAGCGCGCGCAGTGGCGCAGCCTCGAGGAGCGGCGGCGCGGGATCGCGGCGGAGGGAGAGTTCCCGCCGGGCGCCGCCGAGGTGGGGACCACCTCGCGACGCGAGTTCGTGCAGCTCCTCGGCGCCACGGTGGCGTTCGCCGGGACCGCCGGGTGCTTCAAGATCCCCGGCGAGCAGATCCTCCCGTACACGCGGCAACCCGAGGAGATCGTTCCCGGCCGGCCGCTGCACTACGCCACGTCGATGACGTTGGGCGGCCGCGCCACTGGACTCCTCGTCACCGCGCACGAAGGACGCCCCACCAAGGTGGAGGGGAACCCGGAGCACCCGTCGAGCCTGGGCGCGACGGGTCTCTTCGAGCAGGCGTCCATCCTGCAGCTCTACGATCCGAACCGCGCGGCGGTGCTGCAGCAGAACGGGCGGCCGCGTTCGTGGCGCGAGTTCCTCGCCGTGCAGCACGATCGCGCGCTGGCGCTGCGCAGGAAGGACGGCGGCGCGGGCCTGCGGTTCCTGCTCGAGCCGGGCACCTCGCCGCTCGTCGCCGACCTCCGCGCGCGCATCCGCACGCTGTTCCCGAACGCGCGCTTCCGCAGCTACTCGGCCGTATCCAACGACGGCGTCGCGCGCGGAGCGCAGCTTGCGTTCGGTACCGTGCTGGACACGCAGTTCGATCTTTCGAAGGCGCGCGTCATCGCCTGTCTCGAAGCCGACCCGCTCCATCCCTGGCCGGGATCGATCCCGGCGATGCGCGCGTGGGCGGACAAGCGCGAGCCCGGGCCGGAGATGAACCGTCTCTACGCGGTCGAGTGCGCTCTCAGCGTGACCGGGATGAATTCCGACCACCGCCTGCGCATCCGGCCGTCGCAGCTCGCGCCCATCGCGCTGGCGCTGGCTGCGAAAGTGGGCTCCGGGCAAGGACTGCTCGCACCGCTGACCCCCGTCGCGGCCAAGGTGCGGCTCGACGAGAAGCAGCAACGGTTCGTCGACGTCCTCGCCGCAGACCTGCGCGCCGCGGGCCGCGCCGGCGTGGTGATCGCCGGACCCCGGACGTCCCCTCTCGTCCAGGCGCTGGCGCACGCCATCAACACCGCGCTTGCGAGCGAGGCGGCGCGGCACCGCAAGAGCGCGCTCCACGATCCGGACGACGGCGCCGCCGGCCTGCGCGAGCTGGCGACGGAGATCCGGTCGGGAACGGTGGACACCCTGGTGGTGACGGCGGTGAATCCGGTCCACACCGCGCCGTACGATTTGAACCTGGCGACCGCATTCGACGCGGTCCCCAACTCCATCTATCGCGGGCTCTACGAGGACGAGACGTCGAAGCGCTGCGCGTGGTTCGTCCCCGCGACGCATCCGCTGGAAGAGTGGGGCGATGCCCGCGCGCACGACGGCACGGTCACCTTCGTGCAGCCGCTGCTGCAGCCGCTCCTCAACGGCATCACCGAGGCGCAAATTCTCTCCGCGTTCCTCGGCGAAGGCGACAAGTCGCCGTACGCCATGCTCCGGGAGTACTGGCGGTCGGCGCGCAACGACGCGGACGCGGCGTGGGAGAAGTGGATCTCCGACGGCTTCATCGCCGGCACGGCAACGGCGCCGGAATCACCGCAAGTGCGCATGGAGGCCGTCGCGGCTGCAGCGCTCGCCGCGCGGTTCGAAGTTCCCGCTGGCGCGCTGGAGCTGAACGTCGTTCCCGATTACCGCCTCTACGACGGCCGCTTCGCCAACGACGTCTGGCTGCAGGAGACCCCCGATCCCGTCACGAAGCTCACCTGGGGCAACGCGGCGTTGATGAGCCCGGCGACCGCGCGTCAGCTCGGCGTCGATACTCGAGACGTCATCGACATCGGGCTGCACGGGCCGCCGGTGCATGCGCCGGTGCTGGTCATTCCTGGGCATGCCGACGGCGCCGTGACCGTCTCGCTGGGGTACGGCCGCGGCGGCGCCGAGCAGAACGCCGGAGGCATCGGGTTCGACGTCGCTCCGCTGCGGCGCGTGGATGCGCCCTGGGGCGGGAGCGGGCTCACCGTGACGAAACTGGGGCGCCGCCAGCCCCTCGCCATCACGCAGGAGCACTGGTCGATGGAGGCGCGCGACCCCGCGCTCGACATGGACCTGCACGACTTCGAGGGCCGCGGCCGCGAGCGCATCGAAGACGCGCGCGCGCCGGTCGCCACCATGCACACGCCGTGGGACTACTCGAAGGTCCAATACAAGTGGGGCATGGCGATCGACCTCTCGCGCTGCACGGGCTGCAGCGCGTGCATGGTCGCCTGCCAGTCCGAGAACAACATCCCGGTCGTCGGCAAGGGCAACGTCGAGAAGTCGCGCGAGATGCACTGGCTGCGGCTCGACCGCTACTTCTCCGGGTCCGAGGACGACCCGCGGGCGATCGCGCAGCCGATGCTGTGCGTCCACTGCGAGACGGCGCCTTGCGAGTACGTGTGCCCGGTGAACGCAACCGTCCACTCGGACGAGGGCCTCAACGAGATGGTCTACAACCGGTGCATAGGCACGCGGTACTGCTCGAACAACTGCCCGTACAAGGTGCGGCGCTTCAACTATTTCAACTACACGTACGACGTCACCGACCTCGAGAAGCTGCGCATGAATCCCGACGTGACCGTGCGCAGCCGCGGCGTCATGGAGAAGTGCACGTACTGCGTGCAGCGCATCGAGCGCGCCCGCATCGACTCCCGGGTGCAGGAGCGGCCCATCGCCGAGAAGGAGGTGCAGACCGCCTGCCAGCAGGCGTGCCCGTCGCGCGCGATCGTCTTCGGCAACCTGCACGACAAGCAACACGAGGTGACCAAGAAGCACGCGGACGAACGGCACTACTACGTGCTGAACGATCTCGGCACCCGCCCGCGCACCGCGTACCTGGCGCGCGTACGCAACCCGAACCCGAAGCTGACCTGAGCCCATGGCCATCTCCGTCGCCGCCCGTCTCGCAGCCCGCCGCGCCCTGGAGCCGCTGCCGCTCCTCGAGGGCGACCAGGACGACGGGACGCTCAACAAGACGCTGCTCGGCTACGTCTGGCGCAGGCCTGGCAAGGGATGGCTCCTGCTCGTCGGCCTGGGCCTCACCGGGACCGCCCTGCTGACGGTCGCGGTCGTGATCACGGTGGCGAAGGGCATCGGGATGTGGGGCAACAACATCCCGGTCGCCTGGGCCTTCGGCATCATCAACTTCGTCTGGTGGATCGGCATCGGCCATGCCGGGACGCTGATCTCCGCCATCCTCCTCCTCTTCCAGCAGAAGTGGCGCACGAGCATCAACCGCTTCGCCGAAGCGATGACGCTCTTCGCGGTCCTGCAGGCGGCGCTGTTCCCCGTCCTGCACACCGGCCGCCCGTGGTTCGCGATCTACTGGCTCTTCCCGTACCCGAGCACGAACCGCATCTGGCCGCAGTTCAAGAGCCCGCTGATGTGGGACGTGTTCGCGGTCAGCACGTACTTCATCACTTCGCTGCTCTTCTGGTACCTCGGCCTCATCCCCGATCTCGCCGCGCTGCGCGACAGCTCCAGCAAGCGCTGGATGCGGCGCGTGTACGGGATCATGTCGTTCGGCTGGCGCGGCTCCGCGCGCCACTGGCACCACTACAAGATCGCCTATCTGCTCCTCGCCGGGCTGGCGACGCCGCTGGTGCTCTCGGTGCACACCATCGTGAGCTACGACTTCGCCGTCTCCATCGTGCCCGGCTGGCACGAGACGATCTTCCCGCCCTACTTCGTCGCCGGCGCGGTCTTCAGCGGCTTCGCCATGGTGATGACGCTCATGGTGCCGGCGCGCCGGTTCCTCCGGCTCAAGCACGTCGTCACCCCGCGGCACCTCGAAGCGATGTGCAAGATCATGCTCACCACGAGCCTGATCGTCGGCTACGGCTACCTGATGGAGCACTTCATCTCGTGGTACAGCGGCAACGCGGCCGACTTCTACCAGTACGCCAACCGCCGCGGGATCCTCCACGGGCCTTTCAAGTCCGCAGCGCAGGACCCGTACATCCCGATCTTCTGGCTGATGGTGTTCTGCAACGTCGTCGTCCCCAGCATCTTCTGGACGAAGTGGGGCCGCACCAACGTCTACGTGATGTGGTTCGCCTCCATCCTCATCAACGTCGGAATGTGGTGCGAGCGATTCGTCATCGTCGTCATCTCGCTCCACCGCGACTACCTGCCGTCGTCTTGGACCATCTACAAGCCGACCTGGGTCGACCTGTCGCTCTTGTTCGGGACCATCTGTTTCTTCAGCACGCTCTTCCTCCTCTTTCTCAAGTTCCTCCCCGCGGTCGCAGTGCAGGAAGTGAAGGAGCTGCGACACGAGCTGGACACCGAGCACGAGCGCCACGAGCTGCCCGAGTTCTCGCAGGAAGCGATCCACCCGATGGAGCTCGAGGTCGGTGAAGAAGACGAGCAGGAGGAGAAGCTCCGATGAAGCGGCTCGTCCTCGCGGAGTTCGCCTCGCCCGAGCCGATGGTGGAAGCGGCGCGCAAGCTGCGCGAGTCCGGGCGCCAGGGGCTCGACGCGTACTCGCCCTACCCGGTGCACGGCATCGACGAGGCGCTCAAGCTCCCCCGCTCCAAAGTGCCGCTCATGGCGCTCGTTGCGGGCCTCACCGGCGCGGCCGGCGGGTACGTGCTGCAGTGGTGGACCAACGCGGTCGACTACCTGATCAACGTCGCCAACCGGCCGGCGCACGCCTGGCCGACGAACATCCCCGTGACCTTCGAGTCCGGCGTGCTCCTCTGCGCGTTGAGCCTCTTCTTCGGCACGCTCTTCTACTTCTTCCGCTTGCCTCGTCCGTACCATCCCGTCTTCGAGTCCGAAGAGTTCCGCAGCGCCTCGCTCGACAAGTTCTGGGTGAGCGCCGAGCTGAAGGAGGGCGAGGACGGGCAGGACCTCGTGCGCACCCTGCGCGATCTCGGCGCGCGGCGCGTGACGCAGGTGGCGGAGGAGACCTGATGCGCGGCGGGTGCGCCATCGCGGCTTTCGCGCTGCTCGCCGCCTGCGGCGACACGACGATCTTCGATCCCATGGAGCGCCAGCCGAAGGCGCGAGGCTACGCCGCCAATCCGTTCTTCGAGGACGGCCGCGCCATGCGACAACCCCCCGCCGGCAGCGTCCCGCGCGAGCGCATCGTGCAGAACCCGGCGCTGACGCGCGGCACGGTGGACGGGAAGGACGTCACCGAGATCCCCATCCCCCTGACGCGCGCCGTGCTCGACCTGGGGCACCGCAAGTTCGACATCTACTGCGCTACTTGCCACGGCCTGGTCGGCGACGGGCGCAGCGCGGTGGCGGCCAACATGTCTCTGCGGCTGCCTCCGAACCTGCACGATCGCGCCGGCATGCCCGTCGGCCACTACTACCAGGTGGTCACCAACGGGTTCGGGCTGATGCCGGGCTACTCCGCGGAGCTGGACGTAAAGGAGCGGTGGGCGGTGATCGCCTACCTGCGCGCGCTGCAGCTCAGCCAGAACGCGCCGCTCGCTCTTGCGCCCGAGCCGGTGCGCGAACGGCTGTCGAAGGAGAGGCCGCGATGAACGAGGAGCGCGCGCCGGCGCTCGACGTTCCCCGCTGGCAGGGCAGCCGCACCGCCCTGCTCCGCTGCGCGATCGTGGGCGCCGCCGGCCTCGTTCTGACCGCGGTCGGATACCTCTTCGACGCGCGCCGCACGATGCTCTCGTACCTGGTCGCGTTCCTCTTCTTCTTCGGGCTGACGATCGGGATGCTCGGCCTCAACATGGCGCAATACGCCGCCCGCGCCCGGTGGCACATCGTCATCCGCCGCGCGATCGAGGTCGTGCACGCCCCGCTGCCCGCGCTCGCGCTCCTCTTCGTCCCCATCGCCCTCGGGGCGAAGAAGCTCTACGTCTGGATCGACCCGCCCGCCTGGCTCGACAAGGAGGTCCTGCACAACATCGAGCACAAGCGGGCGTACCTCAATCTGCCGGGCTTCCTCGTCCGCGCCGCCGTGTACTTCGCCATCTGCCTGGTCGTCTCCGAGCTGCTCTACCGGAATTCCGTCGCGCAGGACGAGGAGCCTTCGCCGCGCTGGACCGCCCGGAACCGCCGCTGGGCCTCGGCCGGGCTTCCCCTGGTGGCGCTGGCCGCGACCTTCGCTTCGTTCGACTGGCTGATGTCGGTGAACCCGACCTGGTACTCGACGCTCTTCGGCTTCTACTTCCTCACGGGTTCGTTCGTCGCCTCGCTCGCGCTGCTGGTGCTGCTGCTCACCTACGTGCGCGAGCCCGGCTCGTTCGCGGCGCTGGTGAAGAGGCCGCACTTCCACAACGTCGGCAAGCTCCTCTTCGCGTTCGTCTGCTTTTGGGGCTACATCGCGTTCTCGCAGTACATGCTGATGTACCACGCGAACCTCCCCGAGGAGGTCCCGTGGTTCCTGGTGCGCACGCGCGGCCCCTGGCGGCCCTTTGCCTTTCTGCTCGCGTTCGGCCGCTTCATCCTGCCGTTCTTCCTGCTGCTGTCGCGCGACCTGAAGATGCGCCCGCGGGCGCTGTCGGTCGTCGCCATCTGGCTCCTCGCCATGCACCTCGTGGATCTGGTGTGGCTCGTCTTCCCGAGCGCGCAGCTCAAGGACCTGGGACTTACCTGGGCGCCCGTGAGCCTCGGGCTCCACTGGACGCTCGTCACGGCGTTCGCCGGCGTCGGCGGGATCTGGGCCGCCTGCGCGCTGTGGCGGCTCCGCGGCCGGTATCTCATCCCCGTCGGCGATCCCTACCTGGAGGATTCGCTGAGGTACGTGCAAGCATGAGCCACGAGCCCTCGCACAGCACCGAGCACCTGCCGCCGCCCGAGGCGCAGGCCGACGAGCACATCGCCGGCTTCAAGATCGTGGCGGTGGGCGTCATCGCGCTCGTCGTGTTCGGCGCCGCGACGTGGTGGTCTTCGCGGATCCTGGACCGCAGCGCCCGGACGCTCTCGCCGTCCGGACCGATCCCCGTCGGCAGTGAGATCGGCAAGGCCGAGATCGGCATCGTCGACCAGACGCCCTTCGAGACGACGCGGGGCGCGGAGCACTACCGCCGCCGCGAGCTGCAGCGGCTGAACGGCTACGGCTGGGTCGATGCGCAGAAAGGCATCATCCACGTCCCGATCGACATCGCCATCGACCGGTTCCTGGCGGAGCAAGGAGCGAAGAAGCAGTGATCTCGACGCTCGCCATCGCGCTGCTCGCGACGTCGGCGCCTGCTTCCGGCGGATACGGCTACACGCCGCTGCGCGAGATCGGCGACGAGACCGTGGACGTGGTCGAGCGCCTCGGCGAGCCGATCCCCGGCGGGCTGCGCTTCATCGACGCCTTCCGCAACGACGTTGCGCTCCGGGAGTTCCTCGACCAGGGCAAACCGGTCGTCGTGACGCTCGTCTACTTCGACTGCCCGATGCTGTGCAGCCTGGTGATGAAGGGCCTGGTGAAGGGGCTCAACGACACCGGGCTCCAGCTCGGCAAGGATTACCAGGGCATCACGCTCAGCTTCGACCCCAAGGACACCCCGCGCGCCGCGGGCGAGGCGCAGCGCGGCTACCTCGCCGCGCTCAAAAGTCTCGGCGCGGCGCACGCGCAGGACTGGCCGTTCCTCACCGGCAACGAAGCGAACGTGCGCGAGCTCGCGGAGGCGCTCGGCTTCAAGTACCGCTACGACGCGCCCACGAAGCAATTCGCCCATCCCGCGGTCGCGTTCGTGCTCACGCCCGAGGGACGGATCTCGCGCTACCTGTACGGCGTCGATTTCCCGGGACGCGAGCTGCGGCTCTCCCTCGTCGAGGCGAGCGGCGGGCGCGTCGGTACCAGCTTCGACCGCGTCCTCCTCAAGTGCTTCCGCTACGACCCCGGCACCGGCCGTTACCGCGTGTACGCGACCAACTTCGTGCGCGGCGGCGCGCTGCTCTCGGCGATCGCGCTCGCTTTCGGGCTCGCCGTCCTCTGGCGCCGCGAGTGGAAGAAGAAGGACGCGCCATGAACGAGACGCTGCGCCGCTTCCTCTTCCTGCCCGACCAGGCGTCCACGTTCGCCTACGAGGTCGACCGCCTGCACTACTTCGTCATCCTCACCACGTTCGTCATGTCGACGGCGGTGGGGCTGACCGCGATCTTCTTCTTCATCCTCTACCGGCGGCGGAGCGAGACGCAGACCACTCCTCACATCGAGCCCAAGGCGCCGCTCGAGGCGGCATTCATCATCGTTCCGCTCGCCTTCTTCCTGCTCTGGTGGGTGATGGGCTACCGCACCTCGATCGCGCTGGCCACCCCGCCGCGCGACTCGATGGACGTCTACGTCCAGGCAAAGAAGTGGATGTGGAAGTTCGCGTATCCGGGCGGCCCGAATTCCGTGAACGTCCTGCGAGTGCCGTCCGGCCGCCCGGTGCGGCTGCTGATGACCTCGCGCGACGTGATCCACTCGTTCTACGTGCCCGAGTTCCGCGTCAAGCAGGACGTCATCCCCGGGCGGTACTCGCAGATCTGGTTCAACGCCACCGAGTCCGGCCGCTTCCAGATCCTCTGCGCCGAGTACTGCGGAGCGGGGCACTCCATCATGCGCGGCGAGGTGATCGTCCTGAAGCCCGAGGAATACGAGGACTGGCTCAGCGCCCAGCACCGCGGGCTCGCCATCAAGCAGGACGGCCCGCCCACCGCGCTCGACTTCGCGCCGCCGCTCGGCAACCTCGTCGACCAGGGCCGCCGCATCGCGCAGGAGCAAGGCTGCCTCAAGTGCCACAGCGTGGACGGCTCGCAGCACATCGGCCCCACCTGGCTCGACCTGTACGGCCGGCACGAGAAGCTCAGCGACGGCCGCACCGTCACCGTCGACGAGGCCTACATCACCGAGTCGATGATGGACCCGGTCGCGAAGGTCGTGGACGGCTTCAAGCCGGTGATGCCGGCGTTCGCCAACAAGCTGGCCGGTCCCGAGGTGGCCGCGATCGTCGAGTTCATCAAGTCCTTGCAGAGCGACACGGTCCGCACGGGACCGTCGGAGGGTCCGGCCTATGCGCCTGTCCGAGGAAGATAGGGGAAAGCTCGGCGCGCAGCCCGCCCACGAGAGCTATCTGCACGACGGCACCACCGTCATGAGCTGGCTCAACACGCGCGACCACAAGCGCGTGGGCGTCATGTTCCTGGCCGCGGTGGTGTTCTTCTTCTTCATCGGCGGCATCTTCGCCATGGCGGTGCGGCTGAAGCTGCTCTACCCCGGCCCTTTCCTCTTCGACGCGCTCACCTACAACCGCCTGTTCACGCTCCACGGCATCACGATGATCTTCCTCTTCATGATCCCGGCGATTCCCTCGGCGTTCGGCAATTTCGTGCTGCCGCTGATGATCGGCGCCCGGGACGTGGCCTTTCCCCGGCTGAACCTCGCTTCCTTCTACGTCTACCTGTCAGGCGCGGCGCTCGCCATCTGGGCGATGATCCACGGCGGCACGGACACGGGCTGGACGTTCTACACGCCCTACAGCACCACCACGCCCACCATGTTGTTCCCGCTCCTCGTCGGCATCTTCGTCCTCGGCATGTCCTCGATCATGACCGGCATGAACTTCATCGTGACCGTGCACACGCTCCGCGCGCCGGGCATCACCTGGATGCGCCTGCCTCTGTTCGTCTGGAGCATCTACGCGACCAGCATCATCCAGGTGCTGGCAACGCCGGTGATCGGCCTGACCGCGCTGCTCGTCGCGCTCGAGCGCGTGCTCGGATTCGGCATCTTCGATCCGGCGCGCGGCGGCGATCCGGTCCTCTTCCAGCACTTCTTCTGGTTCTACTCGCACCCGGCCGTCTACATCATGGTGCTGCCGGCGATGGCGGTGATCAGCGAGTGCGTGGCGACGTTCTCGCGCAAGAACCCGTTCGGCTACAAGGCGATCGCCTACTCCTCGCTCGGGATCGCCTTCGTCGGCTTCTTCACCTGGGGGCACCACCTCTTCGTGGCCGGCCAGTCGGTCTTCGACAACGGCGTGTTCGGCGTTCTCTCGATGTTCGTGGGGATCTTCACCGCCATCAAGGTCTTCAACTGGATCGGCACCATGTACCGCGGCGCGATCAGCTTCAAGACGCCGTTCGCGTACATCTGCGGCTTCCTCTTCTTCCTCGTCTTCGGCGGCATGACCGGCGTCGCCCTCGCCACCGTCGCCCTCGACATCCACTGGCACGACACCTACTTCGTCGTCGCGCACTTCCACTTCATCATGGTGGGCGCGGTGATCATGGCGTTCCTCGCCGGGCTCCACTACTGGTTCCCGAAGATGTTCGGCCGCACCTACCACGAGGGGTGGGGCCTGGTGGCGGCCTCGCTCATCATCCTCGGGTTCAATGCGACCTTCATTCCGCAGTTCCTGCTCGGCAACAACGGGATGCCGCGCCGGTATTACCAATACCCGGAGCATTTCCAGGCGCTGAACGTCGCCTCGACCGCGGGCGCGACGCTGCTCGGGTTCGGCTTCATCATCATCTTCATCTACCTGGTGATCGCGCTGCGCTGGGGCCCGCGGTCCGAGCAGAACCCGTGGCAGTCGAAGGGGTTCGAATGGCTGACGGAATCGCCGCCGCCGACGCACAACTTCGACGTCATCCCCCACATCACCCAGGACCCGCACGACTACCGGACGCACGTGCCGAGCGGGGGCTACGCCGATGTCTGAAGCCGCCGCGCTCCCCGGGGAGCATCCGGCGCGCTCGCCGGAGGTGCGCCTCGCGCACCACTTCTCCAGCCTCGAGCGGCAGGTCGACGCCTCGCGCCTGGGCATGTGGCTCTTCCTCTGCACCGAGCTGCTGCTCTTCGCCGGGCTGTTCGTCGGCTACTCGGTGTACCGGTACTCGTTCCCGATCGCGTTCGCGGCGTCGGCCCGCACCAGCGAGATCTGGGCGGGCACGCTGAACACCATCGTCCTCATCACCAGCTCGCTGACCGTCGCTCTCGCCATCCACTTCGTGCGCACCGGCCGCCAGCGCGCCGCCGTGGTCTGCCTGCTCCTCACGCTCGCCTTCGCGCTCGCGTTCCTCGGCATCAAGGCGATCGAGTACACCTCGCACTTCCACGAGCATCAGCTGCCGGGCCGCTATTACCGCTTCGAGAAGGTCGCGCTGCCCGGCGCGTCGATGTACTGGGCGCTCTACTTCCTCATGACGGGCCTGCACGGCCTGCACGTGCTCATCGGGATGAGCGTGCTGGGCGTGATCTGCTGGCGCACTGCCCACGGCTATTACGGTCCCGGCTACTACGTCGGGATCGAGCTCGCCGGACTCTACTGGCACCTCGTCGACCTGATCTGGATCTTCCTCTATCCGCTTCTCTACCTGATCTAGGGAGGCTCGAGTCGCCTTGGCCCACGCCGAAGAACGAGGCGCGCACCACTCCGCCTTGCCCTATCTGCTCGTCTGGGTGGCGCTGCTCGCGCTCACGATCACCACCTACGTGACCGGCCGCATGCACCTGGGCACCTGGGCGCTCCCGCTCGCGCTGACCATCGCGGTCACCAAGTCGCTGCTGGTGATCCTCTTCTTCATGCACCTGTGGGAACAGAAGGGAGCGAATCGCATCGTCATCGCCACCTCGTTCGTGTTCGTCGCGCTGATCATCTCGCTCACCGTCGCGGACGTGGCGACCCGCTTCCCCCTGGCGACGCCAGCCGGCGCTCCCTTCGGCACCGACTTGCCCGCAACGCTGGGGGAACCGGCTCCCGAGTATCAGCCACCGGCAGGGGGCGAAGGCGCACCACCGCGCGGCGTGCCGGAACCGAAGTAGTTTCAGCGCTAACGGATTTCCCGTCAGGGGTGATGCGTCGGGGCGTCCGGGGCTTCCACCGCTGCCTTGCCGATGTCCTCGCGGCTGCGCCCGCCGGCGAGGTTGCCGACGCCGAACCGGCGCTCGGCCTCGGCGAAGTCGCGGAGGGCTTCCTCGTACGAGCCGTACCGGTCCTTCGGCAACGACTTGAGGAAATTGATGACGTCGGCGGGCGCCTCGTTGTCGGCGGCGGTCTGGACGATGTCCTCGCGCGTCGCCGGGTAGTCGAGGGACTGCAGGTGGGCGGCCGGACTGCGGTTCGGGTTCTCTCCGATGCCTCGTGCCATGGCGAGAGCGTACGCATCCGCTGGCACCCGGGCCAGCGCGGCCGACGACGCGCCGATGTCGTCTGGACGGCAGAGGCGGGCGGGCGCCCGTCAGTGCGGTGATGGTGCATGAATCCACTTTTCGACGGGGCGACCCGACCCTAAGGTGCGCCTGCAACCGGGCGTTTAGGCTGCCGGGGCTTTGGAGACGGCGTTGGCATCGGAAGGGCTCACGACGGGTGCGCCGCACTTCGGGCATGCGCGCAAGCGCCGGCCGGCCGTGGCCGATCTCGGCTTGCGCGTCCTTTGCGTCGAGGACGACGAGCAGGTGCTCTCCGTGCTTGCGGCGCTGCTCGAGAACGAAGGGTACGAGGTCACTGCCGCCACCACCGCGGAAGCGGGCCTCGCCCATCTGGGTTCGCGCCACTTCCACCTCATCGTGACCGATTACTGGCTCCCGGATCGCACCGGCGCCTGGCTGCTCGCCGAGGCGAGCAGCCGCGGCCTCCTCGGCGACACGCCGTGCCTGGTCATCACCGCCGAGCATCGGCCGCAAGGCGTCGAGAACCTCACCATCCTTCGCAAGCCGCTCGATTTGGACGACTTCCTCGCCGTCGTCTACGACTGCATGCATCCGGCGCGAGAACGGGAGGTGGAGAAAGCAGTGCAGGACATGCAGCGCACCTTCACGCGCGACGCGGCGGATTCTCCGGTCCGCATCGAACTGGCCCTCTACATCAGCGCCTCGTCTCCTTCGTCGCTCAAGGCGCTGCGTAACCTGACGCGCCTCCTCGCCGACCACGATGCCGCGCAGGTGCGCTTCACCACGTACGATCTCTCGAAGGAGCACATCGCCGCGGCGCAGGAGGACCGCATCGCCTTCACGCCGACCCTGGTGAAACGCTGGCCCGAACCGAAGGTCTGGATCCTGGGCGACCTCGATGACATCCGGGTGGTCTCCGATCTCCTGAGCCATTGCGGCGTCGAGCAGAACCGATGACCCAATCTGCGAACTCCTCGGTGCAGAAGCTCCGCACCGGTGTGCCCGGCCTCGACATCATCACCCACGGGGGACTCCCCAAGGGCCGGACCACGCTCGTCTGCGGCCGGAGCGGCACCGCCAAGAGCATCCTCTCCCTGCAGCTCGCCACCAACCTCGCGCGGAGCGGCGTCAAGACGCTGCTCATCGCCGTCGAAGAGGCGCCCGACGATCTGTCGACGACTGGCGACGGGCTCGGCTTCGGCCTCTCCGAGCTGATGGCAAAGCACTTCATCCGCGTCGCCGACCTGACGCGCCCGATGGAAGGGCCGACGTTCGTGAGCGGCCGCTACGACGTTTCCGGATTCATCGATCGCGTCACCGGGATGGTCCGTGAGATGGGAGCGGAGGCCCTCGTGCTCGACTCGGCGACTGCGCTCTTCAGCCCGCGCCCGGCGGAAGAGCAGCTCCGCAGCCTCTTCTTCCAGATCGTCCACTCCTTCCGGCGGCTCGGGCTCACTTCGGTCATCACGGCGGAGTCCGGCCAGGACTATGGCCCTTTGACGACGCTCGGCGTGGAGGACTTCGTCTGTGACGCTGTCCTGGTGCTGCGCAACCTGGTGGACGGGGAGCGGCGCCGCCGCTCGGTCGAGGTCCACAAGTACCGCCGCAGCGCGCACTACAAGGGCGAGTTTCCCTGCACGATCACGTCCAAGGGGATGACGGTGTTCCCGCTCGACGCGCAGGACCGCACCGAGCTGGAGCCCAGCACACGGTTCTCCAGCGGCGTCGGGGGACTCGACGAGATGAACAACGGCGGCTGGCTGCGCGACTCGATCGTGCTGCTCCGCGGGCCGTCCGGCAGCGGCAAGACGACGCTGGCGGGCATGTACGCCCGCGCCGGCGCCCTGCGCGGCGAGCGCGTCGTCTACTACGGATTCGAGGAGACCAAGCCGATCCTGATGCGCAACTTCGCCAGCATCGGGCTCCCCATGGAGGAGCTGGAGCGCAAAGGCTCGCTGCGCATCGCCTGCCGCTATCCCGAGGCGACGAGCCCCGAGGACCTGCTGGTCGATCTGCGCATGGGGCTCGACGAGTTCAAGCCGAGCTTGATCGTCCTCGACAGCATCTCGTCGATCGAGCACTCCACCTCGAAGCACGGCTTCCGTCAGTTCATGGTCGGAGTCGCGTCGCAGCTGCGCGAGCACGGCCGCAGCGCCCTGCTGACCCAGACGGTCGTCATGGGCGACACCGATCGGGACGCGCCGTTCCTGTCGACCATTCCTGACGCCATCTGCCTGCTCGACTACGCGATCGACGGCGCGGACCTGCAGCGCAGCATCCGGGTGCTCAAGATGCGCGGCTCCGCGCACGTGACCGCCAAGCGCAAGCTCGACATCGGACACGGCGGCCTGGCCGTGAAGCATTTCGCCCAGGCTTGATCCGCTGCTCGGTTCCGGGACGCAGGATCCCATCGGCGGTCACCGGCGTCCCGAGGTCGAGACGGCGAACGGCTGGCACGTCTCGTGCGAGTGTGCGCGCGGATGGACGGATTGCTGCTCGACTTGAAGTACGCGCTGCGCTCGCTGCGCCAGAGCCGCGGGTTCACGGTCGCGGCCGTCGTCACGCTCGCGCTGGGCATCGGCGCGAACACGCTGCTCTTCAGCGTCATCAGCTTCGTCCTCCTGCGGCCGCTTCCGTATGCGGACCCGGATCGGTTGGTGGTCGTCACCGAGCGGCAGGACCGCATGCAGGAAGTCTCCCTCTCGTATCCGAACTTCCTCGACTATCGCGCGGGGTCGCGCGGGCTCTTCAGCCACTTCGCCGCCACCCGGCGGCACAGCTTCAACCTCACCGGGACAGGCGAGCCCGAGCGGGTCAGGGGCCGCATGGTCTCGGCCGATCTGTTCCCGGCGCTCGGAATCTCGCCTGTGCTGGGGCGCGCGTTCCGCCCGGAGGAAGACGCGCCCGGCGCGCCGCGCGTCGTCGTCCTGACGTGGGAGCTGTGGCAGCGACGCTTCGGCGGCGACGCGTCCATCCTCGGCCGCTCCATCGAGATGAGCGGCGAACCGTACGAAGTGGTGGGCGTGCTCCCGCGGAGCTTCCGGTTGTTCAGCGGCGCCGACGCGTACGTCCCGCTCGGCCAGTGGGCGGACTCGTTCAAGGACCGCGGGATGCACCCCGGGATCTATGGCGTCGCGCGGCTCCGGCCCGGCGTGACGCGCGAGCAGGCGCAAGTCGCCCTCGACGCGGTGGCGGCGCGGCTCGACGAGCAGTATCCCGGCTCGAACCGGGGCGACCGCACGAACGTCGAGGGGATGGGCGACGCGGTGGTCGGCGAGTCGCGCAAACCGCTCCTCGTGCTCTGGGGAGCAGTGGTGTTCGTGCTGCTCATCGCCGGGGCCAACGTGGCGAACCTGCTGCTCGCGCGCGCCTCCGCCCGGCAGCAGGAGATCGCGGTGCGCCTGGCGATGGGCGCTCCCCGCTCTCGCCTCGTCCGCCAACTGCTCACGGAAGCAGGCGTCCTGGCGCTGCTCGGCGGCGGCCTGGGAACGCTGCTCGCCGTCTGGGGCCTCTCCGCCTTGCGCCCCCTGGTTCCCGCGACCGTGCCGCGCGCCGGCGATCTGCGCATCGACGCGCTGGCGCTCGTCTTCACGCTGGCGTTGTCGCTCGCGGCCGCGGCGCTGTTCGGCCTCTTCCCCGCGCTGCGTGCTTCGTCCGTCGACCTGAACTCGTTCCTCAAGGAAGGCCGCGCCATCGTCGGGCGCGGCCGCGGCCGCCTGCGCAACGCGCTCGTCGTCGCCGAGGTGGCGCTCGCGCTGGTCCTGCTCGTCGGGGCTGGCCTTCTCGTGCGCAGCTTCGCGCGGCTCACCCGCGTCGATCCCGGATTCGACCCGCGCCATGTGCTCACCCTGTCGATGTCGTTGCCGCAGGCGCGGTACCGCGACGCGGCGTCGCTCGTCCGGTTCGCGCGCGAAGTCCGCGAGCGGGCCGCCGCGCTGCCCGGCGTCGCCGCGGCTGCGATCACCAGCGGCGTTCCACTCGGCGATGCCCCCGACATCTCGGTCTGGCACGTCGGTCACGACGAGCTCGACCGCGCCGGCGTCTACCAGACGGTCTTCTATTCAGCGACACCGGGGTATCTCGAGGCGATGCGCATCCCGCTTCTCGCCGGCCGCTTCTTCACCGAGACGGATTCGGACGATCACCCGGTCTGCGTCATCGACGAGGCGTTCGCACGCAAGTTCTTCCCCGGGCAGGACGCCGTCGGGCGGCGGATCGTCGACGGCCAGCATGGCGCCGAACGGCCGGTCGAAGTGGTCGGCGTCGTCCGGCACGTCGTGCAGGCGAACCTCGACGGGCGGGGCTCCGTGCAGCTGGGGATGTACGTGCCCTACAGCGCGGCGGCGCGGCTCTTCCCGGATCTCGTGGCAGGCATGACGCTCGTGGTCCGCGCCCAGGGAGACCCCCGCGCGCTCGAGCCGGAGCTGCGCAACGTGATCCGCTCGGTCGATGCCCAGCAACCGGTCTACGCCGTCCGCACCATGGAGGAGACGGTGTCGCAGTCGCTCGGCGACCGCCGCTTCAGCCTGCTCCTGCTCGGCGCGTTCGCCGGGCTCGCCGTCGTGCTCGCTCTCGTCGGGATCTACGGCGTCATGTCGTACACCGTGGCACAGCGCACGCGCGAGATCGGCATCCGCATGGCTCTCGGCGCGGCACATGGCCGCGTGCTGGCGCTGGTCGTCACGCAGGGTTTGCGCCTCGCCGGGCTCGGGCTGGCCATCGGCGTCGGGTTCGCGCTCGCGCTGTCGGGGGTGCTGCGTTCGCTCCTGTTCGGCGTGACGGCGACCGATCCGCTCACCTACGCGGCCGTCGCCGCCGCGTTGGGCGCCATCGCACTCTGCGCTTGCTGGCTGCCCGCGCGCCGGGCCGCCCGCGTCGATCCCGTCGTGGCGCTGCGCGCCGAGTGACCGAGCAGCCCCCTTCTCGGTCGAGGGGGCGCAGGAAGGACCTCCCGCCCGCCGTACCGGCGAGCGCCGTGCAGGGCGCGCCCGCGCCGCCGGCAGCTCCTGCAGCGGCTCCGCGCGCGACGGATTCGAAGTAGCGGCACTGTCCGCTTGTGGGATCGGCGGATCCCACGGTCGGGCGCGATGGGCGCCAGATCGGCCACCAGAGCCGGAATTGGGCCGATCTGGTGCTGGCACGAAGTTCGCTCTTGGACGCTGCGATGCAGGCGAACGAGCAGATCGCGGGTAGATCCCCCGGCAGCGTGGTGGACATCCCGCGCAAGAAGGTCCCGAAGACCAAGCGCAACGTCGCCCTCGCGGTCGGCGGAGCGCTCGCCCTCATCGCCATCACGGTGGGGCTCTCGCGCCTCAAGGCCGCGGCGCCGACCGTGGACCGCGGCGCGGTGTGGACCGACACGGTGAAGCGCGGCGCGATGCTGCGCCAGGTGAAGGGGCCAGGGACCCTCGTTCCCGAGCAGATCCGCTGGATCACCGCCGACACCGCCGGACGCGTCGAGCGACTGCCCCTCCGACCCGGCGCGAAGGTCGAGCCCGGCACGATCCTCCTCGAGCTGTCGAACCCGGACGTGATGCTGCAGGAGCTCGACGCCGAGCGGCAGCTCGCGCAGGCCAAGGTGGACCTGATCAACCTGCGCACCACGCTCCACGCCCAGGCGCTCGCGCAGCGGTCGACGATGGCGACGCTGCGCACCGACGCGCAGGACGCCAAGCGCAGGGCGGAGGCCATCCGCGACCTGAAGGGCGTCGTCTCCGACATCGAGCTGAAGCAGCAGCTCGACAAGGCCGACGAGCTGGCCCGCCGCACCGAGATCGAGGAGCAGCGGCTCGGCGTGATGCAGGGGAGCCTGCACGACCAGGTGCGCGCGCAGGAGGCGCAGATCGAGCGGCTCAAGGCGGTGGTCGCCTTCCGCCAGAAGCAGGTCGAGTCGATGAAGGTGAAGTCGATCGACGAAGGCGTCCTGAGCGAGCTGCCTCTCGAGCTGGGGCAGTGGGTCACGCCCGGCGCGCTGCTTGCCAAGGTGGTCAAGCCCGAGCGGCTCAAGGCCATCGTGCGCGTCCCCGAGACGCAGGCGCGCGACGTGGCGCTGGGTCAGAAGGCCGAGATCGACACGCGCAACGGCGTGGTGCAGGGGAAGGTCGCGCGCATCGCGCCCTCCGCCGCGCAGGGGTCGGTCGAAGTGGAAGTGTCCCTTCCCGCCGAGCTGCCCAAGGGTGCGCGGCCCGACCTGACCATCGAGGGCACCGTCGAGCTGGAGAAGCTGAACGACGTCCTGTACGTCGGGCGCCCCGCCGGCGCGCAGCCGGACGCGACCGTGGAGCTGTTCAAGGTGACGAAAGACGGCGACCTCGCCGTGCGTACCAAGGTGAGGCTGGGCCGCAGCTCGGTCAGCACCATCGAAGTGCGCGAAGGGCTGGCCGAGGGCGACGCGGTCGTCCTCTCCGACATGACCCAGTACGACAACGCCGAACGAGTGAGGCTGCGCTGAATGGAGACGAACCCGACCCCCGCCGTGGCGACGCCCCAGCTCGTGACGGGCCCCGCGCCGACGCTGCTCGAGCTGCAGGGCATCCGCAAGGTCTTCTTGACCGACGAGGTGGAGACGCACGCCCTCTCCGACGTCCACCTGTCGGTGAAGAAGGGCGAATGGCTCGCCATCGTCGGCCCGTCCGGATCGGGCAAGACGACCCTGCTCGCCATCCTCGGGCTGCTCGACACGCCGACCGCGGGCACCTTCCTCCTCGACAGCAAGCCGGTGCAGGACCTCTCGCCCGCGGACCGCGCCCATGTGCGCAACAAGCACATCGGGTTCATCTTCCAGAGCTTCAACCTCATCGGAGACCTGACCGTCTTCGAGAACGTGGAGCTGCCGCTCACCTACCGCGGAATGGCGCCCGATCAGCGGCGCAAGCGCGTCGAACAGGCGCTGGAGCGCGTGGGCATGTCGCACCGCGCGCGCCATATGCCCGGGCAGCTTTCCGGCGGACAGCAACAGCGCGTCGCCGTGGCGCGCGCCGTCGCGGGCGACCCGCTCATCCTGCTCGCGGACGAGCCGACCGGAAACCTCGACTCGAAGAACGGGCAGGCCGTCATGAAGCTGCTCCGCGAGCTGCACCAGTCGGGCTCGACGCTGATCATGGTGACGCACGATCCCGCCTACGCGAGGCTCGCCTCGCGCACCGTGACGCTGTTCGACGGACGCATCGTCGACGAGACCAGCGCGCCGCCGGCGGGCGAGTCGCTCGCGCCGTCCGCCTGAAAGGAGGTCCCATGGACGCCGTGCTGCGCGACCTGCGCTACGCGGTCCGGATGCTCGTGCGCACGCCGGGCGTGACGGCGGCGGCGATCCTCGCGCTCGCGCTCGGGATCGGCGCCACCACGGGGATCTTCAGCGTCGTGCACGCGGTGCTCTTGCGATCGCTCGGTTGGGGCGAGGAGAGCCGCCTGGTCGCGGTCCGCGGCAATTTCGAGGCGCAGAAGCTGATCGGCATCTGGGTGTCCGTGCCCGAGTACAAGGATCTGCGCGAGGCGCCCTTCCTCCGGCCGGTCGGCGTGTACGCCGGGTACACCGCTGCCCTGCAGGGCAGCGACCGCGCCGAGCGTGTCTCCGTCGGATACGCGACGGGCAGCTTCTTCGAAGCGCTCGGGGTCCACCCCGCGTACGGCCGCGTCTTCACCGAGGACGAAGACGTGCAGGGCCGCGACGACGTGGCCCTGCTCTCCTGGGCAACGTGGCAGAAGCGATTCGGCTCGGACCCCGCCGTCGTCGGGAAGAGCGTCACGCTGGAAGGACGCCCGCGCACGGTGATCGGCATCCTGCCCGCCGGTTTCCATTGGGAGCAGCCGCACGAGTTCTATCTGCCTTTCGGATTCAGACCGGACCAACTGCAGCAGCGCGGCTCGCGTTCGCTCGATGCCGTGGCGCGCCTCGCGCCCGGCGTGCCGTTGCAGTCCGCTTCCCGCCTCCTCGAAGACTTTTCCGCCGAGATCCGCAAGGCGCATCCGGACAACTACCCGGACGCCCTGCGCTGGCACCTGACGCTCACCCCGCTCCGGGACCGGTTCGTCGGCTCCGCGCGGCAGCCGCTGCTGGTGCTGCTCGGCGCGGTCCTCCTGGTCCTGCTGATCGCCTGTGCGAACGTGGCGAATCTGATGCTGGCGCGGGGAGCCGCGCGCGCTCGCGAGATCGCCGTCCGCACCGCGCTCGGCGCGTCGCGCTCGCGGCTGGTCAGGCAGCTCCTCACCGAGAGCGCGCTCCTGGCGCTCGGCGGCACGGTCTGCGGAGTGGTCCTGTCTGCCTGGTCGCTGGACCTGCTCCTCGCGGCGGCGCCCGCGTCGATCCGGCACCTCGCGGACGTGCGCGTCGACCGCGCGGTGCTCGGGTTTGCGGCCGCCCTGAGCGCGTTGACCACCGTTCTGTTCGGCCTCGTCCCGGCGTTGCACGCGACGCGGACCAATCTCGTCGACGCGCTGAAAGACGGGGGAAGCGGAACGGCGGGGCCGTCGCGGGGGAGACTGCGTCGCGCGCTGGTGGTGGGTCAGTTCGCGCTCTCGCTGATGCTGCTCGCGGGTGCCGGGCTCCTCCTGCGCAGCTTCGCCGAAGTCCTTCGGGTGCAGCCCGGTTTCGACGCGAGAGGTGTGCTGGCGGCGCAGGTCACGCTGGGCGGCGGCCGGTACGACCCAGACGAAGCGCAGCAGCGTTACTGGGCGGACGTCGTGCGGCGGGTCTCGGCGATCCCGGGAGTGGAGAGCGCCGGCGCCATCAGCAGCCCGCCGCTCGAGGGTCGGGGCGACTGGAGCTACTTCATCGAAGGATACGAAGCGAAGCCCGGAGAGTTTCCGGACGACGAGCTCCGGCAGGTCACCCCCGGGTATTTCCGCACCCTGCGCATCCGCGTGAGCGGCCGCGAGTTCACCGAGGGCGACGATGCCAAGGCGCCGCTCGTGCTCCTCGTCAACGAGGCGTGGGTGCGGCGGTTCTTTCCGGGGCGGGAGGCGATCGGACGCCGCATCCGCCTGGGCAACGAGAAGGGCAAGCCGCGCACGATCGTCGGCGTCGTCGGCGACTCGCACGACCTGGGACTCGACGCGCCCACGCCGCCGATGCTGTTCGTGCCGGAGGGGCAGCTCGCCAACTCGCGCTTGGTCCTGATGGTCCGGGCAGCCGGCGGCCGGGCGTCGGCGCTACAGCAGCCGATCCAGGCGGCGCTCGCGGACGTGGACGCGGGTCAGCCGCCCGATTGGGTGGTGCCGTTCGAGGATCGCATCGCCGGCGCGCTGGCGCCCCGGCGCTTCCCGCTGCAGCTCCTCGGCGCCTTCGCCGTGCTGGCCATGGTGCTGTCCGCGCTCGGCATCTACGGCGTCACGGCGTACGGCGTGACCCAGAGGACGCGCGAGATCGGGGTGCGCCTCGCGGTCGGCGCCCAGCGCAGCGACGTGGTGCGCATGGTCATGGGCGGCGCGGTGCGCCTCGCCGTGCTCGGCGTCGCCATCGGCCTGGTCGGCGCACTGGCCGGCGCGCGCCTGTTGTCTTCGCAGCTCTACGGAATCGGGTCGCGCGATCCGCTCACCCTGGCGAGCATCTCGGCGCTGCTTGCCGTGGTGGCGCTCGTCGCGAGCTGGTTGCCGGCGCAGCGCGCGACGCGGGTCGATCCGATCATCGCGTTGCGGGCGGAGTGAGGATGGACGCGCTGCTGCACGACTTGCGAGCCGGACTGGCGATGGTCACCGAGTCGTCGGTCACCGCCGATCGGCACGAAGTCTCCGCAGCGCCGTTCCAGGACTGGCGCGCGCAGAGCCGCAGCTTCGAGCGCCTCTCCGGGTACGTCTGGTGGACGACGAATCTGACCGGCGTGCAGGCGCCGGAGCACCTGCTCGGGTACCGGATCACGCCGGACCTGTTCGACACGCTCGGCGTGCGTCCGGCGCTCGGCCGCGCGACGCGCGTGGACCCGGCCATCGCCCTGCGGGCGGAGTGACGCATGATCCGGTTGCGCAACCTGGAGAAGGCGGTCAAGCAGGGCAGCGGACAGCTCTTCCTGCTCCGCCGCATCGACCTGGACATCGACCGCGGCGAGTTCGTCACCGTCATGGGACCGTCCGGCGCGGGCAAGTCCACCCTGCTCGCCATCCTCGGGCTTCTCGACACCGGCTGGACCGGCGAGTACGAGCTGCTCGGCGAACGAGTAGACCAGATGTCCGCCAAGGCGCGCGGCGAGCTGGGCAAGAAGGCCGTCGGATTCGTCTTCCAGCAGTACCATCTGCTCGACGGGCTCACCGTCGCGGAGAACCTGGAGGTGCCGCTCAGCTATCGCGGCCTCTCCGCGAAGGAGCGGCAGGCGCTGGTCGCGGACGCGCTCGACCGCTTCCGAATCGTCGGCAAGAAGGACCTGTACCCGACGCAGCTCTCGGGCGGGCAGCAGCAGCTGGTCGGCGTCGCGCGCGCGGTGATCGCCCGGCCGCCGCTCTTGCTCGCCGACGAGCCGACCGGGAACCTCCACTCCGCGCAGGCCGACGAGATCATGCAGCTCTTCACCGAGCTGAACCGGGCCGGGACCACGATCGTGCAGGTCACGCACTCCGAGAAGAACGCCTCGTACGGCAATCGCATCGTCCGGCTCCGGGACGGATGGATCGAGAAGTGAAGGTCCTCGTCGCCGACGATCAGCCCGACGTGCTCGAGGCGCTGCGGCTCCTGCTGCGGCGCGAAGGCTTCGAGTTCGTTCCCGCGTCTTCTCCCGCGGGCGTACTCGCCGCGCTCCAGGAGCAGGACTTCGACGCGGTGCTGATGGACCTCAACTACACGCGCGACACGACCTCCGGAAAGGAAGGGCTCGACCTGCTCGCGCAGGTGCGCGGGCAGGACGCGACCTTGCCCATCGTGGTGATGACGGCCTGGGGCAGCGTGGAGGGCGCCGTGGAGGCGATGCGGCGCGGGGCGCGCGACTACGTGCAGAAGCCGTGGGACAACGCCCGCCTCCTCACCACCTTGCGCACGCAGATCGAGCTCGGGCGCGCGCTGCGGCGCAGCCGCCGTCTCGAGGAGGAGAATTCGCGGCTGCGCGGCAACGTGCCGCCGCTCGTCGCCAACGCGCCGTCGATGCAGCCCGTGCTGCGCCTGCTCGAGCGCGTCGGCCCCAGCGACGCGAACGTCCTGGTCACCGGCGAGCACGGCACCGGCAAGGAGGTCGTCGCCCGCTGGCTGCACCAGAGCAGCAAGCGCGCCGGCAAGGCGATGGTGGTGGTGAACGCCGGCGGGCTTTCCGAGGGGGTTTTCGAGAGCGAGCTGTTCGGGCACGTGCGCGGCGCGTTCACCGACGCGAAGACCGATCGCACCGGCGCCTTCGAGCTGGCCGACGGAGGGACGCTGTTCCTCGACGAGGTCGGGAACATGCCCATGGCGCAGCAGGCGAAGCTGCTCCGCGTGCTGCAGACGGGCGAGTTCAACCCGGTGGGCTCGTCCAAGGTGAAGAAGGCGGACGTGCGCGTCGTCGCCGCGACCAACGCGCGACTCGCCGACGAGGTCGGGCAAGGCCGGTTCCGCGAAGACCTCCTCTACCGGCTGAACACGGTCGAGATCCATTTGCCGCCGCTGCGCGAGCGCAGCGAGGACATCCCGCACCTCGCCCAGCATTTTCTCGCCCAGCAGGGCGGGCGGTACGGCAAGACGCTGAAAGGCTTCCATCCCGACGCGCTCGAGGCCCTGGTGCGCCACCCGTGGCCCGGCAACGTGCGCGAGCTCGAGCACGCGGTGGAACGATCGGTGTTGATGGCGCGCGGGGAGCGGATCGCGGCCGAGGACCTGTTCCTCTCGCCGTCCGCGCGCAAGGACGCCGGGCAGCTCTACGAGTCGATGACGCTCGACGAGGCGGAGAGGCACCTCATCCAGCGGGCGCTCGCGCGCTGCGCGGGAAACGTGAGCGAGGCGGCGCGCGAGCTGGGCGTCTCCCGCAGCGCGCTGTACCGCCGGCTGCAGCACCACGGCCTCAAGGCGCAGGGATGAGCCGGTGCGTTCCGGCGCCGCGCTTTTCTCCGCCGGGTCGGTATGGGATGCGTTCTGGACCGTGAAGCGCCGCCCGCAGCCGCACGACGTCCGCATCTTCCTGCTCTCGCTGCTCGCCGGGCTCCCCGCGGTGCTCGCGACCATGGGGCTGCTCGCGGCGGGGGACTATTCCCCCAAGGTGACGTGGACCGTCGGGGCCATCGTGCTGACGGTATGGCTGGCCGTCTCCGCGGCGGTGCGCGAGCGGGTGCTGCGTCCGCTGCAGACGGCATCGAACCTGGTCGCGGCGCTTCGCGAAGGCGACTTCTCCGTCCGCGGGCGCGGGGCGCGCATCGGCGATCCGCTCGGCGAGCTGATGCTGGAGCTGAACGAGCTGTCCGCCACGTTGCGGGAGCAGCGGCTCGGGTCGCTGGAGGCGGGCGCGCTCCTGCAACGTGTCATGGACGAGATCGAGGTGGCGGTGTTCGCCTTCGACGAGCGCGGCCGGGCCGTGCTGGCGAATCGCGCCGGGGAGCGGCTCCTCGGCGCCGAGCTTTCGCGCCTGCCGTCGAGCGACGCGCGGCAGCTCGGGCTCGGCGCTGCCCTCGAGGGCCCCGCTCCCCGGAACCTGGAGCTGACGCTCCCGGGCGGGGCAGGCAAGTTCGAGCTGCGGCGCAGCGCGTTCCGGCTGGGCGGCAAGCCGCACCAGCTTCTCGTGCTGGCCGATCTGCGGCGCGCGCTGCGCGAGGAGGAGAGGCAGGCGTGGCAGCGCCTCGTCCGCGTGCTCGGCCACGAGATCAACAACTCGCTCGCGCCCATCCACTCCATCGCGCAGAGCGCGCAGGAGACGTTGCGGGCGCCTGCGCCGCACGACGGCTGGCGGGAGGACGTCGCCTCCGGCCTGCAGGTCATCGAGCGAAGGGCCGAGTCCCTCTCGCGCTTCATGACCAGCTACGCGCGCCTGGCCCGCCTGCCGCCGCCGCGGCTCCAGCCCGTGGAAGTGGAGGAGTGGGTGCGCCGCGTTGCCGCGCTGGAGAAGCGGCTCTCGGTCGCGGTGGCGCCGGGCCCGGAGGTGCGCATCCAGGCCGACGCGGACCAGCTCGATCAGCTCCTCATCAACCTGGTGCGCAACGCGGTGGACGCGTCCCTCGAGATGAAGGGCGGCGTGACCATCACCTGGTCGGCGGGCGCGGCGCACGTCGAAGTGTCGGTCCTCGACGAAGGCCCGGGCATCGCCGACGCCTCGAACCTCTTCGTGCCCTTCTTCACCACCAAGCCGCAGGGCACCGGGATCGGACTCGCGTTGAGCCGCCAGATCGCGGAGCTGCACCAGGGCACGCTCTCGCTGGAGAATCGACGCGATCGGGGCGGCGCGCGCGCCCGGCTGCGGCTGCCGCTGCGGCCCGCTTGACGCGCAGGGGATCGAGTGCTAATGGGTTAGCACGTGCGAATCCATTAGCAGGAGATGGACGATGGAGCTCGGCAGGCGGGAGCGGCAGATCATGGACGCCGTCTACCGGCGCGGCCGGGCCACGGTGGCCGAGGTGCGTGCCGACCTCGACGACCCGCCCACCTACTCGGCGGTGCGCGGGATGCTCCGCTTCCTCGAGGAGAAGGGGCTCTTGCGGCACGAGCAGGACGGTCTCCGGTACGTCTACATCCCGACGGTCGCGCCGTCGAAGGCGCGGCGCTCGGCGCTGCGCCACCTGGTGCGGACCTTCTTCGGCGGCTCGGCGCAGGCGGCGATGGCCGCGCTGCTCGAGGACGGTCGGTTGTCGGCCGAAGAGCTGGAACGGCTGGAGCGGCTGGTCGAGAAGGCGCGCAAGGAGGGCAAGTAGCCATGGAGAACGCTCTCGTCCTCGCCGGGGTCAAGTCGGCGTTGGTCCTGCTCGGCGCCGTCGCGGTCGCACGGTTGCTCGGACGCGCCTCCGCTGCCACCCGCCACCTGGTGCTGTGCACCGGGTTTGCGGCGGCGGTCGCCGTCCCCCTTGTCGCTGCGCTTGCACCGCACCTCGACGTGGAGGTCCCAGATTGGGCAGCGGGCGCTACGCCAGAGGCAACCCTTCCAATTGGGGACACCATTCGACGCTCTCCGTATGGTGTCCCCGTGGAGGCGGCTGCGGCGAGTGCGGCGACAGCCTCGGCGAGACCGGTTCCGGCGACGGCGAGGTCGATCGCGGTCGATTGGGCGAGGATCGCGGTCCTGGCGTGGGCATCGGTCGCGCTCGCGCTCCTGGCGAGGGTCGGCTGGGGTTGGGGGCAGCTGGCAAAGGCGGCGCGAATCGCCAGGCCCGTCGTCGACGCCGGCTGGCAGCGGATGCTGCGCGAGCTCTGCGGCGAGCTGCGGCTGGACCGGACGGTGCGCCTGCTCACCAGCGACGAGGGCGGTGTGCCGGTCACCTGGGGAGTCCTGGAGCCGTGCATCGTTCTTCCCGCGGAAGCGCAGACCTGGCCCGCCGAGCAGCGGCGCGCGGTGCTCCTCCACGAGCTGGCGCACGTGCAGAGATTCGACGTGGTCGCCCAGCTCGCCGCCACCGCGGCGTGCGCGCTGCACTGGCCCAATCCGCTCGCCTGGATCGCGGCGCGCTCGATGCGGCTCGAGGCGGAGCGCGCGTGCGACGACCGTGTGCTCGCGGCGGGGGCACGCCCGACCGCGTATGCCGGCACGCTGGTCGACATCGCCCGTTCCATGCGCCGATCGCGCGGACCCGCTGCCGCCCTGGCGATGGCGCGGCGTTCGCAGCTCGAGGGCCGGCTCCTGGCCGTGCTCGATCCATCGGCGCGGCGGTCGCCGCTGACGAAGCGCCGCGTGATTCTCGCGTCGGCGACGGCGGGCGCGCTGGTGGTCCCGCTCGCCACGCTCCGGGCCGCGGAGCCCCGGCCCGAACCGCGCCGCGAGACGGCGTGGGCATCCGCCGCGGCGCATGCGCCCGGACCGCCCGCTCTTCCCGCTGCGCCGGCGGCGCCGACTCCGCCGACGCCACCAACTCCGCCCTCTCCGCCCGAACGTCGAGAGCACGGGTCGCAGTCGAGCTCCCACTCCCGGAGTGGGGAGCGATCCACCTGGACGTCGACCTGGAGCGACGACGGCGGCCGCAGCGGGCAACTGCACGCGACGGGCGAAGTGTCGGCGAGTCCCGATCTGCGCGACTTCGCGCTGCCTCCGGGGGCGACGATCGACATCACGCAGCGCGAGCCCGGCACCATCCGGCAGGCGACCCTCCGCGCGGGCGCGGACGGCCGTGTCGAACGCTCGCTGATCGTCAACGGCCGCCAGCAGCCGTGGGACGATCGCGCGGCCGACTGGCTTGCGACGTTCGTCGAGGACCTCGACCGCCATACGGCGTTCGCCGCCAGCGTGCGGCTGCCACTCCTGCTGAAAGAGCGCGGTGTCGACGGCACCCTCGGAGTGATCGAGAAGATGCAGTCGGCCTACGCGAAGGGCGTGTACCTGGGCCGGCTGATCGATGGGGCGCGGCTCGACCCTGCCCAGGTCGCGCGCACCGTGCGCGTGGCGGGGACGCTGGAGTCCGATTACGAGCGGGCGAACGTGCTCACCCGGCTGGCCGCCCGGTACGACTTCGGCGAGCCCGGCGAGCGCACCGCGTTCCTGGACGCGACCGTCGGGATGGAATCGGATTACGAGCTGGGACGCGTGCTGCAGGGATTCATCGGCAAGGAGAAGCTCGACGCGCGCCAGGTGCAGACGGTGCTCGCCGCCGCGACCCGCATGCGATCCGACTACGAGAAGGCGAACGTCCTCGTGGCGCTCTGTGCGCGGAAGCTGGTGCCGCCGGCGACGCGGCAGGCGTACCTCGAGACGGCGACGACCATCCACAGCGATTACGAGCACGCCCGCGTGCTCAAGGCGTTCGCGTCAGACGCGGAGCTCGACGCGGCCGCGCTCGCCCAGGTCGCCGGGCAGACCTCGAAGCTGCGGTCGGACTACGAGGCCGCCTCCGTGCTCGTCCACCTGGCAGGCCACCGGGCGCTCACCGGCGCCGCGCGCGACGCGTACAAGCGCGCCGCGGAGGGGCTGCGTTCGCAGTACGAGCGGAACCGCGCGCTCGCCGCCTTGACCCGAAGCGAGAAGTAGCCCCCGCAGCCTCGGACACGGACAAGCACTACCCTCCCTGGATGAAGCTCCAACCCGGCCGCAGGTATCCTCTCGGCGCCGCGTTCGACGGCGTCGGGACGAATTTCGCCGTCTTCTCCGAGATCGCCGAGCGCGTCGAGGTTTGCCTCTTCGACGATTCCGGCAAGGAGACCCGCATCGACCTTCCCGAGGTCGACGGAGGCATCTGGCACGGCTACGCCCCGGGCGTCGCGCCGGGCCAGCGCTACGGGTTCCGCGTGCACGGTCCCTACAACCCCGCCGAGGGGAAGCGCTGCAACCGGTACAAGCTCCTGCTCGACCCGTACGCGCGCGCAATCGAGGGACATCCGCAATGGAACGAGGCGCTGTTCGGGTATCACTTCAACGAGCCCGACGGTCCGCCCAACGGCGCCGACAGCGGGCCGTTCATGCCGAAGTCCGTGGTGGTGAACCCCTGGTTCGACTGGAGCGACGACCGGCCGCCGCGCTCGGCGTGGAACGACACCATCGTCTACGAAGTGCACGTCAAGGGGTTCACCAAGCGGCACCCTGGCATCCCCGAGAACCTGCGCGGCACGTACGCGGGCCTCGCCTCGCCGCCCGCCATCCAGTACTTCAAGTCGCTCGGCATCACGGCGGTGGAGCTGTTGCCCGTGCACCAGTTCGTGCACGCCCAGCACCTGATGGACAAAGGCCTGCGCAACTACTGGGGCTACGACTCCATCGGCTTCTTCGCGCCGCACAACGAATACGCCGCCTACGGCCAGCGCGGCGACCAGGTGCGCGAGTTCAAGTGGATGGTGAAGACCCTGCACCAGGCCGGGATCGAGGTGATCCTCGACGTCGTCTTCAACCACACCTGCGAGGGGAACCACCTCGGACCGACGCTGTCGTTCAAGGGAATCGACAACCTCGCCTATTATCGAACGACCGGCGACAAGCGTTACTACATGGACTACACGGGCACCGGGAACAGCCTGAACATGCGGCATCCGCAGGTGCTGCAGCTGATCATGGACAGCCTCCGGTACTGGATCCAGGAGATGCACGTCGACGGGTTCCGCTTCGATCTGGCGGCGACGCTCGCCCGCGAACTGCACGACGTGGATCGCCTGTCGGCCTTCTTCGATCTCATCCAGCAGGACCCGGTCGTCAGCCAGGTGAAGCTCATCGCCGAGCCCTGGGACGTGGGCGAAGGCGGATACCAGGTCGGCAACTTCCCGCCGCTGTGGTCGGAGTGGAACGGCAAGTATCGCGACACGGTGCGCGACTACTGGCGCGGGCAGGACGCGACCCTGGGCGAGTTCGCCTACCGGTTCACCGGCAGCGCCGATCTGTACGCCTCGACCGGGCGCCGGCCGTACGCGAGCATCAACTTCATCACCGCGCACGACGGGTTCACCCTGAAGGACCTGGTCTCGTACAACGAGAAGCACAACGAGGCGAACGGCGAGGAGAACCGCGACGGCGAAGGCAACAACCGCTCCTGGAACTGCGGCGCGGAAGGGCCGACGAACGACGACAAGATCAACGCGCTGCGCGCCAAGCAGCAGCGCAACTTCCTCACCACGCTCCTCCTCTCGCAGGGCGTGCCGATGATCAACGGCGGCGACGAGATCGGGCGCACGCAGAAGGGCAACAACAACGCCTACTGCCAGGACAACGAGCTGTCCTGGTTCGACTGGGAGAGCTTCGACGAGAAGCTCCTCAACTTCACGCGCAACCTGATCGCATTGCGGCGCAAGCACCGCATCTTCGCGCGCCGCCGCTGGTTCCAGGGCCGCCACCTGCACGGAACGGGCGTGAAGGACCTCGCCTGGTTCACGCCGCAGGGGAAGGAGATGAGCGAGGACGACTGGAAGGCCGGCTTCGCCAAGTCGCTCGCCGTGTTCTTCAATGGCGACGCGATCTCGAGCACCGACATGTACGGCGACCGCGTCACGGACGACAGCTTCTACTTCATCTTCAACGCGCATCACGAACCGCTGCAGTTCACCCTCCCCGACGCGAGCCTGGCGAAGAACTGGCTCAAGATCATCGACACGAACGATCCTCCTCGCCGCCGCGA
>Ga0114129_10001327_pt1 | contig 33141 bp, 30 predicted proteins | sample RhiMetdeltSRZDD1_FD_80071 | JGI IMG/M metagenome (GOLD analysis project Ga0114129, IMG submission 80071) | Populus rhizosphere microbial communities from Tennessee, USA - Rhizosphere MetaG P. deltoides SRZDD1 (version 2) (version 2) | ecosystem: Host-associated > Plants > Roots > Rhizosphere >...
CCCTCGGTGAGGGCGACGGCGTCCGCCTCCCGGTGCTCCCGCAGCCGCGGCTCCGGCACGCCGAGCATCCCCGCGAGCTCGGGGAAGAGGATGTCGTCGAACGGCGGCTCGAGGATGCCCCCGATGTCGAAGATCACGGCCTTCACCTGGAGGCGGCCGCCGGGCGGCACGCTCACGCGAACGCGGGCATGACGTGCCGGGCGAGGAGATCGATCTGCCTGGGATCGTCGCTGACCGGGCCGAGGACGAGGTACTCCATCCCGGCCGACACGAGGTCGGCGATGCGCGCGTTGATCCGGTCGACGGAGCCCACCATGTAACACTCCTCCAGGTGCTCCCAGCTCCGGTGCGTCCCCATCGTGCGGAGGAACGGTGCCCGGGAGGCCTCGACTGCCCGTTCGTGCTTCGCCGTTTCCACGAGGTGCGTGAAGTTGCAGTGTCCGAACACCAGGGCCTTGGGATCGTGCCCCATCCGCGCCGCGTGGCGCTGCAGGTCCTCCCAGTCGCGCTTCACCCATTCCTGCTTGCCCGAGCACCGCGAGATCCAGTTGCCCGCGCGCACGATCCGCTCGGCCACGGTGGTGGCGAGCTTCGGCACGTCGTGCTCGCCGGGATCCGGGATGCGCGATCCGCCCGAGACCCACACCTCGGGCAGCTTCGGTGGCCTCGGGTCGATCGTCACGTCGTCGAAGCGGTAGTAGCGGCCGTGGAAGCTCGCGTTGGGCCGCGAGAGGAGGAGAAGCACGGCCTCGATGAGCTCGTCGGTCCGCTTCCCCCGCTCCTCGATCCGGGTGCCGGTCACCTCGTACTCCCGCGCGTACCAGCCCGGCCCCACGCCGAACAGGTAGCGGCCTTGCGAGAGGTGGCAGAGCGTCGAGATCTCCTTGGCGAGCATCACGGGATGCCTGACCGGCAGGACCAGGATGCCGGTCGCCAGCTTGACCCGCGTGGTGAGCGCCGCGGCGTACGACAGCACGCTGAGCGGCTCGAGCCACGCATTGCCGTAGAGCCCGGGCGCGGACAGGAGGTGGTCGATGACCCAGACGTCGATGCCATGCTCCTCGCACTTGACCACCGAGTCCCGGATCTTCGCCGTGTTCTCCCGGACGCTGTCCGGGGTCCCGGGGTCGTCAGCCCACGCGTAGGTCGGGATCCACACGCCGAACCTGAGCTTCGCCATGTCCCCTTACTCCCTCGCAGCGGCCGTGCCGAAGCGTGGCGGCGTCATCGCGCCGGGGCCTTCCCGTACCGGAGCTCCAGGGTCGTACAGCCTCGCGGCACGTGGTAGGGTCCGTGGACCATCCCCGGCGGGCGGCACGCGTACATGCCGGACGCGAACGTCTGCCCCTTCCTGAGGTCGATCAACTCGCCGGCAAGAATCCAGACCTCCTCCCAGAAGTCGTGTGTGATCGTCTCCTGGGTCTCGACGCCCGCCGCGAACCGGAGGAGGCGTGTGACGTCTCCGGTTTCCGGGTCCAGGGCCAGGATCTTCTGCTCGACGCCCGGCCCCCCGGCTCCGCCGGTGGCCGAGCCCGAGACGGGCTCCCAGGGAATGTGCTCGGGCGCGAAGAACTCGAGCTCGGGCTTCGGCATTCGCGAGTCTCCTTCGATCGGATTCGGCGCGCAGTGCCCGCTCAGTATCGAGAGCCTCCGGGGGCGGCGTCAAGCTGGGCCATGCCGGCGCGCGGGCGACGCGCGTTGACGTCCCGACGGCGACGCGGTATGCGTGGGAGGCCATCGAGCGTCGACGCGAGGAGGAGGGGGCAATGGCGATCCGCATCACGCGCGTCTACACGCGCACCGGCGACCGCGGTGAGACGGCGCTGGTCGGCGGCCGGCGCGTGCCCAAGGACGCGCCCCGAATCGAGGCCTACGGAACGGTTGACGAGCTGAACGCGGTCCTCGGCCTCGCCCGGGTCTTCAACGCCGAGCGGCTCGCGGAGGGCGAGGGGCCGCGGTGGCTTGACGAGACGCTCCGCCGGCTACAGAACCAGCTGTTCGACCTCGGCTCGGAGCTGGCGACGCCGGAGGACGCCGTCTACGAGGGTATGTACCGGGTCGGGCAGACAGACGTAACGGAGCTCGAGCACCTCATCGACCGCTGCCAGAAGGAGCTCGAGCCGCTCAAGTCGTTCGTGCTGCCCGGGGGCGGCCGGGTCGGGGCGTTCCTCCACCAGGCCCGGACGGTGTGCCGCCGGGCGGAGCGGGAGATCCTGCGGCTCTCACGCACGGAGCCCCTCCCGGAGTGGCCGCTCCGCTACGTCAACCGGCTGAGCGACCTCCTGTTCGTGCTCTCCCGCTGGGTCGCTCGGCGGCTAGGAGAGCCCGAGTATCTCTGGGAGCGCGGCCTCCAGGCTCACAAGCGTCGCGACTAGGGGACGCGGCCCGTCCCCGCGGAGACCGCTCGAGCGGGACGCGGGCGCCTACTCGAACCGCTGGCGCGGGGCGTCCTTCGAGATCGTCAGCTCCGGCATGTGGCCCTGGTAGCCCTGAGCGTCATCCGCCGTGAGGCCGAACCACTCAGGCGCGAGCCCACCGAGCATGTACAGAGGCCGCACTAGCGCGTAATCGAGCGCCACACCGATCGGATGGAACGCGAACCCCAACGGGCGGAACGGGTGCCCGTAGGCACTCGGCACTGACGTGGACCCGACCCAGGACGGGTCCGGCAGCTTCGACAGGGTTGGCAAGGCCGGGTTGCTGATGTACTGCCCGTCGGGCAGCGTCTGGGACACGGGGGCCCACCCGTCGTCCTTTCGTGCTTTCAGGCCGCTGGCTGAGCAGCCCACGCCGACCGCTGCGGCCACCACCAGGATGATCAGCTGTCTCGTACCCATCGCTCCTCCCCCCGCCGGGCCTCCCGGCCGTGCTTGTGCCACGCTTCCGGTCAACCGAGCCGGAACCCCGGCCGGCGCCTGGACGGTAACACGAGCAGGGGGGCGCGCAAAGCGATTTCATACAGAGTCCAAGTATGTACAAATCGGCCCCCTCTGGGTAGACTTGGGCAGGAAATCCAGGGGACCCGTTGTCCCGACCACGGAGGGTGGGTGACACTCCGGGAGCACCCGTTGCTCAACCGGCTGAAGGGCTGGCTCGCCAGGACCACGCCCGGGGCCGGAGCCCCGCCCACCGGACAGCGCGGGGAGGTCGCCGCGCCGGCACCGACGAGCGGAAGCCAGGGTGGCGAGCGGTGGGATGAGATCCTCCGGGTCCAGGAAACGACGCTCAGTCTGCTCTCGAACAAGGTCACCCCCGACGAGCTGTTCCGGCACGTGGTCGACGGGGCCGCCGACTCACTCGGTGCCGACGAGGCGTCGTTGATGCTCGTCGAGGGAGACGACCTCCGGGTGGCGTCCTCGACACGCACCCCGGCGGGCGAGGCCGAGGCCTGGCAGCAGCGGTCGCACCTGGGCGAGGGCGTGGCGGGCTGGGTGGCCCAGACCGGGAGCCCGGTACTGCTGAGCGAGGGCGACGACCTCTCGCGGTTCCCGAACCTCGTGCCCAAGGGGGGGCGCATCCAGTCGGCGGTCTCGGTCCCGCTCGAGGTTGGCGGGCGTGTGGTGGGGGTTCTCAACGCGAACCGCCTGGGCGGCGGCCCCCGCTTCACGTCGAGCGACCTCGCCGTCCTGCGGCTGTTCGCCAGCACGGCCGCGCTCGCGATCGACCAGGCGAGCCTGCTCCAGCGAGCCCAGGCTCGCACGCGCGCCGTGGAGGCGCTGCTCGCCGTTGTCGACGCGTTCGTCACGGGCACCGAGCCGGCTCGGGCGCTCCGGGCCGTGATGCCGCGACTCGCGACGGCCTTCCACCCCAGCCAGGCGCTGGCGTTCCTCGCGCCGGCCCCCGAGAGCACGTCCCTCGACGCCGTCGCGGGATGGGACACCGGACCACTCGACCAGGGTGCGCTCGAAGGCGCGACGCTCGGGCTGACCGACGAGCTCGCTCGCCTGATCGAGCGTGGGCAGCCCGCCTGGGTCTCCGGTCTCCCGCTCGCAGGCGCTCCCGCCTGGTTGCGCCACGCGGCCGTGCCCTGGCTCGTGCTCCCGATCCGGGCCGGCGAGGCGAGCCCGCGCTGCCTCCTCGCGCTGTCGTGGGACGAGCCCGGATTCGAGCTCCCGCCCGAGGAGCTGCGGGTGCTGGAGGGCTTGGCCGGTCAGATCGGTGTCGCCCTGGCGCGCGAGGACCGGGCAGCCGTGGTGGGCGCCCTCCAGGAGCAGGTCAGTCAGGCCCGCGCACACCTCGTCGAGGTCGAGCGTCTGGCGACGATCGGCCAGAACATGGCCGGTCTCGTCCACGACATCAACGCCCCGCTCACGGCGCTGATGACGCTGGCGCAGATGATCCAGTCCGATCCCGGGGCCGACGGAACGAGCCGCGACCGATCCGGCCAGATCGTCCAGGCCGCCCAGCGCGCTCAGCGGCTCGTGCGCGAGCTTCTGACCATGACCAAGCCTCGTCCGCCAACGTTCGAGACTGTCGACCTGAACGCGCTGATCAAGCAGACGATGGACCTCGAGCGACCCCAGTGCTCCGTCGCCGCGATCAGGCTCGTCGGCGACTTCCAGGCCGACCTGCCCCGGGTCACGGCGGACCCGCACCGCCTGGGCCAGGTGCTGATGAACCTCCTGGGGAACGCGCGGCAGGCGATGGAGGCCTCCGAGAAGGGCCGGAGCCTCACGGTGCGCACACGTCGGCGCGAGGAGGTGGTGGAGATCTGGGTGATCGACGACGGCCCCGGCATCCCGGCCGAGGTCAAGGCCAAGATCTTCGACTGGTTCTTCACCACGAAGCCGCCCGGCGAAGGCACCGGGCTGGGCCTCGCGGTCTCCCGTGAGATCCTGCAGGCGCACGGAGGGAACCTCCGCCTCGAGGACACACCGGGCGGGGGTGCCACGTTCGTCCTCGATCTCCCGCGGGAGCGCCCCAGAGCGTAGCGACTGCGGGTCGCGGGGCGCCGGCGCTCCCCGCCGGCCGGAACCGGGCTCGGGTACAATGCGCGCGATGCGCCTCCTGTGGACCCTGCTCGGCGCCCGCCGGCTGCCGGAGGCGTCGCGGTCCAAGCTCGGGGTCGTGGGGCTCCTCTACTTCATCGAGGGCAGTCCCGTCAGCGTCCTGTGGGAGGTCCTGCCCGTCTATCTCCGCTTCCACGGCACGTCGCTCCGCGCCATCGGCGGGCTACGTCTCCTCGAGCTGCCGTTCTCCCTGAAGTTCCTGTGGTCGCCCCTCGTCCAGCGCTTCGGCGACCGCCGCGACTGGGTGACCGGCGCCATGCTCCTGGTCGCCCTCGTCGTCGCCCTCCTCCCCACGGCCGACCCCGCGCGGGGGCTGGGCGTCCTCTTCGTCCTCGTCCTGGTCCTCACGATCGCCGCGGCGACCCAGGACATGGCGATCGACGCCTACACCGTCGCGCTGGTGAGCCAGGAGGAGCAGGGCGCGGCGAACGGCGTCCGCGCCTCCGCCTACCGGGTGGCCCTGGTCCTGATCGGCAGCGGCATGGTCACCCTGGCTTACTGGCTGCCCTGGAACATCCTGTTCGCCGCCGCCGCGGTCGTGTTCGCCACGCTCGGTCTCGTGGTCCGACGGGTCCCGCGCCTCGATGTCCCGGTCGAGGCGCGCCGGCACTGGCTCGCGCCGTTCGTAGGCTGGATCGGCACCTGGCGCGCCGTCCCGCTCATCGCCTTCGTGCTCACCTACAAGCTGGGCGAGTTTGCGATCGGCCCGATGGTCAAGCCGTTCTGGGTGGACCGCGGGCGCTCACTCCTCGAGATCGGGATGGTCCCGACAGCCCTCGGCATCGCGCTCTCGATCGCGGGGGCCCTCGCGGGCGGGGCCTTCATGCAGCGCTACGGTACCCTCACCGCGCTGTGGGCGCTGGGCTTGCCGCAGGCCATATCGAACCTGGGCTATGCCGCGGTCGCCTCGTGGGGTCTGCCGTGGCCGGCTCTGTACGCGGCATCTATGATCGATTCGTTCTCCGGCGGGCTCGGAACCGCGGCGTTCCTCGGCTTCTTCCTGGCCGTCTGCGACCGCGAGGGCGCGACGCTCCAGTACGCGTTCCTCTCCTCGCTCTTCTCGTTCACCGGCCGTCTCGCCGGCGCCGTGAGCGGGATCGGCGCCGAGCGGTGGGGCTACGGTCCGTACTTCGCGCTGACGTTCCTCGCGTCGCTCCCCGGCCTCTGCCTCGTCCCGCTCGTTGCATCCTGGCTCCCGGCGCGGCCCGAGCGTCGGTCCGGGCCATGAGTAGCGGCGCCGGGGAGCTCCTCGCGCTCGGGTTCGAAGGCACGGAGCTGCCGGAGGCGATCGCCGTCCTGGCCGCGGAGAGCGGCCTGGGCGGCATCGTGCTCTTCGCGCGGAACTGCCCGAGCCTCGACGCCGTCCTCAGCCTGACCAGGGCCGCGCGCGGGCTGGGCCCCGACGTGCTCGTGCTCGTGGACCACGAGGGCGGCCGCGTCCACCGCCTCCCGCCGCCGTTCACCCGCTTCCCGCCAGCCGCAACGATCGGCCGGACGGGCGACCCCGGGCTCGCCGCACAGGTAGCCCGGGCCATGGCCCGGGAGCTTCGCGCCGCGGGATTCGACTCCGGGCTCACCCCGGTCCTGGACTGCCTGACCGACCCCCGGAGCGTCGTCGTCGGTGACCGGGCGTACGCGAGTGATCCCGATGCGGTCGCGGCCTGCGGCACGGCGTTCATCCGTGCCGCCCTGGCGGAGGGTCTCGTGCCGGTGGCCAAGCACTTCCCCGGCCATGGCCGGACGCCGCTCGATTCCCACCTGACGCTCCCGAAGGTCGACGCTCCCCTCGACGAGCTCGAGCGAACGGAGCTCGGGCCGTTTCGCCAAGCTCTCGCCGCCGGATGCCCCGCGGTGCTGGTAGCCCACGTGGTGTACCCGGCACTCGATGGGGAGTGGCCCGCCTCATTGTCGGCCGATGTCATCGGGGGACTGCTCCGCCGGCGACTGGACTTCGGTGGCCTCGTCCTGAGCGACGATCTCGAGATGGCGGCGGTCAGGAGCGGCTGGGGCGTCGGGGGCGCCGCGGCGCGCTTCCTCACGGTGGGCGGTGATCTGGCCCTGGTGTGCCGGGAGGCTGAAGCGCGGGACGAGGCGATGGCAGCGGTTGGGCGAGCCCTAGAGACCGGGGCGCTGACGCCGGAGGCCGCCTCGGCGGCCAGGCGTCGACGGGCGGCCCGGCGGCGGTGGGTCGAGCGAACGGGATCCCGACCTGACGCGGGCGTCATCGGCTGCGCCGAGCACCGAGACCTCCGGGCCGAGATCCTGGGTCGCGTCAACCACGGCGAGCCGCCCCGGCCAAGCTGAGCCGCGGGACCGCGGCGACCCTCGCCCGGGGAGCTGGCCAACTCCCCCGACTCCCCCAATTCTGTTCAGGGACCAACAGGTGGCGATTACCCCTTGTATGGGGTCCCTCCCGCATCGTCCCCCATGATCTGGTAGAGCGATTTTCTTTGCGGCCCGACGCGAGATCCTAGGTGTAACTTAGCGTCACGTCGGGCTTTCACAGACTCTGAGCTCGCTCCAGGAGGCGCATGCGACGCGTCGTCGTCACCGGTATGGGCGTAGTTTCCCCCCTGGGCGTTGGCATCGACGCCTTCTGGGACGGGCTCATACACGGCAAGAGCGGGGTCCGTCGCATCACCCGGTTCGATCCGTCGCCGTACCCGAGCCAGATCGCGGGGGAGATCCCCGACTTCGACGCGGCCGCTCACCTGTCCCGGCGGGACATCGTGCGGACCGATGTGTTCATCCACTACGCGCTGATCTCGGCGCAGGCGGCACTCACCGATTCCGGCATCAAGATCGACGGCCAGAACGACCGGGTCGGCGTGTCGATCGGAACCGGCATGGGCGGCGTGCCGCTCCTCCTCTCCTCGTGGGAGGCGCTCCAGCGTGAGGGCATGGGGGGGGTGAGCGCGTACGCGCTGCCGGGCAGCCTGCCCAACATGGCGGCTGGGTGGGTGTCCATGCGGACGGGGGCGCGCGGGCCGCTCTTCAGCCCCACCACGGCCTGTGCCGCGAGCAGCCAGGCCGTCGGCGACGCCTTCCGCACGATCCAGCGCGGCGACGCCGACGTCATGCTGGCGGGGGGGACCGACTCGCTGATTCACCCCCTGGTCATTGCGGGCTTCTCGGCGATCCGGGCGCTGTCGACTCGGAACGACGCCCCGATGCTCGCCAGCCGCCCCTTCGACCGGGACCGCGACGGGTTCGTCCTGGCGGAGGGCGCGGGGATCCTGGTACTGGAGACGCTGGAGATGGCACGGGCGCGGGGCGCCCGCATCTACGCCGAGGTGCTGGGCTACGGCCTCTCGGCCGACGCCAACCACCCCACCGCCTCGTCGTCGGACGGGCCCGCTCGGGCGATGCGGCTCGCCCTGGCGGACGCGAAGCTCGCCCCCGGGGCGGTGGACTACGTGAACGCGCACGGGACGTCCACCCAGCTGAACGACCAACACGAGACGGAGGCGATCAAGGCCGTCTTCGGCGACCACGCCCGGCGCCTGGCGGTCAGCTCCATCAAGTCGATGACGGGCCACCTCGTGGGGGCAGCCGGGGGCGTGGAGGCGATCGCCACCGCCCTCGCTCTCCACCATGGAATCCTGCCGCCCACGATCAACTACACGACGCTCGATCCCGCCTGTGACCTGGACTACGTGCCGAACCAGGCACGCCGCGTCCCGATCCAGGTGGCGATGTCCAACTCGTTTGCGTTCGGTGGGACCAACGCGATCCTGGTCCTTGGCCGCGGGGAGGCATGAGTGGCGACGCAAGACGTCGCGGATGGGCTCCGGGAGATCATGGCGGCGCGACTGGGACTGCCGGCGGAGCAGCTGCTGCCGGAGGCTCGGCTGGTCGAGGACCTCGGCCTCGACTCACTCGACGCGGTCGAGCTCGCCATCTCCGTCGAGCGTAAGTTCGACATCGAGGTCCCCGAGGAGGAGCTGACGAAGCTCAAGACAGTGGCGGACATGGTGGCGCTCGTCGAGAGCCGCGTCCGGCAGGCACCCGGGTGAGACGCCGCGTCGTGATCACGGGCCTCGGCGCCGTGACGCCGATCGGGATCGGCATCAAGGCGTTCTGGCACGGGCTCCGGGAGGGCGCGCTCGGCATCGGCCCCATCACCCGCTTCGACCCGGCGCCGTTCCCCTGCCGGGTCGCGGCCGAGGTCAAGGGCTTCGAGCCTGCCGTGCACCTGAGCGACCGGATCACGCCCGAGGGGCGATTCGCGCAGTTCGGCCTGGCGGCCGCACGCATGGCGTACGACGACGCGGGCCTCGCGGGCCTGCGGGCCGCCAGCGGATTCGCCCTGTGCGTCGCGAGCGGGGCGAGCGCGGTGCCCGAATTCCAGGAGGTCGTCGAGCGACTCCAGGGACGGCCGATGCGCCGGCGCGATGCCTCCACCGTCGTCGAGAGCATCGGGCACGCCCTGACGAACTACGCCGCTGTCGGCCTCGGCCTGCGCGGTCAGACGATGACGCTCGGCTCCGGGTGCGCCTCGGGCGTGGACGCCATCCAGTGGGTGTGCGCGCAGATCGGCGCCGGACGCATGGTGGGCGCCCTGGCCGGCGCCGCGGACGCCGCGCTGGCGACCAGCGTCCATGCCGCCTGGGGAAAGCTCGGCTGGCTCTCGCGCTGGAGTGGCCCGCCCGCCCAGGCCCTGCGCCCCTGGGACGCCCTGAGCGACGGCTCGGTCCTGGGGGAGGGCGCCGGGATGTACGTCCTGGAGGATCTCGACCACGCGCGGGCGCGGGGCGCCCATGTCTACGCCGAGGTGCTGGGCTACGGCAGCGGCAGCGATGGCCTGGATCTCCGCACCGTGGACCCCGCGGGCGCATCGCTCCAGGCCGCCATGCGGGAGGCGCTCGACGAGGCGCGGCTGGACCCGGGTGAGATCGACCACGTCAACGCGCACGGGGGCGGCGTGCCGCGGCACGATCGGGCGGAGAGCGCAGCGTACCGCGCGGTCCTCGGCCGGCACGCGTACAACATCCCGGTGACCTCGATCAAGGCCATGATCGGCCAGCCGTTCGCGGCGGGCGGGGCGCTCCAGGTGGTGGCGGCCTGTTTCTCGCTGGCGGAGCAGTTCCTTCCTCCGACCATGAACCACGACATCCCCGCGTCCGAGTGCGACCTCGACTACGTGCCGGGCCGGGGTCGCCCCGCCCGCGTGAACCGCGTCCTGGTCACCTCGCGCGCCATCGGCCCCACGCACTCGGCGATCATCCTCGGTCGCCCGGACGACAACTGAGCCGCGCAGCGCCATGACGCCGATCGTCGGCCTCTTCCTGGTCGCCCTGATCGAGGTGGCGCTGGGGGTCGTCGTGTGGGTGCGAAACCCAAGCCGCCCCGTCAATCGATGGTTCGCCGCGTTCGCGACGACCCTCGCGGTGTGGGGCACGCTGGTGGGCGTCCGCCGGAGCCTGGTCGACCCGGCCGTCGTCCTGGCCGTGGTGCGGGTGCTCTGGGCGACGGCGGCGCTCGTTCCGGTGACGTTCGCCCACTTCGTAGTGGTGTTCCCGCGCCCGGCGGACAGGCGGCCGGCCCTCGCCCAGGTGGTGACGTTCCTCGGCCTGTTCATGTCGGGCCTGTCGTTCTCACCCTGGATCGTCGCCGACGTCCGGCTCGAGGAGGCCGCCTACCTGCAGCCGGTGTACGGACCGGCTTTCCGGCTGCTGGGAGCGTACATGATCGTGTGCTCCGCCTGGGCCCTCGCGCACCTGGCTGGCAAGCTCCGGCACGCCACGGGCTTTGCGCGGGCCCAGCTGCACTACGTGTTCCTCGGAGCCGGGCTCACGGCCACGGGCGCCCTCACACTCGGCGTCGTCGTGCCGCTCGTCACAGGATCCTCGCGGCTCGGCGTGTACGGGCCCTACTTCACGCTGCTCTGGCTCGGCTTCACCGCCCACTCCATCGTGCGGCACCGGCTCATGGACGTACGGGTGGTCATCAGCCGGACGGCGGCCTACGCGGCGGGCTGGCTGCTGACGGCGACCCTGCTGATCGGTGGCGAGATCATCCTGGACACGCTCTTCCCCGAGTCGAATCCGACGCTCTCGCCGTCCGGGGCCGTGGTGCTGGGCCTGGCCGCCTCCGCCCTGTTCCTCGGGTTCGCGCCGCGCCTGCGCCACCTCGCCGACCGATACCTGTACCGGCCCGCCTACGACACGCGCGCACTCGTGCGCGAGGGAAGCCGGGCGATGGGCACCTTCGCCGATCCGGCCCGGGTCGCGACCGCCATGGCCGACCTGATCGACCGAGCTCTCCACCTCGAGAGCCTCGCGATCCTCGTGCGTATCCGTGACGGCTTCGCGCCCATCGTGACGCGGCACGTCGATCCATCTGTCGCGTGGCCCGCGGAGCCGGTCTCTGAGACGAGCCCCCTCCTCCGGGAGCTGTCCGACGGAGCGGCCGCGCTCGTCCGGGACCATGTCGGGGCCCGGCCCGGCACCGTGGACCCGGTCACCGTGCTGCATGACCTCCGCGCCTGGGGCGCCGAGGTCGCCGTGCCGGTCCGCGACGGCCGGCTGATGGCGCTCATCCTCGTCGGTCCCAAGCTGTCTGGCGACTCGTTCTTCGGCGACGAGCTCGATCTCCTCGAGACTCTCGCGAGCGAGCTCGCCATCGGCCTGAAGAACGCGCAGCTCTACCACGAGATCGTCTCGATCAAGGAGTACAACGAGCGGCTCCTCGGCCGCATGGACTCGGGCGTGATCGCCGCCCGGGAGGACGGCGTCGTGACGACGCTGAACCCGGCGGCGGAACGCATCCTCGGGATCGAGGCGGCGCGCGTCGTGGGCCGGCCGCTCGACGTGCTCGACCCGGCGATCCGTGCCGTCCTCCGGTCGAGCCTCGTCGAGCACTCGGAGTCCGAGACCGAGGTGACCGTGAGCCACCCCGAGGGGCGGGTCCTCCCGCTGGTGGTCCACACGTCGGCGCTCCACGACCACAAGGGCGAGGTCAGCGGGGCGATCGCGGTGCTCAACGACCACTCGCGGCTCAAGGCGCTCGAGGAGGACAAGCGGCGCACCGATCGCCTGTCGGCCCTCGGGGCGATGGCGACTGGTATCGCGCATGAGATCCGGAATCCGCTCGTGGCCATCAAGACGTTCGCGGAGCTCCTTCCCGAGCGGGCGGACGACCAGGAGTTCCGTTCAACCTTCGCGAAGGTCGCCGTGAAGGAGATCCACCGGATCGAACAGCTCCTGGGCCGGCTCCGGGCCCTCGCGGTCCCCTCCGCATTCCCGCTGCGCCCCCTCGACCTCCAGGTACCGCTCGTGGAGACACTCGAGCTGCTTCGCGGCGAGGCCGACCGCCGGCGCGTCCGCTCCGTGGTCGAGATCGAGCACGACCTGCCCCCGGTCCTGGGCGAGCTCGACCAGCTCAAGCAGCTCTTCCTGAACCTGTTCCTGAACGGCCTGGAGGCCATGACCGCGGGCGGCACGCTCACGGTGACCGTCCGGGCTGATCGCGAGCGCGCGGACCGCGGCCTCGTCACCGTGCGGGTGACCGACACCGGGCCGGGCATCCCGCGCGAGGACCTCGCCCGTGTCTTCGAGCCGTTCTTCACCACGAAGTCCAGCGGGACGGGCCTCGGGCTCGCGATCTGCCGGAGCATCGCGGACGCGCACCGGGCGGCGCTCTGGGCAGACCCGGGACCGGCCGGCCTCGGCACGACCTTCGTCGTCCAGTTCCCGGCGCTCGTCGGCTCTGTCGCCGAGACCGTCCGGCCCGAGGTTGCGCGATGAGGACGATCCGCGTCCTCTCGCGGGATGCCGGCCTGGCCGCCCGGCTGCGCCGGCTCCTGAACGGCAACTTCGATCTCGCTGCCAGCGGATCGCTGTCCCAGGCTCTTGAGCCGGGCCCCGCCGGCCCTGCCGACGTGCTGCTCCTGGACTTCGGATCGGCCCGCGTGAATCCCGATGAGCTCGCGGCGACGGCCGGCGTCACGGCACGACCCTTCCTGGTCGGGCTCCTGGCGCCCGACGACCCGGTTCCCCTGGGGGCAGATCGGTGTGACCTTGCGCTGCCCCGCGACCTGCCGGATGCCGCCCTCCGGCTGGCGATCGAGCAGGGGCTTCGCACGCGGCGCCTCGAGCTCGAGCTGGCCTCGCTCCGACGGGACCGGGCACGGCGGGAGCCGGTCGTGCCCCCGGCTGCCGGGAACGGCTACGGAAGCCCGACGGCGATGGGAACGGTGCTGAAGGAGCTCGGCAAGCTCCTTGCCGCGCACTTCGACATCGAGCGCGTTGTCGAGTTCTTCCTGGACGCGATCGCCGAGCTCGTGCGCCCGGGGCGAGCAGCGCTCCTGCTCGTCGACGACGAGCACCGGTACCGGCCGCGGGGCTTCCGGGGACTCGATCCCGACCTGGCCGAGCGCCTCCGCCTGGAGAGCGGCGAAGGGCTCGCCGACTGGTTCCGGCAGCACGTGCGGCTGGCCGTGCGGAGCGAGCTCGAGCGGGAGCCGGAGTGGCTCGAGGCGGCTCGGGAGCTCGCCCTCCTGGGGGGTGAGGTCGCGGTCCCGCTCTGGGTTCAGGCCAAGCTGGTCGGGATCCTCGTGCTCGGGCCGCGGGTCACCGGGCAGCCCTACGGCTCCGAGGACCTGGAGCGGCTGTTCACGCTGGCCAGCCAGGTCGCCATGGCGGTCGAGGACATCTCGCTCTTCAACACCGTCCGGGCCCAGCACAGCTTCATCGAGCAGGTCCTGACCCACCTCCAGAGCGGCGCCATCACCATCGACGCCGCCGGACGGGTGACCCGGTTCAACCGCCGGGCGGAGCAGATCCTCGAGCTGTCGCTCGGCGACGTTCTCGGCCAGGATCTCCGGGCCCTGCCCTCCCCGCTCGGCGACCTGCTCTACGAGACCATGCGGGGCGGCCGGGAGCTCCGGCTGGTCGAGCTAGAGCTGCCCCGCCGCCAGGCCATGCTCGAGGTCAGCACCTCCCGGATCCTCAACGCCGCCGGCGCCCCGTGCGGCGCCGTCATGCTCCTGGACGACCCGACGCCGCGGCACAAGCTTCACCGCGAGCGCCAGGCGAGCCAGACGCTCGACCTCCTCAACCGGGTGCTGCTCCGCCTGACGGATGAGATCAAGAACCCGCTGGTGTCGATCTACACGTTCCTCGAGCTGCTCCCGCACCGGTACGAGGACCCGGAGTTCCGGGAAACGTTCCTCTCGGTCGTTGGCAAGGATACCCAGCGCCTAATCTCGCTCGTCGACAAGCTCATCACGCTCGCCGGCGACCGCGACTACAAGGTGGACTTCTGCGACCTCCGGCAGCTCCTCCACGATGCGCTGGAGGAGCTCTCGGTCCGCCTGGAGCGGTCGAAAGGGCCGCGCGACGCCGCGCTCTTCTTGCTCCAGGTCCCGGAGCGCTCCGATCAGCTGACGGCGATCCTCTACGCGCCGCAGGAAGGCCTCGTCGTCAGGGTTGATCGCGAGCAGCTGACGAAGGCGGTCGGCTATCTGGTCCGATTCCTCGCCAACCGCGTCGACGCCGATGGACGCGTGGCCATCCACCTGCAGACGTCCCCGGACGACCCCAGCCAGGTTCGCCTGTCACTCACGGGACGCCCCGCCAACCTCTCGGTTCTCGAGCAAGAGCACCTGTTCAGCCCGCTCGCGATCGCCTCGGACAAGCTGCTCGACGTCGGTCCGGGGGTGACCCAGAAGATCGTCGAGGCCCACGGCGGGACCCTGACGCTCGGCGGCCAGGAGGGCGAGATCCGCTTCGTCCTGACGCTGCCGCGAACCCATCAGTGAGCTCAGACCCAGGGGGGGCTCCAGCATGACCGAGCCGCGTGTACTGGTCGTCGACGACGAGGAAGGCCCGCGCGAGGCCATCCGCATGATCCTCAAGCCGCGCTATCAGGTCTTCACGGCCGGGAGCGGCGAGGAAGTGCTGGCGGTCCTGCCCGGGCTCCACCCGGACCTGATCTTCATGGACGTGAAGATGCCCCGGATGGACGGCGTCCAGCTCCTCGAACGCGTGAAGGCGGTCGAGCCCGGCGTCGAGGTCGTGATGATCACCGCCTATGCCTCGCTCGACACCGTGCAGCGGGCGATGCGCTTCGGCGCGATGGACTACCTGGTGAAGCCCTTCGCGCCACGAGAGCTCCAGGAAGCCGCGGAGCGGGCGCTCGCCCGGCGGCGGCAGCGGACGGACGGGCGAGGGGGCGCGTTGGTCCCGTTGATCAGCAAGATGCGCGACCTCGCGCAGCGGCGGGATCCCGTCCAAGGCGGGGACCTCGCGGGTCTCCTGCGTGCCATGCTGCACGAGGCCCAGCGCGTGACGGGCGCCGCCGGGGCGTCCTTCCTTGGTACGGAGCCGGCCGCGGTCGTGCATTCGGGGCTGCCCGCCGCGGTGGGCGACGCCGTAGCCGCCGCCTGGCGGACGACGCTTCACAGCCTCCGAGAGGCTGTTAGCACGCAGCCCGGCCTCGCGTGGCCCCTGCCGTGGCCGGCCGAGCTCGACGCGCTTGGTTTCGATGGAGCCGTGGTCGTGCCGGCGGAGGACGATGGGCTGCCCCGCGTCTCGGCTCACCTCGCGCTCTACCATCATCGGGCGCCGGCGCCCGGTGGTCCGGATCTCGCCGCCCTCCGGCCCGTGACCGACCTGATGGTCACCGCCGTGCGTACGTCGGCGCTCCTCACGGCCGCCGCCCGCCAGGCCGCGGAGCAGGCGCTACGGGCCGTTCAGGGCGAGATCCTGCGGCAGATCTCCACGGCTGTGCTCGTCGACCCCGCGCTCGACCGGACGCTCGCCGCAATCACCGAGCAACTCCAGCAGGGCGCGGGCTACGAGCGCGTCCAGGTCCTCCTCGACCCGGAAGAGCCCACCGGGGCCGAGGCGGCCGGACGGGCCATCTTCCCCCTGGTGGCGCAGGGACGGCGCCTGGGCGCCCTCGTGGTCGAGACCAGCCGGGAGCTCGACCCGAGCGAGCGCGAGCTGCTCCGGATGTTCTCGGAGTCGGTCGCTCTCATTGTCCGAAACGCGAACCTGCACCGCGAGCTCTCGGAGGCGAAGTCCTTCCTGGAGAACCTCATTCAGTCGGCGACCGAGTCCATCGTGGCCGTCGATCCGGCGGGCCGGGTGGTCACGTGGAACCCCGCCGCCGAGCGCATGTTCGGGCGCAGCGCCGACGAGGCGCGCGGCAAGCTCGTCGGCGACGCGATGCCGCCGGCCGCGATGGTCCAGCTCGAGCCGGTGCTGGGGGCCCCGCGGGCGAGCCGGACCGTCGTGCTGCGCCTGCAGGAGGGCGCCCGGACCGCCCAGGACCTCACCGCGACCTGCTCACCCATCCCCTGGGGTGGGCGCGACGAGACGGGGCTCCTCCTGATCGTGCGCGACGTCACCGAGCAGCGGCGGTGGGAGGAGCAGCTGACGCGGTCCGAGAAGCTGTCCGCCCTCGGTCAGCTGGCCATGGGGATGGCCCATGACTTCACTAACTTGCTCCAGGCCATCCTCGGGCACACGCAGCTGATCGCCCACGAGCCCTCGCCCGAGCGCCTCCAGCGAGGCCTGTCCACGATCGAGCAGGCCGTCCGCGACGGCGTGGAAACGGTCGGCCGCATCCGGCGCTTCGCCCGCCGGGACGTGGACCGCCGCCTCGAGCGCGTGGACCTTCGAGACGTCGTCCGTCAGACGATCGAGATCGTGCAGCCCCGCTGGTCCCAGAGCGACCTCCGGGGCACGCCGATCATGGTCCGTCAGCAGCTGGGCCCGGTCCCAGTGATCCAGGCCCGGGGAGCGGAGCTGCGCGAGGCCCTGATCAACCTCGTGCTGAACGCGGTGGACGCCATGCCCCAGGGCGGATCCATCACCCTCGAGACGCGCCACGAGGGCGACTGGGTCCTGCTCTCGGTCACCGACAGCGGCGCGGGCATCCCCCCGGACGTGCGGCGGCGGATCTTCGAGCCATTCTTCACGACCAAGGAGAGCGGGACCGGTCTGGGCCTCTCCATCGTCTCCGGCATCATCTCGAGCTACGGTGGGACGATCGACGTCGACTCCGAGCTCGGGCTCGGCACGACGTTCACGATCCGCCTGCCGGCCCCGTAGGGGCGGGCGTCCTACGAGGTGGACGGCGCCGGTCCGATCGTGATGGCCAGGCTGGTCCCGAGCATCAGCGTCGCCGTGATGGCCTCGGGACGCCGGTCGGCGTCGAAGACGATCCGCGCCGGCTCATCCTCGCGTGCCCACGACGAGAACCGCGTCAGGTCCATGAGCGCCGTGGCGCGGCCGCCGGCGTCCGGCCCCACGCGGAGCTCGAAGGGGACCAGCTCGGCCCGGTAGCGGCGCTCCACGTCGTCCGGACCCTCGCGCGGGCCCCGCTGCCGGCGCACCACCCGCGTGACGAGCGCACCGTTCGCCTCCGGCGGCCACCGACCCTCGGCGTGATTCAGGGCGGCGCTCACCACGTCGTCGACGTGCACCCCCCCGGGCAGCGGCAACGTGTCGTCCGTGACCCGGATCCGGCGGAGAAGGAACGTTTCGCTCCGGCCCCGATACTGGATCAGGCGGCGCGCATGGTCATAGGTGATCTCGAGCCGCGACTCTCGACCATAGATGACGAAGCGGTCCTGGAAGCGGACCGGCGCCCAGCGGCCATCGCGCAGGGTCCCGGTCGACTCGATCTCGGTCGTCATCTCCGGGCCCTGGCCCGTGATCCGGACCTCGTAGCGCCCGGCGGCTCGGTCGATCGCCTCCTGGATGATCCCGCTCTCCTCGAAGCGAAAAAGGCCGTACATGAGCGTCGCCCGTGCCGTGAAGGCCCCCTTTCGGGTGTCGGCCGCGCCGGCCGCCCACTGGGGGGGCGCGAGCACCCACGCGAGCGCCAAGCCGAGCACGGTCCGACGGTCGAGCGCGGGGAACACGTCCCGTGTCTGCGCACCCGCGCTTTCGCCGGGTCGTTTCTTCTCCACGATCCGATGGTACCAGACCTGCACATCGCGGCCCCGACTCCGGCAGCCGGCCGGTTGCCCGAAACCTCGGGTCGCCGCAAGATCGGGGCGTGAGCTCGCGGCGAAGCGCTCTGCTCCTGCTGGTCGTGGTGCTCCTGGCGGGCGCCGTGTGGGTGCTGTGGCCCCGCGCGGTGCACCGACCCCCCGGCTCGGGAGCACCTTCCCTCGGCCCGACCGTCGTGTTCCTCGGCGACAGCATCACGTCGGGCCACCGGCTCTCCGTCGACGTGGCATTCCCCCATCGCCTGGGCCAGGCGCTGGGCATCCCCGTCGTCAACGCGGGCATCTCGGGCGACACAACCGAGGGCGGACTCTCACGGCTCGAGAGGGACGTACTGGCCCACCACCCCCGCCTCGTTGTGGTCGAGCTCGGCGTCAACGACGTCTTCGGACGGTGGCCGCGCGAGCGCACCGTGGCGAACCTCCGGACGATCACACAGCGGATCCGCGCGCAGGGCGCCGGTGTGATCCTCGTGCACATCACCCTGCCCGGCGTTCCCGGCGACGGCCACCGACGCGACCTCCGCGAAATCGCCCGGGCCGAGGGCGCGATCCTGGTCGAGGACTTTCTCGACGGGGTGGTCCCCAGTCGGACCTACGACGGGCTCCATCCGGACGAGCAGGGCCATGCGATCCTCGCCGAGCGCCTCCTGCCCGTCCTGCGGGAGGCGCTCAGCCGCTCCTGACGCGCCGAGGATCCGGCGCCCCTCGTTCGCGCCGTGTCTTCAGCGACCCGAACGTCGTGGGCAGTCGTCGGGACGACGAGCCTAGCGGATCCCCTTCATGCGGAGGCGGAGGTTGTTCGGGCTGTCGGCGAAGCGGAGGGCGTCGTCCTGACCGATCGTCTTCCGCTGGAAGAGGTCGAAGACGGCCTGGTCGAAGGTCTGGAGCCCCTCGTTCGTACCCTCCTCGATCGCCTGCCGGATGGTCTCGAGCTCGCCGCGCCGGATCAGCGCCTGGATTCGCGGTGTGACGAGCATGATCTCCATGGCGGCGGCGCGTCCCTTTCCCTCCCCCCGAGGCACGAGTCGCTGCGCGATCACGGCGCGCAGCGTGAGCGACAGCTGCAGGAGCGTCGACATCCGCACCTCGGGCTGGAAGAAGTTGAGCAGGCGCTCAATCGCCGTCGTCGCGTTCGTCGCGTGCAGGGTCGACACGACCAGGTGGCCGGTCTCGGCGGAGTGCAGCGCAACCGCCACCGTTTCGGGGTCCCGGAGCTCGCCCACGAAGATGACATCGGGGGCCTGCCGGAGCGCGTTGCGCAGCCCCACCAGATAGGATTCGGTGTCGATCCCCACCTCGCGCTGCGAGACGATGCTCTGATCCGAAGCGTGAAGAAATTCCACCGGATCCTCGATCGTGACCACGTGACCGCGGGATCGGGCGATGCGGTGATGGAGCATGGCAGCAACGGTCGTGGACTTCCCGGCGCCCGTCGCTCCGACCAGGAGGATCAATCCCTGGCGCTCGAGGGCAAGGCTCCCCAGGAGCGGCGGCAGCTCGAGTGACTCGAGCGTCGGCACCTCCGTCTTCACCCGGCGGAGCACCGCGCCCGAGACACCCATCGCCCGGTAGCAGTTGACGCGGAAGCGGCCAAGGATGGGATGCATGTGCGACAGGTTCGCCTCGCCGACCTCCGCGAAGGAAGTCCGCTCTCGCACCGGCAGGAGGCGCTCGAGGATGCCCCGCATCGCGGCGGCGTCGAGCGGATCCACGCCCGGGATGGGGCATACGAGGCCGTCCACCTTGATCGCCGGGGCAACGCCCTCCAGAAAGTACACGTCGGAGGCCCCACTCGAGACCGCCTCGCTAAGCACCGCGTCGAAGGTCGTCATGCCACCTTACCGCCCCCGGGAACCGCCGGGCCCGGGCCGAGCCCGCCGCTCGAGCCCGATGAGGACGACTGCAGGATCCCCTCGGCGTGCGCCCGATCGATCCGCCCTTGCATCACGAGGTTCCGGAGGGCCTGCTCCAGGCTCTGCATGCCGAGTTGCGTGCCGGTCTGGATCGACGAGGGCATCTGGTGCGTCTTCCCTTCCCGGATGAGGTTGCGGATGGCGACGGTCGCCACCATGATCTCGAACGCGGCCACGCGGCCCTTCTTGTCCTTCGTCGGCAGCAGGAGCTGCGAGACGACGCCCTGGAGGGCCTCGGCCAGCTGCACGCGCACCTGCTGCTGCTGCGCGGGCGGGAACGCGTCGATCACGCGGTCGATCGTCTTCGGCGCGCTCTTGGTGTGAAGCGTCGCGAAGACGAGGTGCCCCGTTTCCGCGGCGGTCAGCGCGAGACTGATCGTCTCGAGGTCCCGCATCTCCCCGACCAGGATGACGTCGGGGTCCTCCCGGAGGGCCGCCCGTAGGGCCGCCGCGAACGACTTGGTGTGAGAGCCGATCTCCCGCTGGTTCATGAGGCAGCCCTTGGACCGGTGGACGAACTCGATCGGGTCCTCGAGCGTGATGATGTGCTTCTTCTGGGTCGAGTTCACGAGGTCGATCATCGCCGCCAGCGTCGTCGACTTGCCCGACCCCGTCGGACCGGTGACCAGCACCAGACCGTTCTCCCGCAGCGCCAGGGTCTGCATGACATCCGGCAGACCGAGCTCCTGAAAGGACCGGATCTGCGTGGGGATCACCCGGAACACGGCCCCCTCGCCGTTGCGCTGGTTGAACACGTTGACTCGGAACCGGGCGTGCTCCCCAACCTCGATGGCGAAGTCCAGGTCGCGTTGCTCCTCGAAGACCCGCCGCTGGTCGTCGTTCAGGATCTCGTAAACCATCTTGTGGACCTCGTCCCGGGTGAGAGCGTGGTCCTCGATGGGCGTGAGCTGGCCGTGGAGTCGCATCAGCGGCAGTGACCCGGCGGAGAGGTGGAGGTCGGAGCCACCTCGGTCCTTCGTGTGGATCAGGAGCTCGGCGACGTCCATGGGTCCTTTCGCTCGGCGAGGTCCCGGCGGAGGGCCGGGGTGAGAGACAGGGCATCAATGGTCAGGGCGTCGCGGCGACGCCTCACGTCGACGATCCCTCGGGTCAAGGCGAGCAACGGGCCGCGCAGGTCCGAGAACGCGAGATAGGCGAGCGCGCTCCGCATCGAGCCGAGGGCGACGCCAGCCAGGACGAGCGTGCCCTGATCGGCGCTGGCCAGGGCCGCGGCGCTCAGGTTCGCCGTGGACACGTCCTCGACGAGGGTCACTTCTCCCGGCCGGCTCAGAATGGCCGCGGCGTCCGTGCCGAAGTCGGTCGGGAGCTCGACCTGGAGGAACCCGGGCACCACGAACGAGACGCGCCGCTCGAGGGTCACGATGCGCTGCCCGGGTCCGGCGGCCGCCTGGGCGAGGGCGTAGAGAACCTCGGCCCGGGCTCCCACGTCCGGGCCGGCCACCACGACCAGCCCCCCGGGACCGTCGGGCGCCCGGCCTCTGGCCGCGAACTCCAGGAGAAGCCGGTGGACGGGAGCGGGGGCGCCGAGGGTCTCGAGTGTGGGGGCCTCCGTGGTCGCGGGATGGAAGCGCACGGTGACGGCCTCTCCGCCCACCGTGGGGAAGAAGAAGAGCTCGAGCCCCATGTCGCGCCCGTCGAGCCGGGTCCGCACGCGAGCCAGCCTCGGCGCGGGCTCGCCGCGGAGCCCGGCGAGCACGCGGAGCCGGAACGTGATCGGCGCGAGCAGCTCCCGGTCGAACCAGGCGCGGTCGAGCAACCGGCCGTCCACCCGGACGCGAACGAGGACGCCATTCGGAGCGGGCTCGAGATGCAGCTCGGTCGCCTGGTCCCTGACGGCACCGAGCAAGAGCGCGAACACCTGGCTGACGCCGGTGAGGTCGGTGACCTGGCTGCTCTGACCGTTGGCGCCCGCCAGCTGCTGCCCCGACGAGTAGCTGGAATCCGGGAACGCCCTATCGAGGAAGTGGAGCACCGCTTGTCGGGCGGCCAGCGCGAGAGTGACCCGCGAGCCGCTGAGAGCTTCGAGCTCGATCGCAGCCTGCTTGTTCGTCGGATCGGCCACCAGCACCGTCATCTCGTCGCCCGCCCTGAGGATCGGCACCGCCTCGTGCCGACGGAGAACCGCCTCGGGCAGGGATCGGGCCACCTCAAGGTCGACGACCTCGTCCGAGAGGTCGACGAACGGGATGTGGAACGCCTCGGAAAGGGCCCAGGTGAGCTGCTCTTGGGTGATCGCCCCCATCGACACGAGCTCTTCGCCCAGCCGGCCCCCGCTCGCGCGGTGGCGCGCCAGCGCCTCGTCGAGCTGCTCGCGCGTGACGAGCTCGCGCTCAAGCAGCACGTCGCCCAAGCGCTGGCGGGTACTCACACGGAGGCCTTCCGGACCATCTCCTGAGCCAGCTCGCCGAGGAAGAAAGGCGAGAATGGCTTGGTCACGTGCGCCGAGGCGCCCATGCCCACGCTCAGCTGCCCGTAGGCAGGGTCCGCGCAGCCGGTGAGCATGATGACGGGGATCCTGGCCGTCGCGGTCTGGCCGCGGAGGCGCGCGACCGCGGTGTAGCCGTCCATGGTCGGCATCATCACGTCCATGACGATGAGCTGCGGCCGATGCTTGGCGGCGAGCTCCAGGAGTTCGACGCCGTTAGAGGCCAAAAGAGTCTCGAAGCCCACCTCCCCGAGAATCTCGCCGATCAGCCGGCGCATGTCGTCCTCGTCGTCGGCAACGAGCGCCAGGGGGCGGGGCGAGGCATTGTCATTTGTGACGCCCGCTTCGCTCTGAGACACCTCTTCTCCTCCGTGTCCGTAAGTCGCGAGGACCCAGGCCTCGCACAGAGGTGCGGGCAGCCAGGGTGCGCCGGGGCACCCGGATGGCGCGTCCGGAACCTCGCGTTTGCGCACCACAGCCGGCGGGGTCTACCGTGCAAGGCACGTGCCCGGAACTCCCGAGGCAGGGGGACGGCGGACGCGGTGCGGGACCATCATGGAAAGCGTCAATCGTGCTGGCGGTTTGTGGCCTGGGGACGGCCCCGATCAGAGATGGATGTGCTGCGTGGGCTCCGCCCGACGGGGGTCACGATTCGTCACACCTGGCAGGTCGTGGGGAACGCCGGGGCCGTCCGCTTGGAGTACAGAATGCGCCACGGCGTCGGCACGGCTCTCCTACGTGAGGGCCGAGTGAGGGCCGAATGCGAGCCGCTTCTCACGCGGGTTGAGCGTCAGATCATCGTAGGGCGGGCCGAGGCGCCGAGTGAGATCATCTCCTCCCGACCTCGACCGTCCGGCTGCCCCGCTAGAATGTCCGGTCGGCGGCGACGGTTGTCGGCCGAGGCACGAGGAAGTAGAGACGGCCGGCCTGCCGCATGAGGCCCGCTGCGAAGGCAGCCGCCTCGCCGCGTCCCCAGAAGAAATCGACCCGCCCGGCACCGCGGATCGCTCCGCCTGTGTCCTGGTTGAGGACGAAGCGCGCGAGGGACATCCAGCGCACCGAACCGTCCGGTGCCCGCTCCGGCTGCTCGGTGTCGAGGAACGCCAGGGCGCCGGGGGGAAACAGGCGCGCGTCGGTCGCCACGGAGCGCCCGGGGGTGAGGGGGCGCCCGAGGCTCCCTTCCGGAGACCCTGACAGCGGGCGGAAGAAGACGTAGGACTCGTTGTGCTGGAGGACGCGCTGGCGCTCGCCCGGATGAGCCCGGAGCCACTCCCTGATCGCCTGCATCGACATCGCCTCGCGAGGTACGTGACCCTCGTCGATCAGGAGGCGCCCGATGGCACGGTACGCACGGCCGTTCGCGCCGGCGTAGCCCACGCGCCGCTCCCGGCCATCGGGAAATCGCAGCGTGCCACTGCCCTGGATCTCCATGAAGAACACGTCGACCGGGTCGCGCGCCCACGCGAGCTCGAGGCCGCGACCGGCCAGGCGGCCGGCGTCGATCTCGGCCCGCCGCCAGTACGGAACCAGCTGCCGCCCCTCGACCCGGCCGAACAGCCGCTCCCCGCGATGGCGGGGATCGAACGCCTCTAGGCGGACCTCGACGAGATCGTCGGGAAGGCCGAGGATCGGCACCGCGTACTCGGCGCTCGGATGGTCGGAGGCTTCCACCACTGGCTCGTAGTAGCCGGTCACCAGCATCCGCCCGTCCGGTCCACCCGCGGACTGCAGAAGCTCGAAGGCCCCCCGGACGTACACGGCCAGGCGCTCCGGCCCCGGCGACTCCGCCAGGACACCGAGCAGGCCCTCGAGGGCCCGCACCTGCTCGGCCACGGTGACGCGGCGCGGCCCTGCCACGAAGACCTGCTCAGCGGGCTGTGTCGCGAGCCAGGCGAGGCTCTCCGCGACGGCCGCGCGCAGTGCGCCGAGATCCCCGTCGTCCCGGAGGGCCGGAGCACTCTTGACCGGGCGCAGTGCCGTGGCCGGCTCGATGGCCATCGGCGCCCGCCACGCGGCGCAGCCGGCGCCGAGCGCCAGGGTTGCCGTGAGGGCGACCATCGCCACCGGCGGGCGGCGCGCGAGCACGGACCTGGCGCTCACCGCCCCAGACGACCCCGGATCCGGGCTATCCGCTCGGCACGCTCGATCGGCTGGAGCCGCACCAGCTCGTGCGAGACGGCGAACACAGGCTCGTGCGGGGCAGGATCGGTGGCGAGGCGAGGAATCAGGTGCCAGTGCACGTGGGGAACCTGGTTGCCGAACAGCGCATAGTTGACCTTGCGGGCGTCGAACGCCAGCTTGAGCGCCTTGGCGACACCGCTCACCTCCTCCATGAGGCGCGCCCGCTCGTCAGGCTCGAGCTCGAAGAGCTCGGTTGCGTGCCGGCGGAGCACGAGGACCGACCAGCCAGGGAAGAACTGGTCCGTGTGGAGATAGACGATGCTATCGCGGAGCTCCGCGATCCGGTCCGCCGGATCGGGCCAGTGGCCGCCGCAGGCGGAGCAGCCCGACGCGGCGCCGGGCACCGCGGCTCCGGTCACCGGCAGAACGGCGGGCGGCGCCGGTGCCAGTCGGTCGCCTGCTGATAGGCGCGCGCCACCGCCAGGATCGTGCCCTCCGCCCAGTGGCGTCCCACGAGCTGGATGCCGATCGGGAGCTCCTCCGCGTCGAAGCCGCACGGGACGGTCAGGGCCGGGACGCCCGGGTAGTTGAGCGGCGATGTGTAGTTCCGCGGGGAGAGGGACTCCAACAGGCGCCCGCTCTCGTCCATCCTGGGCGCCGTCTGGGCACGCCCGGGCAAGGCGAGGACGTCGGCCCCGGCCAGCAGGCAGCGCAGAGCGTGCGCGAAGCGATCCGCTGCGCGGCGCGCCTCCAGGTACTCGACAGCGGAGGTCCGGAGCCCGGCCTCGAGACGCTCCCGCACTTCGGGGATCAGGTCCTCGGGACGCTCCGCCAGGACCTTCCGGTACTCGGTCGCCGCTTCCGAGCGGATGAGGACGTGGCTCGCGTCGGCCGCCGCCTCCCACTCCGGAAGCGTCACGTTCTCGACCGACAGCCCAAGGCGCCGGAGCTCGTCGAGCGCCACCTCCACGGCCGTCCCGATCGCCGGCGCGACCAGGTCCCAGAGATACCCGCGCGGAACGCCGACCCGGAGGCCGCGCACACGCCTCGCCACCTCACGCGCGTAGTCGGGAACGGGCGCCTCCGCCGACGTCGGGTCCAGCGGGTCGTGGCCGGCGAGCACCTGCAGCAGGAGGGCCGCGTCGAGCGCGGAGCGCGTCATGGGGCCCACGTGGTCGAGGGTCGTCGCCAGCGGCACCACCCCGCGGAGCGGAACGCGCCCGTACGTCGGCATGAGACCCGTGACGCCCGACCAGTGCGCGGGACCCCGGATCGATCCGCCGGTGTCGCTCCCGAGCGCGCCCGGAACCAGGCCACCAGCCAGCGCGGCGGCGGCGCCCATGCTGGAGCCGCCGGTAAAGCGCGTCGGATCCCAGGGGTTCCGTGAGGGTCCGTAGTGATACGCGTTCAGGGGACCGTAGGCGAACTCGGGCGTGTTGGTCTTTCCAAAGATGATCGCGCCGGCCGCCCGGAGCCGGGTCACCACGCTCGCGTCCTCGTCCGGCACGAAGTCGGAGAGCACCTTGGACCCCCCGGTCGTGCGCTCGCCCCGGGTCCAGCAGAGATCCTTGACGGCGACCGGCACACCGTGGAGTGGACCTCGAGGCCGGCCCGCCGAAAGCTCTCGCTCAGCGACGCGAGCCTCGGTCAGGACCCGCTCGGCATCGAGGGTGATGAAAGCATTCAGTGTGGGGTCCAGCTGCTCACAGCGCCGCAGCAGCGCCTGACACAGCTCGACCGGCGAGAGCGATCGCGCCGCGAACCGGGGGCCGAGCTCCGCGACCTCCAGGAACCCGAGCTCGGCGTCGCTCAGCGGCCCGTCTCCCAGTCTCGTGCCCCGGCGCGGGGATCGCGCCGGGCGATCAGGAAGCCCCGCGCGAGCAGCTCCGCGCGCGTCGCGGCGGAACGCCGCCGGTCGCCCTTCCGACGATTGTCCGCGGGCCCGTGACCGTCCCTCCGGCCCCGGCGCTCCCCGAGCCTGCGGTCGAGGACGACCTCGACGCCAGCCGTCTGGCCGAAGCCCCAGCGGAAGTAGTCGTAGAGCGCCTGCTGGTCCCGGCCGACGACGATGAGGACGACGACCACGTCCACGAGCCTCAGCTCCGCTGGGGCACCGCGAGCCCCTCCACGACTTTGGCCCCGGGTATCCGGTGGAACACCTCGGGGGCGATGCGGATCTTGCCGTTCCGGCCCCCGGTGCCGAGGATGACCCAGTCGAGATCCAGCACTCGCGCGTCGACGAAGAGCGGCACGCCCGCCGGGAGCCCGAAGGCGGTCACGCCGCCGACCGTCATCCCGGTCAGCGCGCGCATCTCCTCCGCCGAAGCGAAGGAGCATTTCGCGCCGCCGAGCAGGTCCCGCACCGCATGGTTCACGTCCAGCCGGGTGGTCGCCAGGACAACGCACGCCGCGTATTGCTTCGGCTCCTTCTTGGACGCGACGACGATCGTGTTGGCGGCCCGCTCGGCCGGGTACCCGTAGCGCGTGCAGAAGGCGGCAGTGTCCGCGTACTCCGGATCGCAAGGGATCAGCTCGCAGGGCAGACCGAGCTGCTCCGCGGCCGCGACGGCTGCCTGCTCCGCCTCATCGAGGTTGCTCCGTGTCGTCATCGGGAAGCAGTCTCCTCCAATGGTCCGGAAAGGCGCTCGCGGGGCAGCCCGCGGCAGGTCACGCCCGGGATTGTACCGCGGGCTACCCGCCGATCTGTCAGGACGGGGGCGGAGCCGCGACCACCCGGCGTGACGGCTTGGGTACCAGGAAGTACAGGTCACCGAGCTGCTTCATCTCGCTCGCCGCCAGCTCGGCGTCGCCTCCGCGCCCCCAGAACAGATCGACGCGCCCCGGGCCGCGGATCGCTCCACCCGTGTCCTGGTTGAGGACGAAACGGCTGACCGGGCCCCACCCCACGCGTCCGTCGGGAAGCCGCAGCGGGCGCTCCGTCCGGACGAAGGCGAGCCCTCCGGCCGGGAACAGACGCGCGTCCGTGGCGATGGAGCGGGCCGGCGTGATTGGCACGCCGAGGCTCCCGAGGGGCGGTCCCTCAAGCCGCCGGAAGAAAACGACCGACTGGTTGTGCCGGAGGACGCGGGCGCGCTCCGATGGATTCGCCACGAGCCACGAGCGGATGGCCTGCATGGAGACGCTGTCCTCGGTAAGCCACCCCTCGTCGATGAGGAGCCTCCCGATCGACCGGTAGGGGTGACCGTTGGTGGCTGCGGGGCCGACCCGGATCTCGCGCCCGTCCGGGAACCGGAGGGTGCCGCTGCCCTCCACCTCCATGAAGAAGACGTCGACCGGATCCCGGGCCCAGGCGAGGGGCCGGGCTGCCGCCCCGAGCCGGCCGGCCTCGATCTCGGCCCGGCTGAGGTAGCGAGGATACCGCCAACCACCGGTGAAGTCCGCCGGCAGTCCGAGCACCGGGACGGGATACTGAGGGCTCGGCCGGTCCGAAACCTCGATCACGGGCTCGTGGTACCCGGTGAGCAGCACTGCGCCGTCGCCCCGCCCGACGCTCGAGAGCACGTCGAATTCCGCGAGGACGCGCTCCTCGAGCACTTCCGGGGGCGGATCCCCGGCGAGCAGCATGAGTAGCCGGCGCAGACCGGCCGCGTACTCCGCGATCGTCACGCGTCGGGGGCCGAACGCGAGCCAGCGACCCGCCGGCTGCCGGTCAAGCCAGGCGAGACTCTGCGCGACCGCCGTGCGGAGCGAATCCGGATCACCGTCGTCGAGGAGGGAGGGCCGGTCGGAATCGGCGAGGAGCCGGAGGATCCACCCCCCCTGGGCCAGGGAGCGGACGGGCACCGTCGCGAAAGCCGTCAGCACGACGAGGAGGAGGACCGAACGCCAGATGCCGGCGCGGGGACCCGCCGTGGGAGCCCCGCGAAGGCCCCCTGGCGAGCGGGACGACCGGACCGTCTGGATCTCATGACCCCTCATGCTGTACCGGAACGCGCCGCGGCGCGCTCCTCCGGAAAGTCTAGCATCGGACGGACCCGCGGAGACGTTAGGCCTTGCGGTCCCCGTCGCCGTTGGACCGGGGCCTCGAGGCGACCGAACTTCCGGCAGAGGCTTGCGTATTTTGTCACGGTCGGGTGAGCGTCTGCGCTCGGCCCGACGCCGCCTGGCTCTGAACTCCTGGACAAAACAAGCCTTCCTGAGGGGCCGTACGTCGGCGAAGGCTGGCACGCGGCTTGTACGAGCTTCTCGGGGTCCCTGTATGCCAGCGCTTCGCTTGAGCCACAAGCTCTTCCTGGCCTTCGCCCTGATGGTCGGGGTGGTGCTGTCCCTCGCCGGGTGGAGCCTGCTCACGGCGAAGCGGCTCACGGCCGAGAACCGCGCGATCATCCAGCGCGCATTGCCCGCGGTTCGCCTGGAGGTCGGCCTCCTGGAGGGGGTTGCGGCTCTGCGCCGCCTGGAAGCGCGCCAGGCGGTCATCCGTGACCCGGCGTACTTCCGACTCTTCGCCGAGCGCGCTCAAGCGGTCGAGGGGGACCTCGCCACGCTGGGCGAGCTCGTGTCGACTCTGGAGGAGCGACAGACCCTCGCGAACGCAACTGAGCAGCTCCGGAGATACCGGACGCTCGCCGAGGGCCCACCGGCGGAGAAAACGGGCCTCGAGCAGACCGCCATGCGGCTCGAGACGCTAGTCCAGCGGCTCTACGGGCAATCCAACAGCGAGCTGCGCCGGCGCGGGGCCGTAGCGGGAAGTCTCGAGGAGCAAAGCCGCCTCGTGGCGCTCCTGGCGATCGTGACCAGCCTGGCGGTGTCCGTCGTGATCGCCGTGTTCGCGAGCCTGCGAATCGCCCGTCCCCTGCGAGACCTGCGCGCCGCCGCGCGTGCGGTGGAGCGGCGCAAGCTCTTCGAGCCCATTCCCGTGCGCGGGCGTGACGAGATCGCCGAGCTGACGATCGCCTTCAACCGGATGGCGACGCGGCTCCGCGAGCTGGATTCCCTCAAGCAGCACCTCTTCTCGGCGATCACGCATGATCTGCGGACGCCGCTCACGGTCATCGCCTGGTCGGCTGAGCGGCTCGGCACGGGAGCCCCGGGCAAGCTCCGCGAGCGCCAGGCGTCGCTGGTCGAGAACATCCGCATGAGCACCGAACGCCTCCTGGCGCTGGTGAACCAGCTCCTCGATCTGGGAAAGCTCAAGACCGGGAAGCTCCAGCTCGATCTCGAGGCGACCGACGTCGCCTCCCTGATTCAGGAAGCGGTCGACGAGATCCGTCCGTGGGCCGAGGATCGCAGTCTGCGCTTCGATATCAGCGTGTCGGACTCGATCCCGAAACTGTTCCTCGACGCCAAGCGGATGCACCAGGTGCTGGTGAACCTCCTGGCGAATGCCGTGAAGTTCAGCAAGGCGGCCGGGCTGATCACCCTCACCGCCGAGGCGGCCGGTCAGGAGCTCGTAGTCAAGGTGTCTGACACGGGAATAGGCATTCCGGCGCACCTCCAGGCCACCGTCTTCGAGCGTTACGAGCGAGCCCACACGGAACAGGATGGAACAGGCCTGGGCCTCGCGATCGTGAAGGGCTTCGTCTTGGCCCACGGAGGGCGGGTGTGGGTGGAGTCCGAGGAGGGAAAGGGCAGCTGCTTCACCTTCACGCTTCCCCTGGAGATGCCCGGTCAATGAGCCGCTTGGCGCTGCTGGTGGCGCTGATAGCGCTTTCGGCCTGCAGCTCAGCCCCCCCGGGGCCGCGGATGACATCCTCCCGTGTGACCTCCTCCATGGAGGCCGATAGGCTCGTGCAGGAAGCCTACGCACAGCTTCAGGCAGGAAGCCCACCGGCGGCCGTCCGCATCCTGGAGGACGTCGTTCGGCGATTCCCCGACGCTCCGATCCATAGCCAGGCCCTCTACGAGCTCGCTCGCGCCCTGGTGCTTACCGCGAACGGCGGCCGGGAGTATCGCCAGGCCACGGCGCACCTCGACCGCCTGCTACGCGAGTACCCGACGAGCCAGCACGCCACCGATGCCCGGGCTTTGCGGGCTGCCATCGGTGCTTACGTCGCGCGTACGGCCGAGCTCGAGCGCCTGCTCGAGCGCTTGAAGGCCATCGACCTCGAGTTCGAACGTCCGCTACGGCCGTAGCGGCGCCCGCCGCGCTCCCGGCTCCTGTGGGGCCCGAGACTGCTTCGGGCGGCCCGTGGGTTGCCCGTGCCCTATGTCTCGGGCTCCCGCCGCACGAATCAGGACGACGCCCGCCGGCTCGCGCTAGACTCGGCGTGTGGCCGACGACGAGCGAGCCCTTGTCCGCCTGAGCATCCTGGACCAGTCACCGGTCCGGGACGGGCAGACCCCCGGGGAGGCCATCCGGGAGACGCTCGACCTCGCGCAGGCCGCCGACCGGCTTGGCTACCACCGCTACTGGCTCGCCGAGCACCACTCCACACCCGGGCTCGCGGGCGCGGCCCCGGAAATCCTGATCGCCGAGATCGCCGTCCGGACGCGCCGGATCCGCGTGGGCTCGGGCGGCGTCATGCTCACTCACTACAGCCCGCTGAAGGTGGCCGAGCAGTTCCGGATGCTCGAGACGCTCCACCCCGGACGCATCGACCTCGGGATCGGCCGAGCGCCCGGGAGCGACGCCCGCACCGCCCTCGCCCTCCGCCGCGGGGCGGAAGCATCCCGGGGGCCGCGCGTGCCCGACCCCTGGGCGGAGCACGAGGTCGCGCGTTTTCCCGACCAGGTCGGCGATCTCATCGGGTTCCTGACCGACGGACTGCCGCCCGAACACCGGTTCGCCACGGTGCGCGCGATGCCGGCCGGGGACGGCGTCCCCGAGATCTGGCTCCTCGGCTCGACCGACTCGAGCGCGGCTTGCGCCGCTCACTTCGGCACGGCGTTCTCGTTCGCTCACTTCATCAACGCGGACGGCGGGGCGGCGGTGACGCGCGCCTACGTCCGGGCGTTCCGGCCCTCACCGGTGTTCCCGGCGGCCCGCGCCAGCGCCGCAGTGTTCGTCGTCTGCGCGGACACGGAGGCGGAGGCCGAGCGCCTCGCGCGGAGCCGGGACCTCTTCATCGTGCGCCTCTACACCGGACGGCCGGGACCCTACCCGTCAGTCGAGGAAGCCGAGCGCTATCCGTACTCCCCGCGCGAGCTGGCCATCGTGGAGCACGCACGCCGGCGCACGGTGGCGGGCGCGCCGGAGCAGGTGCGAGCGGGTCTCCTCGCCCTGGCCGCCGACTACGGCGTGGACGAGCTGGTCGTCGTCACCATCACCCACGACCCGAAGGCGCGGCTCCGCTCCTACGAGCTCCTGGCCGAGGCGTTCGGGCTTCCGGGAGGCACTCTATGAACCTCAGGATCGGCGCCCTCTGCTGGAACCAGTACACGGACTGGCCGGCTCTTCTCGAGGCCGGGCAGCGGGCGGACCGCCTCGGGTACGAGTCGCTCTGGACGTGGGACCACCTCTACCCGATCGTGGGCGACTCGCGCGGCTCGATTCTCGAGGGCTGGATGACGCTGGCCGCGTGGGCGCAGGCGACCACGCGCGTCCGGATCGGCCTCATGGTCTCGGCCAACACGTTCCGCGAGCCTGCGCTCACCGCCAAGATGGCGACGACGCTCGATCACATCTCGGGTGGCCGCGCGATTCTCGGGATCGGAGCGGCGTGGTTCGAGGAGGAGCACGTCGCCTACGGGTTTCCCTTCGGATCCGGGGCCCCGGAGCGGCTTCGCTGGCTCGCGGAGGCGCTGCCCGTGATGCGGGGGATGCTCCGCGGCGAGACACCGACGGCCGCCGGCGTCCGCTACCATGCCAGGGCGGTTCACAACCTCCCCGCTCCGGTCCAGCCTCGGCTCCCGCTTCTCATCGGCGGCGGCGGTGAGAAGGTCACGCTCAAGCTCGTCGCGCGCTACGGGGACGCGTGCAACATCGGCGGCGGCGTCGAGACGGTCCGCCGCAAGGAGGCCGTCCTCCAAGAGCACTGTCGTGCCGTCGGGCGCGACCACCGGGAAATCGAGCGCACGACCGTCATCGGCGCCGTGGTGATCCGCGACTCCCGGGCCGAGGCCCAGCGGGTCTTCGAGCGGCTGTTCGAGTCCAACGGCCGGGCGCGGCCCTGGACGAACCAGCCCGTCGGCACGCCCGATGACGTGGCCGCCGCCGTCCGTCCCTACCTCGAGATCGGGCCCGGCTACCGCCACCTCCTCGCCGGCTTCCCCGCTCCCTACGACGAGGAGTCCATGACGCGCTTCGTGAAGGAGGTCCGCCCTCGCCTGGAGCTTACCTCGGCGGAATGACGCTCGCCCGCATCGCCGAGGCGCCGATTGGCCACTGGTCGCAGGGCGCCGCCTTCTCCGCCGACGGTCGGACGATCCTCGTCGGCAACATGGTGGAGAAGGACCTCCAGGTCTTCGAGTGGGACGGGGCGCAGCTCCGGGACACGGGCCACCGCATCAAGGTGAACGGGGGGCCGGCGGCGATCCGGACGGCGGAGCGATAGGGAGTCGCCCCGCCCGCCCGTGAAGACCGCCGTCAGGTCCCAGGGAGGCGGACGCCGCGGACCGCCTCGTAGACCGGACGGGGGTCGGCGAGGGGTGGCCATCCGAGCATCCCGGTCGCGTCCTCGACGTAGGCCGGACGCCTCATTCCGACGAGCACCGTGCTGACGCCGGGCGTGCTGGCGAGAATCCAGAGGGTCTTCTGCGAGAGCCCCGCACCCCGTCGTTCCGGCG
>Ga0114129_10001329_pt1 | contig 33131 bp, 28 predicted proteins | sample RhiMetdeltSRZDD1_FD_80071 | JGI IMG/M metagenome (GOLD analysis project Ga0114129, IMG submission 80071) | Populus rhizosphere microbial communities from Tennessee, USA - Rhizosphere MetaG P. deltoides SRZDD1 (version 2) (version 2) | ecosystem: Host-associated > Plants > Roots > Rhizosphere >...
AACACGATGGACTCGTTGCCCTTCGACAGGATCTTGTCCACGACGTTCTTCATGTCGCGCGGCGCGACGAACTGGCCTTTCTTGACGTTGACCGGCTTGCCCGTCGCCGCCGCGGCCAGGATCAGATCCGTCTGGCGGCAGAGGAACGCGGGAATCTGCAGCACGTCGAGCACCTCGGCCGCCGGATCGACCTCGGAGACCTGGTGCACGTCGGAGAGCACGGGCACGCGCAGCGTGTCGCGCACTTTTTTGAGGATCCGCAACCCCTCGACGAGGCCGGGCCCGCGATAGCCATTGACGGACGAGCGGTTGGCCTTGTCGTAGGACGACTTGTAGATATAGGGCACGCGCTTGTCGGCGGCGATCTTCAGCAGCCGCTCGGCCGTCATGAGCGCGTGCTTTTCGTCTTCGATCGCGCAGGGGCCGCCGATGAGCACGAGCGGACGGCCGCCGCCGACGGTGAGACCGCCGATCCGAACCTCGCGCGTGGTCATCGGCACTCCATCGATCTGTTGTAGCGACCCCGCGTGCACGGATCGAGTCGTGGGTGGCCTGCGCTCGATGCTTCCCGGCTCCGTGCGTTCACCGCTGCGCTCGGTAATCGAGGCCCGCCCTCACGAAGCCGGCGAAGAGCGGGTGCGGATCCCACGGCCGCGAGCGGAACTCCGGGTGAAACTGGCCGGCGATGAAGTATGGGTGATCCTCGATCTCGATGATCTCGACGAGCTGTTTCTCCGCCCACAAGCCCGACACGCAGAGGCCGTTCTTCTCCAGCGTCTTGAGATAGTCGTTGTTGACCTCGTAGCGATGCCGATGACGCTCACGGATCACCGGCTCGCCGCCGTAGAGCCGCGAGGCGACCGTGCCCTCGGTCATGAGAATCGGGTAGAGGCCGAGTCGCATCGTGCCGCCCTTGTCGGCAAGGCTGCGTTGCTCGGGTAGCAGGTCGATGACCAGGTGCGGGGCGTCGGGCGTGAACTCGGACGAGTTCGCGCCGGACAGGCCGCAGACGTTCCGTGCGAACTCGATCACCGCGCACTGCATCCCCAGACAGATGCCGAAGTACGGCACGCGATGCTCGCGCGCATACTGCACCGCCTGGATCTTGCCTTCGATGCCGCGGTCGCCGAAGCCGCCCGGCACGAGGATGCCGTCGACGTCGGCGAAGTGCGCGGCCGCGCCGTCACGCTCGATGTGCTCGGCGTCCACCCACACGATGTCCACCTTGGCCTGGTGCGCGATGCCGCCGTGCACGAGTGCCTCGACGAGGCTCTTGTACGAATCCTTGAGCTCGATGTACTTGCCGACGACGGCGAGCCGGGTCGTCATGCGCGGCGATTTCACGCGGCGCACGACGTCCTCCCAGCGCGACAGGTCGATGGGCCGGTCCTCGAGCCCGAGGCCTTTGACGATGATCGAGTCCAGGCCCTCACGGTGGAACACGAGCGGCACCTCGTACACCGTGTCGACGTCCTTGGCGGTGATGACCGCCTCCTCCTCGACGTCGCAGAAGAGCGCGATCTTCGACTTGATGCCGGGTGGCAGGTAGCGGTCGGTGCGACAGAGCAGGACGTCGGGCTGGATGCCGATGGCGCGCAGCTCCTTGACGGAGTGCTGCGTCGCCTTCGTCTTGAGCTCCGAGGCCGCCTGCATGAACGGCACGAGCGTGAGGTGGACGTAGAGCACGTTGTCCTTGCCGACGTCCTTCTTGAGCTGGCGGATGGCTTCGAGGAACGGCAGGCCCTCGATGTCGCCCACGGTCCCGCCGACCTCGACGATGACGACGTCTTGCCCGGCGCCGACCTTGCGAATCATCGCCTTGATCTCGTCGGTGATGTGCGGGATCACCTGCACCGTGCGGCCGAGGTAGTCGCCGCGGCGCTCTTTCGTGATGACGGAGTGATAGACCTTGCCGGTCGTGATGTTGTGGTCGCGCGTCACGCGGGCCGACGTGAACCGTTCGTAGTGGCCGAGATCGAGGTCGGTCTCGCCGCCGTCGTCGGTCACGAAGACTTCGCCGTGCTGATACGGGCTCATGGTTCCCGCGTCGACGTTGATGTATGGATCCATCTTCTGGAGCGCCACGCGATACCCGCGCGCCTCGAGCAGCGCGCCCATGGACGCCGCCGCCAGGCCTTTGCCGAGCGAGGACACGACACCGCCCGTCACGAAGATGTATTTGGGCGCCACTCACCCCTTCCTTTCCGCATCGATCATCCACGAACGAACATAGTCCATTTCCGCCGCGCGGTCGACGACGCGGCCGTCGAGCCGCGCATCGCGCAGCGCCGCCAGCGCCGCTGCCACCGCCGGTCCGCGGGGCACGCCGAGCTCGAGCACGTCATCGCCACGCAGCACGGGCTCGACCGTGCGTCCGGTCGTCACCCACCACTCCACCCGCGCGCGCGCGGCACCGCCCGCCAGATGCAGCGAGGCCAGCGCGATGCCGCTGGCGCCGCGCAGCGCGCCACCCGCGGCGCTCGGGCTCGCCGCGGCGAGCTGGCGCGCACGCGCCGGCGTCTCTGCGAGCGTGCGCCGCAGCTCGCGCAGCGGCTCACCGGTCAGGCCGAGCTGTCCGGCCATCGCGTCGGCCACTGCCGACGGCTGCTCGGCCGCGAGCGCCAGCGTGGCGACGACGGCCGGACGCGCGAGGTGGTGCTGCCGCGTCCACGCGAGCGTCGCGGGCAGCGCGGCGAGCGCCGCCTCGACGCCACGCGTGAGCCGCCAGCGGAGATCGAGCAGGCGCGGCACCCCGCCGCGCGCGAGCAGCGCGAGCGCCTGCACGGCGCACGGCTCGTCGAGCACGCGCTCGAGCTCGGCCGCGATGCGCTGCCCGGACAGCGCGGGGTACGGCGCCAGCCGCAGGGCCAGCGACTGACAGCGCGCCGTCCACGCGTCGGGGCTCAGCGCGAGCCGTGCGGCGTAGCGCGCGGCACGCAGCAGCCGGGTCGGGTCCTCGACGAACGACAGCGGATGCAGGATGCGCAAGCGGCGCTGCTCGAGATCGACGCTGCCCGCGAACGGATCGAGGAGGTCCCACGTCTCGGTCGTCACCTCGACGGCCATCGCGTTGACGGTGAAGTCCCGGCGCTGCAGGTCCTGCGCGATCGGTGCCGGCAGCACGCGCGGCAGCGCACCCGGCGCGTCGTACCGCTCGCTGCGCGAGGTCGCGACGTCGATGCGTCCGTGACTGCTGGCGCGGACCGAGGCCGTGAGAAAGCGCTCGTGCTCGACGAGCGCGCCGTGCAGGGTGTCGGCGAGCGCGCGCGCCACGGCGGGGCCATCGCCCTCCACGACGACGTCCAGGTCGCCGCCGACCAGCTCGCCGCGCCAGGCATCGCGGACCACGCCGCCCACGACGAAGGCGCGCGCGCCCTGCGCGGCGGCCACGCGAGCCACATCGGCCAGGAGCGTGCGCATCGCCGCCGGCAGCGACGGCTCGAATCGCGCGCGCGCGGGAAGGGCGCGCGACGTTGCGCCGCGCGCCACCGCCCCCCTGCCGACGACGATCACCGCCGGCGCTCCGTCGGTCAGATGGCGTCGCACGGTGAGCTCGGGCGTCCGCGCGGCGACGATCGGAAGTGGACGCGCGAGCTCGCGCGCCAGCAGCTCGCCGAGGCCCAGGCTCTCGGCGCGCGCGAGGTCGTCGGCGAGGACGTGGTGGCGCGGTCCGCACGCGAGCACGCGAGCGCGTCGGCGGCGCGCGAGCCGCAGGGCATCGGAGGCGGTCACGCCGGCCGGCGCCGAGAGCACGTCGGTATCGACGACGTCGGCGGCGGTGAGAACGACTTGAGGGTAGACATGCGCGCGGCGCGCCATCACCGTCACCGTTTCGCCCGGCGCGCACAGCGCCCCGCCGTCCTTCGGGAGGCTCCGCCGCCCTGCTCGCGGGGTCCCCGAGACGTGGCGACGCCGATGATCATCTAGGCCGTTGGCGGGGGCGAGTGGACCGGACTACAGGTGAGCAGCACGGCGGCGTTCGAGTGCACGACGGACTATAGCACGCGACGCCGACAGCTGGCAATTCACCACCGCGTGCGACGGCCTCGCGCTCACCCCGTACGGCGGCCCGGCACGAGTCGGACGAGACTGCGCCGCTCCGGCGAGCGAAGCGCGGCGCTCGAGACGAAAAAGACCAGCGCGCCGCCCACGATGACGGCGCACAGCAGTGTGGCATCCAGCGCCAGACCGCGACGGACGTCGAGCAGCGGAAGCGCCAGCCAGCAGCACACCGCGAGCGGGACGGCAGCCGCGCTCGTGCGCAGCGTCGAGTCGAGCAGCGCGCGGCCACCCAGCGGGCCAAAGCGTCGGCGTGCCGCCCACAGCAGCGCCAGCAGATTGACGAAGGCGCCGAAGGACGATGCGTACGCCAGGCCCGAATGTCCGAGCGGGCCCATCAATGCGACGGCGGCCACGACGTTGGCCGCGACGGCCAGCGCGCCGAATCGTACGGCGACGCCGGGGCGGCGAACCGCATAGAAGGCCTGGGCGGTGATCCGCGCCGCGGCAAACGCCACGAGGCCGATCGCATAGCCGCTCAGCGCCTGCGCCGTGGCGAGGGTGTCGGCCGACGTGAAGCGGCCGCGCTCGAACAGCACGCGCGTGATCGGCGCGCGCAGCACGAGCAGTCCCACCGTGGCCGGAATGCAGATGTACACGGCGAGCCGCAGGGCGAAGTTCAGCGTACCGGCGAGCGCCCGCGTGTCGTTGGCCGCGGCCTGTCGCGACATCGCCGGAAGCGCGGCGGACGCCAACGCGATGCCGAAGATGCCCAGCGGGAACTCCATGACGCGGTCGGCGTAATAGAGGAACGAGATGGATCCCGCAGGCAGCAGCGACGCCAGCAGCGTGTTGACGAACACCATCACCTGCACCGCGGCGAGGCCGAACACCGCGGCCACGAGCAGACGCGCCATGCGGACGAGCGCGGGATGCCGCGGCTCCCAGGACGGCGCCAGCAACAATCCGGAGCGCGCCAGGTCGGGCAGCTGCACCAGGAGCTGTCCGACGCCGCCCGCGAGGACGCCGTACGCCAGGGCGAGGATCGGTGGATCCACGTGGCGGGCCAGCAGCAGCACGCCGCCGATCATGCCCAGGTTGGACACGGCCGGTCCGATCGCGGAGGTGAAGAAGCGGTTGTGCGCGTTGAGCGCGCCCATGGCGAGCACGGAGAGGCCGACGAGGATCAGATAGGGGAACATCACGCGCGTGAGCCCAATCGCGAGCGCCTCCTGCGTGGGATCCGAGGTGAAGCCCGGCGCGATGGCGCGCAGCAGCCACGGCGCGGCCGCAATGCCGACGAGCGTCGTGACGGCGAGGACGACGAGCGCGACGCCGAGCGTGGCGCGCACGAGACGGCGCAGCTCGTCGCCCGAGCGCAGCGCCGCGTACTCCGTGAAGATCGGCACGACGGCGGTCGACAGCGCGCCCTCGCCCAGCAGCCGGCGCAGGATGTTGGGAATGCGGTAGGCCACGAAGAACGCGTCGGTGATGGGGCCCGCCCCGAACGCGAGTGCGACGATCATGTCGCGCAGGAACCCGAGCACGCGGCTCGCCAGCGTGGCGGAGCCGATCGATCCGAGCGCGCCGACGACCTGCCGCTCGACGCTCGGCGCGTCGCCGGGACCGCTCACCTTGAAATCCGCGAGGAACTGCGGCAAGATGCGCCGAGCCCGTTGACGGGCCCGGGAGGATTCACCAGGTGGCGAACACCAAGTCGGCCATGAAGCGCATGCGACAGAGCGAGAAGCGGCGCGTGCGCAATCGAACGATCCGCTCGCAGGTTCGGACGGCGGTCAAGACGGCGCGCGCCGCCGGCGGTGAGGCGCTCCGCACCGCGATCGCCGAGGCCATCCGCGCGCTCGACAAAGCGGTCACCAAGGGCGTCGTCCATCGCAACACCGCGGCGCGCAAGAAGTCGTCGCTCGCGCGCCGGCTCGCCGCCGCCTCCCGCTGAGCGCCGCCCCGCGCTCACCGTCCGCGTCCCGCCGCATACAGCTCGCGTAGCAGCGTGAGCGCGCGCTCGGCGACGTCGTCCCCGGTGCGCGCCTCGTAGACCGAGCCGCACGTCGGATAGGACGGCCGGCCGTGATCGGCGGCCGTCACGAGATAGCCGACGTAGTCGTTGGAGACGCCGACCACGAAGGCGTGCCGGAAGCTGCGCCGCGCCTCGGCCTTGATGCGAAGTCCGAGGGCCGTGGCCGGCTCGCCGGGGAGCGCGACCCACGCGGCGTCGCCCAGCGCCACGCCGGTCAGCGTCGTCTCCGTCGGAAATGCGCCGTCGAGCGGCATCGTGATCGCCGCGGGCATCCAGCCCCCGAGACAGTTGTGCAGCGACAGGCGTGGCGACGGCAGCTCGATCCGGAGCACGCGCGCGACAAGCGGCCCGACGCCGATCGGCGTCGCGCGCTCCCACGCCGCCCGCGCGGCGTCCGCCAGCGCCGCGGCCACCTCGGGCAGCGCCGCGCGTCCGTGACGCGCGGGGCTCACGTCGCCCACGGCGCCGTTCACGTAGAGCACCGGCGCGCGGACGACGCGCTCGAGCGCGTCCGTGGCCGCGCCCATGACGTCGCCGGACAGCGTCAGATTGGTGGCGCCGAGCATCGTGCCGTGGATGGCGAAGTTCCACACGGCGGCCACGGGCGCGCCGCCAATGCGACGCACCGCGAGCACCACGATCTCGGGGTCGAGCGGACCGTGCAGCCGACTGCGCACGACCGGCGGCGCCGCCGAGACGCCGATGGCGACGCGCGCCGGCGCGCGGGCCTCGTCGGCGCGGCGCACGGCTTCGACGACGGCCGTCAGCAGCGCCTCGCGCACGGCGCTGTCCTCGCGGTCCACGGCGAGAAATCCCATGAGCATTCCGTCCACGAACGCGCCGGGTCCGGAGTGGGTGTGCGATGCCGACACGATCAGCACGCCCGGACGCGCGCCCGCTTGCCGCAGCCGCGAGGCGACGGTCTCGCTGAAGGCGCGATCGACCGCGATCAGGTCCAGCGCGACCCACACGACCCGTGTGTCGTCGCGCTCGAGCACGAGCGCGCGCGCCGAGAGCGAGTCGCCATCACGCTTGCCGGGCTTGAACCAGAATGCGTGCGGATAGCGATCGAGGACATCGGGAACGATGAGCCGACGCGGCCATCCGCCGTAGCCCGCCAGTGGCGTCCCCTCGGGGACGGCGAGTGCCGCGCGGCCGGCACCAGCGATCACGCAGCCCGGACAGGCGTCGGGCGCCGGTGCCGGCGCGGCGGCAGATCCGGCGACGCCGGCGAGCGTGAGCGCCGCCGCACATCCGAGCACGGCGAGCGCACGACGCCGGCGTGCGCTCACCGACAGAGGTCGAGCACCAGCGCGGTGAGCTCGGCGTGCGGCTCGCCGCTCGACTTGAGCCGCCGCTCGGTCTCCCAGCAGCGTTCGAGCCGGCGCGCGAGGACCGTCGCAGGCGCCGAGGCGGGGCCGCGCGCGATGGCGTCGACCACCGGCGCCGGCTTGCGGACGACGCGGGCGATCTGCTCGGCGCTCTGGCCGCGCCCCGCGAGATCGGCCACGGTCAAGGTCGCGCGCACGTCGGCCGTGAGCAGCGCGAGCAGGCGAATCGGCTCCTCGGTGGCGAGGAGCAGGTCCAGGGTGCGCAGAGCCGTGCCGACTTCACGCCGCTGCACCGCGCGCGTGAGATCGAACACGCCGCTGAGGCGATGCTCGCCCACCACCGCCGTCACCTCCTTCACGCCGACGGTACGGTTGTCGGCCCCACCGGCGAGCGCGGCCTTGCGCGCCTCGCCGAGCAGGCTTGCGCCGTCGTCCCCGACCCATTGCACCAGCAGGCGCGCGGCCTCCTCGCCCACGGTCAGTCCCTCGCTGGCCGCGCGCTGGCGGAGCCACGCCTCCGCAGAGCGCCCCTCGCGCGTTACGAGCGCGATCACCGAGCCGGGCGGCACGGTACCCAGCAGCCAGTGGTCGCGGCGATCGCGCGAGGCGCCGAGCGATTCGTCGGCCAGGAGAAGTAGCGCCGTCAACGGGTTAGGATCCCGCGCGTAGGCCGCCAGCGCGTCGGCGCCCTTCGCAGGCAGCGCCTGGCAGCGGCGCACGGCGACGAGCCGCATGGCGCTCATGAACGGCAGCGTGCTGGCCCCGCGGACGACGTCGTCGACGGACACTTCGCTGCCTTCGAAGATCTCGCGCCCGAGCGCCGCCTCCCCGGGCTCGCGGAACAGGCCGCGCGTCGCCGCGGCGAGCGCGTCGTCGAGGAGCTGCGGATCGGGTCCGTGCAGAAGCGCCACAGGCGGCGGCTGCCCGCGGCCGGCGGCCTGCATGAACGAGGCGTAGTCCATCCGCCCGCCGCTCAGAAACGATCGATCGCGAGGCTCACGATCGAGCGCGCGATCTCGCCCGCCGCCTGGGTGAGCGCCGCTTCTTCGACCGCGATGGTCGTCGAGACGGGACCGGCAACGCGGAAGTCGGCCTGCTCGGTCACGCCCGTCTGCTGGAAGAGCACCGCGCTTCGGCGCAGGTCACGCATCCGGAGATTGAGCACGACCACGAGCCGATACTCCTGGATGTTGAGACTCTGGTCGAACGCGATCGCCTCCACGCCGTAGCTCGTGACCTCGCCCTCGAGCACCGCGTCGGCGTCCGGAAGCCGCACCACCCGCAACCGGCCGTTCGTCGCGAAGGCCTGGGCGACCGCGCGCGTGATGATCGATTCCACGCCGGGCTGCGACGTGCGGTTCATGAAGATCGGCACCGCGATCGTGCGCACGTGAGACGGCAGCGTGCCGCGGAAGGAATAGCCGCACGCGCCCAGCGCGAGGGCGGTCGCGCCCAGCGCGAGCGCGCCGAGGCGGCGCCTCACGCGCGCGTCACGATGTTGACGAGGCGGTTGGCGACGACGACCACACGCTCGACGGCGCGCTCGCGCACCCACGGCTGCACGCGCTCGTCCGCGAGCGCCAGGCGCTGGATGCGCTCCTCCGGCGTGCCGACGGAGATGTTCAGGCGGCTGCGGACCTTGCCGTCCACCTGCACGACCAGGGTGACTTCCTGCCTCACGAGCGCCGCGGGATCCGCCGCCGGCCACGGCCGGGTGAACAGACTCTCGGCGTGACCGAGCTGCGACCAGAGCTCTTCGCTGACGTGCGGCGCGATCGGTCCGAGCAGCAGCAGCGTGGTCTCCACCGCCTCGCGCAGCAGCGCCGCCCGCTCCCCGGCGGGCATGCCGTCATGAGACGTCGCCTCGAACGCATAGAGGGCGTTGACCAGCTCCATGACGGCGCTGATGGCCGTGTTGAAGTGGAAGTCGCGCTCGATGTCCTGCGTCGCCTTCGCGATCGTCTCGTGAACGGTGCGACGGAAGGCCTTGCCCGCCTCGGTGGTCGGGCGCAGCGCGGATGGGGGGGATTGGGGGGGCGCCAGAGCCTCCCCCATGTGAGCGATCACGAAGCGCCACACCCGGTTCAGGAAACGCGAGGCGCCTTCCACCCCGTGGTCGTTCCAGTCGAGGTCCTTTTCCGGCGGCGCCGCGAACAACGAAAACAGCCGCGCGGTGTCGGCGCCGAGGGTGCGGATCAGGTCGTCGGGGTCGACGACGTTGCCCTTCGACTTCGACATCTTGGCGCCGTCCTTGATGACCATGCCCTGGCTGAGGAGCGCGGTGAACGGCTCATCGACCTTCACCATGCCGAGATCGCGCAGCACCTTGGTATAGAAGCGCGCGTAGAGCAGATGGAGCACGGCGTGCTCGATACCGCCGATGTACTGGTCGACGGGCATCCAGTACTCCGCCGCGCCGCGCTCGAACATCCCGCGGTCGTACGTCGGCGAGCAGTAACGGAGGAAGTACCACGACGACTCGACGAACGTGTCCATCGTGTCCGTCTCGCGGCGCGCCTTGCCACCGCACTTTGGACACCTGGCATTCACGAACGATGCGACCTCCGCCAGCGGCGAGCCCCCCTTACCCGAGAGCTGGACGTCACGCGGCAGCACGACCGGAAGGTTCTCCTCCGCTTCGGGCACCAGCCCGTCCTTCTCGCAATACAGCACGGGAATCGGCGCGCCCCAGTAGCGCTGGCGCGAGATGCCCCAGTCGCGGAGCCGATAGTTCACCTTCGCCACGCCGAGTCCGCGCCCCACGAGCCAGTCGATCGCCTTGCGCTTGGCCTCGGCGACCGTGAGGCCATCGAGGAAGCCCGAGTTCACCTTGATTCCGTCGCCGGAATAGGCCTCGCCGATGAAGCCCGCCGGTCGCTGCACCGTCTCGATGATCGGCAGGCCGTACTGGCTGGCGAACTCCCAGTCGCGCTGGTCCTCGCCGGGCACGGCCATGATGGCGCCCGTGCCGTATCCCATGAGCACGTAGTCGGCGATGAAGAGCGGGATCTCGGCGCCGTTGAACGAGTTCACGACCTTGGCGCGCAGGCGCAGACCGTGCTTGGGCCGATCCGCCGCCAGGCGATCGATCTCTGTCTCGCGCGCGACCTCGGCGCGGAAGTCGGCAACCGCGCGGCGCTCGGCCTCGTCGGTGACGAGCTGATCCACCAGTGGATGCTCGGGCGCCAGCACCGCGTACGTCATGCCGAAGACCGTGTCGGGGCGCGTGGTGAAGACGCGCACGTTCAGCTCGGGCCGCCCGACCACCGGCAAATCGAACTCCGCGCCCTCGCTACGACCGATCCAGTTGCGCTGCATCGTGATGACGCGCTCCGGCCAGCCGGGCAGGCGGTCGCACCACTCCAGCAGCTCGTCGGCGTACGCGGTGATCTTGAAGAACCAGCCGTCGATTTCCTTTGGGATGACCTCCGAGTCGCAGCGCCAGCAGCGGCCGTTCTCGACCTGCTCGTTGGCGAGCACCGTCTGGCACGACGGGCACCAGTTCACCGTCGAGCGGCGACGGTACGCGAGCCCGCGCTCGAGCATCTTGATGAAGACGAGCTGCTCCCATTTGTAGTACGCCGGGTCGCAGGTCGTGACCTCGCGCGACCAGTCGTAGGAGATGCCCATCTTCTTGAGCTGCGAGCGCATGTTGTCGATGTTCTCGTAGGTCCAGATCGCCGGATGCACGCCGTGCTCGATGGCTGCGTTCTCTGCGGGCAGGCCGAAGGCGTCCCAGCCCATCGGATGCAGCACGTTGAAGCCGCGCATGCGCTTGAAGCGCGCGAGCAGATCGCCGATGGCATAGACACGCACGTGACCCATGTGGATGCGCCCCGATGGATACGGAAACATCTCGAGGCAGTAGAACTTCGGGCGGGCCGGATCCTCGACGGCGCGAAACTGCTGGCGCTCGTCCCAGATGCGCTGCCACTTCGCTTCGATCTCCTGGAATGGATAGCGATCGGACGACATTGCGCCTGAAGTTTAGCAGGGATGGGGCCGGGGGCGCGAAATCGCCGCCCCCGGCCGCGATGTCGGGCGACTACTTCTTGGCGCCGAGATCGGCGAGCGCCTCGTTGGCCTTGGCGAGCGATTCAGCATGCTTGCCGCCGTCGTGCAGCTTCTGCGCTTCGTCGAGCTTGGCGACCGCCCCCTTCACCTTGGGGTCGTTCTTGTCCATCGTGGCGGCCGCGTCGCGACCCTCCTTGATGACCTTCGGGCACGAGCTGGCGAGCGCCACACCGCTGGTCAAGGCGAGGCTCACGGCGATGGCCGTGACGGTCAGGAACTTCTTCATTCGGATTCACCCCCTCGTGAGATAGCGCGGATTTTAACACTCAACCGCGCACCGGCTGCGGGGGTTCCTCCGTCGTGGAGGCGGGCGCCGGCGGCTCCGGGGCCGATGGCGGGTGGAAATGGTCGTAAATCTTCTGCGCCATGCGAGGCGTGACCTTCGGCACCGCGGCCAGCTCGGCCACCGACGACTCGCGCACGCGGCGCGCGGAGCCGAGCGTCTTGAGCAGGCTCGTGCGGATCGTCGGTCCGACACCGGGAATCGCGTCGAGCGCCGACTGAATCGTGCGCTGGCCGCGCAGCTTCTTGTGGTACGTGATCGCGAAGCGGTGCGCCTCATCGCGGATCTTCTGCAGCGTGTGCAGCGCCGGCGACGTCGGATCGAGAATCAGCGGCTCGCGGCTGTCCCCCGCGTAGACCTCTTCCTGCTGCTTGGCCAGCGCCGCCACGGGAATCCAGTCGAGCCCGAGATCCTGGAGCACCTGCAGCCCGACGTTCAGCTGGCCGCGGCCGCCGTCGATGAGCACGAGGTCGGGCATGACGCTGCCCTGCTCCAGCGCTTTGCCGAAGCGTCGCCCCAGCACCTCGCGCAGCGACGCGAAGTCGTCGGCGCCGGCGACCGTGCGCACCTTGAAGCGCTTGTAGTCGTCCTTCTTCATCGCGCCGTTCTCCCACACCACCATCGAGCCGACCTGCTCGGTGCCCTGGATGTTGGAGATGTCGTAGCCTTCGATGCGATTGGGAAGGCCGGGCAGGTTCAGCGCGCGCACGAGCTCCTCCTGCACCAGCTGCTGGCGGTTGCCGCGCGCGAGGAGGTGGTTCTGTAGCGCGATCGCGGCGTTCGCCTCCGCCATCGCCACGAACTCGCGCTTGGCCCCGCGCTGCGGCGCCGAAATCTGCACGCGGCGCTTCGCGATCCCGGAGAGCCACTCCTCGATCAGCGGTGATTCGGGGACTTCCTCGGACACCAGCACCTCGGGCGCCGGCGTCACCGGCTTGGCGTAGAACTGCCGGACGAACGCCGACAGGATCTCGCCGTCCCGGGAGCCCGCCACCTTGTCGAAGAAGAACGCCTCCTGCCCCACCAGGCGGCCGCGTCGGACGAAGAACAGCTCCACACACGCGTCGTTGCCCTGACGCACCACACCGAGGACGTCCTGGTCCACCTCTTCCGTCGAGATCATCTTCTGCCGCTCACGCACCTTGTTGAGCGACTGGATCTGGTCGCGGAGCACGGCCGCGCGCTCGAACTTCTGCTCGGCGGCCGCCTCCTCCATCTGCCGCGTCAGCGTCAGCGCCAGGTCGTCGTTCTTGCCCTCGAGGAAGCGTTGGACGTCGCGCGCCGTCTGCGCGTAGCCCTCCTGGGTCTCCCAGCCCGTGCAGGGCGCGTTGCAGCGGTGAATCGCGTACTGGATGCAGGGCCGAGGCAGCGTGCCGTCGATCTCGATCGAGCACGTCCGCAAGGGAAACAGCTGCCGCGTCAGCCGCAGCGTTTCTCGCATCGCCGTCGCGGGATAGAACGGCCCGAAGTATGTCGCGCCGTCGGTCTGAACGCGGCGTGCGACCAGCAGCCGCGGGAAGGGCTCGTTCGTCGTCAGCTTGAGGAACGGATAGTGCTTGTCGTCGCGCAAGATGATGTTGTAGCGGGGCCGGTGCTTACGGACCAGGTTCGCCTCGAGCATCATCGCCTCGAGCTCGTTGTCGGTGACGATGTACTCGAGATCCGCGATGTGCCGCACGAGGGCGTCCGTCTTGGCGTCGTGCGGCCGCGACTCCTGGAAGTAGGAGCGCACACGGCTGCGGAGCGAGGCGGCCTTGCCCACGTAGACGACCTGCGCCTTGGCGTCCTTATAGATGTAGACGCCGGGGCGGTCGGGCAGGCGCGCGAGCTTGTCCTCGAGGGTGGTGCTGCTCACGGGTTTATTGTAGCGAGCGTTGCCGCTTAGCTGACGTGTTGGCGGCGCAGGGCGCGGATGCGGTCGCGGAGCTCGGCGGCGTGCTCGAAGTCCAGGCGCCGCGCGGCATCCTTCATCTGCGCGTCGAGCTCCCCGATCCGGCGCTCGAGATCGGCCGGCGACTCGAACGTCTCGCGGGCGGGCGCGTCCACCTCCACCGTGTAATAGTCGCGCTCGTAGACCGTCTGCAGGAGCTCGCGGATCGAGGTCCGGATGGTCTCCGGCGTGATGCCGTGCTCCTCGTTGTATGCCGCCTGCAACGCGCGCCGCCGCTCGGTCTCCTTGATGGTCTCCGCCATCGAGTCGGTGACGTGATCGGCGTACATGATCACCTCGCCGTTGAGGTTGCGCGCGGCGCGGCCCGCCGTCTGGATCAGCGACGTGCCCGAGCGCAGGTAGCCTTCCTTGTCGGCGTCGAGGATGGCCACCAGCGAGACCTCCGGGATGTCGAGGCCTTCGCGCAGGAGGTTGATGCCGATGAGGCAGTCGAACTTCCCCAGGCGCAGGTCGCGGATGAGCGCCACGCGATCGAGCGTGTCGATGTCGGAGTGAAGGTAGCGCACCCGCAGACCGAGCTGCTGATAGTACTCGGTGAGGTCCTCGGCCATGCGCTTGGTGAGGGTGGTCACCAGGACGCGCTCCTCGCGCTCCGCGCGCGCGCGCACCTCGTGCAGCAGATCGTCGACCTGGTCGCCGGCGGGACGTACCGTGATCTTGGGATCGGTGAGGCCCGTGGGGCGGATCACCTGTTCCGCGAGCGCGTCGTCGGCCAGTCGCAGCTCATAGTCGCCGGGCGTGGCGGAGACGTACACCGTCTGCTTGACCAGCCGCGTGAACTCCTCGAACGTCAATGGCCGGTTGTCGAAAGCCGATGGCAGCCGGAAGCCGTACTCGACCAGGGCCTCCTTGCGCGAGCGGTCGCCGTAGTACATCCCGCGGATCTGCGGCACCGCAACGTGGCTCTCGTCGATGATGACGAGCGCATCGCGCGGCAGGTACTCGATGAGGACCGGCGGCGGTTCGCCCGGTCGCCGCCCGCTGAGATGGCGCGAGTAGTTCTCGATGCCGTGGCAATAGCCGAGCTCGCGCAGCATCTCGAGATCGAACAGCGTGCGCTGCTCCAGACGCTGCGCTTCCAGCAGGCGATTGCGCGCCTTGAGAAACGCCAGCCGCTCGCCGAGCTCCTCCTGGATGGTCACCATGGCGCGGTCCAGCTGCTCGGCCGGCGTCACGTAGTGGCTGGCCGGATAGACGTGCACCTCGGGCAGGCGCTCGAGCACGGCGCCCTTGAGCGGATCGATGCGATGGATCGCCTCGATGACGTCGCCCCAGAGCTCGACGCGCAGCGCGTGCGATTCCTCGTTGGCCGGGAAGATCTCGACGACGTCGCCACGCACGCGGAACGTGCCGCGATGGAAATCGTAGTCGTTCCGCTCGTACTGCACGGCCACCAGCCGCCGCACGATCTCGTCGCGATCGACGGTCTCCCCATCCCGCAGCGAGAGGTGCATCTCCTTGTACGTCTCGGGCGCGCCGATGCCGTAGATGCAGGACACGGACGCCACCACCACCACGTCGCGCCGCTCGAGCAGCGAGCGGGTGGCGGAGTGACGCATGCGATCGATCTCATCGTTGATGAGCGCATCCTTCTCGATGTACGTGTCCGACTGCGGGATGTACGCCTCGGGCTGGTAGTAGTCGTAATACGAGACGAAATACTCGACGGCGTTGTCGGGAAAGAACGCCTTGAACTCGCTGAACAGCTGAGCGGCCAGCGTCTTGTTCGGCGACAGCACCAGGGCCGGGCGGCCGGCATTCGCGATCAGATTGGCCATCGTGTACGTCTTGCCCGAGCCGGTCACGCCACGCAGGACGCTGTGACGACGCCCGTCCGTGACGAAGCGCGTGAGATCCTCGATCGCGCGCGGCTGATCCCCGCGGGGCTCGTACTCCGAGGACAGCCTGAACGAGGCGCGCCGGCCGGTCAGGACGGCGTCGGAACCGCGACGAGATACTTGCGCCACGAATCCAGCAGCGAATGCGCGTGCGGGTGTCGAAGCATGTGCGTGGAGAAGACGAACTTCGGATGGATCGGCTCGCGGATCAGCCGCATCCCGCTCTCATCCGGCAGCCGGTTGCCCTTCTTGAGGTTGCAGCGCAGGCACGCGGCGACGACGTTCGTCCACGTCGTCTCGCCGCCGCGCGAGCGTGGCAGCACGTGGTCCACGGTGAGGCGTTCGCCGCGGCGGTTGCAGTACTGGCACGTATAGCCGTCACGCCGCAGGATGTTCTTCTTGTTGAACGCGACACGATCGAGAAAGGGCTTCCGGATGTACACGGCGAGACGGATGACGGCCGGCAACGGAAACGCGCGTGACGGCGACCGGATCACGCGTGGCGAGCCCTCGACCGACTCGGCCTTGCCCGCGAGGAGGAGTGTGATGGCGCGGCGAGCGTTGGTGAAATGCAGCGGCTCGAAGGTGTGATTGAGCACCAGGACCGCTACTTCATCCATGTGGCATCAGAATAGACGGGCGCTAACCACGTGTCAAACCTCGCCTGCCGCCACTTCCGCGAGCAGACCCTCGCGCAGGCTCCAGTCGCTGACGAGGAGCGCGTCGCAGCGCCACCGGTCGAGCGTTGTTTGCACGATCGCGACACCGGCGATGATCAGGTCGGCCCTGCCCGGCTCCAGGCAGGGCAGCGCCGCTCGCCCGGCCACGTCGAGCGCCGCGAGGCGGCGGCGCTGGCGCTCGATGGCCGCGCGCGTGAGCACGTGGCCCTGCACGCGCGCGGCGTCGTACTCGTCGAGCCCCAGATCGAGCGCCGCCAGCGTGGTCACGGTCCCCGCGGTGCCGACCAGCGTGTCGATGCGCAGGCCGGCGATCGTCGGTGGAAGCTCGCGGACGAGCTGAGCGTCCACGTCGGTGCACAGCGTGGCGTAGCGTGCCGGGTCGACCGGGCCCGGAAATGGAAAGCGTTCGGCCAGCGGGACGACCCCGAGCGGCAGGCTCGACGCCGCCACCAGCGCGCCGTCACGCGCGACGATGTACTCGGTCGAGCCGCCGCCGGTGTCGAACGCCAGCACCACGCCCGGCAACCGTCCGAGACCCGCGACGATACCCGCCAGTGTCAGCCGGGCCTCCTCCTCGCCGCTGATGACGCGAACATCGACGCCGGTGGTGCGCTCCAGCTCACGGACGAATGCCTGACCGTTCACGGCGTCGCGCACCGCGCTCGTGGCCGCAATGATCATGCGTGCCGCGCCCGCGGCACGAGCGCGCGCGACGTACTCCGCCACCGTCGCCGCCGTCCGCGCGGCCGCGGCATCGCCGAGCGCGCCTGTGCTCCGAAATCCCTCGCCCAATCGCGTCACACGCTGCTCGGCGAGCACGGTGCGCCAGCCGGCCGCCGCGCGCGGCGCGACGTCGGCGACGAGCAGGCGGACGGTATTGGTCCCCAGATCGATCGCGGCCACGCGCGCCGTCATCTCCGCTCGCCGATGTCGTGATCGGCGCCCGCGTAAACATACGAACGCCCCGCCGGCGTGCCGGCGGGGCGTGGCGAAACCAACAACCGCGCGCGGGCGACTACTTCTTCGCCGAGAGCGAGCGGATATAGTTGACGAGCGACCAGCGCTGATCCTCCGGCAGGTGCTTCCACGGGGGCATGGCGCCGCGCCCATTGCTGATCTTCCAGAACAGCTCGCCGTCGGTCTCGGCCGCAACCTTCGACGACGTCCAGTCGGCCGGCTTCGGTGGCGGCAGCGCCGCGGCGGCAGGGCCGTCACCCTTGCCGTTCGGTCCGTGGCACGTCACGCAGTTCTGCTCGGCGACCTTTTTGGCGTCGCCGAGGACTTTCGCATCGGTCTTCTTGGCCGCCAGTGGATTCTTCACGGTCTTCGCGTCGGCCGGCGCCTTCCAGTCGCTGCCCTGGGCGTAGATGCCGGAGGTGATCCCGACTGCGAGCGCAGCGGCGGCAACGGCGACAGTCAACGGCTTGCGAAGCGCGCTCATGAGTTCTCCTCTCCGGAGGAAAGAGATCGTGAACGGCGTCACGATATCACGCGCGGCCAAGGGCCGCCAGCATGTCCTTCACTCGAGTGAACTTCACACGCGGTCGTCCGGTTTCCTTGCCGCGACGAGTTTCGATTTCGTCGAGGCGCAGCCAGTCCTGATACGACAGATACTGCGGCTGTCGCTCTCGGACGAGACGCTCGACGGCATCGGGCGTCGGCAGCGCGGGCCTCAGATGAATGTCGCGCGCGAGGTCTTCGAGCATGCCGCTGACGGTCTCCGCGGCGTCGGGCTTGTTGGTGCCGATCACGCCGGTCGGCCCGCGCTTGATCCAGCCCGCCGTGTACTGTCCCACCAACGGCTGCTTCGTCTGCGCGTCGAGGACACGGCCCTTTTCGTTCAGGATGACGCCCCAGTCGTCATTGAACGGCACGCCCGGCAGCGGCACGCCGCGGTAGCCGACCGAGCGGAACACGAGCCCGACGGCGAGCTCGTCGAACTCTCCGGTTGCCTTCGGCTGCAGGGTGCCGGTGGCGGTCGCGTACAGCCGATTCTTGACCAGCCGCATGCGGCCGACCGCGCCACGGCCGTCGTCGAGGAGCTCGACCGGCGAAACGAGGAAGCGCATGATCAAGCGCTTGGGCTTGCCCGTCGGTTCGCGCTGCGCGTACTCCTTGAGGATGTCGACCTTTTTTTGCGTCCCGCGGTCGGGTGCGCGCTCGAGCGCCTGGCGCGTCAGCTCGTCGAGCTCCACCTCCGCGGGAATGGCGCTGACGTCGGCGCCGGGCAGCTCGCCCAGCTCGCGGATCTCGGGATTGGTGAACGCCGCCTGGGCCGGGCCGCGTCGGCCGAGCACGTACACCTCGCGGATACGGCTCGCGCTCAACGCCTCGAGCGCATAGTCGGCGATGTCGGTGGCGGCCAGCTCCTCGGGCGTCCGCGACAGGATCCGCGCGACGTCGGCGGCCACGTTGCCCACGCCGACGACGGCGACGCGCTCTTGTGAGAGATCGAAGCTGAGATCGCGATAGTCGGGATGGCCGTTGTACCAGGCGACGAACTCCGTCGCCGCGTGGCTGCGTTGCAGATCCTCCCCCGGAATGCCCATGCGCCGGTCGGTCTGCGCGCCGGTCGTGTACACGATCATGTGGTAGTGCGCGCGCAGGTCGTCCACGCTCACGTGCCGACCCAGCTCGACGCCGCCGAAGAACCGGAACCGCGGATTCGCCGCGACCTTGTCGAACGCCGCCGTCACGGCCTTGATCTTCTGGTGATCGGGCGCCACGCCCGCGCGGACGAGACCGTACGGCGTCGGCACGCGGTCGTACATGTCCACGTCGACCACCACCTCGGTCTGCCGGAAGAGATGGTCGGTCGCGTAGAAGCCGGTGGGGCCGGCGCCGACGATCGCGACGCGCAGGGGCTCGCTCTCGCTGCCGGGTCGCGTCATCGGCTGGCGGGCCGCCCGTGCTCTTCCGTGAGCTCCATCTGCAGGGTCTCGACCTCGCCCCGATACAGGTCGCGCTGCGCCTTCACGACGTCGCCGATGGAGATGATGCCGATCAGGCGGCGCTGATCGACGACCGGCAGGTGGCGGATCCGCCGGTCCGTCATCGTGCGGCCGACCGACTCGAGCTCGTCCTGCGGCAGCCCGAGGATGAGGTCCTTCGTCATCAGCGCGCTCACCGTCTTGGCGAACACGGCCTCGTCGCGCGCCGCCGTGCGCACGATGTCGCGCTCGGAGAGGATGCCGACCGGCCGGCTCTCGCGGTCCACGACCACGAGCGCGCCGATGTTGTGCTCGGCGAGCAGAGCGAGCGCCTGCCGGATCGTCTGCTCGGGCTGCACGGTGACGACCTTCGGGCCTTTCTTGGCGAGGAGGCTCGCGATGTTCATGGGACTCTCCTTCCGCCTGCGCTCGTCCGCGCGTCGGCGGACCGATCTTACCGCCGCTGCAGGCTCGCCGCTGCGCAGAGCGCAGCCAGGGCGCCATAGGCCCCGGCCAGTGGCAGCACGAGGCCGCGCGGCGCCGTCTCCGCCCACGGCCAGAAGAGCGCGCCGCCCGGGAGTGGCGAGTGCACGAGGCCGACGAGTGTGGCCAGGCTCGCCACCGCGAGCACGGCGGCCGTCACGAGGAACCGGCGATCGATCAGCGTCACCATGGCCCAGCCCCAGAGCACCGCGGTGAGAATGAAGCCATTGCCGAGGACGAGCAGCGTCCGATACGTCAGGGCCACGTCTCCACGGAGATCCGCGGCCGACTTCCCGAGGCCGGCGAGCACGCCGCCGATCTCGATGAGGACGACCGCCGCGGCGACCGGCACGAACGCCAGCGCGACGGCCGCGCCGTGCCGCGGCGGCGAAGCGAGAAATGCCTGCGCGGTGATCTCGAGGCCGATGAAGACCAGAATGGGCGCCACCGCCGCTTCAGGCAGCAGCGTGACGAGGATCGAGAGCACGCCGACCGCCGCGCCGACGCCGATGACCAGCCCCGTGATCAGTGTGTAGCCGGCCCGTGCGCCCATGGCCTTGTAGGCCGGATGCCCGATGTACGGCGTGTTCTGCACGACGCCGCCGCAGAGCGCCGCGACGACCGTCGCGAGCGCTTCCGTCATCAGCACGTCGCGCGCGCGGTACTCGTCGCCCGCGGCGGCGGCCGACTCCGTGTTGTCGATGCCGCCGATGGTCGTGACGAGCGCGAACGGCAGCGCAATGGCGAGGTACGGCAGCGCGGTGTCGAGCGCGTCCAGCCACGCGAGCGTCGGCCACGGCACGGCCATGACCGGCGTGCCGATCGCGAAGGCGCGAGCGCCGCCGCCGCTGAGCCAGGCGCCACCCCAGTGCACGACGGTGCCGACGAGGACGGCCGCAAAGGCGCCGGGTATACCGAAGGGCATGCGAACGCGGCCGACGAGCGCCAGGAGCAGGACGCCGAGAGCGAGCAGTCCGGCGAGCGGCTCGCGCAAGATCTTGAGGCTCGGAAGGAACGCGATCAACAGGATCGCGACGCCCGCGATCGAGCCGAGCAGCGCCGCCCGCGGCACCACGCGGCGTGTCCAATCCCCCGCGAATGCGAGCGCGGTCTTGGCGATGCCGATGGCGAGCGTGGCCACCATGCCGACCTTCCACGCCAGCGTCGCGTCGCCCGTGGCCACCTTCACCGGGCCCAGTACCCCGAAGACCATCGCGAACATCGTCGGCGTGTCGATGCCGAAGGGCATCGCCGTCACGTCGGCGCGGCCGGTGCGACGCATCAGGCGCACCGCGAGCCAGGTGTACGTCAGATCGCCGATGAGCACGCCGAGGGCGGTGCCAGGGACCATCCGGCCCAGCACGAGGTCGGCGGGAAAACCGAAGACGCCGATCAGCAGGGACGACAGGATCACGAGATTCGTGACGTTGTCGAGAGCGAGACCGAGGAAGCCGTTGACGTCGCCGGCCGCGATCCAACGCGGCGCCCGTGCCTCAGCGTGCGCGGACGTCGGCGGCGGTGCTGCCGGCGAGAAGCTGCCTCGCCTGCTGGCGGACGCGCTCGGCGAGGCGCGCGCACCACGCCAGCTCGCCGCGATGCTGCGCGACCTCCTGGTAGTCGAACTCCATCAGCGCGGTGGAGTGCTGGCCGAACCGCAGCGCAGCGCCATAGGAGCGGCCTTCACGCTCGTCGGCGTTGTCCAGCACGGCCTCGACGCGCGGGTCCTCACGCTTGGCGTGAGAGTTGAGGAACATCCTCAACCAACGCTTCACGTCTTCGTAGGAGCCGCCCGAAAACATGCGCGGATTGTAGCAGGGCGAGGGCGGGCAGCCCCCGCCCCGCTACCGCCTCGGCCGTACGCGGCGTCGGCTTCGCTGCCGCCGGGCGTTGCGGACGCGCCGCAAGAAGAGCCGGATCAGCATTCGTTGAACCCGCACGACAGGCACTTCTTGCAGCCTTCCTCGTAGACGAAGGTGGCCTGCCCGCACTCCTTACAGAGGTCGCCAATACGCCGACGTTCTTCGAGCTTCGGACTGGCGGGTGGCGCACCCTCGGGCTTGATCTGCCCGATGTGCTCGGCGAGCGTCCGCGCCAGCGCGTCCGGCAGCGAGAGGATCTTGCCAGGACCGAACCCCATCGGCTGCGCGCCGCCGATGCGCGAGAGCTGGCTGATCACCTCTTCGAGCCGGCGCTGAGGTGACAGCGGCGAAGGCAGCCTGAGTGTGAGCGAAATGAGCCGTCCGAGCGCCTCGGCGACCGCCATTGTATCGGAGCCGCCTTTGCCGACCTGGACGAACACTTCGAACGGCTCGTTCAGGTCAGTCTGGTTGACCGTGATGAAGGCCGTGCCGATCGGTGTCTCCTTGCGATAGGTCTTGCCGGCCAGGCTGTGCGGGCGCGGCTTGATGACGGCCTGACCTGGCGTCGGCAGACCAGCGCCGGCCTTGTCCTTCTTCACGCCGATGTTGAGGACCTGCTCGCCCTTGCAGCCATCGCGGAACACGGTGATGCCGAGGCACCCGAGCTCCCACGCCAGGCGGTATGCGGAGGCGACGTCCTCCTCCGTGGCCTCGTTGGGCAGATTGATCGTCTTGGACACACCGTTGTCGGTGTAGCGCTGGAACGCGGCCTGGTGGCGCACGTGCCACTCGAAGGCGACGTCGTGCGAGGTCTTGAAAACGCGGCCGGCGTCCTCGGGCAGGCCGGGGATGCCGTGCAGGCTGCCCCGCTTGGCGACCTCCTCCATGAGCGCATCCGAGAAGAATCCCTTGTCGCGCGCGATCTGCTCGAAGGTCTCGTTGACGAAGGTCAGCACGCGCTCGCCATCCGGCTGCTTGACCCGGTGCTGAAACGCCAGCGCGAAGATGGGCTCGATGCCGGACGAGCAGCCGGCGATCATCGAGATCGTTCCCGTCGGCGCGATCGTCGTGACCGTGGAGTTCCGCATCGGCCGCACGTCCTTATAGATGGACTTGGACCAGTTCGGGAACGGCCCGCGCTCCTCCGCGAGCTTGGCGCACTGATCGTGCGACTTCTCCTTCACGAAGGACATGATCCGGTCGGCGAGCTCGATCGCCTCCTGGCTGTCGTATGGCATGCCGAGCAGGAAGAGCAGATCGGCCCAGCCCATGATGCCGAGGCCGATGCGACGGTTCGACTTCACCGTCTGATCGATCTCCGGCAGCGGATACGGGTTCATCTCGATCACGTCGTCGAGGAAGCGCACGGCGAGGCGGACGACGCGCTCCATCTCGTCCCAGTCGATCGACATCTCGCCGTCGTCGCTCTTGCGCGCGAACTTCGATACGTTCAGCGAGCCGAGGTTGCACGCCTCGTTCGGCAGAAGCGGCTGCTCACCGCACGGGTTCGTCGCCTCGATTTGCCCGAGATCCGGCGTGGGATTCGCCGGGCTCGCATTGATGCGGTCGATGAAGACCATGCCGGGATCGCCGGTGCGCCAGGCCGCCCGCACGATCCGGTCGAACACTTCCTTTGCCGAGAGCCGGCCCGCCGCCTGGCCGGTCCGCGGATTGATCAGCTCGTACTCTTCGCCCTTCTCGAGCGCGTCCATGAACTTGTCCGTGGCCGCCACGGAGATGTTGAAGTTCGTGATCCCGCCATCGAGCTTGCAGTCGATGAACTCGAGGATGTCGGGATGGTCCACGCGCAGAATGCCCATGTTGGCGCCGCGTCGCGTCCCGCCCTGCTTGACCGCTTCGGTCGCGCCGTTGAACACGCGCAGGAACGACACGGGGCCAGAAGCGCGTCCGCCCGTGGAGGTGACGATGTCGTCCTTGGGACGGAGCCGGGAGAACGCGAACCCGGTGCCGCCTCCGGACTGATGGATGATCGCGGCGGCCTTCACCGAGTCGAAGATCTCCGGCATCGAGTCGCCGACCGGGAGCACGTAGCAGGCGGAGTACTGCAGCCCGTTGCCCTTCCCGGCGTTCATCAGCGTCGGCGAGTTCGGGATGAAATAGCCGTCCACCATCATGTCGTAGAAGGCCTCGGCGACCTCCCGCACTGCCGCCGGGCTGCGCCCGTAGCGGCCCTCGCCTGCGGCAATCGACACGGCCACGCGCCAGCACATCTCCTCCGGGGTTTCGATCACCTCTCCGTCCTTGCGGAGCAGGTATCGCTCGCGGAGAACGCGCAGGGCGGGCTCGGTCCACTTGCCGACTTTGGCGGGGCGGGTCTCCGACAGCATGCGGGGCACCTCCTATATCTTGTGGTGGACGGCAATCTAACACGCAGCATCTCGCGCTCGTCAAGCGAAAAGGTGTCCACGGGCCGTTCCGGCGCAGTTCCCGGTTTATCCACCACTCATCCACGGTCGCAAACACGGCTTTTTCGGCCGGCGGGACGCCGGCCTGGGTGGGAGGCGGAGGGTGCGTGCTATTCTCGCCTTGCCGCGGTCATGACAGGTTCACGACTGGGGCAGCAGCCGGCCCCGAGGAGATCGAGCACGATGAGGATGTCCGTCCGCTCGTTGCTGCTGGCAGGCGCGGCGCTCGCCCTCTTCACGGCCAACGCCGCCGCGCAGATGCCCGCGGCGCCGCCACAAACCTCGCCGCCACCCGTCGTCCCGCCCGTCACCGCGCCGCCGGTCACGAGCGCCCAGTCGCAGGTCTTCGGCAAGGTGCTGTCGCTCGACGAGGCCATCGCCATCGCGCTCGAGACGCAGCCGAACATCAGGGCGCGCATCAGCGACTACGTCGCCGCCGCGTTTCGCGTCGACCAGGCGTTGGCGCCGCTGTTTCCGCAGATCACCGGGAGCTGGATCGCCGCGCGTGACCAGACCGCCACCGGCGGGAAGCTGTCGACCGGCACCGATCTCACGCGGACGGTGACGACGTGGACGACGACGACGACCGCGCGCGTGTCGCTGTCGCAGCTCCTGTTCGACTTCGGCAAGAACTTCGCGTCCACGGAAGCCGCGCGCAAGCTCGCCGACGTCGCGCTCGAGGACACGGAGCTGCAGCGGCAGCTGGTCACGCAAACGGTCAAGGAAGCGTTCACCAACATCAATTTCGCCGTCCGGCTCATCCAGGTGAACCAGCAGGCGGTCGAGCGGGCGGAGCTGAACCTGCGCTCCGCGCGCGGCTTCTTCGAGGTCGGCACGCGCCCGAAGTCCGACGTCGCGCGGGCCGAGGTCGACGTCGCGAACGCGCGCGTCGATCTCATCCGCGCGCGCAACGCCGAACGACTGGCGCGGGTGGCGCTGGCGACGGCGATGGGTCTGCCGGCCACCACGCCGCTCCAGATCCAGGACAACCTGATTTATCAGCCCGTGACGATCGATCGCGTCCGGCTCGCCGACGACGCGCTACGGTTTCGCCCGGAGTATCGGCAGGCGCGGCTCAACGCGGAGGCCAACGACGCCCGCGTGCGGCGAGCGCAGCGCGACTTCTTCCCCGACATCACCGGCGGCGGTTTCTACGGCGCCACGCGCGCCGACATGAACGAGATCTGGGAGCTGAACCTCTCTCTCAACTGGACCATCTTCGACGGCGGCAACCGCATCGCCCGCTATCGCGAGGCTCGCGCCAACCTCGAAGCGGCGCAGGCGCGTGTGAAGGCCTCCGAGCTCGACATCTCGCGCGAGGTCGAGCAGTCCGTGAACAACGTCATCGAGGCCGACGAGCGCATCCAGGCCGCCCAGGTGGCCGTCGCGTCGGCGCAGGAAAACTTCCGCTTGGCGCAGGGACGATTCGACGCGGGCGTCGGGACCATCCTCGAGCTCACCGACGCGCAGCTGGCGCTGACCCAGGCTCAGAACACCGAAGCCCAAGCGCTTGCCGACTACCGGATCGCCCTCGCCCGGCTGGACCGCGCCGTCGGGCGTCGGTAAGCTCCGAATATCCGGAGGTTTCTGTCGTCCAAAAGGCGATGAAACGCTTCATTACCTTGATCGTCGTGGCTCTGCTCCTCGGAGCCGGGGTCTGGGGCTACCTGTACGCGCAGAGTCGGAACAGCTCGCCCAAATACAGGGTCGCTGTCGTCGAGCGCGGTCCATTGACGGCGGCGGTCTCGGCGACCGGCAGCCTCAACGCCGTCGTGACCGTCCAGGTGGGCAGTCAGGTGTCCGGACAGATCAAGGAGCTGATGGTCGACTTCAACTCCGTCGTGCGTAAGGGACAGATCATCGCGCGCATCGACCCGCAGATCTTCGAGGCCCAGGTCAACCAGGCGAAAGCCGATCTCGAGACTGCGAAGGCGGCGGTGCTCAATCAGTCGGCGACCGTGGAAAAGGCCAGGGCCGACGTCGAAAACGCGCGCGCCGCGCTCGCCCAGGGCAAGGCCCAGACCGCCAAGGCCGACGCCGCGCAAGCGGACAGCAAGCGGATCTTCGACCGGAACGCCGAGCTCTTCAAGCGCCAGCTCATCGCCCAGGCCGACCGCGACACCGCCCAGGCGAACCACGAGCAGGCCGTCGCCCAGTCCGAGTCCTCTCGGGCCAGCGAGCGCGCGCTGGCCGCCGCCATCGACTCGAGCCAGGCGCAGCTCCGCGTGCAGGAGGCGGCGCTGAAGTCGGCGCGAGCCCAGGTCGACCAGAAGGAAGCCGCGTTGATGCAGGCGCAGACCAACCTCGACTACACGACGATTCGCGCGCCCGTGAATGGCGTCGTGGTCTCCCGCGCGGTGGACGTCGGCCAGACCGTGGCGGCGAGCCTGCAGGCGCCGACGCTGTTCACGATCGCTCAGGACCTCACGAAGATGCAAGTCGAGACGAGCGTCGACGAGGCCGACATCGGCCGCATCAACCTCGAGGATCGCGCGACGTTTACGGTGGATGCGTTCGCGGGACAAATGTTCAGCGGCGTAGTCACGCAGATCCGCAAGGCGCCCCTGGTGGTGCAGAACGTCGTCACATATACCGTCGTCATCTCCGTCCCGAATCCGGGCGAGAAGCTGCTGCCCGGAATGACGGCAAACGTGAAGCTCGTCTACGACCAGAAGCCGAGCGTCCTCAAAGTCGCCAACGCCGCGCTGCGCTTCCGGCCCGCCGGCTCGGACACCCCCGCCTCCACCGCGCCGGCGGCTCCGGCCAGTGGCGGCTCGCCCGGGGGCGCGCTAGGCGGCGGCCGGCCGTCGCCTGAAGAGATGCGCGAGCGTCTCGTCAAGGGGCTGGCCCTCACCCCGGAGCAACAGCGCAAGCTCGATCCGATCATCCAGGACGTGCGGGAGCAGATGGCGATGCTCCAGCAGGCGCCCGACGATGAGCGACGCACGCGAACCCGGCAGATCCTCGGCGAGATGCGGACGCGCGTTCGTGAGATCTTGACGCCCACGCAGCAGCTCGCGTTCGACGCCGCGGCCAGCGCCCGGTCACGTACCACCACCGCGGGCACCAGCGGGCGCGTCTTCGTCGTGGGCATGGACGGCAAGCCCAAATCCGTAGCGCTCACCCTCGGGATCAGCGACGGTACGGCCACCGAGATCCTCCGTGGCGACGTGCAGGAGGGACAGGAAGTGATTGTGGGTACGGCGGCCGCGACCCAGCGTCCCGCCGCCGGAGGGTCGAGCTCACAGCCGCCTCGCCTGAGATTCTGACGTGGCGATTCTCGCCACCGAGGGGCTCACGAAGGACTACCACCTCGGCCCGCACACCGTCCACGCCTTGCGCGGCGTGTCGGTGTCGATCGAGCCGGGCGAGTTCGTCGCCGTCATGGGACCGTCGGGCTCCGGCAAGTCGACGTTCATGAACCTGCTCGGCTGTTTGGACCGTCCCACCGACGGACGCTATTGGCTCGACGGGCAGGACGTGGCGCGGCTCTCGCGCGATCAGCTCGCCACGGTGCGGAACGCGAAAATCGGGTTCGTCTTCCAGATGTTCAACCTGCTCGCGCGCACGAGCGCGCTGGAGAACGTCGAGCTGCCGCTCCTCTACAGTAAGACCACGCCACGCGAGCGCCGCGAGCGCGGGCGGGCGCGCCTCGCCGAGGTCGGCCTCGCGGACCGTGAGCATCATCACCCGAGCCAGCTCTCGGGCGGACAGCAGCAGCGGGTCGCCATCGCTCGCGCCCTCGTGAACGATCCCGCCGTCATCCTGGCCGACGAGCCGACCGGCAACCTCGACACCCGGACCAGCGCCGAGATCATGGCGCTGCTCCAGCGGCTCAACCGCAACGGGCTGACGATCGTCCTCGTGACCCATGAGCCCGATATCGCCACGTTCGCCGGCCGCCGACTCGTCTTCCGTGACGGCCGTCTCATGAGCGACGAGCGCGGGCAGGCCGAGGACGCGGCGGCCATGCTGGCCGCGTTGCCCGAGGAAGAGGCGGTCGCCTGATGATCTTCCAGGCGCTCCGGATCGCGCTCCGCTCGTTGCGTGTCAACAAGCTGCGCACGGCCCTCACCATGCTCGGGATCATGATCGGCGTCGGCGCCGTGATCGCCATGGTGTCGGTCGGCGCCGGCGCGCAGATCCGCGTCGCGGAGCAGATTCAGAGCCTGGGGTCGAACCTCATCATCGTGATGCCGGGCAGTCGCAACACCGCCGGCCTCCGGCTCGGCCAGGGCAGCCAGATCACGATCACCGAGGACGACGCGCAGGCGATCGCGCGCGAAGTCCCCACCGTGCAGGTCGCGGCGTCGACGTCGCGCGGGACAGCCCAGGTCGTGTACGGCAACCTCAACTGGTCGACGACGATCAATGGCGTTTCCGCCGACTTCCTCGAGGCGCGCGACTGGGGGCTCGAGGCCGGCCGGCCGATCCTGCGCGAGGACGTCGACGGCGCCACGAAGGTCGCGCTCGTCGGACAGACGACGGCGCTCAATCTCTTCGGCGAGTCGGACCCGGTCGGCGAAATCATCCGCATCAAGAAGGTGCCCTTTGCGGTCATCGGCGTGCTGTCTCGGAAGGGACAGACGACGTGGGGTCAGGATCAGGACGACATCGTCATGATTCCGCTGTCGACGGCCAAGAAGAAGGTTCTCGGCGTCTCCCAGGCCAACTCCCGCTCGGTCAACGTCATCTCCATCAAGGTGCAGGCCGGAGAGGACATGAGCGAGGCTGAGGCGCAGATCCGGACGCTGCTGCGCGACCGTCATCGTCTGCAGCCCTACCAGGAAGACGACTTCTGGATTCGCAATCTCGCCGAGGTTCTCCAAACCCAGGAGGAAGCGTCGGCGGTGTTGACGTACCTGCTCGCGGCGATCGCGTCGGTCTCGCTGCTGGTCGGCGGCATCGGCATCATGAACATCATGCTCGTCTCGGTGACCGAGCGAACCCGCGAGATCGGGCTGCGCATGGCCGTCGGCGCCCGCGGGCGCGACATCCTCACGCAGTTTCTGGTCGAGGCGGTCACGCTGTCGCTCATCGGCGGCATCATCGGCATCCTGGTCGGGATCGGCGGCTCCAACGTGATCAGCGCCCTGGCCGAGTGGCGCACAGTCCTGGCGCCGTCCTCGATCGTGGTGGCCTTCGGATTTGCCGCGGCCATCGGGATCTTCTTTGGTTTCTATCCCGCGCGCAAAGCCTCGCGGCTGGATCCGATCGAAGCCCTTCGGTACGAGTAGTCGCCGCCGCCCGCGCTACCCTGCGGCGGGACGCACGATGCGATGCTCCGGTCGAGCGCCATGAAACGCCGCAAGGCGCGCCGCAAACAGCGTCGCAAGCCACGCCGGCGCCGTGCGACCCCTGCCGCACCGCTGGCGTCGCCGCCACCGACCGAGGCCGAGCGGCAGCTGCTTGCCCTCGCGCGCGAGCTCGCCGCACTCGGCGCCGACCCCCTGCCGCGCGCGATCGATCTGCTCGCCGCGGCCTATGCGCCGGAGGCGCCGCTACCCAGCGCCCTGCAGCAGGCATGGCTGGCCGGCCGCGGCAACAAGACCGCGGTACTCGCGCTCGCCTGGGCTCGCGAGCAGGTGCGGCTGGCGCTCGAGGAAATGCTCGGTGCCGCGCGCGCCGGCGACGTGCGCGGCGCGCTCGGCGTATCCGTGCACACGCATGCGTGGCTCGTTCTCGCCGCGTGCGAGGCGCTCGCCCAGGAGCCGCCCTCGGCGGTGCCCGACCGCGTTCGCGCCCTGGCCGAGCTCACCGGCGCCGTGCGCTGAGCGCCGGCAGCACCCGTGCCGCGAATCGCTCGAGCATCGTGGTCTCGGGGAAGTCGGCGAAGCCGATCATGAGATCGGTGGCGCCGGCATCACGATACGCGAGCACGCGCGTGAGGACGGTCTCCGAGTCACCGACCAGGGCGGCGTCCAGCAGCGGATGATCGCGTGCGATACCGCGCCGTGCGCAGAAGCGCTCGAATGCGGTCCCGGCGTCGCCAACGTCGTCTGTCAGCGCCGCATCGACCTCGACCGAGCGCCGAAGCGCATCGCGCGACCGCCCCGCGGCGTCGAGCGTGGCATCGACCCGGGCGCTGGCCTTGGCGAATGCCGCCGGCGCCAGAAACGACGCCTCCCAGCCGTCGGCGCACCGTGCGGCGAGCGCGAGCGCGCGCGGTCGCATCGCGGCCACCCACACCGGCGGCCCCGGCCGTTGCACCGGCGCGGGCGCCACGGCCGCATCGCGAAGCCCGAGCGCGGCCGAAGTCAACGCCTCCCCTGCCCACAACCGCCGAAGCGCGTCGATCACGGCCTCGAGCCGCGCGAGGCGCTCGCCCGCGGAAGGATATGCGATCCCGTGACGCCGCCACGCATCCGCGACGTCCGCCGCCTCGGCGCCGACGGCGAGACGCAGATCGAGTCGGCCGCGGGAGAGATGATCGATCGCGACGGCACGCTTGGCGAGCCACGACACGTGGTGGGCGGCCGGACCGAACGCGTACGTGACGGCGGGACCAATACGGCAGCGCCGGGTCTGCAGCGCCAGCGCCGCGAGCAGCGTCCAGCCGTCGTGCGTGAAGTCCCACAACCCGTCGCCGTACGTCACGCGCGCGAAGCCGAGCGCATCGGCCGCAGCCCAGTATCGCTGGAGCGCCGCGACGTCGGTGCCCCACGTCTGCACGCCGACGGCGATCACGCGGCGAGCATCGGGGAGCGCGGGCGTGGTGTCAACGCGCGCGGTTTGACACCCAACGTCCGGCCTCGCTACAGTGCGGCCGATGCTCGCGCGTGGCATGGTCGCGTCCATCCTGCTCCTCTCCGTCACCGCCGTCGCCGCCGAGACTCCCGTCGAGACGGCGCGCGCGCTGGTGGCGCGCTATCACGAGGACGCCACGACCATCGATCGCGCGCGCGAGCTGCTGGAGACCGCGATCGCGAAGGATCGTCAGGTCGACACGATGGTGATGCTCTCGTACGTGCAGTTCCTGTGGGGCGACGTGCGCGCCAAGACCGACGACGAGAAGCTGGCCGCCTACGACCACGGCCGGCAGCTCGGCGAGCGCGCGGTGGAGCTGGCGCCGAAGAACGCCGAAGCCCACGTGTGGTATGCGATCAACACCGCCCGCTATGGCCAGACGCGCGGCGTGATGCGCTCGCTCTTCCTGCTCCCGACGGTGCAGCGTGAGATCGACACCATCCTGGCGCTCGATCCCAAGAACGTCCGCGGCTACTCGCTCGCGGGCAACGTGTACATGACGGTGCCGCGGCTCGCCGGCGGCGACATGACGCGGGCCGAGGATTACTTCAAAAAAGGGATCGCGATCGACCCGCGCTTCACCGTGCTGCGCGTCGACCTGGCGCGGCTCTACATCGCGACGGGACGGTATGCGGAGGCGCGGCAGGAATTGACGCGCGTGCTCGAGGAGCGCGCGCCGAGGATCGTGGCGGATTGGACGGCCAGGGACGTCCCACGCGCGCGCGGGCTGCTCGAGTCGATCAAGGACAAGCGGTAGACATCGCCGGCATCATCCGCCGCCTGCGGCGGACGAAGCCGCGGTGGAACCGCACCGCCCTCGCCCTGATCGCGGAGCAGGAGCGCGATCCGTTCCGCGTGCTCGTCGCGTGCATTCTGTCACTGCGCACGCAGGACACGACGACGGGACCCGCGGCCGCGCGGCTGTTCGCGGCGGCCGATACGCCCGCGGCGATGTTGCGCCTCCCCGCGCGGCGCATCGCGCGCCTCATCTATCCCGTCGGCTTCTACCGCACCAAGGCGCGTGTGATCCTCGGACTCTGTCGCGACCTGATCGAACGCTTCGGCGGGCAGGTGCCGGACGACATCGACGCCCTTCTCACGCTGAAGGGTGTCGGCCGCAAGACGGCCAATCTCGTGGTCACGATGGGTTTCAACAAGCCCGGCATCTGCGTGGACACCCACGTGCACCGCATCTCCAACCGCCTGGGCTACGTGCGCACGCGGCATCCGGAAGAGACGGAGATGGCGCTGCGCGGGCGGCTGCCGCGGCGGTTCTGGATCGGCTACAACGACCTGCTGGTCTCGTTCGGACAGAACGTCTGTACGCCGCTGTCGCCGCGGTGCTCGACGTGTCCCGTCACCGCGCTCTGCCGGCGCGTCGGCGTGACGTCGTCGCGCTAGACGGCCGCAACCGTCGCAGTCGCGCCAGGTTTCGAAGATCGGCAAACGGCTCGGGCTCCTTCGGCGTCTCGAGGACCTTTGGCACGCGCGCGAAGCGCAGGTCGTTGAGCAGCATGCGGAACGGGCGCAGGCCGAGGCGCCCACGGCCGATGTGCTCGTGGCGATCGAGCGCCGAGCCGAGCGGCGCGCTCGCGTCGTTCAGGTGAAACGCGAGCACCCGGCCCAAGCCCACCGTGCGAGCGCAGCGCTCGATCGCTGCCGCATACCCGGCGGCGGTGCGGATGTCATAGCCGGCCACGAACAGGTGGCACGTGTCGAGGCAGACGCCGACGCGCTCGGAGCGGCGGATGCGGCCGATGATTCCGGCGAGGTCCTCGAACGTCCCGCCGAGGGCATTGCCGCCGCCCGCCGTGTTCTCGAGCGCGATGCGCACGCGCGCTCGTGGTGTGCGCGCGAGCGCCTCCTCCACCGCTCGTGCGACCGCGGCGAGTCCCACCTCGCGGCCCGACCCCATGTGCGAGCCCGGATGCACGACCAGGCAGGCGAGCCCGAGCGCCTCCGCGCGCTGGAGCTCATCGGTGAAGGTGTCCACCGCTTGACGCCAGGCACTGGGCAGCGGCGTGGCCAGGTTGACGAGATAGCTGCCGTGGGCGAACGCGTGGCGGATGCCGGAGCGCCGCCGGGCGGCCCGAAAGTCACGGGCGGTGCGCGCCTCGAGCGGCGGCGCCGCCCACTGCCGCTGATTCTTCAGGAAGATCTGGATCGCTCCGCAGCCCAGCTCGCGGCCCCGCGCCGGCGCCAGGGCGAGGCCGCCCGCCACCGACACGTGTGCCCCGAGCTCGTCCAAGGGCCGCATCACGGGCCCGAGCCTACCAGCTTGCATCTGCCCGGGCGGTGGCGGGATAATGCGAACCGCGCGGTACTCATCAGGAACTCATCGGTTTTGCCTGGAGGTATCCATGGAACCACGGCCGATCCCCAGTACGATGACCACGATGTTCGAGTACGACTACGCGACGGCCGAGGTGGACCTCCGTCGGCTCTACGAAAACGCCAAGCGCGATCAGTGGAACGCCTCCAAGGATATCCCG
>Ga0114129_10001330_pt1 | contig 33129 bp, 30 predicted proteins | sample RhiMetdeltSRZDD1_FD_80071 | JGI IMG/M metagenome (GOLD analysis project Ga0114129, IMG submission 80071) | Populus rhizosphere microbial communities from Tennessee, USA - Rhizosphere MetaG P. deltoides SRZDD1 (version 2) (version 2) | ecosystem: Host-associated > Plants > Roots > Rhizosphere >...
CCGCCGCCGCGGATCGCGGAGTCGGCCCGCGACATCCAGGCCCTGCTTGGCAAGCACGAGTTCCTGACCGGCGTGGCGGGCCACGCGTCGGCCGGGAACCTGCATTTCCTGCTCACGCCGGCGCTCTCCGAGCCGGCGGACCGCGAGCGCTACGAGAGCTTCATGAGCGGGCTCGTGGAGCTGGTCGTGGACAAGTACCAGGGCTCGCTGAAGGCCGAGCATGGGACCGGTCGCAACATGGCTCCCTACGTCGAGCGCGAGTGGGGGCCGAAGGCGACCGAGCTGATGTGGCGGATCAAGAAGCTCGCCGACCCGGACGGCGTCCTCAACCCGGACGTGTTGCTGAGCCGCGATCCCGAGGTGCACCTGCGCCATCTCAAGTCGACGCCGCCGATCGAGGATGTCGCGAACGCGAACGCCTGTATCGAATGCGGCTTCTGCGAGCCGGTCTGCCCCAGCCGGCACCTCACCACGACGCCGCGGCAGCGCATCGTGCTGCGCCGCGAGATGGCGCGGCAGCCCGAGGGATCGCCGGTCCGTGAGGCGCTCGTCGATCAGTACCGCTACGACGGCGAGCAGACGTGCGCGGCGGACGGGAGCTGCCGGCTCGCGTGTCCAGTTGCGATCGACACGGGCAAGCTGATCAAGGATCTGCGCACCCGCGCCCACGGCCCGCGCGCCGAGCGCCGCGCGCTCAGACTGGCGGAGCGCTGGGCGATGGCTGAGCGGCTCGCGCGCACGGGCCTGCGCGCCGGGAGCGCGACGGCGCGCGTGGCGGGCGACGCGCCGGTCCGTGCAATCAGCCGCGGCCTCCGCAAGGTCGCCGGCGACGAGGTGGTGCCCGAATGGAGCTCGGCGCTTCCCAGCGCCGCCCCGGCCCGCCTCCCTACCACCACGCGCACGGGCGCCACGGCCGTCTACCTACCGGCGTGCATCAACCGCATCTTCGGCCGCTCGCGCCATGACGGCGAGGCGCGGTGGCTGCCCGAAGCGCTGGTGGAGGTGTCTGCCCGCGCGGGGCAGCCCGTGTGGGTGCCCCCGGACGCGCCCGGGCATTGCTGCGGCACGCCGTGGAGCTCGAAGGGCTTTCGCGATGGCCACGCCCAGATGGCGGCGGCCCTGGCCGACGCGCTGTGGCGCTGGAGCGGCGAGGGCGCCCTCCCCGTCGTGATCGACGCCAGCTCGTGTGCGCATGGCATCGCAACCGAGGTACCCGACGCGCTCGACGAGGAGCGGCGAGAGCGGCTGGCCGCGGTCACCGTGCTCGACGCCGTCACGTGGGCTGGGGAGCGGCTGCTGCCGACCCTGTCCGTCGGCCACCGCGCGCGCTCGGCCACCGTCCACCCGCCGTGTTCCGCGCGTCACCTCGGGCTCGCTGGGCCGCTCGAAGCACTCGCCCGGGCGCTCTCGGACGACGTCGTGGTCCCGGCCGCGGCCACCTGCTGCGGCATGGCCGGCGATCGAGGCCTGCTCCATCCCGAGCTCACGGCGGCCGCCACCGCGGACGAGGCGGCGGAGCTCTCCTCACGATCGTTCGACGCCTACCTGTCGGCCAACCGCACGTGCGAGATCGCGCTCGAGCAGGCGACCGGGCGGCCGTATTCGTCCGTGGTGCAGCTGCTCGAGCTGGCCACCCGTCCCTAGCCCGCTTCCTTGTCGGTCCAGACCGTCGCCGACGTGATGGTGGCGATTCGCGACTGCGCCACCGAGGACGAGCCGGTCGAGGCGGCGCTGCGACGCATGCGCCGTCTCGGCCTGCTGGCGTTGCCGGTTCGCGACCGCGCTGGGCGTCTCGCCGGCATGCTGTTCGAGGGAGCCCAGCGGCCGGCTCGCATCGAGCCGCTGGAGGGATCGCAGGGCCTCGAGCAGGCGCTTCGGTCGTTCGAGCAGCAACGGACGGGCTGGCTGCCCGTGGTCGAGGACGGAAGGCCGGTCGGCGTCGCCGGCTGGGGAGAGGTCCAGGCGCATCTCGAGATCGACCGCGAGCTCGGTCCGGCGGTGCTGCAGGTTTCCCGCGAGCTCTCGCCGAGCGACGAGATGCTCGCGCTGGACGGCTCGTGGGCCTCCTACCTGGCGATCGGGGCCGACGCACTTCGTTGCATCCGGCGGTCGATGGGACTCGTCCACAAGCACGAGGTGCGGAGCATCTTCGATCTCGCCTGTGGTCATGGCCGGGTGCTGCGAGTGCTGAAGGCGGCGTTCCCTGGGGCGAATCTGACCGCCTGCGACATAAACGTGGACGGTGTCGAGTTCTGCGCGCGCGTGCTGGGCGCCGTGCCCGTCGTCTCGCACGTGCGCGCGGACGAGATCGAGGTCGCGGGGCCCTTCGACCTCGTGTGGTCCGGCTCCCTCTTCAACCATTTCGCCGCGCCCCGCTGGGACGAGTTCCTCGACCTGGTCGAGTCCGTGCTGGAGCCCGGCGGGCTGTTCGTGATGGCCATCCACAGCCGCCAGTTCGCGGACGGCATGCGCGTTGGCACACCCGACCCGAAGCTCTCACGCGACGGGATGGCTCGAATCGTGCGGAGCTATGACGAGTCCGGGTTCGGCTATGCCGACTACGCGGGCGAGCGTGACTGGGGCGACAACGTCGCGACGCCGAAGTGGGTCGAGGAACGGCTCGCTCGGCGGGCCCGGCTCGCCCTGCTGGACCACTACGAGTCCGGCTGGACGAACGCGCTGGACGTCGTGACCTGCGTGCGTCAGTAGGCGCCGAGAGTCAGTCCACGAACAGGTCGGGGATCAGCTCGCCGTCGCCGCCGTCGTACGAGTAGCGCGCCAGATCGGTGATTCCCTCGTCGGCCAGCACGTCCTCGGCCAGGAACAGGTTCCCGGTGCACTCGCGGCTCGGACGCATGAGGATCGCGTGGGCCGCGTCGGCCATGATCTCGGGCTTGCGCGATCGCCGCATCGCCTCGTCTCCGCCCAGCAGGTTCTGCACGGCGGCGGTGGCGATGATCGTGCGGGGCCAGAGTGAATTGAAGGCGATGCCGTCGTCCGCGAACTCCGCCGCCATACCGATCGTGCACATGCTCATCCCGTACTTGGCGATCGTGTAGCCGACGTGGCCCTTCAGCCACTTCGGGTCCAGCAGCAGCGGCGGCGAGAGCGTCAGCACATGCGGATTCTCGGCGCGCTTGAGGTGCGGAATGCACAGCTTGCTCACGACAAAGGTGCCGCGCGTGTTGATGTCCTGCATCAAGTCGTACCGCTTCATCTCGAGCGCTTCCGTGCCCGCGATGTTGATGGCGCTCGCGTTGTTGACGCAGATGTCGATGCTGCCGAAGCGCTCGACTGCCTGCTCAACCGCCGCCGCCACCTGGCCTTCGTCGCGGATGTCCCCCACGATCGGAAGGGCCTGGCCACCCGCCGCCTCGATCGACTCGGCCGCGGTGTAGACCGTGCCTTCGAGCTTCGGATGCGGCTCCGCGGTCTTCGCGATCAGCGCGACGTTCGCGCCGTCAAGTGCTGCGCGCTCCGCGATCGCAAGCCCGATCCCGCGACTCGCGCCGGAAATGAAGAGCGTCTTTCCGTCGAGCCCACCTGCCATTCCGCGAGAGCCTAAGCCATAGTGTCGGACCGTGAAGGAGGATATTCACTGAGCAAGGTGGGTCTGAGGCAGAAGTTGGATATTCAAAAGTTGGATATTCAAGAGACGGATATTCATTGGCACGAGCGAGGGCCGCTCGAGCCCGGGGCGCCGGGCGAGCCGGTGTTGATGATCATGGGACTGGCCGCGAGCTCGCGGCTCTGGTACAGGCTGGTGCCGTGGATCGCACGGAGGCATCGAGCGATCCTGTTCGACAACCGCGGCACGGGTGCGTCTCCCGCGGTCCGCGGGCGGCTCACGATGGCCGGCATGGCGAACGACGCCATCTCGGTGCTGGACGCGGCCGGCGTCGATCAGGCCCATGTGATCGGCGCCTCGATGGGAGGCATGATCGCGCAGCACGTCGCAATCGATCACCGTGACCGTGTGCGGTCCCTGGTGCTCGCATGCACGACGCCGGGGGGTCGGCGCGGCGCGCCGCCGTGGCGCCTCGTGGCGGCATCCGCGTTGCGGCCGCTGTTCGGGTCGCGCCGCACGTTCCCGGTGGTCGCCCCGGTGCTCTACGCGTCCGCCACCCGGGCCGAGCACCCGGATCGGATCCGCGAGGACCTCGACCGCCGGATCGAGGACAACACATCCGCGCTGACGGTGTATGCCCAGATGGGCGCGATCGCGAGGCACGACACTCGCCGGCGCCTGGGCGAGCTGGACGGCCTGCCGACGCTCGTCGTGCACGGGCTCGAGGACGGCCTCGTCCCGCCTGAGCGGGGCCGCGAGCTCGCGGACCTGATTCCGGGCGCGCGGCTCGAGCTGATCCCCGCGTGCGGACACCTGCTCGCGACCGATGCCGAGGACGCCACCGCCGGCGCGATCCTCACACATCTCGAGCACTTATCCAACTTCTGCCCTTGGCCCACTTGAACATCCAACTTCTACCTTTGGCCCACTTGAATATCCAACTTCTACCTTTGGCCCACTTGAATATCCAACTTCTACCTTTGGCCCACCTTGCTCGGTGAATAAACCTCGTACTGAGGCCTGTTCACCCCCGTGAACGGGCCTCGCGAGGGCGAGTAGGATCGGGCCCTGACCGGGAGCCCGCGATGACCCTCCTCCACTGTCAGCGGTGCGGCACGACGTTGCAAGCGTCGGCGCATCCGAACGTGCGCGGCTGCCCCCGGTGCCTGGCCGAAGGCGAATACCCCGCGCCGCCGCTGATCGAGGGGCCGCCCATTGAGGGGCTGCACCCCGACCTGGACGTTGTCCGCCGCGCCTTCCGGCTGTTCGAGCAGGGCGACCGCGAGCGGATGCTGGAGCTCTTCGCCGAGGACTTCTCGGGGCGCACGATCTCCACGGGCGAGCGCGTCGAGGGGCCCGGAGGCTCACGGGAGTTCATGCGGCGCGCCAACGAGGGTCAGAACGAGCTGGAGGCGACCGCCTTCCGCTTCGAGCGCAACGGGTACGGCCAGGTCGCAGTGTTCGGGCGCCTGCGCGTGCGCGGGCCGGAGGGCATGGTCGACTCGCCGGCGGCCTGGATCTATTCGGTCGCCGACGGGCTCATCACGTCGGCGGAGTCGTACACGAGCATGGCCCGCGCCCAACGCGCCCTGCGCGCCTTCGCGGAACGCGAGCAGCTCGGCCGCTCGAGCGAGGCCACGCCCGCCTCAGGGCGCGTTCACAACCGGCAGTGAGGCGTCGATCCTGGTGAACGTGACGGCGCCCGCCGAGCGCTGCGGCCCGTAGACCGCGGTGTACGGCACGATCTCGAGCGAGTACGAAGAGCCGGGGTCGACGCTCGCAGCGATGTCCTCGAGCGAGACCGTGGCGGTGTGGACTCCGCCGTCGAGCACGACGCGGAACGGCGTCACCTGATTCCCCACCACCACGTGGCGGGCGTTGTCGACGACCTGCGCGTACAGCAGCACCGATGTCTGGTTCGAGAGACCGCTGTAGGTGAGCGAGAGCTTCGGCTCCCCGACCAGCTGGCTGCCGGCGGCCGGCGCGGCAATCGAAACGCGTAGCGCGTTCGTGCCCGGCGTGGCCGCGATCGCGGTCCCGGACGTGGCGGCATCGGGCGAGAAAGCGAGCGTGCCCGATCCGCTGCCCGTGACGTTCTGCTTGAGCGGTAGCGGGTAGTCGCCGGCGGTGCGCACCTGCCCGTCGTCGGCGATCCACTGGAAGCGCTGCCCGGTGTCCACCGTGCGGTTGCGCTTCAGGTACCGGTCGAACCAGTTGATGATCGCGTCCTCGACGAACCCACTCGGGCCGCTGCTCGTGAAGCATGCGCCGTGGCCTCCGCAGAACCAGATCATCTTGGTCGGGACGTGGTTCTTGCGCAGCACCCCGTAGTTGCGGATCGCCTCGTCGAGCGTAAAGAGCGTGTCCGCGGTGCCCTGGAGCAAAAGTGTCGGCGCCTGGATCTTGCCGACCAGGCTGCCCGGGCCACGTGAGGCGAACCACTGCACGTCCTCGTCGGACAGCTGGCCCGTCGCGAGGCCGGATTGGTACGCGCTGACGATGTGCGGATCGAGGTTGCCCGTCTGCCCCGCGGGCAGGCCCGGGATGGTCGAGGAGACGATGCCCAGGCCGAAGAGGAGGTTGCTCCAGCCGCCCTTCACCGACTGCGCCTTGTACAGGCTGGTGACGAGCGAGTTCCACGCGATGTCGGGGGTGATCGCATCTACACGCGGATCGGTCGCGGCGGTCACGAGCTGGATGCCGCCGCCGTAGCTGGCGCCGGCCATGCCCACGCGCGGGTCGCCGGCCTTGTCGAGCTGCGCCTCGGGCTGGCGCGCCACGTAGCTGATCAGGGCGGAGGCGTCACGCGCTTCGTAATCGGGCGAGTCCACCTCCACGGTGCCGCCGGATTGCCCGAACCCGCGCGGGTCCCACGTGAGCACGTTGTAGCCGGCCGCCCGCAGCGGTCCGAGGCCGATCGCCCCGAAGGCGGCGACGGTCGAGCTGTTCTCGTTCGTGTCCCGCGGGACTCCCCAGCCCGGACCGACGAGCACGGTCGGCGCCCGCTGACCCGGCTGGAGGCCCTCGGCCGGGAAGAACGAAAGCACGATCTGCGTGCCGTCGAAAGAGGTGATCGTGTCGTCCCGCGCGAGCGCGGAGCTCGCGGAAGACCCGAGTGCCAGCGCCGCCAGCAGCGAGACGAGCACGGCGGGTGAGGTACGAAGCCCGACCGTGATCTTCTTCAACGTCTTCCCTCTGGGTTCGTGGAGCGGAACACGGACGGCGCCGCCGCGGCTCCCTGATTGGTGGATTTCGCGGCGGCGCTCGCCTTACGACGCAATCCTCCCCTACGCCCAAGCCCCCTGGTGCAGGAGGGGGGCTTTTCCATGGGCTTCAGCGCCGTTGGGCGGCAAATGTATACAAAGGTGTAACCGTTTGTCAACCCCCCGGTGAAAATTTTTTTGACTCCGCCGGTGTTTCCGTTATTATCGGGCCATGGTTCCTCCCGCTGGCAATGGGAACGACAACGGCGGTCGCGGAGCGGCTGCCCGCGCGAGCGCCCGGCGCGAGCGCGAGCGCGAGATCGTCGAGGCCACGCGCGCGCTGTTCGACGAGCGCGGCGTCCAGGACGCCCCCATGGAGGAAATCGCGCGTGCGGTCGGCATCAACAAGGCGCTGATCTACCGCCACTTCGCCTCCCAGGAGGAGCTGTTCGTGCTCACGGTGACGCACTACCTCGACGAGCTCGGCCAGCGTTTCGCCGCCGTCGACGCCTCCATCGAGCCCGTCGCGCGCCTGCGCGAGCTGAGCGAGTGCTACCTGTCGTTCTGCCTCGAGTACCCGGCCTTCCTCGATTGCGCGGTGTCGCTGATGCGGCGCCCGTACCAGGAGCTGGGCGACCGCGTCTCGGCCGGCGTGCTCTTCAGGCTCGGACAGGCGATGTCGTCCTGCCTGTCACCGCTCTCGCAGGTGCTCGCCGAGGGCGCCGAGCAGGGCGTCTTCAGGGTGAGCGACCCGGACTTCCTGGCGAACCTGCTGTATGCGCAGGGGCTCGGCGCGATGCACCTGGCGCGCGTCGCTGCCGGCGTTCGAGAGCTCGCGCCCAGCGTGCCGCAGATCTTCCCCGTGGACGCCAAGGATGTGATGCGCAACGCGGTCGAGATGACGTTCACGCACGTGCTCGTGCCCTCGACGAACGGGCACGGATCCGCTTCGCCTAAGGCCGGCGGCGATCCGGTCGAAGCTTCTTCAGCTGACGCTCAGAGCTGACGCGTTTCACATCGTAGACGAGCCCGAGCCGCTCGAGCCCGCCGGATCACGAGGCCGCCTTGTTCACCGGAAGGCGAAGCGGACTTTGACGAGATCCCGGTTCTTGCCGTCGACCACGAGCCGCCCGCGCTCGTTCGGGCGGTAGTGGTAGACGGTGAAGTAGAGGTCGTTCACGCGAGTTGTGGTGCCGAAGTTCCGATCTGTGCTTTGGGGGTCGAGCACAGAGGGATAGAGGATCGAGTGCGGGCGCTCGGGGTCGCTGACGCGCTGATAGAAAGGATGGGCGCGGGCCAAGAGCCGGCGCTCGCTCCACACCACCAGGTCGCTCGAGAGCGAGTAGTAGACGCCCCACACCAGCTCCCCGCCGGGGCCATCGGGCCTCCAGCTCACGCCCGCGAGCAGGTACCTGCCGAGATGCGTGTTGAAGGTGAGGCTCTCGGTCATCTCGCCGGCTCCGCACGCCGACGGCGGCCCTCCGTTCTTCGGGGGGTCCACGGAGACCGGCACGGGCGCATGCCGGCGCGGGTCGACCTGCTCGCCGTAGGGGTCGGCGAACGCGATGCCGAAGCCCTCGCCGTCCCACGCTCGCCACGATCCGGGGTCGGCAAGGTCATTGGTCCGGATGAGCACGTTGCCCCGGCGCTGGAGCGGATATGCGGGCGCCTCGCGAGGCCCGTTGAGGGCGCGCACCAACGCGTAGTACCCGCCGGCGCGCCGCACGATGTTGCTCGGCATGAAGTAGCCCGCAGGGCCGGTGTTCGGCGCGTACCGGTGCGGGAACGTGGCGACCCGATGTGCGGGAGCGGGGGCATGTGAATACGACGCGCCGCCATCGGTCGAGGTGGCGAGCGTGACCGCGTTCTGCCAGCAGGCCCGCTCCGACCGGCATTCGGGCGAGTGCTCCCAGCCGTGGTACTCGTTGTGGACGAGCGCGTGCACGGTTCGCCCGTCCTCGGTGTGGGTGGCGGCGATCCATTCGAGGTTGTCGTAGGTGGCGGGGTCCTCGCGCTCGTGCGAAGGCAGGATCACCCCGCCGCCGGGCTCCACCGCCACGGAATCCAGATCGGGCCCCAGCATCCGGCGCGTGCGCCGGCTGGCAAGGATGAGCTGCACGCGGTCGCGGTCGTCCCGGAAGGCGCGCACGGGCGCGTCCGGGATGTGGAACGGGTCGGTCGCGCAGTGGTCGTCGCTGTAGTCGAAGACCACCTGCTCGCGATCGGACAGCGGCTCAACGTCCTCCCCGAAGGCCGTGATGTAGTGGAATCCCGAACTCACACGAAAGGAGATCATCATGACCGGCAAGGCCGACTTCAACGCTGAGGAGTGGGAGCTGGTGCTGAGCGCGCCCCCGGACGGGGGCCTGCTCGTGGCAACCGCGCAACGCGGCGGCACGTTTCGCGAAGCCTTCTCGATCGCCAAGGCGTACACCGAGGCGCGCCGCCAGGCGGGCGAGAGCGAGCTGGTCGACCAGATCGTGGCCACGAAGCCCGAGCTGAAGGTCGAGCGCCACTCCTCCAAGGAGGAGCTCGAGCAGGAGGTGCTGCAGAAGATCCGCGACGCGGTCGCGCTGGTCGAGCAAAAGGGCACCCCGGAGGAGGCGGAGGCTTACCGGCGCTTCGCGGTGAATCTCGCCGAGCGGGTTGCCGAGGCCCACAAGGAGGGCCTCCTCGGACTCAGCGGCGAGCGCGTGAGCGAGACCGAGCGTGAGGCGATCGAAAAGATCAAGGAGGCCGCCGGGGTCACCACGTAGCGCGCGCGCCGGCGCGGCATTAGACTCGCGCCCGATGGCCGCCTTCCGGTCGGCGGACGAGTTCCGCGAGGTGATGGATCAGGTGTTCACGATCATGAGCACCCACCCCGACATGGGGCCGAAGCTGAGGGACGCGCGCGTTCCGCAGCGCTTCGCGTTCCCCGACCAGGACGCGGTCGTGAACATCACCTACGACGACTCCGGCGGCGACCAGAACCTGCGCTGGAAGTGGAGCGACGCGGTCGACTGGGACCCCCAGGTCGAGATGACGATGAGCTCGGAGGTCGCGAACAAGTACTTCCAGGGCAAGGAGAACGTGCCCGTGGCGCTCGCCCGCCGGCGTATCAAGAGCTCGGGCGACATGAAGGCGGCGCTCAAGCTGATCCCGATCACGAAGCCGGTGTTCGCGAAGTACCGCGAACTGCTCGAGCGCGAATACCCCCACCTGCTGGTCTGAGGGCGAATGGACGCGCCGGTCCTCTACCACATCCAGATCAGCCACTACAACGAGAAGGCGCGGTGGGCGCTGGACTACAAGCGCATCCCGCACCTGCGGCGCGCGCCGCCGCCCATGATGCACAGCGTGTGGGCGCTTGCGATGACGCGTGGCACGACGTTCCCGGTGCTGGCGCTGAACGGCGAGCGGATCGGTGACTCGACGCGCATAATCGAGGCGCTCGAGCAGCGCTATCCCGAGCCGCCCCTCTACCCGTCCGATCCCGAGGATCGCCGGCGGGCGCTCGAGCTCGAGGAATTCTTCGACGAGGAGCTCGGGCCTCACATCAGGCGGGCCGTCTTTGCCGAAGTGACCAGGGATCCCGTCTCTTTCGCCCAGGCCGCGGCGCCGCGCGCGGGCCGGGTCGAGCACCTCATCTACCGCACCACCGCCAGGGCGGCCGCCCCGATCCTGCGGTTGCGGTACGGGATCAACCCGGACACGGCGGAGCTTGGGCGCCAGAAGACGCGGGCTGCGCTCGATCGCGTGAGCGCCGAGGTTCAACCGAGCGGCTATCTGGTCGGAGAGCGGTTCTCGGTCGCCGACCTGACCGCGGCGGCGCTGCTGATGCCAATCGTCTGGCCGGAGGAGGCTGAGTACCTGCCGCGCGGCCCGTGGCCCGCGCCGGTCCACCGCTGGCGCGACTCCGTGTCCGACCATCCGGCCTTCGATTGGGTGAGCGACATGTACAAGCGGCATCGTGGCTCGTCGGCCGAGGTGGCGGCCTAGTGCAGGAGATCGATGTGACAGCACGGTCCGAGGCTTCGCCGGAGCGGGTGTGGTCGTTGCTCGCGGACGCCCGTACCTGGCCGCGCTGGGCGCCGTTCGACGACGCCATGGTCGAGGAAGGAGAAGGTGCCGGAGAGCTGCGCCGCTTTCGCACCGGGCGGCGCACGACGCGGGAGCGAGTGACCGCCTTCGACCCGCCCTACAGGCTTCAGTACGAGCTCGTGTCGGGCATCCCGATCCGCGACTACCGCGCGGAGATCACGCTCACGCCGGACGGCGAGGGAACGACGATCCGGTGGCATTCCCAGTTCCGCGCGAAGATCCCGGGGACGGGGCGCCTCGCGCGCCGGCAGCTCGAACGCTTCATCGAGGAGACCGCGGAGGGCCTGGCCCGCGAGTCGGCGCCCGGCGCCGGCTGAGAATAACCAACTTCTACCTTTGGCCTTCCTTGCTAGGTGAATGAGTTTCCGGTCGAGCGCCGGAGCGCCGCTCGACCGACACCGAGTACGCCTTCGGGCGGAAGCGAAGAATAGGGTCGTCCGTCAGCTCGATGCCGTCTGTCACGCGCGTCGGGTCGAACACGAGCACGTCGCCATCCCGCTCGCGGCGGGTGTCGAGGCCGGCCAGCTCCAACGTCCCGGCGATCACCCGCTCGCGCTCCGCCGGCCACGCACGGCGCGGATCGTCGAGCGGGTCGCCCTCGGCGGCGAGCTGCAGCTCGAGCGTGAATCGAATCGGCGTGCCACCGGCGAATCGCTCGACCAGGTCGCGCTGGAGGTAGTCCGGCGGCTTCGCCAGCGCCTCGTCGGTCGAGATCTTCGCCTCGCCCTCCTCGGGGAGCCAGCTGAACTTCACATGCCGGGCACCGCCCGCCGCGTCGATCCAGCGGAACGCGTGGAGCGAGTTGTAGCGCCGGCGCGCGTAACTGGGGATCGAAGCGGCTTCGCGCAGCGCCGCCACGGCCGGTGCCGCCCGCGGGTGCCGGGCGAGATACATGAGCATCTTCACGGGGTTCGGCCGCGGGCGGCCGCCCGGCGGCCGCGACACGGCACGGTTGAACTCGATGAACTCCTCCGGGGTGCGGGCGAAGAACCGGTCCGCGGTGACCGCGAGCATGTCGGTGCGCGAGCCGTCCTGCAGGTAGAGCTTGGTGGCCATGCCCCGGCCGTCCGGGATTCCATCGTGCTCGTTCGGGTCCCCGCCCGCGTTCGAGAAGCGCACAGTGGCCTCGATCGGCTCGCCCTGCATGTGCGCCGCGCGCGTGAGGCGCGCGGCTTCCGGGGTGGCCGTGAACGTGCCGGCGCACAGGATGCCCTTGGCGTGCACAGCCCGATAGCCGGCATGGCGACCGTAGATGTCGCCGACCGCCTCCACCGCTTGCTCGGCTAGCTCCACGCCCGGACCCTATCGCTCGGGGCGCGTCCCCGCGATGCTGAGATAGGGTCCTTCGGAAGCGGCATGACGGGAGGTTCTGGATACGCCGAGCCGGCGGACTCGCAGCGCAAGCAGCAGGCGCTCGAGCTGTTCGCGGGCCTTCCCACGCAGTACGACTGGATGGGCGCGCTGCTGAGTTTTGGCCAGGATCGTCGCTGGCGCCGCGCGATGGTCTCCAAGCTCGGGGTCGGCCCATCGGCACGCGTGCTGGACGTGGCGGCCGGCACCGGGCTCGTAACCGCCGAGATCGTCCGGCGCTACGGGTGCCGGGTGGTGGCGATCGACCAGAGCGAGGAGATGCTCGACCGCGCGCGGAAGAAGGTCGAGCGCGACCCGATGCTCGCGGGATCGGTCGAAATCCTGCGGGGCGAGGCGGAGCGGCTCCCGTTCGGAGACGCCGAGTTCGACGGGCTCACGGTCGGGTATCTGTTTCGGTACGTGGACGACACTGCCAGGACGATCCATGAGCTGGCGCGGGTCGTGAAGCCCGGAGGCACGATCGCGTCCCTCGAGTTCTACGTGCCGCCGTCACCCCGGCTGCAGGGGTTGTGGCGCGTCTATACGCGTCATGGCCTGCCGGCGCTCGCGGGTCTAGCCTCCCGGGAGTGGGCGGAGGTGGGCCGTTTCCTGTCGCACAGCATCCCGGACTTCTACGAGCGCCACCCGCTCCAGGAGACCTGCGCGGAATGGCGGGCAGCCGGCATTGCGGATGTCCAGGCCCGCCCTATGAGCTTCGGCGCCGGGGTCGTCATCTGGGGTAAGCGCGATTTCGGCGACTGACCAGCGCGAAACGCTCGAGCGGCCGGCCTTCTACGCGCTGCGCCCGGGCGGCTGGCGCGACCTGGTCACGATCCTGCACCCGCCCTACACGGGCTGGCACCTGAGCTACGTCGCGCTCGGCGCCGTCGCCGCGCCGACACTGCACGGCGGGCGGCTGGCCGCCACGCTCGGCGCCTTCTTCCTCGCGGTCGGCCTCTGCGCCCATGCGCTCGACGAGCTGAATGGCCGCCCGCTTGGCACCCGGCTGTCGGACTCGGCGCTGATCGGGATCGCGGCGGTGTCGCTGGCGGGCGCGATCGGGCTCGGGGTGGTCGGCGCCGTGACCGTTTCGTGGTCGATCGCCCCGTTCATCGTGGCGGGCGCGTTCATCCTGATCGCCTACAACCTCGAGCTGTTCGGCGGCCGCTTTCACACGGACTTCTGGTTCGCTGCGGCGTGGGGCGCGTTTCCGGCGATCACGTCGTACTGGGCGAACGCTCTGACGATTCGGCTGCCGGGGCTCCTCGTGACGCTCGCGTGCTTCTGGCTCAGCGTCGCGCAGCGGCGGCTGAGCACGCCTGTGCGCACGCTGCGGCGGAGGACAGTGTCGGTTTCGGGCCGCCAGACGCTGGACGACGGGCGGGTGTTAGAGCTTTCCAGCGGTCAGCTCGCACATCCGCTCGACGGCGCGCTCCGCGCGCTTGCCGTTGCGCTCGTGCTGCTCGCCACCGGGCTCGTGCTCCTGCGGCTTTGAGCCGGGCGCATAGAGGGCCAGGGGCGCGCTCTTTCCCTTCAACCGGACGGCGGGCCGCGCGACGATCGGCGTCTCCACTCCGAGCAACCGGTCGTTCGTCGCAGCGCTGAAGAGGATCGGGTCGCCCGTGGTGCGAGTCGCGCCCTCGATCCGGGCGGCGGTGTTGACCGGGTCCCCGATCACGGTGAAGTCGAGGCGGCCGCCGCCACCGACGTTGCCGGCCACGACCTCGCCCGAGTGCAGACCGATTCCGATCTCGAGCTCGTCGCCCAGCAGCTCGAGCGTCAGCCGTTGGATCTCGAGCGCCGACTTCAGCGCGGCGTCGGCGTGCGCATCGAGCCGGCAGGGCGCGCCGAAGACGGCGAGCAGCCCGTCGCCGATGAACTTGTCGACGTGGCCGCCGTGCGCGTTGATCACGGGCACCGCGATCCCGAAGAGGCGGTTGAGCACACCGACCAGCTCGTGCGGATCGAGGCGCTCGGCGACGCCCGTGAAGTTCTTGACGTCCAGGAACATGATCGTCGCGTCGACCACCGTCGCGTCCGGGGTCGGCCCCACGGACAGGATGTGGTCCGCCACCTCCGCGTCGAGATAGGTGTCGAGCGCCCGCTCGAGATGTCGCTGCGAGCAGTTGCGGTCGGTCACGTCCCGCGCGATCGCGGAAGCGCCCGTGAGCCTGCCCTCCGGATCCCGGATCGGCGAGACCGTCACCGCCACGTCCACGCGACCGCCGTTCTTTCGCAGCGCGCAGCATTCGTACCGGCTCACGTGCTTCTGCTCGAGTGCGTGACCCAGCGACTGATGATGATGCTCGAGCGCGTCGTCGGGAACCAGCACCGTGACCGAGCGCCCCATCATCTCGCGCGCGCTGTAGCCGAACAGCCGCTCGGCACCGGGGTTCCAGGTCGTGATCACGCCCAGCTCGTTGAAGCTCACGATCGCGTCGTCGGAGCATTCAACGATCGAGCGGAGCCGCTGCAGCTCGTCCGCCGCGACCTTCTGCGAGGTCGCATCGCGGATCACATGGCTGAAGCCTCGCAGCCGGCCGGCCTCGTCGTGCAGCGGGGTGATCACGACGCTCGCCCAGAAGCGAAGTCCGTCGCTGCGCACGCGCCAGTCGGCCTCCTCGTAGCGGCCGGTGGCGCAGGCCTGCTCCAGGTGCTGCTCGGGCCGGCCCGCGTGGACCGCTTCCGGCGCGTACAGGCGAGCCACGTTGCAGCCGACGATGTCCGGGGCGCCGTATCCGGTGATCCGCTCGGCGCCGGAGTTCCACGTCGTCACCTGGCCGCCGCCGTCGAGCCGGAAGATGGCGCAGTCCTCGACGCTGTCGACCAGAAGCCGAAAGCACTCCTCGCTGGCGCGCAGCGCGTCTTCTGCCTGCTTGCGGCGAATCAGCGCGCCCAGCTGGGCGGCCGTCGTCGATGCCAGGTCGATCAGCGCCTCGTCCTGCTCGTCCGCCTGATTCATGAAGAACTCGAGCACGGCCACCACCTCCTGCTCGGCGAGCACCGGCACGGCCAGGGCCGCGACGAGACCTGCCTCTCGCGCGAACGGCCCGCGCGGCAGGTCCGGCTCCGCGCGCAGGTCGGGCTGCCACACCGGCTGCTTGCCGGCCCAGGCCCGGCCGGGCAGGCCCTCGCCCGGCCCGAAGGTGAGCGACGCGCTGCGGTCGCGGAACGGCTGGAGGTCCATCGACACCGCGCACCAGGCAGGGCTGCACTCCAGGTAGGGCCCACCGTTGCGGACCCACGCCTGACCGAACGCCCAGCCGGTCAGCGCGCAGATCTCCCGCAGAGCCAGCTCGAACGCGACCTCCACGTTGCCGGCCTGCGCGATCGCGCTCACCAGCTCGCCGGCGAGCGCCGCCTCGTTCCGAATCCCCCGCCTGCCTTCCGAGCGGTCGCCGTTCGCTCGGGCCTCCGGCGGGACCCACTGACTGATCGACCACGGCTCACCGCAGCAAACTGCACCAATCGAAACCTCACCCATATCGCCGATCATCTGCACCAACCTCCTCGTGCAGACGGTAGAGCGAGAAAAGGTCTGCTACCACCGACTTTTCTGCTACGCGGGCGCGGATTTCTCAGCATTCAAAACCGCGAGCGCGCCGTCAGCCGGCGTGGCGGCGGAGTGCGTCGATGTCCCGCACCACGATGCGGCGCCGATGCGTCTCGATCCAGCCGAGGCCCCGCATCGACTGGAGTGCGTTCACGACAGAGTCGCGCGAGCAGCCGGTCCAGCCCGCGAGCTCCTCCTGGGAGATCGGGAGATTGATCTCGAGGCCCTGCGCAACCTCGTCTCCGAACCGCTCCGACAACTCCACGATGCGCGCCGCGACGCGCGTCATGCTGTCCTCGGCGGCGAACTCGACCCGCTTGCGGTCAGCATCGCGAAGTCGCTTCGTCACCACCTCGAGCAACGTGAGCGCGACCCGCGGGTGCTCTTCCAGGAAACGCTTGAACTCGCTGGCCGGGAGGCTCAGCGCCTGCACCGGCTCGAGCGCCGTGGCGGTCGCCGAACGTGGCTCCCCGTCGATCGCGGCGAGCTCGCCGAGCAGGTCGCCGGGGCCCCGAATCGCGAGCACCACCTCCTTGCCGGCATCGCTCAAGCAGCTCAGCTTGACGCACCCTTGGAGCAGCACGAGCACCCGGTCGGCGGTCTGGCGCTCGTGGAAGAGCGCGGCACCGCGCGGGTAGCTGCGAACCATTCCGGGGACGCGCAGCGCATCCCTTTCCTCGAGCGTCAACGCCGGGAGGAAGACCTCCCCGCCGCCTTCCATAGGAAGACCCTACCGCGGCGCGCGCTATCCGTAGAGTCCCTTGATCTGCTCGGCGTAGTGCTCTGCGATCGGGCGGCGCTTTAGCTTCATCGTCGGCGTGAGCTCGAGGCCTCCGGGCTCCCACTCTGTGGCGAGGACCTTGAAGCGCTTGATCTGCTCCACGCGTGACAGGTGGGAGTTGGCCTCGTCGACCGCCGCGGCCACCGCCGCCAGCACGCGGTCGTCGAGAGCCAGCGTCGCCGGCGAGGCGTCGCGAAGGCCGAGCTCGCGCGCGAACGCCGCACATGCGTCCGGGTCGAGCACGATCAACGCGACGTTGTAAGGACGGCGGTCACCGATCGCGACCGCCTGCCCGATCAGCGGATGCGACGCCTTGAGGCGCGCCTCGATGTTGGCGGGAGACATGTTCTTGCCGGCCGCGTTGATGATCAGCTCCTTCTTGCGGTCGACGATCTTGAGATAGCCCTCGCCGTCGATCTCAGCGACGTCGCCGGTGTGCAGCCAGCCGTCGTCGTCGATCGCTTCGCGGGTCTTCTCGGGATCGGCCCGGTACCCCTTCATCACGAGCTCGCCGCGCACCAGCAGCTCGCCGTCGTCCGCGAGGCTCAGCTCGCAGGCGTCCACCGCCGGCCCGCAGGTCCCCACCTTGACCGCGCCGCGGGGGTTGCAGGTCGCGCAGCACGACGTCTCGGACATCCCCCATACCTCGCAGATCTCGAGTCCCAGGTCGCCGAAGAACGTAAGCACCTCGACCGGCGTCGGCGCCGCGCCGACCACCAGCGACTCGCACTGGTCGAGGCCGAGCCGCTCGCGGATCACCGCTCGCTGGTCGTCGGAGAGCGCAGCGGGGTCCGTGACTCCCTGTGCCTCGAGTGCAGCCTTGATTTTCTCCCAGATCCGCGGCACCGATCCCCACACCGTCGGCCTCACCTCCGGCAGGTACGCGATCACGGCGCGCGGGTCGGCGATCGAGGTGATCGTGTTGCCCATCGCCATCGACCCCTGGTAGTGAGACGCCCAGCGGTCCGCGATGTGCGCCGACGGCAGAAACGAGGTAGCGCGGCCGCCGGGCCGCGTCGGAAGGCGACTCACCATCGAGCGCACCTCCGCGATCAGGTTGGCGTGCGTGAGCTCGACTCCCTTCGGCGGGCCTGTAGTGCCGGACGTGTAGATCAGCGTGGCCACGTCGGTGGGCTCGACTGCGCGCCACGCCGCGTCGAAGTCGAATCCGTCGGACGTGCTCTGCTCGAGTCTCGAGATCGGCACCGTGCCCGCGTCGTCTCCGTCGATCAGCACCACGTGCTCGATTCCGGGGACCTTACGCAGCACCGGCACGAACGCCTGCTCGGTGACCACCACCGAGTTGTGGGCGTTGCCGAACAGGTACTCGATCTGCTCCGCCGTCGAGGTGTTGTAGACCGAGAACGGGGTCGCGCCCAGGTGCAGCGCAGCCGTGTCGACGAGGTGGAATTCGGGCCGATTGACCAGCATGATCGCGACCGTGTCGCCGCGCCTGACGCCGAGCCCGGCGAGCCCACCCGCAATCGCCCGCACCCGATCCGCGTACTCCCCGAACGTGATCGAAACCCCGTCGCCTGGAGTGCGCAGAGCAACCTGCGAATCCCGCTCCGCAGCCGTCAACTGAAACGCTTCACAAAGAGTCGCTGCGTGAAGCGCCGCCGGCCGCTCGGGGGCGACCCGTTCAGCAGTCCCGCTCTCCATCCCGGCGCCGATCATACGCCTTGCGCGGGCGACGCAACCGACAGGAACACAAGGGCAAGTAGCGCGCGCGACCAGCGAACATACCCGAGTCAACGGCGTGAAACAGACAACCGCATTTGCGCCCGGTCGCGTCAACATGATCGGCGAGCACACCGATTACAACGGCGGGCTGTGCCTGCCGTTCGCCTGCGGCCGAGGTGTGACGGTCACCGCGGAGCCGGTGGCGGGCGACGCGGTGGAGGTGCACGCCGCCGCCGTAGGGGAGCGCGACCGTTTCCCGCTGGAAGCGGCGGCGCCCGCTTCCGGGTGGCGCGCCTACGTCCGCGGTATCGCCACCGAGCTGCGCGCGGCCGGGCACGTGCTGGTCCCGGCCAAAGTCGAGATCACGAGCACGCTTCCGCTGGGCGGCGGGCTCGCGTCCTCCGCGGCGCTCACGATCGCTTGTGGACTCGCTCTGCTCGAAGTGGCGGGGGCGCCATCACCCCCGCCCACCACGCTGGCGTGCATGTGCGCACGGGTCGAGCGACGGTGGGCCGGCGCGGACACGGGGCTGCTCGATCAACTCGCGATCCTGTCCGCCCGGCCCGGTCACGCGGTGCTCCTGGATCTCTCCCGGGATGGGGATGCGGCCGCCGTTCGCCATGTCCCGCTTGCCCTCCCCGGATGGAGCCTGCAGCTCTTCGACTCAGGCGCTCGCCACGATCACGCCAAGGGCAGCTACAACGCGCGCCGCACGGAGTGCCGCCGGGCGTGCGAGCTGCTCGGGATCGAGGCCCTGAGCCGGGCGGGACCCGCCGACGCCGCCGGCCTACCGGCGCCGCTCGACCGCCGCGCGCGACATGTGCTCACCGAGAACTCGCGTGTGGGCCGCATGGTGGACGCACTCGACCGCTGGGACCCGGAGGAAGTCGGGCGGCTGCTGGACGAAGGGCATGCCAGCCTGCGCGACGATTTCGATGCTTCCGTGCCCGCCGTCGAGGAGACCGTTGCCCGCGTACGTGCGGCGGGCGCGCGCGGTGCGCGCATGGTCGGCGGAGGCTTCGGCGGCCACGTGCTGGCACTCTTTCCACCGGGTGCCGAGCCGCCCCCGGGCGCGATCGCGCTGGCGGCGGAGGGCCGGGTCCGAGTGACCTGACCGGCCAAACCGTGCCGGCGGCCTCCAAGAATTGATCGAGCTTCGGACGCTGCTACCCTCCGCGCCGACGTGCCGGGCACCCGCGCCCGGCGAAGGCAGTGCAGGTTGAGCGCAGTAGGTGTTTCACAAGCATCCTCCGCGTGGCCGGCACAAGACCCGTGGAGGTGGATTTTGGCTACGGGAACCGTGAAGTGGTTCAACGCCGACAAGGGGTTTGGCTTCATCGTCCCCGACGAGGGAAGCAAGGACCTCTTCGTGCACCAGACCGACATCGAGGTGACCGGGTTCCGCTCGCTCGACGAGGGCCAGAAGGTCGAGTTCGAGTCGGAGCCGGGCACCAAGGGCCCGAAGGCGATCAACGTCAAGCCGCTGTAACCGGAAGCGGCCGAAGCTTCGAAAGGCCCGCTCCGGCGGGCCTTTCGCATGAGAAACGCCCTCCGTTGCTCTGGAGGGCGCCTTCGAAAACTTGAGTTCTTAGGTCTTAGTTCCGGTAGCCCACTGTCGTCTCCCTGTCCCGTTTGGTGTGGTGGTCTCGCTGCTCTGACCACCAGACGGGCGGGGCGGGAGAAATCTTCCCTTCTACTTGATGCGGCCTAGATCGGGGCGGCAAACGTCGCGACCGGGGACCCGATCGCGCCGCTCAGCTCGGACCATTCGACGTCCAGGTGAAGCATGCCGGCGAGTTGCTCGCCGTCACGGACCAGCAGGTGGTGGACCCGCCGGTCGGCCATCAGCTCGGCAGCCTCCGCGAAAGTGGCGTCCGGGGGTGCCGCGGCGAGGTCCGTGCTCATGAACTCGGCGAGCGTGCGGCTGCCGGCGTTGGCGTCGTCGGCCAGCGCACGGACGAGGTCCCAGTCGGTCACGATCCCCACGAGTCGCGTCCCTTCGCACACGGGCAGCGCCCGGACCCCCCGGTTGCTCATCTCCCTGGCCGCTTCCCGCACCGAGCTACCGGGCTCAACCGTCGGCAGATCGCGGGTCATCACGTCAGCGATGCGCATCTCCCCTCCTCACTCGGGGTGTCTGCCCAGTCTTTCATAGAAATAGAAACTCATTCACAGAAACTCATTCACGTAGCAAGGAGGGCCAAAGGCAGAAGTTGGTTGTTCAAGGAGGGTCAAAGGCAGAAGTTGGTTGTTCAAGGAGGGCCAAAGGCAAAAGTTGGTTATTCGAGCGGAAAACGCCCTCCGGCTCGAGTCACTCCGGCCGGAGGGCGTCGTCCATCGCACACTTCCTTGAGCATCTAGTTGCGGTAGCCCACAACACACCCCTCGATTCGGGTTCCTACGTCTGACCACCGGACGGGGTGGAGGAGCGTGTTCTTCCCTCTGCAACGAAGCGTGCGCCGAAGTGGCCTATGCGACCGATGCGAGCGCCTGCGCGAGCGACGCCGAAGCGTCAGAGATCTGGGTCCGCGCCCGTCGCACTCGCTCGTCTTCGCCGGTCGTGCCGAGGTTGACCTCGACCAGCGTGGCGGCCGCCCTCGCGGCGGCCGCGGCGAGCGAGGCGGCGGCGGCGCAGTCTGCGCAGAACCGGGGGTTCCCCCGTTCTGCGACCTCGGCCGCAAGCGCGGCCACCGAGGTGGCGGCGTCCCCGATCTCGAGCGGGACCTCCGCCGCCTGGGCGAGCGCATCCCGCATCGTCTCGTCACGCGTGCGGTACTTCTCCTCCCGGCCCTTCAGCGCCGCCAGTGCCGCTTCGTACGCCGCCGCGTTGCGGCTCGCAAGGTCCATCACGCGCGTTCGCAGCGTCTCCGCCTGGGCGGCGGCGCCCCGGCCCTCTGGCCATTCGGGAGACAGGCGCGCGGCCATCGTGACCGTGGCCGCGCCCATCGCGATCGCGAGCGCGGCCGCGAAGCCGCTGCCCGGCGCGGGACTCGGCGAGGCGAGCTCCGTGAGCAGCTCGTCGACGCTCAGGTCGAGATAGCGGCGGTCCGGCGTCTCCTCAGACACGGCCGGCCGCCCTGCCGCTCAGCGACTCGAGCCCCGCGGCGGCGCGCTGCTGCGCCGCGACGTAGTCCTTCGCCTCCGCCACCTGTGCGGCCTCCCGAACGCTGGCCGCCGCGTCCTCCTCGCGGCCGGCGAGGCGCAGCACCTCGCCCTGGGCCAGCAGCATGTCCGCGAGCAGGCAGCGCCAGTCGGTCCGCCGCACGAGCCGCAGCGCGCGGCGGATCGCGCGGTCGGCGTGCTCGTGCCAGCCCTGGGCGGCGAACAGCTTCGCGCGGACGGCCAGGCGCGGCGCCTCGGTGCTCACGTCCCCGCTTACCCATCCGTCTGCCACGCCCTCGAGAAGATCGTCGGCCTCCTGGCGCCGCCCCTGCGCCTGCAGCACGTCGGCGAGCGGCACGACGGTCTCGCCGATCGTGCTCTTGAGGCCCATCGCTTCGAGCACGTCGTAGCTCCAGCGAAGGGCCACCTCGGCGGCGGGGAGGTCACCGGCCGCCAGCTCCACCTGACCGAGGCTCCGCTTCGACCACTGCGCCATGTAGCGCAGCCCCAGCTCCTCGCTGATCGCCGTCGACGTCTCGAGCGCGGCACGCGCTTCGACGAACCGCCCGTGCCGCCCTTCGGCGACCCCGAGCACGTGCAGCATGTCGGCCTCGAAAGATCGCAGGCCGCGGGCGCGGGCAAGCTCCAGCCGGTCGTTGGCGAACGCCTCCGCCTCGGACAGCCGCGCCGGGCCCTCGACCAGGCACATGGCGAGCGCGAAAGAGACCGCGTTGGTGGACCGCGGCGCCGCATGGACGTCGAGGCCCGCCAGTGCGCGCTCGAGCGCCAGGCGCCCCTGAGCCGCGTGCCCCTCGTACATGCGGGACTCGCCGACCAGCCGCCACCCCTCGGCGATCGACTCCTCGTCGCCCGCCGCCTCCAGCAGCTCGATCGCCCGCTCCGCCTCGGACACCACCTCGGAGCTCGGCCGCTCCGGCTCGACCACGAACCACGCGTGCGCCCGTCCGAGCCGCGCGCGGCCCTCGACGCCTGGGTCGCCGCTGGCGGCCGCCGCCGCGAGCGCCTCTCCGTACACCTCGATCGCGCGGGCGTGGTTCGCCGTGCCCTCCAGCGACTCGGCGATCAGCGGCAGCAGCGCGAGCCGCTGCGCGTCGCCCTCCGGGAGCAGGTCGCTCGCCCGCGAGAGCAGCCCGAGCGCGACCTCGTCCTCGCGGGCCCGCCCGGCCCGCCGCCCGGCGGACCCGAGGCGGCCGGCGGCCCGGCGCGCCAGCGAGCGCGCGCGATCATCGCGCGGGCCGAGCTCGATCCGGTACCGGTAGGCCTGCTCGAGGTGATACCCGAGCTCGGCTTCGAGCTCGACGAGGCGGTCGAAGTAGCGGCCCTCGACCCAGGTCGCGAAACGCTCGTGCAGCTCCGCGCGGCCCTCCTTGGTGAGCGCGCCGTACGCCGCGTCGCGGATCAGCATGTGACGGAAGGCGAAGCCGGGCTCGCCCGTCACGGCCACCCGTTCCCGGCCGACCAGCTGTTTGCGGACCAGCGAGTCGAGGGCGGCGTCGAGCCGCACGCTTTCGCCCGCCGGCGAGAGTGCGGCGATCGCCTCCGCCCAGAACTCGCGCCCCACCACAGACGCCGCGCCGATCGCGTGCAGCTCGTCGACCGACAGGCGGTCGAGCCGGGCCGCGAGCAGCGCGTCGATCGTGGGTGGAATCGCGACCTCGGCGCCGTCGCTCTCGCTCAGCAATGCCAGCATCTGCTCCACGAACAGGGGGTTGCCCTCCGAACGCGCCACGACGCGCGCGCGCTGCTCGGAGCCGATCGCGCCGGCGCTGTCGAGGTCCTCGATCAGCGCCAGTGTCTCCGCGTCGGTGAGGCGCTCGAGACGGACTGCGCTGGCACGTTCGCCGGTCTCGGCCCAGGCCGGCCGCAGCTCCGCGAACTCCTCGCGCGCGAGACAGACGATCAGCAACGGAGCGTCCGAGGTGGAGTCCGTCAACAGCTCGATCAGATCGAGCAGCGGCGGGTCTGCCCAGTGCACGTCCTCGAACAGCAGCACGAGCGGCCGGTCCACGGCGAGGGCCTCGAAGAAGCGCCGGATCGCCCACTGCGCATCCCGCCCCGCCTCTGCCTCCTCGGTGAGCCCGGCCACGCGCAGCACCTGCTCGGCGATTGCCCTCCGATGGGGATCGTCTTTGAGCGCCATCTCGATCCAGTCGCGCGCGTCGTCCTCCCCCGCGGCCTCCCGCACGATCTCCGCCAGCGGGCGGAACCCGACGCCCTCGCCATACGGCGGGCAGCTTCCCGTCAGCACGCGGGCGTGCTCGCCCGCGCCACGGGCAAGCTCCCGGGCGAGGCGGGATTTTCCGATACCGGCGGGGCCGAGAACCGTGGCGCGGTGGGCAACGCGCTCCGCGATCGCGCGGTCCAGCGCGGTGCGTAGCGCGGCCAGCTCGCGATCGCGGCCGAGCATGGGGGCGTCGAGGCGGCGGCCGAGCCGCCCGTCGCCGGTTGTGACATCGACCAACGTCCACGCGGGCACGCGCTCGGACTTGCCCTTCAACTCGAGCGCCTCCACCGGCTCGGCCCGGATCGCGTCGCCGGCGAGTTTCCGTGTCGAGTCGCCGATCAGGATCTGCCCCGGCGCCGCCGCGGCCTCGAGCCGCGCGGCGACGTTGACGGCGTCGCCGGTCACGAGCGCCTGGCCGCCGGCGGGATCGCCCGCCACCACCTGTCCGCTGTTGACCCCCGTGCGCGTCTCCAGGTGTATGCCCCATTCGCGCTCGAGACCGTCGTTCAGGGCCGCCATCGCCTCCCGAAGGTCCGCGGCCGCCCGCAGCCCCCTGATCGCATGGTCCTCCTTGGCCGTCGGGACGCCGAAGACCGCCATCACGGCGTCGCCGATGAACTTCTCGACGGTGCCGCCATGGCGCTCGCACACCTCCGCGACGGTCTGCCAGTAGCGGGCCATGATGCGCCGCACGGTCTCGGGCTCGAATCGCTCGCCGAGCTCGGTGGACCCCACGACGTCGTTGAAGAGAATCGTGACCGGCTTGAGCGAATCCGGGCGAAGATCCCCGAACCGCAGCCGGACCCCGCACGACAGGCAGAAAACCGCATGCGGAGGATTCGCTTCACCGCACTTACGGCACGCCCCCACGAACATCCAGTGTATGGGAGGCGTTACCGGTCCGCCAGCCGGTCGGACCGCCTCGCCAGAGCGTTTTCACGCTCCCGCGAGGGGGCCCGGCGGCTACACGGAGCTCAGCCGTGCGCGGAGTGCGGGCAGCAGGCTTGGATCGATGTCGTAGCCGGCCGCCTCGAGGGCCGCCTCGAGATCCCGCGTCACGGCTGCCCGGAACTCCTTGTCGGCCTCGACCCGTGCGGCGATCTCGTTGATCTCCTGTCGAGCTCGTGGAAGCTCCTGAGCGGCCTTGACCCACGCCTCGGGCGCCGGAGGAAGCGTCCGCAGCAACTCGGCAACTCGCTCTTCGTCGTATGGAAAGTTCGCGTTCATTGGTCTATTGACGGTTGAAAGCGCGGCTTTCTTCCCTCGAGTTGCGCGCGCAGTTTCGAAAGGCACCGCGAGATCCTGCTGGCGATCGTGCCGGGGGGCAGCTCGAGCGCGTCCCCGATCGTGCGATAGCTCTCGTCTCGCGTGAAGAAACGGTCCAGGATCTCCGCGCAGTGCTCGGGCAGGGTCCTCATCGCCTCATGGACGGCCATCGCCTCGTCGAGCTGCGCCAGGCCGTCGTCGGCGCCGGCGTCCTCGAGCGGTTCCTCGACAAGGTGCTCACGCCCGCCGCTGCGCAGCTTGTCCACGCACAGGCGCCGCGTCAGGGTCGCGATCCACGGCCGCACCGCGGCGTCGTCGCGCAGCTCGTCGAGGTGCTCGAAGGTGCGGGTGAACACGTCCTGGAAGACGTCCTCGGCATCGTGCTGGCTGAGCCGGTAGACGCGCGACGTGATCGCGTACACGTACCGCGAGAAGCGGTTGACGAGCTCGTCCCACGCCGCCTGGTCGCCGCTGCGGCAGCGCGCGACCAGATCGGCATCTGCGATCAGCGCAAGCGACATCGTGCGATATGAAACCACTCTAGAGGCCGCGGTGGCTACAGAAATGCGGATAACGTGGACCCCGATGGGACCGGGGGAAGTCGGAAACGCCGAACGGCTCGACTCGCTTTTCCGGCAGGCAGATGTCCCGGATCGCCCGGAGGGCTGGGCGCTCGGGGCCCCCACCTTCGTCGGCATCGGCGCCCCTCGGTGTGGCACCAGCTGGTGGTTCCGTGCGGTCAGCGCCCACCGCGACGTCTCCTACATCCGAGGCGTGCAGCCCAAGGAGGTTCACTACTTCTGGGGTCGCCGCGACCGTTCCGCGCTCACGCCGGAGGAGATCGACGGGTACCACCGTTACTTTCCGCGCTCGCCGGAGGCCCCCAATGTGGGCGAGTGGACGCCGGACTACATGTACAGCGCGGCGCTGCCGCACCAGCTCAACCAGGCGGCGCCCGAGGCGCGCGTGCTGGTGCTGCTGCGCGATCCCGTGGACCGCTATCTGTCGGGATACACGCGGGGCCGGCGACTCGCGGCGAACAGCGGAATCGAGGGCGCCGAGCCGGACATCGCCGCCCGCAACACGGAGCGAGGCATGTACTTCGAGCCGGTCGAGCGGGCCATCGAGGGATTCGGCAGAGGGCGCGTGCTCGTCCTTCAGTACGAGCGCTGCCTCGCGGACTATCCCGGCGAGCTGCGCCGCACCCACGAGTTCCTGGGCCTCGACGCCGAGCGCGCCAACATGCCGCCACAGCGGGATCCGCGCGAGCGCGCGCTGCCGGAGGAGGAGCGGCGCCGCCTCGCCGAGCTCTACGCACCCGACGTCCGGAAGCTGGCCGAGCTTTTGCCGGAGCTGGACGTCGCGCTGTGGCCGAACGTGTCCCCGCTCGTATAGAACAACCAACTTCTGCCTTTGGCCCTCCTTGCTGAGTTGAGGGCGCGCCGGCACGGACCGATCAGCCGTAGCTGCGGACCTTGGCGTCGATCGCGCTGTCCGAGCGGCTGCGGACCGGCTCGGTGTGCGGTCCCAGGATCACGTTCGGCACTTTCGGCGTGAATCCGGCCGGTGCGGCCGGCAGGCCGTAGTCGGGGGCCCGCGCGATCAGCTGCTCGACCGCGCGCTCGGAGACGGCCGAGATCGTCAGCGACGGATTAACCCCGAGCGAGGTCGGGATCGCCGAGGAGTCGATGCAGAAGAGGCCCTCGTTGTCGAATACCTCGTTGCGGTGGTCGACCACGCCGAAGTCCTTCGAGTCCGCCATCCGGCAGCCGCCGAGCGGGTGCGAGGCGTTCGCGGTTCGGAACGTGAACTTCATGAAGCGTCCGAGGCCGGATCGCTCGACGACGTCCTTGATCGCCTGGTTGGCCGCCTCCCGCACCTGGATCGTCTGGTCCGACAGCTGGTAGTTGAACGGCGCGACCCAGATCGGGCCCGCGTTCGGGTGCTCCGCGCCGCCATTGGTCGGCGGCGCCAGGAACTCGCCGTCATGCGTGTCCTGGACCATCGCGAGCACCTCGATGTGGTTGTTCCAGGTGGAGAGGTTCTGCTTCTTCTGCAGGCCCCACCAGGACGGGTCGCCGGACGGCGCGCGCGCGTCGTCGTAGAGCGCGTGTGCCAGTGCCGAGAGGTAGATCTCCTGGAGCGTGAACCGCTTACCGTCGTATTCGTGCCCCGACCGGCCGACCCACCAGTCATAGCTCATGGTCGTGATGTGGTTGCCCTTGTAGAACTGGCCGTAGCCCGGTAGGCCGAGCAGGTCCTTCACCTTCTGCTCGTCGTACTCGACGCCCGCGATGTGGTCGCCGTTGATGCCGAGGTGCTTGCCGAGCTGCGTGGAAAGGCTGGGCAGGGAGGGGCGGGAACGCATGAGCAGCGGCGCGTTCCCCATCGCGCCGCCCGACAGGATCAGCACCTTGCACTCGACCTGAATGGTGTTGCCGGTCGGCTGGCGCGTCGGGTTCGGCCCCTCGTTGTCGAGCTGCGCGGCGGTCAGCACGTACCGGTACGGGCGGGAGGAGCTCTGCGTGATCAGCTCCGCCTCGTAGTCGGGCCGCACCTGGACGCCGAGCTGCTCGGCCGAGGCCAGATAGTTCGTGATCACCGAGTTCTTGGCCGCGTAGATGCAGCCGGTGTGGCACCACTTCGCCTGGATGCAGCGGTTCAGGTCGATCGCGACCGGCACCCGGTCGCAGGTGTGGCCGGCGGCCGCGAGCGTGGCCGCCCACAGCCCGCCCGACTTCGCGACCTGCTTCCAGGTCGGCCGCTGGACGCGAAGCGCCGCCTCGACGCGCTGGTAGTAGGGGTCCAGCACGCTGCGGCTGATCTGGGCCGGCCACATGCGCCGGTCCGGACCGTCCTCGGGCCTGTGGTCGCGGCGCTCGAAGGTCTCGGTCGGCGCCCGCAGGGAAGCGGCCAGGTAGAGGTTCGACCCGCCGCCCACGCCGTTGCCCACCACGATCTGGGCGCCGTTGCCCTGCACGAGGCCGTAGATCCTGGAGAGGAGGTCGATGTCCATCGACTGGCGGAAGTCGGTGTGCTGGTGGCGCGGCCCGCGCTCGAGCACCATCACGCTCGGGCTCGTGCCCGCCGCGCGGTAGAGCTCGGCGAGCCGGTAGGCGGAGATCGAGCCGCCGAACCCGGAGCCCACGATGCAGACGTCGACCCGCTCTGCCATTACGGCAGGCTCCCGTTGGCCGTCAGCTCACGCGAGAGCTTCTTCCCGTAGGAGAAGTCGGCGTAGCCGTTCGGGGCGGTGCCGGGATGACCCATCACCTGCAGGCCGGAGGCGGTGTCGATCGTCGCGTTCTCCTGCGTCGCCGCAATGAGGAAGGCCGCGAACGCGACGGCAGCCGCCGCTTCCCATACGAGCACTGTCGGGTTGGAGGCGCTGCAGCCGTCCACGCACACGGCCACGCGCTTGTCGAACGGCAGGTCGAGGAACTGGCCGCCACGCGTGAGGGAGCGCGTCTGAAGCTCCGTCAGGAAGGCCGGCTCGAGGGCGTCGAACCCGATCCGCGGCTCGTGGAACAGGAGCAGCGCGTCGGCCTGGACCGCGCCCGGCTCGGGATGCGCGCCCGCGATCGCCTTCGGATGGATCTCGTTGCCCAGGTCGGTGCGGTCCGTCTTGCGGCCGGGGATCATGGTGTCCGCCACCGCCTGCAGCGTCGCGTCGGCGAGGTTCACGTCGGCGAGCGCCGGCTCGACGGTGTTGATCAGGCGCTCCGCAACCGGCAGCGCGGATGCCACCAGGCCCCCGAGCCCCAGTACCGTCGCGCGCTGCAGGACCTGGCGGCGCGACAGCAGTCCGCCCACCGGGCTCCGCTCGATCCCTTTCTCGAAGTTCTCCAAGCTCGCGATCCTCCCCTGGATCCCAGCGCCCGGCGGGGTTGCGGGCGGGCACGTTACACGAGCGAGCATCAGTTTGCAACCTTTGGTTAAATGCTCGGTTGCAAACACGTTCACCGGCCACAGGGGAGGGTCTTGTGAGACGAACGACCGTCGTTGGGATGTTTCTGCTGGTGCTGGGGCTGGTGCTCACGGCCACGGCGAGCGCGGCGCCGATCGCGCCGTACGACGGAAGCAACCCGTTCCGGTGCAAGGTCCAGAACGTCGGCACCGGCGTCGACTACCCGGACCCCGGCGCGGACCCGTTCTGCGTCGAGTTCGACAAGACCAACCAGAACGTGACGGACTTCGGAATCGTCGACTTCCTGCTGAACGAGCCGGCCCGCGTGGCGGCCGCCACCCCGAAGTGCTTCTACCACCAGACCGACCACTGGACCGGATCGATCGTCCAGGGAACCGAGCCGACGCTCTGGCACTGGGACGGCAGCTATTTCTTCGACAAGGCGCGCGGCATGGGCGGCGTGCACGTCGACAACCTGGTCGTCGGCGGGCTGCCGATGGATCCGCGGCTGCTCCCCGGTTTCCCGGCCGATTTCTCGCCGTACTTCAGCGGCGCCGGCGGTGGCGCGTTCCTGGCGCAGACCGTTCCGGCCGATCCGAACTGCGCCGCGCGCGTGGACACGCCGCAGGAAGTCAAGAAGATCTACCGGGACGGCTGGCGGTACCCGCCGAGCGCGTTCTAATTCCCTGGAGACGGCCGTAGGCCGGCTCTCCGGAAAACCGCTCTCGGTCATCGGGATCTACTGAACTAGAATGGGCGCCGGGTACAGGGGTGGCCTCGATGAAGATCGGACGCAAGAAGGAACCAGTCGAGCGGGACTGGATCGAGCGAAGCGACGCCGGCGACGACGGCGCGGCGCACGAGCAGCGGCTACAGACACTGATCCAGCTGGAGCGCGAAGCACGCGACCTGTTCGAGCGGCGGGAGGCCGAGCAGGCGGCGGGCTGGAGAGCCGGAGCGGAAGCGCGGCTCGCCGCGGCGGAGGCGGCGCTCGAGGATCTGCGGTCAAGCGAGCGGCGGCGGCAGGAGTCGGAGCGTGCGCTGCTCGATATGGAACAGAACCTGGTGGAAGCATGGCAGCAGGTCGCGCTTGTACGAGAGGAGCTCGCTGACGCGAAGCGTGAGGCAGACCAGGCGCGCAAGGAGATCAAGCCGAGGTCCGCGCGGCAGGTCGAAGAGGCCAGGACCGAGCTCGGCGAGGCACGCGCCAAGTCAGAGGATGAGCGCCGCGTGCGGGAAGAGCTGGAAGGGCGGCTCGACGCGGCCGAGCAGTCGGAGCGCGAGGCCCGCGAGATGCTCGGGCGCGGGATGTCGCCGAGCGAGGCCGAGGCGGCCGAGCGGCGCATCGCCGAGCTGGAGGAGACGCTGGCCGGCGCGCAGGACGAGATCGAGCGGGAGCGCCAGCAGCGGATTGAAATGGAGCGGCGGCTCGAGGCACTCGTGCAGCAGGAGGTCCAAGCGGACCGGACGCGCGACATCCTGCTCGAGGAGTCAGAGACCAAGCGGTTGGAAGCGGAGCGGGCGGCAGAGGAGGGGCGGCAGGCCCTTGCCCGCGAGCGCGAACTGCGTGAGCTCGAGCGAAGGCGGATCTCGGCGATAGACGAGGAGCTGCGGGCCCTCGTAGCGAGGGATCAGTCTGCCCGCCCGTCGCTCGAGGAAGTGGAAAGCTCCGAGGGCCCGACCGCCGAACCGGGGACGCCGAGCCAGAAGAAAAATCCGGTCCAAGGGGAAAGCGGTGGTGAAGGCGAAGGGCACGAACACGAGCAGTTCAGCCAATCGGCTCCTTCCCTCCTCGAGGCTCTGGCGCCAGGGCAGTCCCGCGACGCCCAGAAGCCTGAGCCCGCGCCACAGACCCCAGAAGGCCCCGACGAGGCCCCGGAGCCTGGGGAAACGATGCAAGACCCCAGCCCAGCCGGTCGCGGTCGGCTGCTTGGCCGAGGCCGCAGGCGGCAAAACCAGTCGAAGACGTGCTCCGTATGTCAGCGGACTCAAAAAGAGCGGAGTGCGAAACAGCTGACCGCCGCCGGCTGGGCCATCGTGGGCGAGCGGGCTCTTTGCTCCGATTGCAGGCACTTCGGATGGCAGCTACCCGACGATGGGGGCCTGCCCTTCCGTCGCTCGTCCGCCGGGCAGACGTCCAGCTGACCCGTCGCCGCGGGGCTAGCGGTCCGCCTGCGGGCGCGAACCGGACCGACGTATTGCGGTTGCCGTTAACCTGCTCAGGTTCCCGAGTCGGCGCTCAGCCATGAACCGCCACGAGGCCACCTCTCAATCTTCAAGGGCACGCGACGATGAGACGGTCGCGAACGTAGAGTCTGGCACCCAAAAGGAGGCCGCCTCGGATGCGGCGGCGCGTGGCGCCCCGCGGTCCCGCGACCACCTCCCGGGTTCCGCTCCGGCTCCCGGGGCGCTGGAAGAGGCGATCCGGATTGTCCGCGCGCGCAAGTGGGTCGTGCTTGTCACGACTCTTGTCGTGGGAGGCGCCGCGCTCGGGCTCTCTCGCCTCGGCGATCAGGAATACCAAGCCCAGGCGGCGATCCTTTTCCAGCAACCGGCTACGGCCACCCTCCTCGGTCCCGCGGTCAGCAGCAACGACGATCCCCAGCGCGACGCCGCGACGCGCAAGCAGCTCCTGGAGCTGGACGTCGTCGCCCGCACGACCGCAAGGCACCTTGGCGGCCACTTCACGGCAACCGACGTGGCCGACAAGATCCGAATCGACGCGAGCTCGCAGGCCGACGTCGCCGATGTCTACGCGACCGCCAAGTCCGGCCCCCTCGCCGCCCGCATCGCGAATACCTATGCGGACGCATTCATCACCCTCCGCCAGCGCTCCGAAGCGGCTCAGATCGCCGTCGGGATCTTGCGCCTCCAGCGCCAGCTCCAGCGGCTTTCGAAGGCCCAGCGATCTGGATCCACCGGCGACGAGTTTCGTAACCGCATAAGAAAACTCCGCGGGGCCAGCCCGCTCCAGACCGGCGACGCCGAGCTCGTGCAGCGCGCGGCGGTGCCCGGCTCACCCGTTCCCCGTCATACCGAACGGAACCTTCTCTTCGGCCTCCTTCTCGGCGCCGTCCTCGGTTTTGCGCTCGCGTGGCTGCTGGAGCGGCTCGACAGGAGAATCAAGACGGTCGAGGGTCTCGAGGACGCGTACGAGCTCCCGGTGCTCGCGCGCGTTCCCCGTAGCAGAGCGCTCCGGAAAGCGGACAGGCGCCGCGAGACGGAGGAAGCGCTGACCAGAGATTCCCGCTTCAGTCTGGAGGCAGAAGCCTTTCGCACGCTGCGAACGAACCTCCGGCACTTCAACGTCGACCGAGATATCCGCTCCATACTGGTCGCCAGCTCGCTGCCTGGGGAGGGCAAGTCGACGGTCGCGCGCTTGCTCGCGATCACGATGGCGACCACCGGCGACAGGGTTGTCCTGGTCGATGCCGACATGCGAAAGCTGAACGGGCATGCCCCCTCCGTCGACGTCGCGACCGAAGGGCTCTCACTGGTGCTCGCAGGCTTTGAGCTCGACGATGCGCTGACCGAGGTCCTGGTCGCCTTCGACCCCGTCGCGGAGGAATCGCACAGCCTTTTCGAGCTCTCCAGCGGGCCGCGCCCCTCGAACCCGTCGGAGCTGCTCGAGAGCGACCGCATGCGGCTCTTGCTGAACGAGCTCGAGGCTCGCTTCGATGTCGTCATCATCGACAGCCCGGCACTGGCGAGCGTCAGCGACGCGCTGATCCTCGTCCCGCGCGTGTCGGGTGTTCTGGTCGTGAGCCGGATGAAGGAGGCTCGCCGCGACTCTGCCCTCGCGCTCCGCAAAGAGCTCGGACTGCTGAGGGGGCGGCCGCTCGGGATCGTCGCCAACTTCTGGACTCGCGACGGGAAGCCCTACGCGCCCGAGCGCTAGACCGATGCTCGAGCGTCCCGCCTCCGAAGGGGTGTTCGCGGCGGTCCGGCGTCACATCGGGCTTGCCTTGCTTTGCGCGGTGCTCGTCCCCGCAGCTGCCTACGGTCTATCGAAGACGATCACGCCCGAATACACGGCGTCTTCGACCTTGCTCTTTCGCGAACCGCCGCTTCAGCAAAACCTCACCGGCGACTCATTCGTAATCCGTGACCCCGAAGCGCGACGAGAGCTGTTGACCAACGTCGAGCTCGCCTCCCTCGACACCATCGCACAGCAAACCGCCAGGCGCATGAGAGGCGGAGTCACGGGTCCTGAAGTGTCCCGTGCCGTCGACATGTCCGTGAATGGCAACTCGGACATCGCAGTCATAAAGGCCAAAGCGCGCACCGGCGACCTGGCCGCCCGGATCGCCAACACGTTCTCCCGCGAGTTCATTGCGTTCCGGCAAAGGGCGGAGGTGCGCCGTATCCAGCCTGCGCAGCAACGCGCC
>Ga0114129_10001331_pt1 | contig 33128 bp, 22 predicted proteins | sample RhiMetdeltSRZDD1_FD_80071 | JGI IMG/M metagenome (GOLD analysis project Ga0114129, IMG submission 80071) | Populus rhizosphere microbial communities from Tennessee, USA - Rhizosphere MetaG P. deltoides SRZDD1 (version 2) (version 2) | ecosystem: Host-associated > Plants > Roots > Rhizosphere >...
CGCCCCCTCCAACAACATTCGAGTCGTTACCAGGTGACGGCCGCACCTACACGGTCTGGCAGCGGACGTAATCAATAACGGGCAGTCCATTCCCACACCCAACTAAGAAATCCGCCAATGTTCAATTCCCAATTCTCAATTCTCATCGGATGGGAATTGAGAATTGGGAATTAACCTGACCTTTTTTGTCGTTGCGTTCGTATAGAATGCCGCGTCATGAATTTGAAACTCGTAACAGTTGTCGTGATTACGGTAGGATGCTTTGCCCGGCCCGTCTGGATTGCAGCGCAGGCTGCACAAGCTCCTCAAACTTCTCAAGCTCCTCAAACTCCACCTCCCCTGTGGACGGGCAGCGTGGGCGCCGGTTTGGCGCTGACTAGTGGAAATACAGAAACTAAGAACATCAACCTGTCTCTGGATTTGGTCCGCGATCCGAAGAAGAAAACTGTTACTCGCATTAATGGTCTCTATCTTCGTGGGGATAAGGACGGCGAACTGACGGTCAATCGCGGGGCGCTGACGGGGCGCGAAGAACTCAATCTGACCGACAGGGCTTTCCTTTTTGGTCAGATTGAGTACTTGAGGGACACGTTCAAACAGATCGACTACTTCATAGCCCCCACGGTGGGATTTGGATACAAAATAATCAAGACCGATAAAACGGAATTGATTCTTGATAATGGTATAGGCGCGATCTGGGAGAAGGATACAGGGCGTGACACGGCGGTAACGGGAGGTTACGTCGCCGGCGAACGCTTCATGCGTAAGATTTCCCCGAATGCGATACTCACTCAGTCCATTGCCTCATCGTGGAAAACAAATGACTGGGGTGATTCTCTCCACACCTTTGTGGTCGGCTTGACGGCTTCACTTACTACTCGAACACAGTTGAAGGTCGAATTGCGAGACAATCTAAAAAATCATCCGCCGCCAACAGTCGCGAAGAAGAACGACACGGCGTTCATCACAGCGCTCGTGCTGAAGTTTTGATACGGTAGGCGCGGTCAATGAACCAGTGAACGGTTTGACGAAATGTGTGAATCAGGCGACCACCCCGTCCTCACTGAGGGTATTAACATATTTGACGCGTCCTTTCGGTTGTGAGTTGTGAGATGGCTGTTGTGCGATGTCGCACAACAATTCCAAGTCACAGCGGACAACCGGAGTGGATGCGTCACATTCTCAATGATGGAGCCTATGGTCACGCCAATCATACTTTTTTGCGCTGTTCCGCTTGTGCGCGTACGCGCTCTTCCTGTTCTCTCAATTCGGGGGTGAACGCAGGACCGAAGTCTTCCGCTTCGAACACCTGACGAATCTCGATCTCGGTGCCTCCGCCGAAAGGTGCGCGTTTCAGCCATTCGATCGCCTCCTGTTTGGAGTTCACTTTCCAGATCCAGAAACCGGCAATGAGTTCCTTCGTTTCCGCAAACGGCCCATCTGTTACGGTCCGCTTGTCTCCTTCAAACTTTACGCGGGCGCCTTTCGAACTTGCCTGAAGTCCCTCGGCGGCAAGCAAAACTCCTGCTTTCGCGAGTTCTTCGTTGAACTTTCCCATTTCCGTAAGGATTTTCTGATCCGGAAGAATACCCGCCTCGGATTCCTTACTCGCCTTGACTATCACCATGAATCGCATCGTTCTGTCTCCTTTGAATAAATTGCTCGAACACAGATTAGTCGTTCGAGGCAGACAGAAATCGACACGCTGAGATTTTTTTTGAAGTCTAGCTATTCTCGGGGGCCGTAATGCGGCACGGGACGACCAACTTCCAGAGCTCCAAGGTCAGGAGCACGTCCGGTGAAATCATCGTTGATGCCGGGCAGCCGGGTGCCTGCATCGACTGCGACAGATCCAGGCCGAAGTTGGAAATCGAAATCCGCTGGCTTGTACAGCGTTCGTGGATCAGGACCAGGTGGCGTCACCTTCACGAACACATCGTAATCGACAAGAATGCTGTGTTTGTCCTGGGCGGTTGCATCGCTGAATTCCTTCAACGTCTTGAATCGGCGCACCTCTCTCGCTTTCGCTTCGAGTTGCGTCTGTTGCTGAGTTGAAAGCTTTCCAGGTTCGCCTGGGAAGTTCGCCCGCATCGCCAACGGCGGCGTGCTCCATTCAAACGAAAATTCGGCACCCTCATTTGGCCTGAAACCGTTGTAGTCGGAACTCGAATAGTTTGTGTTCGTTTCAACCGCGAAGATTTCAAGCGTGTCACTTTTTCCGAGAACGAGATTGTTCCGGTAATGAACGTTCGATGCCGCCAGCAGCATCGGTTTAACCGGGGCGATGAACGTGTTGTGGTAAACGATGATTCCCGCTGACGAAGCCGTGAATTTAACAGCTCCGCCTTCGGGCGCGTGATAAACAATGTTGCGAATGAAGTAAACGGGCCCACCGAACATCGGCTGGACGCTGAGCGCGCGATGGCCATGGTTGAAGCATCGATTGCGAAAGATCCGAATGTTGTGGGCGCCGCCATCGGATTCAATGCAGTTGTCTTCAACATTGAAAACGTCGTTTCCGTAGAAATCGATGGATACGGGCATCCGATCGCGAATAGGATTCGGGCTGCCGTCGGGATTTCCGTAAGTTGCAACATCGATTCCGTCGTGAAAATTTGCAACGTAGTTGTACGCAACGACATGGCCGGATCCGTAGACCTTTACTGCGTATTCCGAAACCAGCTTCGGATTGAACTCGGGCAGGTTCTGCCACGTACGCCCGGTGAAACCCATCAGATAATTCGGATTGAAGCGGCCGATCATCACGTTATCCGTGATGTAGTAATCCTTCGAGCCTGACCAGTCGGTATAAATCGCCCGGCCGACATTTTCGAAACGACAATTCTTGATGGTCAGTCCGCTCGATCCGATGATGTTTTTCAAACCCGCCTGAAAGGCCAAATCGGTATTACGGATCGTGAGGCCTTCAAAGTAGTTGTAGTTGGCGGCCATGACGTTGAACAGGTTGTACGCGCCATCCCCATCGAAGATAGGCTCGCCGTCACCAGCTGCTTTAATGACGATCGGTTTTTCGGGCGTACCACTTTGAGTCAGGAAATACGTTCCGCTGGAGACGGTGCCGAGCCCGCCGCCGTAACGATAACGGTCATCCTTGTACAATCCGGCGTGGACCAAAATCGTGTCGCCGGGCCGAACCCGAGCAGGATAAGTGTTGAAGTTGTCCGAGCCGTTTGCGCCGGTGAAATATGCGCCCAAAAGGCCTGTGAACGCAGGCTGCTGCTTTTCGCCGTTATGACCGGGAGGATAGACATGGTAAACGTTCCCCCCTGCTGCCGGCTTGGGCTCAAAACGCGTGCGGATGGTGACGGTGTTTTCCTTCTTTCCTTCGATTCCGTCGGGGTCGGACATTACGAATTTGCATTCGTAGTCTGTCGCGGGCTCCAGATCAAGAATGCTTCCGGCAAAACCGTTCGGCACGATGTATTGCAGAGCATTCTCATTAATGCGCTCGTTGCCGATCCGCAGCAGGGGAAGTCCATCTTTCCATGCTTGCTCACCCTTCTTTCGATACGACACCGCAACAGTCGCGTTCCGGTTGTCATCGCCATCGATCCTCCATTCGAATCCAAGCGAGATCAACGTCGGTGGTTCCGTGATGAATTCTTTCGCGACTGTTTTGTCGGCCCCGAACAACGTCGCGGATGAGGTCAGTAACCAGAGACCAATCGCAAGTGCGTGTTTGGCTGAGTAGCCCACTGTTGAAAGCCCCCCTACATTTCCTTTGTTACCGGCGCAGTCCGAAAGTAAACAGCGAATTGCCGACTGCTATGCTGACATACTGCTTTCCGTTGACGGCGTAGCTCATCGGGCCCGCGGCGACGGAAGGCCCGAGATTTGTCTGCCAGAGAAGCTTGCCATCACGGGCATCCAGTGCGTAGAAGGACCCGTCGCGGCTCCCGCTGAAGAGTACGTCGCCTGCAGTAGTCAGAACGCCCGCCTCGGTAGACGGTGCAGACTGCCGGTAGTCCCACTTCTTTTGGCCCGTGATCGGATCGAGTGCGCGCACGGCACCATAGACATCTTCATCAGCAGGTCCTCTCTTAGGGAAAAGGCCGGAGAACGTTTGCCCCTCGTGGAATTCGGGCGGTTCTTCGCCCTTTACGTAAATCGACGAGCTGTTCTCCCACGCAGGAACGTAGAAGAGGCCGGTGCGTGGGCTATACGACGGCGGATACCAATTCGTCCCGCCCTGATTGCCAGGGTAGACCAGTGTTCCTTCCTTGGTCGGCACGATACCCGCAGCCTGTATGGGTCGTCCTTTCGCATCGAAACCGCTGGCCCAGTTGGTCTTCACGAACGATTGTCCTTTCATGAACTCACCGGTAATGCGGTCAATGACATAAAACATCCCATTGCGATTGGCCCACAGCATGACCTTCCGAGTCCGACCTTGCCAAGCGATGTCGGCCAGAACTGGCGTTTGAGTGGAATCCCAATCGAACTCATTGTGAGGTGAAAACTGGTAGTACCATTGCAGCTTGCCCGTGTCAGGGTTGAGTGCAATCACGGAACAGCTGTAGAGGTTGTCGCCGATACGAGCAGCGCCATCCCAATCCGGACCAGGATTGCCTGTACCCCAATATGTGAGGTTCAGGTCGGGATCATAGGATCCCGTAACCCATATCGGCGCTCCGCCGTGCATCCACGAATCGCCGCTCCAGGTGTCGTGCCCTGGCTCCCCGGGTCCTGGAACCGTGTTGAACCGCCAAACTTCCTTGCCGGTGTTGACGTCCCATGCGGCAATGAATCCTCGCACTCCGTATTCACCACCGGCTGTTCCAGCAATGACCTTGTCTTTTATGACGAGTGGGGCGTGAGTGAATGCATATCCCTGCTTCGGATCGGCTGCTTCAGTATTCCAGAGCTCTTTGCCGGTTTTGGCATCAATGGCGATCATGCGCGCATCGAAAGCTGCAAGAAAGAGTTTGTCCCCGAGAACGGCGAGGCCGCGCGAGAGCTTTCCGCAGCAGTTTCGTGCAGCGGGATCCGGTTTATGAGAATAGCTCCAGATTGTCTTGCCTGTGGCTGCATCGAGAGCAATCACGTCGTTAGGACTCTGTATCGTATACATGGTTCCGTTGATGACCAACGGTGTAACTTCATGCTTTTCGAGCGAGCGCGATTGGAACACCCACTTCAGTTCGAGGTCTTTTGCGTTTGCCGGAGTAATCTCGTTGAGCAAACTGTAGCGCTGACTCGTCAGGCTACCGGCGTAGGTGAGCCAATTCTGCGGCTCTTCGTTCGTCTTCAGAATCCGCTCAAACGATACATTTGGCGCTGGAGCCTCACGTTGTGGCGGAGCTTGCGGCCCTTGAGCAACGATCGTGGCTGCCATGAAAATGGCGACCGCCGATACAGCAAATGTGGTGTGTCTGGTCATCTGGTCATCCTCAATTCGGTAACGCAAATACGTGAATTGCATTGTTGCGCTGTGGATTAATTCCGGTGACACCCGCGCGCGGAAAGATGCTCGCGGTGAGGGCGCCTAACCCCGTAACTACGGCAACGTACTGTTTCCCATTAACACGATATGTAATTGTGCTCGTTTGGATCGGACCGCCGAGCGTCGTTTCCCAAAGGATCTTTCCGGTATCAGCATCAAACGCTCTGAATCTCTGATTGAGATCTCCCCAAAAGACCAGATCGCCCGCTGTTGCCAATGTCGCGCCGTTGCCGGGAACGGAACCCTCGTAAAAACGAACGATTTCTCCGGTTGCAGCGTTGACCTTCGCAATTCCGCCATACTTTTCTGGATCGGAGCCGGGACGACGCACCCCTTGCCGGCGCTCCGGCTGATCAGCCTGACCAGCCGACGCCGGCAGCGCGCGTGTCATATCCAGGCAATCATCAACATAAGGAATGTAGAACGAGTTCTTTCCCGGATGATAGGCCATTGGCCAATAACTCTTGGTGTTGTAAGCGCAGATGACGTGGTTTTCCCCCGGCTGTTTAAGAACGAGATCCCAATTAATCGTCGTGATACCGGTTTTCACATCGATGTCGGAAATCAAGAAATTAGGCTCGGCGTAGGGAAACGGGTTGGCCCAAAGAAATCTCCCGGTGTCCCGGTCGAGAGCGAACATACCGCCGCCCTCGCCGATATTCACCACGATGTCTCGTTCTTGACCCTTGGGAATATCGGGATTGATCCACTTCACGAATTTGGAATCGGGGCTGAGCGCGGTATGAATCAGAATTCGTTCGTCTGTGTAGTCCTGATCCCAATCGTCGCCGGGAAGATGCTGGTAGTACCAACTCAGCTTTCCCGTTTCCAGATTCAAAGCAACCGTCGAGTTGCTATACAGATCCGAAGGGGCGGATTTCGAAATCGCCTCGATATTGCCGGCATGCCGGGCTGCACGCGTGTTGGGAGTCGGATTCGCAACACCCCAATAAACCATCTTGCGAACGGGATCGAATGACCCACCGAGACCCCAGGTGGAAGCCGTCCGTTTGTCTTCGGGCGCGCCGCCCCAACTCGCATCCCCGGCACGATCGTCCGTCCCGGCCGCCGTGTAGAACCTCCAAACCTCCTTGCCCGTACGCGCGTCGTGAGCAGCGATGTAGCAATTTGCGCGAGCGCCGTTACACGTGCGTCCGGTGAGTACTTTGTCTCCGAAAACGAGAGTGCCCGATGAGAGACCTCCCGTGGACTGGGTTTCCCACCGAACCTTTCCGGTCGAGGAATCCAGACCGACGATGTAGTTGTCGGGAGCGGCAAAAATCACGATATCTTCGAAAATAGCGAGCGTCTTAGCCCTCGCTGCCCCTCCATTTGGCCTCTTGTACTCCCAAATCAGCTTGCCATTCGTGGCATCGAGTGCCTGGACGGCAGTTTTTGGCATACCGTTTTCCTGGGAAGGGACCTGGAGATACATCACACCATCGTGAACAATCGGGATGGACTCGATCACTCCGGCCTGCAAATCGTTCTTCCATACTTGCGAGAGACGGCCAACGTTCTGCTTATTGATCTGATCGAGTGGGCTATAGCGTTGAGCATCGTACGTTCGGCTGTACATCAGCCAATCGTCTGGAGGCGGATTCAACAGCATTGCCTGTGTGACAGGCTTGACGGTTCTAACCTGCGCAAGCGCGCCTGTTGCGATCACCGTAAGAATGATGAGCGCTACGAAAAAAGAGAAATGCTTGTCCATATTAGAAAAAACATGAAAAGGAGAAGATGCACAAAAACTTGTGAGCGTTCTGTGCTTTCTGTGTTCCTCTCCTAGTTTGCTTTCGTCGCCTTGCCTTCGAAGTCCAGGTTTTCCGTAATCCTCGTTCCGTCTTTCCGGAACGCGTCGGCGAGCATGCGAATTCTACGCTTCGCCTCTGTCAAATCGTGATTGTTGAGGTTGATATTGAGTAGATCAACGTACCACGGCAGTTTCACATCGTCCATCACATAGACTTCCGCGATTTCTCGCGCGATGGGTAGGGTGGTGTTCTTTGAGACATCGTGGACATCACGGTTACTTGCCTTCCGGAGCTTTTCATACTCCTCTGCGAGCAGCCGCGCATAAAGTGGAGGCGTAAGCCGATCCCCCGCCTTAACACCGACTTCGTCATCGTTGGCCGTGAACGCAGCGCCCTTATGGAGCCACTCCCACAGGATGCTAAGGCGAATCTCACCGGTTGCCATGTCTTCCATCAGATACAACACGTCATCATTGCCGAAATAATCCGCCGGCTTGAGAGCCGCCGCCTGGAGACCTTGACCAAATGCATTTCCGTATTGGACCGCGACACTGATGAGATCGCGCGCTCCCCGAACCGTGCGTGGAGCAGGTTCGAGCAAAACGAGGCCGTCGGCATCCGCTTTTGTATATGTGAGCGGCGGAAACTTTCGGGCCATTTGATTGTCCTGGCCCACGCGTTCCCAAACGGGCCGAACGATATGCACCATCTTCCAGTGCGCGACCCACTTACCGCTGGCACCCTCTCGTTGTTCGCGCTCTGCTCCCGCCACCGCCTTTTTCATTGCGCTGGCGACACCCTGTTCGGAACCGACAGGGATGTTAGGTTCCATTCCACCCTGCCACAGAGCATACTGGCCCAGCTTATCCGGGGTGTTGCAGGCGCGTCGTACCCGATCCTCGTACACTCGCATGTAGCCGTAAGTCATCGTGATCGCGTCGATGTTTGGATTAACGAAATCTTTGTCCCACGCCATCGCATCCGAAACGCTGTTGATGTAATCCCAACGCCCGGTGTTGAACCCCACGAAATGCTTGCCCAGCGAAGCGCGCATTTCCATCAACTGGAAGCACTGCTCGATTTGCTCAACTAAAACGTAGACCTTGATTGTTCCGATCGGTAGCCCAAGATGCTGTTCAAGCGCGGAAAGAATGTCGTTCCATAGCGCGGTGTCTTCGGCCGATTGGGTTTTCGGCAGATACAGCGCAAGGGACGAACCGTCTGCGCGCATCCGCTTGTGGTTATTAACAACGAAGAGCGTAGTATCGACAATAGACGCAGAAAACCCTGTTCCATCGGCGTTACGGATGTGGCGATCATCGAGGTGAAGTCCCCGGGCACGGAAGATCTTAGTCGTAAAATCGAGCTGCTTAACCCAATCCTGGATGATGGGTTTGCCAAAAAATCCCTGGCCCCACTGATTCATTTCAGCCGCAACCTGCTCAGCCGGTTTCATGAAAGCGTTGTCGCGATGAATTGCCAGTTTTAGATTCCGCTGATTGTCGAGCGACATCGTCGATATCTGGCCAAGAGCGTCTTCTCCGTCGAACATCCACCCGTCAGCGCCCGACAGCAATGCGTACGCAATGTTCCGGATGCTCTTGTCCACGGGTGAGTTAGGCTTTGCCGCCGGGCCAGTCCCCTGTATCCATTGCCGCTGCAGATCCCGCGGAATCTCGGTACCTACAAAATTGCCGTCTCTAGCATCCTGAACTTTAAGATTGGTCCGCGCGATGATTGAAGACGGATCCAGAAAACTGATCCGCGTCTTATTACGCGCTCGCGCCGCTCGTCGCGCAGTCCGGGCCGCCAGGACCGCTCTTCGATCTGCATCGAGTTTTGCGAGCGCTTCAAGAGCCGCCAAAGCTTCGGGCGTGTAAACATCCTTGTATTCGCTTTCCAGATTGCCCCGAATTTCGAAACTGCGTGTAGCCATGAAATCCCCCTTAGTAATGTATTGCGAATCTTAGCCTCTACGGAGCGGGGACAGAAACCACAAAAAGCACAAAAGGGCAAAAACGGTGTAGCATCACGCAACATGGAAAACTTTGAAAAGCTAGGCGTGCTTTACCTGGGGCGGGAGCACGATCTCAAGAACAAGAAATCCAAAGACAGGCTTGTACTCTATGATTCGAAAGATCTTGTCACCCACGCGGTCTGCGTCGGCATGACCGGCAGCGGCAAGACCGGCCTTTGCATTTCACTCCTTGAAGAAGCGGCAATCGACAACATTCCTGCCATCATCATCGATCCGAAAGGCGATCTAACAAATCTCCTTCTGACATTTCCCGAACTCAAGGCTGAGGACTTTCGACCCTGGATCAACCAGGACGACGCCGCAAAAAAGGGTCTCTCGGTCGATGAGTTTGCAGCTCAACAGGCCGAAACGTGGAAGAAGGGCCTCGAAAGCTGGGGCCAAAATGGCGAGCGAATTAAGAAACTGAAGGACGCGGCGGACTTCATCATATACACGCCCGGCAGCAATGCAGGCATTCCCGTATCGATTTTGAAATCATTCGCCGCGCCTCCAGTAGAGATGATCGAAGACGACGAGTCTTTTGCCGGAAAGATCAGCAGCACGGCAACCAGCCTTTTGGGATTGATCGGTATCGAAACCGATCCTTTGAAGAGCCGGGAGCACATCCTGATTTCAACCATTCTCGGCCATGCGTGGAAAAATGGGCAAGACCTCGATCTGGCAGGCATGATCCAGCAGATCCAGGATCCGCCGGTAAAGAAGGTCGGAGTCCTCGATCTGGATTCCTTTTATCCCGCGGAGGATCGGATGGAACTGTCCCTCGCCGTCAACAACCTACTCGCAGCTCCGAGTTTTAGCTCCTGGATGGAAGGTGTTCCACTCGAAATCGGTGAGATGCTCCATTCCAGTTCCGGCAAGCCCCGTCATGCGATCTTTTCAATTGCGCACCTCAATGAAGCTGAACGCATGTTCTTTGTCTCATTGATCTTGAATCAGACCCTTGCATGGATGCGGACTCAGCCCGGGACGACGTCTCTTCGTGCACTGTTGTACATGGATGAAATCTTCGGTTACTTCCCCCCGGTTTCGAATCCTCCGTCGAAACTGCCGCTGCTGACGCTGCTCAAACAAGCTCGAGCCTTTGGGCTGGGCATTGTCCTGGCGACCCAGAATCCGGTCGATCTCGATTACAAGGGACTGTCGAATACCGGTACCTGGTTTCTCGGACGTCTTCAAACGGAGCGCGACAAAGCCCGAGTTCTAGAAGGTCTGGAGGGCGCCGCGGCAACGCAGGGAGCCAGGTTCGACAGGCAAGCCATGGAAGAGACGCTGGCGGGCCTCGGTAGCCGGATATTTCTGATGAACAATGTTCACGAAGACGCCCCGGTCGTCTTCGAGACGCGATGGGCTCTGTCGTATCTGAGTGGGCCGTTAACGAGGAGTCAAATCAAGACGCTGATCGACCCGATCCGCTCCGAGTTCGCCGGCAAGCCGTCCGAGACGAGCAAGACGTCGAAGGCGACGACGTCGACAACGGCTGCTGCCTCGCCCCCGACGAAACCGACAGGTTCCGGCCGACCAATGGTTCCGCCCGACATCACGCAATACTTCATTCCAACGCGTAGCCGGCCCGCCGAGGGACAGTCGATTGTCTATCTCCCAATGCTATACGGTGTGGGTGAAATCCAAGTGAGTGACACGAAGAAAAGCCTCGACACGACGATCGATGCCCACGCTTTATGCGCGATCACGACGAAGCCTATCCCAGTGAGTTGGGATGACGCTCAGGCGTGCGAAATCGATGCCAACGATCTGGAAAAAGATCCCTCAGAATTGACTGCCTCTTTTGGCGAGCTTCCTCCGATCGCAATGAAGGCTAAGAGTTACGAGGGTTGGGCAAAGGACTTCGCGACCTGGATGTACCAAAACCAGGCTGTCACAATTTTCAGGAGTCCTTCCTCGGGCATTTGCTCGAATCCAGGCGAGTCGGAACGTGACTTTCGGGTTCGGCTTCAACAAGCTACTCGCGAGGCCCGCGATGGTGATGTAGAAGCTCTCCGAAAAAAATATGCGGCTAAGATCGCCGCTATGGAAGAGCGCCTTCGCCGCGCTCGACAAGCACAGGAGCTCCAGACCGAGCAAGCGACATCCGCCACCATCCAAACGGCAATCTCATTCGGCGCTACGCTTCTCGGCGGCTTGCTCGGCCGTAAAACGATAAGCGTGAGCACGATGGGCCGCGCCACGACCGCCGCACGAGGGGTTGCACGCTCGATGAAAGAGTCAAGCGACGTCGCTCGAGCGGGTGAAACTGTGGAAGCCGTGACAGGACAACTGCGAGATCTTAACGGGCAGCTCGAAGCGGAGGTGGCTCGACTGACTACGGGTTCAGATCCGTCAACGGAAAAGCTCGAATCCATTTCCATCAAACCCAAAAAGAAGGACATCAGCGTCAAGCTCCTCAGTCTTGCGTGGGCCCCACACCTTCAGCGCGGTAGCGGTGGTCCGGAACCGGCCTGGTAGCGCAGCGCGTACGGTTGGGATAGGCGAGAGTCCCCCCTCTGTGAGGAGGGGACTATTCGCCTGATTCATCCACTTCGTCGATTTGTTAACATCTTCTATCGACCGCACCTACAGTCGCACTAACTGCTGCGCGCGATCGCGGAACTCACGAATCTGCAACTGAAACTCTTCCCCGGTTCCGGGCCCTTTGAACCCGCTGTGAATTCGCTGAACTTTGCGGTTCTTGTCGATGAAGATCGCCGTCGGGTATGCAAAGAAATTATCAAGTTGGCTGTGGATCTGCTTTTTCACGTTTTCGTCATCCAAGCTACCGCAGAAAAGCAGCGTATAGGTGAGCCCAAAGCGCTCCTTATAAAGCTGAAGATTCTTGCGAGCCACCGAAGGGTCATCGCTGATTTCAAAAGAAAGCCCCACGATTTCCAGGCCATCTTTCCCGAATTCTTGCTGCAGCTGCTGTAAGACCGGAGCTTCATCCAGGCAGTTATGGCACCAGGTACCCATAATGTCGACGATCAGTGCCTTACCTTTGAACCGATCGTCCGTGCTGCGAATCGTTTCCCCAGCAAGCGACAAACCCGAAAAAGTGAACTCGCTCGCTGATGGCTTCATCGCGGCCCTCAGAGCCGGCGGTGATTCCATATTGAGATCGGCGCGCGGCTGCAACACAAATGGCCGGGGCTTGTCGTTGCTCGCCGCATAAAATTGTCCACCCCACTTGCCGGCCGTCTGCTCCAGCGTAATGACGATAGCTTGCCACCCGGTGAACCGGTTTAACTGCAGAGAACCGGCGAGTTGTTTGGCGGAAAGCAAGCCATAATCGCCATCAGGCGCAATAAAGGTGCCGTAAAGTGCCCCATCTTTTTTCCAAAGCTTAGCAACGGTGCTGTTATCCACCTTGTCTTCGCCCTGAAACAACACTTGATAGTTTCCTTCAGGTCCATCGAGCGGCGGCACCGCAAGAGATTGCTGCTGAGAAGGCGACCTCTCAGGCATAGCTGTGAAAGGGAATGACTTCGTGCCGGTGGAACGAATTCGAAGATAAGTCCCCACCAGGTTGTTGCCGTCCCAGTCGCCATGCATTTCGGCGCCGTATTCTGAAAAGCGCAGAACCAGTGAATCCTCGTTTTGGGAGATTTCGGGAATCGGCGTCTTTTCCTCGCCGATCATGAAGTACCCAGATGGGGGGTTGCTCGACAAATCCAAACTCATTCTGAACGGCAGAAGTTTGCCCTGCATCAACTCAACTGTTCCGCTCCACACACTAACAGCCGGCATTCTGGAATGCTGGCAGCTCACAACAATGAAAAGTAGAGCGAGTAGATGAAGTCGATGCCTGCTCATGGCGTCGACTTAACCTGCAGCGTTCGAATGTAGTTCACCATATTCCACATGTCTTCGTCGCTGATTCCGGGTTTGCCGTTGAGGCCCTTCATGGCGCCACTCACTCCGACGCCATCGCGAATATTGACGAAAATCTCGCCATCCGTTGATCCGTGGTCCCACTTGTCGTCCGTCAGATCCGATGACTTCGGTTGGCCGGCCTGCACCAGCGTCGCTGCCTTTTCGCCATCTCCTTTGCCCGTGGCACCATGGCAGCTCGCGCAATATTTGTCATAAACATTTTTGCCGGAGGCGATTGATTTAGGCGTTGCCGGAACCGGGTTCTTCATCGCTCTAGCTTCCATCGGGCTCGTCCCCCGTCCCGCAGCACACCCGGTAAATAGTAACAATGTGATGAAAATGAGGTTTCGCATAAGGACAAAATGTTAGCACGCGCCGGCCCCACTTTTTCCTCACACGTCCTCCGTGTAAACTCAAAACATGATGCCGGGTGGTCATCTTGCGACTTCGGTAGCGCTTGGGGGCGTTGCTTATGCCGTGACAGGTTCGATCGAGCTTGCCGTCGGTTGCCTTGCGGGCGGATTTTTAATAGATGTCGATCATTATCTGGACTACATCGTCTTCGAGAAACAGTGGGTTCGCCCGGGTCCTGCCAGTTTCCTCCGGTACTACTTCAGAAACGAGCTGAAATGGGTGGTGCTGCCGTTGCATTCATTGGAATTAATGGCAGTGCTGACCATCATAGCCATCTGGCGCCCGCAGCCCTTGCTTGTCGGCTATTTGGTCGGGGCTGCCATGCACCTGGTATTCGACATTGCAGTGAATGGGGACTATTCGATTCGAAATCGTTATTCGTTCTATTTCCTCGCGTACCGCGCAAAGCACGGCTTCAGGGCAAGTGAGTTATTGGAACCCATAAACCTTGCTCGCGACACTGGATCCCGTCCTTTTCGCGAGTTCTTCAGCTGGCGTCCATCAGTCGAAGAGAGTTCTTCCACGACTGAGAATTTCTAAATTTTTAATCGGACAAGGGTCTACAATCAGCCCATCAAAAACGATTGGAGGCTCAGTATGAAGACCTTTTGGGTGGCGGCCGTAATCGTGTCCGCTGCAATGCTGCTCGGGGCCGCCGCGCAATCCGGGCTGGTCACGTACATCGATCATGAGAAGGTCGCCAAGGGTGGATCGCTGGTGACGACGCCGGACTATACGGTTTCAGTTAATCAACGGACGGCTGCGGGCCAGGTCGAAGTCCACGAAAAAGAAAGCGACATCTTTTATGTGACAGAAGGTGAGGCGACGTTTGTTACCGGCGGCACGATGGTTGGTGGGAAGGTCAGTCGGCCAAATCAAATGCTTGGGACCGATATTCAAGGAGGCCAGGCTCACCACCTGACCAAAGGGGATGTCATTGTGATTCCGGCTGGAACTCCTCATTGGTTCAAAGAAGTTCCGCATTCGATTCAGTACTTCACGGTCAAGTCGATCAAACCGTAAAAGGAAGTAGCCACAAAGCACAATCCGCCAATGTTCAATTCCCAATTCTCAATTCCCATCCGATAAGAATTGAGAATTGGCAATTGAACATTGGCGGATTGTGCTTTGTGGCTAGTTCCTTGGTGCAGGTCCTCCGAACCGATCCACCTTCGTGCCTTGTCCCTGCTTCTCCAATTGCCGAGCGGCCTCGAGGGCGTCGAGCATCATGTAATTTCCCTCGTGGCACGCGTACTCATAGATCGTGTAGCCGGAATCGAGCTTGTAGGGCATATGGATTGTCCAGGGTTTCGTCCAGGTTTTCGGATCGTTGACTGTGAGATCGTAACTCAGTTCATCCTGGGCAACTCGAGTGAACCGCTCGGTCAAACGGGCGGCGTCGCTAAAAAATCCTCCGCCTGTCCCGGTTTGGTTATTAAAATTCGTCGTCTCAACGACGAGCGTATTGCCCTCCCAGTGTCCGCGTGAGTCACCCATATAGCTTCGAATGTTCGAGCCGATATGCGGTCGGCCATCCAGAGGAATGACGCGCGCCTCGTGAATCATTTCATTGCGAATGACGACGTAACCGGGTGCTTGCACGATTTGATTTCCGAAGTTGTAAAGTGTCGGCAGCATGCTCGACACGAGTCCGCGCGTAATGCAGCGGCTGTAGATATCGAAGTCCTCCCATGAATCCACTTTGTCTGGGAAATGCTGCCCCGGGCCAAGGCCGCCTCTCAGGCTTTCCACGTATTTCTGTCCTTCGGGCGTCATTGGGGGAATCCTTCCGTCCGGAGGATCTACGACGAGCGACGCCTGGCGGTTCGGCTTGCCACGCTCCTGCCAATACGATGGCGGGTTGATCGTGACCGTCTCGGTTCCTTTTGCGAATTCCTGCGTGTCAGATTCCGATTGGCTTTCGGCCTGCCGCTCCCTCTGTGCCAACTCCTCATCGGTCAGAGTTGCTCGCGTTCCGAAACTTGTGGGGCGCTGCATCGGGATATTGGCGTGAGCAGGCCATTGACCCTGAAGATCAGGATCACCCCATGGGGTCTTCGGTGGCGTCCAGGTTTTGCTTTGCGCCATTGCGGGCAGCGCGGCGAGAGCCGCAATCAGCATGAGTAGAGTGATCCGTTTGAAGTTGGCGTTCGTCATTGTCTTTGCTCCGTCGGGATATCCGGGTTGGACCCGCCCACAAACAACTTTCGACCGTCTTTGAATGTAACGCTGCTGCCGTTCGCCCGATTGGAGCCGTTCTTGGCTTGATACCCGTCAACAACCAACTCAGCTCCAGGAAGCAACGATTCTTTAGTGAAGCCTCTCCTCAGCATAATATTGGGGCTGCCGCACTCGACCATCCAGTTGATCACTTTGCCGTCATCGCCTACTACATCGATGTGAATCCATGCGTGGGGATTGATCCATTCCATCGTTGTGACTTTGCCTTTAAGATGCACCGGCTTTTTTTGGTCGAACTCTGCCTCAAAGGCATGATGAGCCCACAGCGGCAGCGCTATGAAGGCACCCAATGTCGCAGTCGCAACGGTTCGTCTGATTCGCATGTCGTCTCCCGTTCGTAGTGATAACTTAGCGCGTCACTCCTTTGTCGGCGTAGCCTCGGCAGCCCTGGCGCCACTCAGAATGTCGGACATTGCATAATTCCCTTCATGGCACGCGTACTCAATCATTTGATAATTGTCGTCTCTTTGAAGTGTGATCAAGATCGTCCACGGTTTTGTCCAGGTCTTGTCGTCGATAACAGTGACCCGATATTCCAGAAGGCTGTCGCTCACGCGCGTAAACCTTTCAATCACTTTCAAGTGCTCGCTATGATAACCAGGATCACCCGGGTATCCTGCGCCATTCGAGCCAATGGCATCTTTATCAGTAAAATTGGTCGTTTCTACAACAAGAGTGTTGCCTTCCCAATGTCCGCGCGAGTCCCCCATGTACATGCGGATGGCCGAGCTCACGTGGGGACGGCCATCTAATGGAATGACGCGACTTTCGTGGATCATCTCATTACGGAACACGACGTAACCGGGCGCCTGAATGATCTGGTTTCCGTTGTTGTACACAACGGGAATCACGGAACCAAGCAAGCCACGAGTGATACAGCGATAGTAAATGTTCAGATCGTCGTAGGAGTCTGCCACGCCCCGCCATTCCCCGGGTAGCCCCTTACCACCTCGAGCTTCCTTCCGATACTTTTCGGCCTCCGCCGTTAAAGGCGGAAGGCGTCCATCAGGCGGGTCGACAATAAGCGACGCCTGGCGCGTCGGCCGCCCGCGTTCCGTCCAGTATGAAGGCGGGCCGATGCCCGGACGCGTATCGCTGGTGGCGAAAGCCTGACTATCCGCTTCGGCTTGCCTTTTCGCTTGAGCTTCTCTCTGTCCAAATTCTTCATCAGTAAGCGTTGCGCGTTCGCCGAAGGCTGGCGGGCGTTGCATCGGAACGCCAACATTGCCCGGCCAAACACCTTGCAGGTCCGGATCGCCCCACGGTGTTTTGGGGTGCGTCCAACCATGCGGCGCCTGTCCCTGGACTGGAACCGCCAGCGCAACGGCAAGCGCGAGCGCACTCAGCAAAACCCGGTGACTCATAAATGACCTCTCGAGATTAATCTTGCCCCAATTTGCAACGAAACCGAATTGGATTGCAACTTCCGGTAATGATAGCGGGTTTGCTGGCGACTTTATCATCAACGGTCATTCCCCCTTGCGAAGGAGGGGTGGTCGCTCCCGAACCAATTGTGTGTGTGCGACCACCCCGTCAGCGCCGTTCTGGTGGCTTCGCGACTTCTTATTAATGGCGCCGCCACCCCTCCTTTGCAAGGAGGGGACTACTCTCGAACCTCACCGTTTGTTATTCAAAACCGCTTGTATTCCAATGTTAGATTATGGCCAGCAAACCATGAGGATCAAGGCGATCCGGATTCATGAAAACGGAGAACCCGACGTCCTGAAGTGGGAAGACGTCGAACTGGCAGTGCCCGCTTCCGGAGAAGCGCGCGTCCGGCACACCGCAATCGCCGTGAACTTTTCCGACGTCAACGTTCGGCGGGGTGGTTTCTATCTCGCAAGACCGCTCAAATTTCCCGTGATTCTTGGTAACGAAGCGGCGGGCGTTGTGGAAAGCATCGGCCCGAACGTGGCCGGATTGAGGCCTGGCGACCGTGTTGCCTACGTGGGTACCGGCGGGCCGTTTTACGAGAATACGGGCGCATACGCCGAAGTTCGCAATCTTCCCGCATCGTGCTTGATCAAGCTCCCCGATTCGATCTCCGACGTGCAGGCTGCGGCACTAATGCTGAAAGGTTTGACCGCCTCTATGATCGTCAATCGGGTGTTTCGCCCCAAGACAGGTGACACGCTTCTCATCCATGGTGCGGCCAGCGGTGTGGGACTGCTGTTATGCGCATGGTCGAAGCACTTGGGCGCGGCGACGTTTGGCACGATCGGCTCACGCGAAAAAGCAAGTATCGCTCGAGCTCACGGGTGCGATCACCCGATTCTCTATCGCGAGGCGGATTTCGTCACTGAAGTGCGAAAAATGGCGCCCGAAGGCGTCTCAGCCGTCTTTGATGGAGTCGGGAAAGATACTTTTATGAAATCGCTCGATTGCCTTCGCCCTTTCGGCATGATCGTCAACTATGGCAATACTTCCGGACATCCGCCGCCGCTCGATTTGATTCTGCTGGCGAAGAAGGGTTCGCTGTCAGTGAACCGTCCCGGAGTGAGCAGTTACCTGGCAAATCCCGGCGTCATGGAAGCGGCTTGTACAGAACTTTTCGATCTCGTCCGGAGTGGAATCTTGAGACCCGAAATTAAATTTACCTATGCGCTGCGTGATGCAGCACAAGCGCACCGCGATCTAGAGGATCGGAAGACCGTGGGCTCAGTTGTACTAGTCGTTTAAAACAACGTAGGCCGGTGCGAGATTAGTCGAGTTCCATCCGTCGTTTCACTTCTTGCAACGTGATGGTTGCTCGTTCATCAGAACGCTCCTTGAGCAAAGCAATCAAGATCTCGTTCTCTCTGGTCAATTCGATCTCCCGATCGAAGTCGTCAGTCTGCGAAGCGGTGCGTTCACTGGGCGCGCGGCGCTGAGAAGCAGACGCAGCGGAGTTAGGCTTGCGGAACGGAAGAACCTTCATATCAATAACATCTTTCCAATTGCTTTGATTTTCACTCTGTTCTTCTTGACATCAACATCGTAGAAGACTCTAACTTTGCCAATCCGAAATTCCCACTCCATGGGACCACCTGCATCCAACCGCTTGCGGTCGTCCGTTTCCAACATAGCGCCTTCCGGTAACTCGGCTTCCAATGCCGCCAGAATCTGAGCGTGCTCGGTCTTACTGAACGATCGCAGATCCTCGACAGCGCGTTTCGTAAATTTGATGTCGAACATCCTGTTTCATCACGCGCTTTCCGACAGCCATACTAGCTGTTCTTATCTGCACCCATTACAAAACCGAGTCCGAAAACTGGCAATGGCCCGATCAAATGGTACGCAGATGGAACTAAAGTGTGAGTCTGTCATTATAGACGAGAAGCGGCTTCGCTATTGGAAGAATCAGAATTCGAGAACAGCCCTCAAGCTCCGCCGACGACAAAATTGTCGGCAACCCTGGGTTGTCCCAGGGTTGCTTCTCACTATGTCCTACTTAACGCGCAGATTCCCTCCATTTAAGATTTGTTCGTTCGTCTTTGCTCCGTTCCAATTACTCGAGTACACCAAAGCACCGCCGTCCCACAGAGAAAACGAAATGCTGTCGGTGTTTCCCGGCTCTCCCTGATCGGAAAGCGTGATCTGGAATGTCAGGCCAGATGCCCTGCCTACAGGATTGAGCGGGTCCGTGACATCCGTCAAATTCGCTTTCCCGGTAAACTGCGCCGTTCCAGTTGAAGCCGAAGTCAGATTCTCGAACAGGGAGTCCGTCTGGTTACTCTTGATCTGATAGGTCTTCCAGACGCCATTCTCCAGTCGACGAATAATGACATTCAGGTTCCCCTGCAGGTTCTTCGCACTTTTATTGTTTTTCACGTTTAAGCCGAAGTTTGTTTTTGCTCCAGCAGTGCCTCCATATTGACCGATCGAGGACTGATTCACCAGGTAACCGCCGCCTGTAACGAAAGCCGTCGTCAGAGGCTTGGAAATCGTCAGCACTGTGTCATCTATGGAGCTATTACGCGTGTAATAGTTATCGACGATGAGGCCCACAGTGTACTGATCGCTATCTTTGGAACCGATATCGAACCGCACAGTACACGATACGATTCCCGTCTTCAAATCAGATGGATTCACGAGCACCGGCGTGAGACTTAAGCAATTCGGGTAGAACACCGTTCCTGTGGTGATATCCCGATTTACGAAAGACACGCGTGCGTTGCGAATATCACCGGCATTCGGATCATTCGGATCGAAGATGGTCGCGTCCTGCACCGTCGCCTGCATCACGATATCGGCGGCGCTCGACGTCGGGGACGCCGTAGAGAAGAACAAAAGTCCCGCGTATATCGCGTTGCTGTCTTCCTTGGTGATCGTCAGTGTCCCCTTTTGGAACGTGATTGAGTAATTGCCGGACCATAACCCTCCAGGCATGACGTCATAGGTTCCCGGCTTTGTGGTCTGATTCGCGGGGGTGGTGTACGTCACGTAACCCTTCAAGCTTGAGGGTCCTTCGCCGGGTGCAAATCCTGAATAGGTCACGTCGAATGCATTCGGGTCGCTGTATTGGCGGGATACATTGTTGGCTGTGATAGTCAGGCTTTTTGGTGTGATCGTCAGATTTGCCCCGATATATGTCAACGAATAATTACTGTCTGTCGCGAGCGTATTTTGCTGTATTGCGTAGCTGCCCACATTCTCTCCGATCGCTCGGCCGAGAACGCCGGTGAAGCTATCACCCGAGACCAGAGAGCCGGAAGTAATCTGATACGTCAATGGGGGATCCGGATTGCCGTATATTTTCGTCTTGGCATCGGCAGTAGCTGTTATCGGACGAACTGTGATGTCTGCCTTCGCCGTTGCCGACGTGTTTGGTGTGTAGTTTCCGGCATCCGTGCCCGTCAGGGAGATGCCCTCGACATTGACTGTCTTGGCAGTCCCCACGTTTCGGTCTGCAAAATTTGCCGACGCATATCCTGCAGTAAGGACATCTCCGACCACGCGATTGTCGGAGAGCGTCACCGACGCTGTCGTTACACCGTCGTAAACTTTGTTGCTCGCGATTGCTGAGATTGTCAATTGTCTAGAAGTAATGTCAGCGGTCGTATTTGCAGTTGTGTTGACGCTGTAGTTCCCGGCGTCAGCGCCGATAAGATACAGACCGCTAGCGGTCACGTTTTTGCCATTACCAACGTTCTTGTCGACGAAAGAAGCGGTCCCGCCTACGTACGTGACGTCGTCCTCAGAGACAACGCCATCCAAAGTTTTCTTCGTAATGGCGGCCGCTGTTGTTCCATCGTAGAGTTTGTTACCTGCAGTGATGCTTCCTGTTAATGGCTTCTTAGATATCGTGAACGTACCAGGCACGTACGAGATATCGTAATTGGCCACCTTGCCGCCGGATGCGAGAGCCGTGATCGCATATGTGCCGACCGTCTCGCCCGAAGCGCGTGTCGCGCTGAGTGTGATTCCCGCAACGTCGCCTCCAAGAAAACCACTTTCTGTTGCATCAAGCGCAGGATCCGCTGCCCCGTAAACCTTGCCCGTTGAGGTCGCGGTCACCGTGGCTGATTTCTGTGAGATGGTGATCACTACATCGCCATTGGCTGGTTTGTAATTCGTATCCTCGTCAAAGGTCCAGTGTGCCGTTCCACCCGGTACCGCCGTGAAAGTCGATCCCAGATGCAATAAGGCGCTAAGATCCAAACCGCCAATACCCGACGCAGAGCCGCTCGCACCATGCGGATTGCCATCGTAGATGCCTGTGTAGCCGGAAACGTTGATGGTGGCATTCGCCTTGGCGATTACATCATCGACCGCGCCGCCGGTATTCCCGTAGTTCCCTGTATTGTCCGTGAACGTCCATGCGTCACTATTGTAAGTTCCGGCATTTGTATGGGTCGTCCCACTGAGATTCAACCCGCTCAGGCTCTCGCCCTTGACGCCAGTGGCAGTGCCCGACGCCGTATGCGGATTCCCGTCGTATGTCACGTTATAGCCGGTCACCGTGATAGCCGCATTTGCTTTAGCAATAGCGTCGCTCGTCGTGCCGCTGGCATTGTTGTAATTCCCAGTGACATCCGTGAACGTCCATGAGTCTCCCGCGTAGGTACCTGCATTCGTGTGGCTCGTTCCCGTCAGATCGAGCCCATTCAGGCTCTCGCCTTTTACGCCTGTTGCCGTTCCTGCTGCCGTGTGGACGTCTCCGTCATACGTGACGCTATAGCCTGTCACGTTCACAATCGCGTTTGCCTTGGCGATCGCATCGTCGACCGTACCGCTGGTGCTGTTGTAATTCCCGGTTACGTCGGCGAACGTCCATGAATCACCAGAGTACGTACCTGCGTTCGTGTGCGTCGTTGCATTCAGATCCAGACCGGTCAGAGGCTCACTCTTGACGCCAGTCGCTGTGCCCGTCGCCGTGTGCGGATTGCCATCGTAGGCAACGCTATAGCCCGTCACCTTCACTGTGGGATTCGCCTTGCCAATCGTGTCGGTAGTCGTGCCATTGCTGTTGTTGTAGTTCCCTGTAGCGTCCGTGAACGTCCACGTGTCTGCAGGATAAGAGCCCGCATTCGTATGCGTAGTGCCGGAAAGATCGAGGCCGGTTAAGATCTCGCCTTTCGCTCCAGTGGCGGTGCCGGCGGCAGTGTGGGAATCACCATCATAGGTGACAGCGTAGCCGTTGACGATAATGGTCGGGTTCGCCTTTGCGATGCTATCGTTGACGGTCCCGTTCGCATCGTTGTAATTCGTACCGCCGATGAACGTCCACGTGTCGCCGTTATACGTACCTGCGTTTGTATGCGATGTGCCAGTCAGATCTAAGCCGACGGTCAGGTCCGCTCCGTAGACTCCTGTCGCAACGCCCGTAGCTGTGTGTGCATTTCCGTCGTACGTCGCACTGTAAGGAGTAACAGTGATGGTGGCCGTGGCCTTCGCGATGGTAAAGGACTGTTGGGCGTTGGGGGCCGCATTGAAATTGTCATCACCCGGCTGCGTTGCGGTGATCGTGCAACCGCCGGCACCCGTGATGTGAACCAAATTCCCTGAGACTGTGCAATCGCCCAGCGCAGCAAAGCCGACCGCCAGATTTGACGAGGCTGTCGCCGACACACTGAAATCGGAATCACCGAATGTCTTATTCGAAAGAGTCTCAAACGTGATCGTCTGATCTGTCTTCACTACGGTGAATGCGGCGGTCAAAGTCGGGTATTGGAAGTCTGTAATGTCCGCCTTCGAATAACCGTCGTTATCCTGAACCAGATTCGAAAGGGCGCTGCCGTTGTATCCGTAGACATATGCCGTATAGCTACCGGGTACGATCGAAGAGCCGATAGAGCCGGGCATGTTTGCAGACCAGGTATAAAGGCCGTTCAGCGGGCCGGCCTTCGTTGCGTTTCCGGACGCAAGGAAAACAGGATGAGTGGGATCTTCACTTCCAGCGATCCACACTCTGAATTGTGGAGATAGCGGATTACCGTCTTGAAGCCCGGGACTCGTCATCGCATCCAATCCAGCAACACTTCCAGGCGAAAGGGTAACCGTGACCGAAGCAGTTCCCAAGTACGGCACGGTGCTGGTAATCGCCAAATGTCCACCAATGCCCTCAGAGTTCGGACTGCTGCCGCCGGCGCAAACGCCTGCTATGTCGCAAACATCAAAGAAGTACTTCTGAATTGTCAGATCCGCTGTGTTGTAGGTGATCGCATAGTTACTCAACACAGACGACGGAGCCAGCGACGCGCTGATTGTATACCTCCCCACTGCCTCTCCAGCAACTCGCGTGAACGTAGCCGTTACCGCGTCTGCGGCTAAGAATCCATTCAGCGATCCGGTGAAGTCGGGATCCGCGGCGCCGAGCGTCTTAGTTTTCGGGTCCGGAGTTACAGACGCGGACTTCGGCGCGATTGTGAAGCTGGCGGTATTGTATGTGATGTTGTAATTTCCCAAGACTCCAGCCGGAGACAACACACCACTGATGACATAACTTCCTACCGCCTCTCCTGGCGACCTGCTGAATGCTGCGGTCACATTATCTGCAGCAAGAAAGCCACTAAGGGAACCGGAGAGCGAAGGATCGGATGCTCCGTACTCCTTGCCGTTCGCAGCCGGCGAGACCGTAGCTGCCTTGCCGTTGATCTTCGCCGTCGTGGTTGCAGGATTAGAGACTGAATAGTTGGGAGCCGCCGAGCCCCCAAGCGTGACTGTTGCCGTAACTGTCTGTGGACCTGCATTCGCATTTGCAGACGCAAACTTTGCTGTACTCGCCGTGCACGTCACGTTTCCAATGTCCGTAGCGATGATGCCTGTCGGCGAACAATTTGTGATTGTTGCGGCATCCGTTCCGTCGTAAGTCTTATCGCTCGCCGTCAGGGTCGCCGTGATCGATTTCGGATTAATCTTCGCAGTCGTTGTGGCTGGGCTTGTAACGGAGTAGTTTCCAGACGCTGTCCCATCTAACGTCACTGTCGCCGTTACTGTTTGCGGACTTGCGCTCGCATTCGATGACGCGAACGCAGCGCTGCTTCCGGTGCACGTTACATTCGCTCCGTCCGCCGCCAATACGCCGGTGAGGGAACACGCCGATATTGTTGCCGCGTTCGACCCATCGTAAGCCTTGTCATTGGCCGTAAGCACTGCTGTGATTGGTTTAGGATTGATTGTTGCCGTTGTCGTGGCCGGATTCGTCACCACATATTTGCTTGCCGCAGTGCCGCTCAACGTTACGGTAGCGGTTACGGTTTTAGGACTGGCGCTTGCACTGGATGACGAAAATGTTGCGCCGCTGCCGCTACAGGTGACGTTTGCCGCGTCCGCCGCCAACACTCCATTTGGAGTGCAGCCGGTGATTATTGCGGAGACCGTCCCGTCATAAGTCTTATTGCTGGCATTCAAGCTGGCCGTGATTTGCTTAGGACCGATTGTTAGCGTTCCAGTCTTGGATTTTCCGTCAATCGTGACAGTGAAAGTCGACGTTCCCGGCGGTGTCGTGGCGGATGTGGTGATTGCCAACGTGAAGATGAAATCCCCAGACTGATTACCCGTGGCTGCCGGTGTGAAGCCCGCGCCGCTTGGCAGACCCGTAACACTGACGCCGAAACTGGTGGTACCTGATCCATTAGTGCGTACGTCGACTGAGTACGTCGCCGAAGCAGCTGTTCCATATGTGAGTGTGCCGACCTGGGAACCTATCGACTGTATGGTGCTAACGTGCAATGCCGCAGCACGATACGGTCCGACATAAGGACCCCCGTCGCCTACCGGGGCCGTTCCGGCCGGCTGAATTTCGTCCGTACTCAGGTCCTCAATAGCACGCGCGACATTCACGCGTCCGTTTCCGGTCTGCTCCTGAGTTCCTGCAGGATCCGCGCTCTTCGCCAGGCGGTTCACAATAATTCCGTTCGAAAGGGTGGGATCTACGGTTCGCATCAACGCGGCCGTACCGGCGACAATTGCTGCCGAAGCGGACGTTCCGCTCCACGTCACGTATTGATTGTCTGGATATGTTCCAAGAATGTCGACGCCTGGAGCGGCGAGGAAGACCGAAGGCCCAAAATTGCTCGTGGATGCAAGCTTGTCATCCGGATCCGTTGCAGAGACACCTACAACTCCGCGATGGCCGGCCGGGAAAGTGACATCTCCCGTTCCATCGTTGCCGGCCGCAGCAACGAGGACAACATTCTTCGACCAGGCGTAATCGATGGCTTCTTGGAGGCTTTGGCTGTAACCCGGATTGCTGAACGCCATCAAGATGACAGATGCGCCGTTGTCGGCTGCCCAGATGATGCCCTGAATGATGTCGCTATCCTGCCCGAGGCCATCATCATCAAGAACTTTTACGGGCATGATATGAACGTAGTCGTACGCGACACCGGCAATACCCGTCAGGTTATTTGTTCGCGCAGCAGCAATCCCTGCTAACCAGGTGCCATGACCGTTGGCGTCCGTTAGTGGATTGGCGCCTGGAATGATCGACGTGCCCGTGCCTATAGAACCAATCAAATCCGGATGCGAAGCATCAACGCCGGTATCGAGAATCGCGATCTGCGTTAGAAACTGCGGCGTGACGTTGCCGTAGACCTGATCCCAGCCAATTTTAGGGAGTGCCCATTGCTGGTCGAACTGAGAATCCGTCGGAGTGCCTTGCCATCGACGCACCTGGTTCGATTCAACTCTGACTATCGATGAATCATTCTGGAGATGCTTCGCTATGGCTTCGGCAGCATTCACGGGAACTTCAATGATGTGCAAGTCCAATTTAGGAACGGACGCCTTGGGATTGCCCCCATGTCCACGCATTACCGAGTCCGCTTGCGCCTTGCTCATGCCTCGAGCAGTCTTGACGATCAAGGTCGTCGTTGCCGGTCTTTGGGGTGCCGCCAGACCTGCTGAAAGAGCCATTCCGAGAAGCACCGTCAGGGTGATGCCTCTCGGAATACAAGCGATAACAACGTTGAAGAGTGAGCGACGGGATGGCGAGATCCTTCTCATTTGAAACAGCCTCCGTGCTGTTGCCAGGGGCCTTTCCTGGCCCTTTGGTACGGGTCAATAAGGTAGGGGGTGAGCCCTGCTATGACCCGGCCGACATTCTAAAGGTGCTGGGGACGACTGAACATCAATCGAACGTATTAGCACTGAGGGACTATGGCTAGATAGGAGGCCGCGGGGGGATCAATGGCGGAATCTAAAATTGGACGAATCCTGCACCTGAAATTGGAAATCCGAAATCGTAAATTGAACTGACAGCCGCATTTCGGCAGTCCAATTTCCAGTTTCGGATTTCCAATTTCAGGTGCAGGATTCGCCCAATTTTAAATTTCCTTTCTTATTGCGGCACTGGCCGGGTTGGAATGAGTCTGCTGGCGCGTAGTGGCTGGTGCGCCGACGGCCTTGTCGGCTCTTACGCGGTCTGCGAATGCTTCGGCGCAAAGAGAAAGCAGTGTCCGGCGATTTTGCCACATAAGCGAGAACCAGTGCCGGCGACGCATCTGAGGGAAGTAAATGCCGCGAAATGCGAGTTTGGCAAAGAACATTACGGAGCGTTCACGGAAAGGTCGTTTCCGAATACTGCGTATACCGCTCGCAATTGCTGCGGGGCTGTAGGATCTCTCCCATGCTTCGCGCACTTCGGATTCCGCCTGCTCAATCGTAATTTTGTCCGGCGTATATGCCATGCGAAACGGGCGAAAATCGAGCCAATGTTTCGGTCTGGTGAGACGGCCCGCATGAAGCAGTCGATCATAAAGAGGAGTCGCGGGATAGGGAGTCATAAGGCCGTATACCGGCAACCCTGGAGGCCACGTGTCCATTGCAAGTTCAGTGCGCTTTGCCACACCGGGTGTGTCTCCATCCATACCGAAAATAAACGACGTGATCGCGTAGATGCCCCGTTTCGCAAGTTTTTCCAAAGCGAGCTTGTAGTCCGCCGGCTTATTGAAACCCTTGTGAACCGCTTGCAGATTGGCGGCATCGACGGATTCGAGCCCGATGAAGATCCACATGCCGCCACTTGCCGCGATGAGATCCAACAGCTCTTCATCCTTGCAGAGATTGATGCTGATCTGGGCAACCCATGGAACGCTTGCATCCTGCGCAATGATCTCCCGCAACAGCGACTTCGTGCGATTCACATTGATCGCAAAATTATCGTCGATGAAAAAAACGCCGATCTGGCCGCGTTCCTTTTTCGCGCGGCGTTTCACGGTTAGGAGTTCATCGACGACACTTTGATTCGTCCGGAAACGAATCGCATCGCCAAAGAAACCCGTAACGGTACAAAAATCACATCCATACGGACACCCTCTGCCGGACTCAATCGGAACAACGTACAGGCTCTCCCAGTTCTTCGTGAATCTGCGAAGGAGTGTATGAACCATGCGGGGCATCTTTCGCATCATATTGAACTGTTCGAGATCCAGCGTCTCCCACGGAATGACGGGATAGGCAGTTAAGGACGGCTTGACCTCTTTGCCGTTTTCGTCCACCGGCAAATAGATCTCTTGCAAATTGCCGGCAGCTGCATCGGCTACGATGCGCGGCCAGGTGTAATCGGCCTCGCCCAGGGCAATCGCGTCAGCATGTCGCGGCTCCTCGGTTCGCCCGAGAGGCTCGTCCGGAACTTCGGTCACATGCGGTCCGCCGAACACTACCTTTGCGCCGGCTCCGCGAATGGCGTCGGCCATGCGATATGCACGAGCCGCCATGCGCGTCATCGCGCTTATGCCGGCGAGCTGGATGTTGTGATCGATTACGAACTGCGCAATCGAAGATTCCGTCATCGGTTGCGCATTCCCGTCGATTAGAAAGACCTCATGTTCAGGGGGCGTTATGGCCTTCAGCAAAAACATCCATAAGTGCGGCATGAAATTGCGGGTAACGCCGTTATCCGGACTATAAAGAAGAATATTCATCAGGAGGATTAACTGTATCAGTCCCGAATCGGCCGAGCTAGGTTAAATGCTCTCGATCCACTTTTTTCTTATATCCGTAACGTTTTTGTTTTTCCCTCCTTCGCTTGACACTGAGAAAGCAGTGCTATATGTATAGCACCTCTGCTACGACACTCACATATGGCGAAAATATCCCAAGTGAATTTGACGCGGCGTGAGCGGCAGATCATGGATATTCTCTACCGGCTGGGCCGCGCAACAGCCGGAGAAGTTATGACGGATCTTCCAGGTGAACCGAGTTATTCAACGGTGCGCGCGCAACTCCGGGTACTGGAAGACAAAGGCCACGTCGAGCATGAGGAAGTCGGCCTGCGATACGTTTACACGCCCACTCTTCCGCGTCACGAAGTACGACAGTCCGCGCTCAGGCACATGGTCGACACTTTTTTTGAAGGATCGACCCAAAAGGTCGTCGCGGCGCTTTTGGGTTCCGAAGGCGGACGAATATCGCCTGAGGAGTTGGATCGAATTGCAGAACTTATCGACAAAGCGAGGAAGGCAGGCAAGAGGTAAATTTGAAATTGGACGAATCCTGCATCTCAAATTCGAAATCCGAAAGCTGAAATTGGACACTGTGCCGTACTCCGGTCCAATCTGCGATTTCGGATTTCGAATTTGAGATGCAGGATTCGTCCAATTTCAAATTTAGTTCCTTTACTCGATCTTGATCTCCTGCTCTTTCTTATCGCGGAAAATCTTCAACGTGGGCTTGGAGGCCGCCGCACGCATTTCACGACTGAAATCGACGGGGGTACGAACCGTCGTCCCGTTTACCGACGTGATCACATCACCCGCCTTTAATCCCGCTTTAGCGGCAGCGGAGCCTGAATCTACGGCGGCCACGAGCACACCGGTATTACTGAACACCCCGAAGAAATCGCGCAGCTGGTCTGTAAGTCCTTCGACGCGGATTCCGGACTGTACATATATCGTGCTCACTTGCGGCCACGGGAAGTCGGGCGGGAAACCCCCATCTGCAAAGATGCGAACGTTCGGTGTACTCAGCTCAAATCGGCCGCTGCGGACGCCGGAAGCACGTTCAGTCGTCACATTAAATGTTTGTTCGCGGCCTTCACGCCGGACTCTCACCGAGACTGTGCGGCCCACAGGGGTCTCACGAACGAGACGCGTCAGTTGCTGGGCGCCAACGACGCTCTCTTTGTTGAATTCCAGAATGATGTCGCCCTCCTTGAGTCCAGCCTTCTCCGCAGGGCTATTGGGCTGCACGCGACTGATGATCGCGCCGTTCTCTTTCTGATCCTCGATGGAGATGCCTATCCAGCCGGTGTCTTGGGCAAGAGCAGGAAGGGCCATGAAAAGCATGGCAGAAATATACGAGACCACTCTCAACATTGCTTGGTTCCTCCTCTAAACACTCCATATAGACGCGGGCGGAAAATCGCCGGTTGGCAGGACGCTTTTTTCAAGTATCAAACACGGGCTCAAGCTACTTACTTGGCCATCGCGATTTTGGAGCTTGTAACACATTCGAAAACAAGGGGCAACGAACGGACTCCGAGTTGCCCAAAAACCCGCGAGAGGAGGATCAATGAAAGACCGTTTTTGCAGCTTAATCATTCTTGGTCCCGGAGCCCCGCGCGCGTTCAAGCTCCATCTTTCACGTGGCGCGATCGCCATCCTGATACTTGCATTCGTGCTCGCGTTTCTGGCCGCTGTCGCAGTCGGATATACCTACCCTCAAGCTATCAACGATAGTAAGCGCGCAGAGTTGGAAGCAGAAAACAGGGCACTCCGGTTGGAAGCTTCGAATGCCGCCATCGGCATCCAAAGACTCAATCTGAAACTAGAAACCCTCGAAGAGACCTCAAGAAGAATCGACCAACTGGCAAAGAGTCAGTAAACGCTACCCTGTAAAATGGTATTCCTGCAAAGAGCGCACAGCCAGACTTTCGCGGCGAATCGCACGAATACCATTTACAGCGGCGGCAGCCCCCGCGATTGTAGTGATACACGGAATGTGGTGATTGATCGCGGCGCGGCGAATTGACTTTTCGTCAAAGAACGACTCACGTCCGAGCGGTGTGTTGATAATGAGGTCGACCTTGCCGCTCTTCATGTAGTCGACAATATGCGGCCTGCCTTCGTTGACCTTATACACGGTTTCAACTTCGATTCCCGAATTCCGAAGGATTCGCGCTGTACCGCGCGTGGCAATAATCTTGAAGCCGTTTTCGACCAGGTCGGACGCGATCCTGGAAATGAAGTTTTTATCGTGTTGGTTCACGCTGATGAATGCCACTCCTGTTTTCGGTAGAGTCGTGCCCGCGCTGATTTGCGCCTTGACGTAGGCTTTACCGAAAGTATCGTCGACACCCATGACCTCCCCCGTCGATTTCATTTCAGGGCCGAGGATTGTATCGACGCCAAGAAAACGGGCGAACGGGAAGACCGGAGATTTGACATAAAACTGATTCACTTTCAGCTCGCTGGCCAGTCCGAATTCCCGCAGTTTCCTTCCGGCCATCAACTTCGCGGCAATCTTTGCGAGCGGAACGCCGGTGGCCTTGCTGACAAACGGAACTGTCCGTGACGCACGCGGGTTCACTTCCAACACATAAACCTTGCCCTCACGTATTGCGAATTGAATATTCATCAAGCCAACAACGTTCAAGGCGCGTCCGAGTTTCACCGTGTACTGGCGGATAGTCTCGCGCAGGTCTTCGCTCAACTGGTACGTCGGGAGAACGCAGGAACTGTCGCCCGAGTGAATACCCGCCTCTTCGATATGCTCCATGATGCCCCCGATCACGACCTGCTCCTCATCGCAGAGCGCATCAACGTCGACTTCATAAGCATCTTCTAGAAACTTGTCGATCAGGATCGGCCGCTCGCGCGAGACCTGGACGGCCGCGTTCATATAACCTTCGAGGGTGGATTCGTCGTACGCGATAACCATGGCGCGCCCACCCAGAACATAGGATGGCCGAACAAGTATTGGGTACCCGATCTGTCGAGCCACGGCACGAGCTTCGTCCAGTGTGACCGCGGTTCCGTTTTGCGGTTGAGGTATGTCCAGCCTACTCAGCAATTCGCCAAATCGTTTGCGGTCTTCGGCCAGATCGATGGAATCGGGTGATGTCCCGATGATCGGCACGCCGGCATGTTGCAGGTCGAGGGCGAGATTCAGTGGCGTCTGTCCGCCGAATTGGACGATAACGCCGGTCGGCTTTTCTTCACGAACAATATGGAGAACGTCCTCTAGAGTGAGTGGCTCGAAGTAAAGGCGGTCCGATGTGTCGTAATCGGTGGAGACGGTTTCAGGATTGCAATTCACCATGATCGTCTCATAGCCCTCTTCCTTCAATGCGAACGATGCGTGGCAGCAGCAGTAATCGAACTCAATTCCCTGCCCGATACGATTAGGGCCGCTCCCCAGAATAATGATCTTCTTGCGACGGCTCGGGTCGGCCTCGTCCTCGTCTTCGTGCGTGGAATAAAAGTAAGGCGTGTAAGACTCAAATTCGGCGGCGCATGTATCTACTCGCTTATATACCGGCAGCAATCCGTCGTCTGCGCGCTTAGCTGCCACATCGCGCGCCTTTGCCCCGATCAATTGGCCGATCCGCGCATCAGAGAACCCGGATCTTTTGCTCTCACGCAACAACTCTGCCGGGAGCGTGTCGATGCGGTGTCGGGCCAGATCCTTTTCCAGATCGGTGATTTCTTTCATTTCATTCAGAAACCACGGATCTATGTGCGTTAACTCGGAGAGGTCGGCAATACTGAAACCGTTGCCGATCGCATAAAGAAGATAAGGAATCCGGTCTGGCGTCGGAGTTACGAGGTTATGTTGAATGAGGTCCTTATCAATGTTTTCCGTACCGGGTTCTCTGCCGCTCTCCAGCGATCGCACGCCCTTCAGAAAGGCTTCTTTGAACGTCCGGCCAATGGCCATCACTTCGCCTACCGACTTCATTTGCGTACCGAGCGTCGGATCGGACCCCGGAAATTTCTCGAACGCCCACTTCGGAATCTTCACGACGACGTAGTCCAACATCGGCTCGAAAGAAGCGGGTGTTTTCTTCGTGATGTCGTTCGGAATTTCGTTCAGTGTGTAGCCAACGGCAAGCTTCGCAGCAATCTTGGCAATCGGGAATCCCGTGGCCTTTGATGCCAGGGCGGAACTTCGCGAAACACGGGGATTCATCTCGATGACGACAAGGCGTCCGTCTTTAGGATTAACCGCGAATTGAATGTTGGACCCGCCTGTCTCGACGCCGATCTGGCGAATCACGGCGACTGCCGCGTCACGCATCCTCTGATACTCACGATCGGTGAGCGTCTGCGCAGGCGCGACCGTTACAGAGTCGCCCGTATGGACCCCCATCGGATCGAAGTTCTCGATCGAACAGATGATCACCACGTTGTCCTGCATATCGCGCATGACCTCAAGCTCGAATTCTTTCCATCCAATCACGGATTCTTCGATGAGGACGGTGTGCACCGGACTGAGATCGAGCCCGCGTTGAACAATGGCCTCGAATTCCTCACTGTTGAATGCAATGCCTCCGCCGGTTCCTCCTAACGTAAACGACGGGCGGATCACAATGGGAAAGCCGAGGCTTTGAACGAATCGCTGGGTGTCACGAATGTTGCCAATGACCTCGCTTCGCGGTGTTTCCAAACCGATTTCCGCCATGGCCTGCTTGAAGAGGAGCCTGTCCTCGGCCATCTTCACTGCCTTCGCCTTGGCTCCGATCATTTCCACATTGAATTCTTTGAGAATCCCGCTCTCGTCGAGATCTACCGCAATATTCAGAGCTGTTTGCCCACCAACAGTCGGCAACAGCGCATCCGGTTTCTCACGTCTAATGATCGATGCCACAAACTCCGTTGTGAGCGGTTCGATGTAGGTACGATCGGCGAGCTCCGGATCTGTCATGATCGTCGCCGGATTCGAATTCACGAGAACAACTTGATATCCCTCTTCACGAAGCGCCTTGCAG
>Ga0114129_10001333_pt1 | contig 33075 bp, 27 predicted proteins | sample RhiMetdeltSRZDD1_FD_80071 | JGI IMG/M metagenome (GOLD analysis project Ga0114129, IMG submission 80071) | Populus rhizosphere microbial communities from Tennessee, USA - Rhizosphere MetaG P. deltoides SRZDD1 (version 2) (version 2) | ecosystem: Host-associated > Plants > Roots > Rhizosphere >...
AAAAGGTCAGTACGTCACCCTCTCGAATGGTGTGCGCGGGCTTGAGTACCTTGACGCGATTGAGCCGCACCGAGCCCTGCTCGATGAACTCACGCGCCACTTGCCGGCTTTTAACGAGCCTTGCGCACCACAAATACTTATCCAAGCGAACTCCAGCCTCAGACATTCTTCTTGTCCACGAGCTGCGAACGGAGACTGCCAAGGACGGCAAAGGGCGAATCGGGATTTATAGTCGGTGCAGGCGGTCGCGCTTGCCTTGGAGCGCGTTTGGGGGGCTTCCGGTGCTCCTTGGCCTGAAGGGGCGAAACAGAGACTTTTTGCCGCGACTCCTCCTTGTTGCGCCGATGGCGGTGCTGGCGGCGGAAAGGCCCGGTATCCTTTGGCCACCAAACCTCCAAAACCGCAGACGACTGATTGAGTGCAGCTTTGACAGACGCCGATTCCGGGTTCTGTGCATCTGCAGCTTGAGTTTCAGACCGGGCAGTGTGCTCCGGTTCGGCGGGGGCAGGGGCGGGAGCAGGCGCCGCAGAGGAGGGCTCGTTCGGCTGCTTCTCAACGGCAGGCGGGGGTGCTGGATCGGCCGGGCGGCGCATCATACGAAAGCCCAGGGACCGCAAAATAGCGGAAAATTCCTCGCCAGAGCAGCCAACCATAGACATCATGTCGGGCACGATGGCAAAGCCGCCACCCTCAATGGAACCGGCGGGACGGGATTCACCCTCAAAACGGGGTTTCCAGAACACACGTTCGCGGATCAAATCACCGAGCCGTTCCAGCATGTCGATGCGGACGGCTCTTGGTCCACAGACGCGAAACCCAACCACTCGATAATAGCCGTGCGGCGTGGTCCGGTCGAATGGCACGGATGTAAGACCCTGCCCTGGGGGCTCTGCTAACCGGGCGCGGTCGAATTGCTGACTCTTTTCCAGCGAGAGGGCCCACAGCAGCAGGCGCAGAGTCGTGGGCGCGGGTTTCAAAAGAGCAGGTACAAACACGTGAAAGGCCCCGAAACGCACACCGTGCTTGCGCAACCCAGCACGCTGCTCCTGTGACAAGGATTTGACGTCCTCGACTACTTCTTCGCGCGACAGAATACCCAGACTTTCAACGAGACGGTATGAAAAGCCGCGGGCGAGACCCGCGATCTGTTCATCGTCCTGCATGTTGATCAGCGGCTCGAGCAAAGAAGCCACGTGCCGCTGGGTCCACCGTTCGAGACGAAACTGCACCGCTTCCCGGTCAGCACCGTTCAGCTGGTCACCGGCAATCAGCGATATCCTCGGCTTCAATATCTCGGCTCCCGCTTCGAGCCGAGCAATCGGAGCAGACTGCCAAATGATGAGGCCGTCCTTTGTCAGAGAGAAGTCTGGATCGGGTGCAGCAGCGACAGCTTGGGCTCGTGCCTGAATCTCCTGGGCGACGGCCTTCAAGGAAGCAGCTTTCAAGGTACGTTCATTCGCCACTCCGACGGAGCCGTCTGGGATGAAGTGGAAGCCTTTTATGTGGCCCACATACTCACCTTCGACGTGAATGCCACCGTCTTGTTCCACCGTCGACATCAGGTTTTCCCTTTGATTGAGCCGTTTCATCAATACGCTTGTGCGTCGATCGATGAATCTCTGGGTCAATCTTTCATGCAATGCGTCCGAAAGTTTGTCCTCGATCTGGCGAGCTCTGGCCTGCCAGTGAAGCGGGTCATCGAGCCACTCCGACCGATGGGCGACGAATGTCCATGTGCGAATGTGAGAGATGCGGTTCGAGATTGCATCTATGTCGCCGTCGGTGCGGTCAGTGAAGGAGAGTTGGCGGGCAAACCAATCGGTGTCGATGCGCCGGGAAGGTGAGCGAAGGAAGCGAAATATACGACCGACGATGCCGGCGTGCTCGGCACTCGAAATGTTGCGGTAATCGGGTATCTGACAAACATCCCACAGGAGTTCAACATCAGGAGATCCGGTGATCAATTCCACGAGGTCAGCCTCGTTGGTGACCAGATCCAGGGCGATCACATCGGGGGCGGCTTGCGCGCGCGTGAGAACAGAATGATTGGGGAAGGCAGCGAGAGAAGCTTTCAGCGCATCAACGCTCTTGAAAGAGAGGTTGCAATTGCGCCACTGGAGCATGCGAACGGGTTCGAAGCGATGGTTCTCCAGACGATCGATCACCTCTGTTTCGAAAGGAGATGCATCGGCCGTGACGCCGAAAGAGCCATCATTGACGTAGCGACCTGCTCTGCCTGCGATCTGGCCGAGTTCCGCAGGGTTCAATTCGCGGAATCCAAAGCCGTCGAACTTTCGTGTCCCGGCGAAGGCGACATGATGGACATCCATGTTGAGCCCCATGCCAATGGCATCCGTTGCCACCAGATAGTCGACATCGCCGGATTGATAGAGCGCTACCTGGGCATTGCGCGTACGCGGCGAGAGTGCGCCAAGAACCACCGCGGCTCCGCCACGCTGGCGGCGAACAAGTTCGGCAATCGCATAGACGGCTTCCGTCGAGAAAGCGACGATGGCCGAGCGGCGCGGAAGACGCGTGAGCTTCTTCTGCCCCGCATAGGTCAGTTTGGAGAAGCGGGGGCGGGTTATGAAATTTGCCTCGGGCAGAAGCACCTCGAGGATTGGACGCATAGTGCCGGCGCCGAGAAGCATGGTCTCTTCCCGCCCACGGCGATGAAGAATCCGGTCCGTGAAGACGTGACCGCGTTCGAAGTCCGTGGCGACCTGCACTTCATCGATAGCTAGAAAATGCGGATCGATCCTGGGCGGCATGGCTTCGACCGTGCAGACCCAGTAACGGGGGGCGGATGGCACGATGCGCTCCTCGCCGGTGACGAGAGCAACGGCCTGGTCTCCCGCACGCAGTCGCGCTCGATCGTAAACCTCGCGCGCGAGCAGACGGAGCGGCAGTCCGATCATGCCTGAGGCATGGGCCAGCATGCGCTCCACAGCGAGGTGGGTTTTTCCGGTGTTGGTCGGACCCAGAATTGCCGTTACGTTACGAGCTGACGCGGCTTGCATGATCCGTGTGTGGTGTCGTTTGGGCGTTCGAGCCTATGACGGAAATGGTGATGATTGCTGTAGCTCTTTGGCACATCTCTTAGAGCATGGAACAGTCTGGGAACGAAACCCGTCCGAATCACTTACGATGGGATATTCGCCTTTTGGTCCCGTGCAAATCCCTATTCCACTTCTCCGCGGCTGATTTGCAGCACCTCGCAGTTCCAACGACTGGCGAGGAATCAGCACGACCGCTGTTAACGAACACGTGCCAATCGTATCGAAAGGAATAATGCCAAGGTCCAGTCTCGTTGGGTCACCGTTAGCAAAAAGAAGGGACCGGGAACAGAGCATGACCGAATCGGTTCGGGCTGATCTTCACAGTTCGTTCCGCCACAGGTAGGGGCGCTTCGGGTTTGAGTCCCGCTGTCCTTGACAAGCGGAAAGCGCCCAAGCGGGAGCCGTCAGTGGCGCGCTTCGCATTTCTTAATCATTTCGCCTCAAATCGAGCCAGTTAGTTGCCGAGCTGTGAGAGCGCCGCCAGTGGCTTGCCACTGATCTTTGCCTCAAAGGCAACGATCTCGAACTTGCGCTTGCCTGTGTTGCCAATTGCCCGAACCGGGACCAGCAATTTCGTCGAGGTGGTCGGCGACAGGATCGCCGCAAACCAAACAGTGTAAGTCGGACGTTGCACCAATAGTTTCTTTTTCTTCTTTTTAGCATAGCCAGCAACCGGGACGAACACCACTTCGCACTTGAAGGTCGGACCTGAATAGGCGGCTTCGCGGTTGGCCGCAATCTCTTCCTGCCCAAGATATTTGAAAGCAAGCTCGTAGACCTCGGCCCCGTTATAAGCCCGAAGCGTGCCCGTGCAGGGCTTTTGATCACTCCTGAGCGCATGATGGAGAACCGCCGTGAGTGGGTCCGGGGTCTGGGGCTTGAGCACCGCTTCGACGTCAGCCGCGCGTTCAGGCGACATTCCAAATGAACGATCCGCCTTCGGCAGATCATCGGACGACCATGTCATCTCAATGCGCTTCTTCTCATCGTCCTTCTCAGAGTCCGAAGCGAAGCTCGTGGGCTGGGGCAGGCCATCGGCAACGACGCCCTTCGACGTCATCTGGAGCTTGTAGTCGGAAAAAAGCTTGCCAAGCCCTTTTGGCCCCATACTGACGGAAGTCTGATAGTGGTCGGAGCTCAGCGAGGCGGTATAATTGATCTTGTAGACCCGGCTGCCGGACACATAGATGCCATAGCTCAGGTTTAAAGTGTCGGCATCCTGAGCCAGAGCGCCGCCAGACATCAAAGCCAGAGCAGCGGCTATGGCCGGCACGGTTCGATGACATCTCTTGGACATGGCCCATCCCTTCGCCGAACGGCATTTCCGGGAACGCTAGACGGCTAATGAGGCCGTAATTCGGCAATGTCGGCCGCTTGACTGGCCCAATGCAACCACCTATAGAACCACGCCGCCCGGAGCAGGGGCCCGTCGAACAGACCATACCTTCCTCCTCAAGCGACAATCGATAAACTGGAGCTCAATATGGCCCGCCGCTGCGAGTTGACTGGCAAATCCGTACAAGTCGGACATAGGGTTAGTCACGCCAACAACAAGAGCAAGCATCGGTTCCTGCCGAATCTGTGTACTGTCAATCTGCTGAGCGACGCGCTCGGCCAAGGCTACAGTTTCCGCGTAAGCGCCAATGCCATCAAGTCAGTCGAGCATCGCGGCGGGCTCGATTCCTTTCTGCTCAAGGCGCCAGATGAAGGCCTCTCTCTCAAGGCACGCCGGCTGAAACGCCTCATCAGGAAGAAAACCGAGGTCGCTGCGGCGTAAGTTCAAGGAAGAAGCGCAAACTGCAGCAGCAGCGTGCGCTGAACGCCGTGATTGTAATTATCATCGGAAATTACAGTGATCCTCAGTTCATCATTCGACTGGTGAACGGCAATGCCTTCCATATTGTCTATGAGATAGAAGGGCTGTCGGCCCGCGAAGAGCAGGTCGGGAGCAATGGTGCCGCCGGGGTGTAGATCCGCTACGAGAAAATGCCTGATCGCCATCCCGGGAAGGCCGCCAGGCACATAGCTGCGCTCCAAGGTTAGAACGCCACCACCGGGAAGGATGGCGAGATCGGTAATGTCGTAATCTTCAAATCGTTTGACTGCGAAGCTTTGGCTTTTTCCGCCGTCAAGAATCCAGCCTCTAATGTTCCCCGTCTTATCGAGATTTTTTTCAGAGAGGGCAATGAGCGAGCCTTTCCACCGTCCGCTCGAGAGCTTGCCCAAGGCTTCGAGCTGCCGATTGTAGGGGCCTTTCGCAATCGCAGCCGGGGTGGAGATACGCACAGGAGTTGCGGCAAAGCCCTTTCTGCCGAGATCAAATCTCTCTATGTGCGGGCGCATTTCAAAACCAACATAAGCAAAGGCATCGATGTGGCCGGGGGGATCGATGGCCAAGGCTTCGGCGTCGCGATTGCGCTTCGATTTGGGTCGTCGGCCCTGCCTGTCCAGGAGCGGCTGCAACACTGCTTCGGTTACGTCCGCCAAGCGGTCTTTCCGATAGCTCACTCTAGCTTTGAGCCACCAGCCATCATCACTAACGGCCAGGATAACACGCCCATCGGCTGAGATAGCCAGACCCGAGAAGCCGCCGAAACGTTCATCATCACTGGAAAGCATGACGCCGCCGCGATACTCGAGCTTACCGAGCTGCTCCCTGCCCAGTCCAAGGCGTGTGAAACTCACAGGTGTGGCCGTTAGTTGGACATCAGTGGGCTGCTCGCGGGCACCACCGGGGAAAGCGGTCGCCGCCAGAGTGGCGGCAAGCAATGCAAGTGCAAGAAGGGGAAGTTGCCTCCGACCTTCAGCGCGCTGCATGGCGAGGTGCCCTGCCGGAGCCAGAAATCGCATGTTCCTCGAATAGCTCGGCAAGCTTCTCGGTCATGGCGCCGCCCAGTTCCTCCGCGTCCACTATGGTAACGGCTCGGCGGTAATAGCGCGTGACGTCGTGACCGATGCCAATGGCGATCAATTCGACGGGCGAGCGCCCTTCAATATCGGCAATGATCTGGCGCAGATGGCGTTCCAGATAGTTTCCAGAGTTCACGGAAAGGGTGGAATCATCAACGGGAGCGCCGTCGGATATGACCATGAGGATGCGGCGCTGTTCGGTACGCCCTAGAAGCCTGTTATGCGCCCAGATTAGAGCTTCCCCATCTATGTTTTCCTTCAGCAGCCCCTCGCGCATCATCAAGCCGAGATTGCGGCGGGCACGCCGCCAAGGCGTGTCGGCGGCCTTGTAAATGATGTGGCGCAAGTCATTGAGCCTGCCGGGCGAAGGGGGCTTCGAGGCAGCAAGCCATTTTTCACGCGATTGGCCACCCTTCCAGGCGCGCGTGGTGAAGCCCAGTATTTCAACCTTCACGCCGCAGCGCTCCAGCGTCCGGGCCAAAATATCGGCGCATGTTGCGGCGACCGTAATAGGCCTGCCGCGCATTGAGCCGGAATTATCGAGCAGAAGGGTTACGACGGTGTCGCGGAAACGCATGTCCTTCTCGACCTTGAAGGAGAGGGCATGCAGCGGGTCAACGACGACACGAGACAAACGAGCCGCATCGAGCAGGCCTTCCTCCAGATCGAAATCCCAGGAACGGTTCTGCTGTGCCATGAGCCGGCGCTGCAGGCGGTTGGCTAGCCTCGCCACCACGCCCTGCAGGTTCGTTAGCTGCTTGTCCAGATAATTACGAAGCCTCGCGAGCTCCTCGCTGTCGCAGAGGTCCTCGGCGGCAACGATCTCGTCGAACTGGTTGGTATAGACCCTATAGAAATCCTCATTCGAAAGAGAAGCAAAGGGAAGTTGGGGGCGCCAGGGTTCGTCCCCGTCGGGCTCGTCCTGACTCTCAAGATCGTCCGAAAGATCGTCCGTGTCGATCTCGGCGGAATCCTGCATGGCCTGTTCGGTCTCGGCCTGGGACTGCTCGGCATCCTCGCTCTGAGCATTCTCGGCCTCACGGTCGCTCTGTTCCTCCTGCTCCTGGTTCTGATCGCCGGAGTTTTCTTCCTCTTCCTCGTTTTCTTCTGCCTGATCAGGATCCTCGCCAAGCTCGTCGGCCATGTCGAGGGAGGCAATCATCTCACGCGTCATGCGCGCAAATGCGGTCTGGTCGTTGAGGGCCTCGAGCAGATGGTCAAGCTTCCCACCTGCCTTCTCTTCGATCCACGGGCGCCAAAGCTCGACGAGCCTCTGGGCGTGCTGAGGCGGGGGTGTGCCGGTCAACCGCTCTCGCACCAGCAGGGCCAGCGCCTCCTCGAGGGGCGCGTCCTTGCGATCTGCCAGACGAGCGACCGATTTTTTCTGATATCTGTCGTCCAGCATGGCGCCGAGATTGCCTGCCATACCGGGCATAAGGCGCGCACCAATTGCCTCGACACGAGCTTGCTCGACCGATTCGAAAACGGCGCGGGCATTGCGCCCTTGGGGTTGATACTTGGAGTGAACAGCGACATCATGGTTGGCCAAACGCAGCGAGTAGGCATCAGCGAGGCCGCGGGTGACCGCAACCTCGCGCTCGGGCAGGTCAAGACTGGGCTGGGGCAGCTTTACGCGATTGCCCTGAAGGCCCGGTGGTTCCGCGCCGAATGTGACATTGAGCTCCGGCTCATTGGCAATGATCTTCATGGCGAGAGAGAGAGCTCGCTTGAAGGGAGCGGTCGGGCTGTCGCGGTCCGGAGCCATCGCTCTTCACCCTGGAGCGCCGTTCACGAGATCGAAACGTGCACGGTTGATTCCGGTAGCTCTTCGCCGAAGCAACGCTGATAGAACTCGGCGACCAGACCACGTTCCAGTTCGTCGCATTTGTTCAGGAAGGTCAGGCGAAAGGCAAATCCGACATCCTCAAAAATCTCGGTGTTCAGCGCCCAGTTGATGACCGTGCGGGGACTCATCACTGTCGACAGGTCACCGGCGATGAAGGCATTACGCGTCAGATCGGCGACACGGACCATGTTGGCGATCAGTTTGCGACCCTTGTCATTGTCGAACGACTTGACCTTAGCAAGAACGATTGCGCTTTCCTGCGCGTGGGGCAGGTAATTGAGCGTGGTGATGATCGACCAACGGTCCATCTGCGCCTGGTTGATCTGCTGGGTGCCATGATAGAGGCCAGTCGTATCGCCCAGGCCGATCGTATTGGCAGTGGCGAAGAGGCGGAAGGCGGGATGGGGGCGAATGACCCGATTCTGATCGAGAAGGGTCAAGCGGCCTGAGGACTCCAGAACCCGCTGAATAACAAACATGACGTCGGGTCGACCTGCGTCATACTCATCGAATACAAGAGCGGTGTTGTGTTGATAACACCAGGGGAGAATCCCCTCGCGAAATTCGGTGACCTGCTTTCCATCCTTGAGGACAATGGCGTCCTTGCCGACCAAGTCAATGCGGCTGATGTGGCTGTCTAGATTGACCCTAATGCAGGGCCAATTCAGCCGCGAGGCAACCTGCTCGATATGGGTGGATTTTCCAGTCCCATGATAGCCGGTGATCATCACACGGCGGTTGTAGGCAAAGCCCGCGAGAATTGCCAAGGTCGTCTCGCGGTTGAAGATATAGTCCTCATCGAGATCGGGGACCTGATCGGAGGGCTGGGAGAAAGCCGGAACCTGGAGGCTGCTCTCAAATCCAAAGAGCTGGTGCACCGACACTTTGATATCGGGGAGGGCGGCGACTTGGCCGTTCAGGGCTTCAGGCATGGCAACAGATCTCTGATCCTCGGTCAACGCCGGGTTCTAATCGTTGGCGCGACAATGGGCAAGCTGGGCAGCAGGGTTAACAGAAACCGGCACTGCGAAGGTAGTCGTAAGCCTGGATAACTTCCTTTAGCTTGTCCTCATTCTCCCGGCTACCGCCGTTGGCATCGGGGTGCAGCCGTTTGACCAGCGATTTGTAGCGCGTCTTGACCTCCTCCGAGGTGGCACCTTCCTCAAGACCAAGACTGTGAAGGGCTTTTCGTTCCGCGTTGCGTATGGTGCGGGAGGGAGGGGTGGAGGGGCGGCTGTTCGGCTCGCCTAACAAGCCAAAGGGGTCGTGATGGTGCATGTTGGGGCGGAAGCCGCCAGAGGCGCGTTTCTTGCTGCTTTTACTGCTCGCCCAGGAGTTTTCACCCAGCCGCCAAGTCGGCCGATGCCCGGTCAAGGCGTCCTTCTGAATGGTCGAAACGGCCTCGTCGTCAAGACCTTTGAAGAAATTGTACTCCTTGTTGTACTCGCGCACGTGATCGAGACAGAGATCAAGATATTGACCCTCGAATTGCCGACCGCGCGGCGCCCGGTGCGTTCCAGCCGATGAGCAGCCCGGCCAAGCGCAAACAGGGTGCCGAGCACGCTGCCGGCGATCCTGGTCGGGCTTGACCCGAATACTATCGAAATATTTGGACTCCAGTTTCATCCTGCTGTCATCATGACCGAGGGATGCAAATACCGCAACATGAATAGCCTCTGACACTACATAGTGTGCCTCAAGGGAATTAACAAAGCCATGAGCGGCAAAATTAAGCTTGGCGAACGGGGTCGGCGAATTTACGCAAAGCTGGAGAGGGAGTTCTCTCCTAGCGAACTTCAGGTCATCGATGAAAGCAACCAGCATGCCGGTCACGTCGGCAGCCGGCCTGAGGGAGAAACACACTTCCGTGTCCTTGTCCGAGCTGTGGCTTTCGAAGGGAAATCCCGGATCGAGCGGCATAGAATGATCCACGAGGCCTTGGCGGAAGAGCTTGCGGGAGGCGTCCACGCCCTGGTCATTTTTGCACATGGCGCACAGGAGAAGAGCGACAGCGGCGTTTAAGGCGCAGCAGCTCTGATTGACGCAACAGGAGCTTTTCGCGCCTTGAGCGGCGTTATGCGCAGAGACGTTATTTGATGGCGCCGCCTGCGAAGGACTTCAAAACGAAAGCCATGGAAGGTGAAGGTCTGGCCCACATCCGGAATCATCCGCGCCTCGTGGATCACCAGACCGGCAACGGTCGTCATCTCTTCGTCAGGCAGGTCCCAGTCGTTAAGCCGGTTGAGATCACGAACGGGTACGATGCCGTCGACTACGTAAGATCCGCCCGCTTCGGCACGAACGCCCAAAACCAAAACATCGTGTTCGTCGGCGATGTCGCCGACGATTTCCTCGATAATGTCTTCCAGCGTGACGAGCCCCATCACTTCCCCGTATTCGTCGACGACCAGCGCAAAATGAGTCTTCCGCCTGAGGAAGGCGTTCAATTGATCAGCCACGGGCCGCGTGTCGGGAACGAACCAGGGCGGCGATATGATGTCATCAAGATCAATGCGGGCGGCGTCACCCCCATGTTTCTGCATCTCCTTGAGCAGATCCTTGGCGTGCAAAATGCCGATGATGTTTTCAGGGGACTCTTTCCACACCGGAATGCGGGTGTGGCCACTCTTCAACACGCCTTCAATGATGGAGCTAGGCGGTTCGGAGCGATCGACCGTGATCATCTTCGTGCGATGAACCATGACATCGCTGACACTCAGATCCTGGAGGTTGAGAATTCCGCCCAGCATATCGCGATCCTTGGTGACGACACTTCCTGCCCTATGATGCAAGGCGATGGCGCCGCGGAGTTCATCGTGGGCTGAACGCTGATCTGCTCTGTCGACATTCACACCCATGAGGCGAAGCGCCCGCTTCACGATCCATTCCAAGAGCGAGACCACGGGTGCCAGAACTTCCACCCATGGCTTGATCAGAGGGGCGGCGATCAAAGCCAGGCGCTCGGGATTAGTGGTTGCGTAAATCCTGGGAAGCACGTCGCCTAACAGCAACATCAGTATCGAGATGCCAGCAATGGCGTAAACCATGCCCAAGTCACCATAGGTCCTCACGAGAGCGCTTGCGGCAATGGCGGAGGCGGCTATCGTGGCGACCGTCCTTCCGAGAAGGATTGCACCCAACAGCCGATGTCGCATTCCGGTGAGATGCTGGACCAGAGCTGCCCGCTTATCGCCGCGGCGCTCCTGCTCTTGCATGTGAGCGCGCGAAGCAGCGGTGATGGCCGACTTCGAAATTGTAAAAAAAGCGGCGAGTGCGAGCAACACCAGGATAATGATTAGGTCGAGGAGCCGATCCCTAATCATGGGCGTTCCAACTCCGCAGACAGGAAGGAAAGGACAGCGCTCTCGTCGACATCCGTGGCTATGAATGCCTTACCGATGCCGCGGAGGAGAATGAATGTGAGCCTGCCGGCGCGCGCCTTCTTGTCCTGACGCATGATCTTGAGCAATGCGCGAGCATCGGAGAGATCCAAGGAGCGGTCGTTCACGGCAGCAGGCAGCCCCGCCCTACGCAGATGCCCGGCGACTTCTTCGGCTTCAGAGAGAGAGCAAAGGCCCAGGCGGGCTGAAATTCGAAAGGCCATTCCCATTCCGATTGCCACGGCCTCTCCGTGGAGTAGTTTGTCTGAAAAGCCAGTCGCTGCTTCGAGGGCATGACCGAACGTATGGCCGAGATTGAGCAGAGCCCGCTCTGCCTGCTCGGTTTCATCAGCGGCCACTATGCGCGCCTTGGCCTCGCAGCAAAGTTTCACGGCGTGCAATTGGGCGTGAGCTTCGCCCCTCTTCAGTTTGGGAAAGTTGGTATCGAGCCAGCGATAAAAATCTTGGTCACCCAAGAGCGCATATTTGACAACTTCCGCATAACCCGCGCGGAACTGCCGTTCGGGCAAGGTCCGCAGCAAATCGAGGTCGGCTATGACTGCGGCGGGTTGGTGAAAGGCGCCGACGAGGTTTTTTCCTTGCGCCGTATTGATGCCTGTCTTGCCGCCCACGGAGCTGTCCACTTGTGCCAAAAGCGTCGTCGGCAATTGCACGAAGGAAATTCCCCGGCGCAGAATTGCCGAGGCGAACCCAACAAGATCGCCAATGACGCCGCCGCCAAAGGCAGCGATCGTGTCATTCCGTTCGACCCCTAGTTCTAGTAGTCTCTCACAAAGGGTGGCCAGATGCTCGAAGGTCTTGGTTCCTTCACCGGGCGGCAGAACAATGCTTTGCGCGGTGATGCCGGCGTCGGCGAGGCCATCCCGCAACTTACCGAGATGGAGGCGTGCGACATTCTCATCTGCAACAATCACCAGTTTTGGACGGCTCATGATGCGGTTCATATACGGCCCGACCTCGGCCAAGAGACCGGCGCCAATCGTGATGTCGTAGCTACGGCCTGCAAGATCGACTTGAACGGTTTCTCTGGTTTTCATCGGCGAGCGTCTTTTGCGTTTCTCATGCCACGCTCATGGGCGGCCAGAGCGCGTATAACGTCCGACACGATGGAGTTGTGAGGAACGTCTCTGCTCTCGACGGTGACATCGGCATGTCCGTAGACCGGATAGCGCTGGGCGATTAATTGTCGCATGATCTCCTCAGGATCCTCGGCCTTGAGCAAAGGCCGATTGTCGCGGCGGCGCACCCTCATCATCAGGAGATCGACATCGGCCTTGAGCCAGACCGAAATACCGCGGCGGGCGATATTGTGGCGGGTTTCCTCATTCATGAAGGCGCCGCCGCCGGTCGCCAGCACCTGGGGACCCGATTCGAGCAGCCGGGCAATGACTTTTCGCTCGCCATCTCGAAAATAGGCTTCGCCATGGTCCCTGAAAATATCAGGCACGGTCTTGCCCGCCGCGCGCTCGATTTCGGCATCGGCATCGGTGAACTCGAGGCCCAGTTTCTGGGCAAGGCGGCGGCCAATGGTCGACTTGCCCGCTCCCATGAGGCCGACCAATACGATAGAACGACCATTCAGCGAGCGCTTTACTGCTTCGATATCCTTTGCAATAGAACGGCGGGGCATTGTTCGTTACTTCTGGGACAATGTATGTAAAGCTTGGGGCCATAACCCGCAAAACATTTCGGCGCGGGACGATGCGGAATCAGGGTTAAAGAATTGCCAGAAAGCTTGAGATTGCTGGTCATCCTGGTGCTCGTGGCCGCTGCGATCTACGGCGGCCTTTGGGCTTTATCCACGTTCCCGCCCGAGCAGAGCGACATCGTCAAAGAGCTTCCGAGTGACCGGCTCAAGCAATAAGCCCATAGGCGCTGGGGAGAGTGCAAGGCTCATCGACCAGTTCCTGGAAATGATGAGCGCTGAGCGAGGCGCCTCCCGGAACACGCTCGAGGCCTATCGGCGTGATCTCAAGGAATATTTGAGTTTTCTTTCGGATACGGGCTCCATCGCGAGAACTGCAAGTACACAGGCGGTGCGCGCCTTTCTCGCCGCATTGTCCAACCGACAACTGGCCAAGACATCCGCGGCACGCAAGCTTTCGGCGATCAAGCAATTCCACCGTTTCCTCCTGGCGGAAGGGCTCGCCAAGGACAATCCGACTTCGATCATCGAAGGCCCCAAGCTCGGGCGCCCCCTGCCCAAGATCATGAGCATCGAGGAGGTGGACCGCCTGATTGTCACAGCCCAGAAGGCCATCAAGGCTTCTGGAGAGAGGAAGTTCAGGGCAGCGCGGCTCTACTGCATAATCGAAGTCCTCTATGCGACTGGAATGCGGGTTTCGGAAATCTTGAGCCTCAGAGTGGAGGCGGCCAAGAGCAAGGAGCAGTTTCTCCTGATCAAGGGCAAGGGCGGACGTGAGAGACTCGTGCCTCTCAACGAGGCTGCGCGCGATGCCTTGAAAAGCTTTTTATCGCTGCGCGAGGATGCAAATGGTGGAAGCGATGAAGGCTATCTCTTTTCTTCCTATGGTGGCGCCGGCCATCTCACCCGCCAGCGCCTTGGGCAGGAGCTGAAGGCGCTGGCTGTGTCGGCGGGGCTGTCGCCGTCGAAAGTGTCACCCCATGTTCTGAGGCATGCGTTCGCCAGCCATCTCTTGGCCGGCGGGGCGGATCTCAGGGCCGTCCAACAAATGCTTGGCCATGCGGACATTTCTACGACGCAGATTTATACGCATGTGCTGTCTGAGCGCCTGCGAAAAATCGTCGAGACCCATCATCCCCTGGGCAAGCGCTAGATGACCCTCTCCTTGTTGACAGAACGGTGATGGGCGGCCAGTTTCGCTGAACAACGGTGCCCCCCTCATGCTTTGGCGCAAATAATGCCGACATACCTGGATTTCGAAACAAGCGTTGCCGAATTCGAAGGCAAGATCGCCGAACTCAGGGCCTTGGCAGCCCAGGACCAGACCATGTCCATTTCGGACGAGGTCCGGCAGCTGGAAAAGAAAGCCGCCAAGAGTCTTGCAGATCTCTATGCCAGTCTTACTCCATGGCAGAAGGCACAGGTCGCCCGACATCCAGAACGTCCGCATAGCGTCGATTATTGCAAGAAACTGTTCACCGATTTTACGGCGCTGTCGGGTGATCGTGCCTTCGGAGACGACCAGGCCATCATCGGCGGGCCGGCAAGATTCCTGGGTGACCCGGTGATGATCGTAGGCCAGGAGAAGGGCTTCGACACCCAGTCGCGCATCAAGCACAATTTTGGAATGGCGCGGCCTGAGGGCTATCGCAAGGCAGTGCGGCTCATGAAACTTGCCGACCGATTTCAGCTTCCCATCATCACCTTTATCGACACGCCTGGTGCTTATCCGGGTATCGGCGCAGAAGAACGGGGACAGGCGGAGGCGATTGCCCGCTCGACGGATTGCTGTCTTGCGGTTTCCGTTCCGATCGTCTCCGTGATCATCGGCGAAGGTGGCTCAGGTGGTGCCGTGGCGCTTGCCACAGCCAACAAAGTGTTGATGCTCGAGCACGCGATCTACAGCGTCATTTCGCCGGAAGGCGCTGCGTCTATCCTCTGGCGGGACAGCCAGCGGGCCAAAGATGCCGCCACCGCAATGAAGATCACCGCTCAGGATCTGAAGGAGCTCGAGATCATCGACGAGATCGTGGGCGAACCGGTCGGAGGGGCCCACCGCGCTCGTGATGCTGCGATAGAGGCAACCGGGGAGGCGGTGGCACGGGCGCTCCAGGCCCTTGCGAACATGGGGCCCGAGGAGATTAGGCAACACCGGCGCGAGAAATTCCTTTCCATCGGAAAGCAACTGTAAATTGCCCAAAAGCCGCCGTGATTGCGAGGCAACTCAGATGCCGTCACCATCGATACGGCAAGAGGGGAGACTTGCTTTGCCTATTTCGTACGGGAAATTCATATGGCGGCTCCTAACCGTGGCGGTGCTCCTTACCGGCCTCGGGGGCTGCCTGTTCTCCTCATCCAAGGCTTATGCGCCATTGTCCGATAAGGCTAAAGCAGAGCTTCAACAGATGGGGCTAAGTCTTGGTGCACCCCTCTATATTCGAATCTTCAAGCTCGAAGCCGAAATGGAAGTGTGGATGCAGAAGGCTTCAGGGGAATATGCTCTCTTTCGTACCTATCCGATCTGCAACTGGTCGGGCGATGTGGGGCCCAAAATGCGGGAGGGCGACAAGCAAGCGCCGGAAGGCTTCTATATCGTCACAGCCCAGCAGATGAATCCCAACTCGGATTATTATCTGTCGTTCAATATCGGTTTCCCTAACGCCTATGACCGGGCTCACGGTTATACGGGCTCCTACCTCATGGTGCATGGCGGCTGCCGGTCATCGGGCTGCTATGCGATCACTGATGAGGCGATCCAGGAGCTCTATATTCTTGCGCGTGAAGCTTTCGCCAAGGGCCAGCGCGAATTTCCGATTCATGCCTTTCCCTTTCACATGACCCAGGAGGCGATGGCGTTTCGTGCCGGCAACACATGGGAAGATTTCTGGAAAAACCTCAAAGAAGGCTATGATGCCTTCGAGGAAACCAAGAAGCCACCGGTCGTCGGCGTCAAGAACAAGCGCTATGTCTTCTTTGCGGATGCGGGGGCAGTGCCCGAGGCGTATAAGACGGCAAGCGCCGATCCCCAAGCACCCCGGCTCATTTCAGGCTGGAAAAACTAAGTTCGAGAGTGTGCCGGAACGGGCTTAGGCGTAAGCTCCATGACAGTGCTTGTATTTCTTGCCGGAGCCACATGGGCACTGGTCGTTGCGGCCGACCCTCCCCCAGGTTTCAGGTTTTTTCGGATCAAAGGCGGCGCGTGGCTTGCGGGTCTTGAGCGCGACATCCCCATCCTCGAAGCCCAGATCGGACTCAGCCATTTCGTCTTCGCCCGTAAAGGGATCGAAATGGCTGCCCACCATATCCGCCATTTCCTCCTCGCGGGGCAACTCGACCGGCCGCTCGGAGATCTCCACGCGCATGAGCTGACCCGTGACCATTTCACGAAGGCGCTCGATCATATGTTCAAAAAGGTTGAAACCTTCCGTCTTGTATTCATTTAGCGGGTCGCGCTGACCGTAGCCTCTGAGCCCAATGACCTGGCGGAGATGATCGAGCATCAACAGATGCTCCCGCCAGAGGTGATCGAGCGTCTGCAAGACGACCGCCTTTTCGACCTGCACCATGATCTCGGGAGTGTATTTCGCCCGCTTGGCCTCATAGCGCTCGTTGACGGCCTTCAGAACCCGCTCGCGAATCTCCTCATCGGCAATGCCTTCCTCCTTGGCCCATTCGTCCACCGGTAGGTCAAGCCCGCTCACCTCGTTAAGGCGAGTCCGCAAGGTTGCAGTGTCCCATTGCTCGGCATAAGCCGAAGCGGGGATGTGTTTCGTGATCAGGCCGTTGATCACCTCGTGGCGCATGTCGTCGACGGTCAGCGCGACCTCGTCGCCGCCCATGATGTCGATACGCTGTTCGAAGATGACCTTCCGCTGATCATTCATCACGTTGTCGAATTTCAGAAGGTTCTTACGGATGTCGAAGTTGCGCGCTTCGACCTTCTGCTGGGCCTTTTCAAGTGCCTTGTTGATCCAGGGGTGGACGATGGCCTCGCCCTCTTTGAGGCCGAGCGTCTGAAGCATTTTGTCCATGCGCTCGGAGCCGAAGATGCGCATGAGATCGTCTTCGAGCGAAAGGAAGAAGCGGGAGCGGCCTGGATCACCCTGACGGCCGGAGCGGCCGCGAAGCTGATTGTCGATACGGCGGCTCTCATGGCGTTCCGTGCCGATGACGAAGAGCCCGCCGGCGGCAAGAACGACCTCTCGGTTACGCGCAACTTCGGCCTTGATGGCCTCGGTCCTGCGCGCACGCTCTTCCTCACCCGTTATACCCATCAGTTCGGTGGCGATGCGCATGTCGGCGTTGCCACCCAGCTGAATGTCGGTGCCGCGACCAGCCATGTTGGTGGCAATGGTCACCGTCCCCGGTACACCTGCCTGGGCAATGATCTGCGCTTCCTGCTCATGATAGCGGGCATTGAGAACATTATGGGGGACGTTCATCGACTTGAGATGGGCGGAGAGCCGTTCCGACCTTTCAATGGAGGTCGTGCCAACGAGCACCGGCTGTTTTCGGGTCCGGCATTCCTGGATGAGGGCCACAATCGAGTTGGTCTTCTCCTTGTAGGTTCGATAGACTTCATCGTCTTCATCCCCACGCATGACAGGGAGGTTGGTGGGAACTTCGACGACGTCGAGCCTATAAATGTCCATGAACTCCTCGGCCTCGGTGGCCGCGGTGCCCGTCATGCCGGCGAGCTTCCCGTAAAGGCGGAAGTAATTCTGAAAAGTGATCGAGGCGAGGGTCCGGTTCTCGGGCTGGATGGCGACACGTTCCTTCGCCTCGAGCGCCTGGTGAAGGCCTTCGGAATAACGGCGACCGGGCATCATGCGGCCGGTGAATTCATCGATGATGACCACTTGGCCGTCCTTCACGATGTAGTCGCGGTCTCGCTGGAAGAGGGTATGTGCGCGCAGTGCCTGGGTGACATGGTGGACGACCGTGACGTTGTCGCTGTCATAGAGGGATTCGCCACGTAGCAGCCCGGCCTCCTTCAAAAGCTGTTCGAGAAACTCATTTCCCGCCTCCGTCAGGGTGACGGTGCGCTGCTTTTCGTCGAGCTCGTAATGCTCCTTGGTGAGCTTCGGAATATAAGCATCAAGGGTGTTGTAGAGTTCAGAGCGGTCCTCGACCGGGCCTGAGATGATGAGAGGGGTACGCGCCTCATCGATCAGGATCGAGTCCACCTCATCGACGATGGCATAGTGGTGGCCGCGCTGCACCATCTCCTCGAGATGATATTTCATGTTGTCGCGGAGATAGTCGAAGCCCAGCTCATTGTTGGTGCCGTAGGTTACGTCGCAGGCATACTGGGCGCGGCGTTCGTCATCGCTCAGTCCGTGGACGATGCAGCCGACGCTCAGGCCCAGAAACTTGTAAATGCGACCCATCCATTCGGCGTCGCGCTGGGCCAGATAATCATTGACGGTGACCACGTGAACGCCCTTGCCGGCAAGAGCGTTGAGGTAGACTGGCAGGGTGGCGACGAGAGTCTTGCCTTCGCCCGTCTTCATCTCGGCGATGCGGCCTTCGTGGAGAACGATGCCGCCTACGAGCTGAACGTCGAAATGACGCTGCCCCAAGGCTCGCTTGGCAGCCTCGCGGACGGTGGCAAACGCAGGCGCGAGCAAGTCGTCGAGCGGGGTACCGTCGGCCAGCTGCTTGCGAAATTGCTCGGTGCGGGCCTTGAGCTCGGAATCAGAAAGCTTCTCGGTCTCAGCCTCCAGCGCGTTGACGGCGGGGACCCTGGCTAGATACTGCTTTATTTTTCGATCGTTCGAGGTGCCAAAAACCTTAGCCGCAATCGACCCTAAACCGAGCATACCCAGTTTCCTTCTGCCGGCCAGAATCACTTGCCGGTAATCTCAAGGGGCTCCATTTGCCCGTCGCAGACTTTTAGTCAACTGAGGCCTCAGGAGCAATCGGCCCGACCCGGAATGTCTCGAGCTGGTGGCAGGCAATAATCTCCAAGTTGGGGGCGGAGCCGAATTATTTCAATGCCGTAGCTGCGTCAACTTGTGCAGGAAATGAATAGGGGCTTGCATAGGGTTGGCAATACGACCATTGTGCCGCGGCAAAAGGGGTGCCGAATCCATCCCGGCGCGGCCTTGGCAGGGCGGACTGGCATATTATTGCCGGATTTCGAGGCAAGAAGCGTTACAGCAAGGCCATGAGATGGCATTCAACCGGTTCGGCAAGGTGGAATAGATGAAGACATTTGGGACTGTGATATTGCTTGCGGTGTCGACATTGGCGCTCGTCCAGATATTGCCTGCCAAGGCGGAAGACAAGGTCGTCGTCGTCATCAACGGCCATGAGATCAAGACGTCGGAGGTCGAGATTGCGGCAGAAGACATTGCGCTGCAGCTCGGCGACCTGCCGGCCAAGCTGCGCTATCCTTTTCTGATCGAATATCTGGTGGAGCGGCACCTTCTGGCTCAGGCCGCGGTCAAGCAGGGCGTTGCAGATACGGATGAGTACAAGCAGAGGCTTGCTTTCTACCAGGCCAAGGCACTCCGCGACGCTTATTTCAATTCCACGATCAAGCCCTCGGTCACAGAAGAGGAAGTCAAGGCGGCTTATGACAAGGAGGCTTCCAAGGTCAAGGTATCGGAACGGGTCAGGGCCAGACACATTCTCGTGCAAACGGAGAAAGAGGCCCGCGACGTGCTCGCCAGGCTGAACAAGGGCGAAAAGTTCGAGGACATTGCCAAGCAGGTGAGCCTGGACGGCTCTAAGGACTATGGCGGCGACCTCGGGTATTTCTCGGCCGAGGAGATGGTGCCCGAATTCTCGAAAGCTGCATTTTCGCTGAAAGTCGGAGAGACCTCGGAACCGGTCAAAACCGATTATGGATGGCACGTCATAAAAGTCGAAGACCGCAAGCAGGGCGGTGCTCAGCCCTTCGATCAGGTCAAGGCCGGCATCAAGGCTGTGCTCATGCGAAAGAAGGTGCAGGACATCGTTACCGAGCTGCGCAAGGAAGCCAAGATCGAGATCGTCGATCCCGACCTGAAGAAGCTTCAGGAGATGGGCGAGAAGAGAATTGAGGAGCTTAAGAAAAAGAAGCAGACCGGGGCCAACGAGGGGAGCGGGGAAACGACCTCGGGCGGCAAGCAGGACCTGCAGACACAACAGTAAGGGCTAGCGGGCGGGGACTCTTTGATGGTGCATCAGGTCTCGCCGCTGGCACCGGCGGAGCTGCGGAATCTTCCCCCTATCAAGGGCGTGAAGCTTTCAGCCGCCGAGGCCGCGATTCGCTATCGAGAGCGACCGGACGTGATGCTGGCGCTCCTTGAGCCCCAGACTACCATCGCTGGTGCTTTCACCCGCTCGCTTACTCGCTCCGCGCCCGTCGAATGGTGCGCCGCCCATGTCGGCGCGACGGCGCGGGCAATCATCGTCAATGCGGGAAACGCGAACGCCTTCACAGGACGAGCAGGAGTCGCCTGCGTCAAAGCTGTGGCCAAGGGCGTAGCTGCCGCTTCCGGGTGTAAGCCGTCCGAAGTCTTCATCGCCTCAACAGGAGTAATCGGCGAGCCATTGGATCCAACGCTCATCTTGCGGGTGGTGCCGCAGCTCATGGAAAGGGCGGCCGAAGATCGGTGGGAGGATGCGGCTCGCGCCATACTCACGACCGACACCTTCCCCAAGACCGTCACAGTCTCGGCCCGGTATGGGGGCGCCAGGGTGACCATCAACGGCATCGCCAAAGGTTCGGGGATGATCGCGCCCGACATGGCGACGATGCTTGCCTTCTTCTTCACCGATGCTGCCGTCCCATCAAGGCTTCTCACCCGCCTACTCAAGACCGTGGTAGCCAAGACATTCAACTGCATCACGGTCGATGGCGATACTTCGACTTCCGATACCGTTCTGTTTGCGGCCACAGGCATGACCGGTGCGGCGCCCAAAAGTGTCAGGTCGATCGACGATCCGGCATTTCGGGATTTCGCCTTAGCGTTCGCACGGGCGGCGGAGGAACTGTCACAGCTCGTGGTGAAAGACGGTGAGGGAGCGGAAAAATTCATCACGATCAAGGTGGGCGGCGCGGCAAGTTCGGGAGAAGCTCGCCAGATCGGGATGAGCATCGCCAACTCGCCGCTCGTCAAGACAGCCATCGCCGGGGAAGATGCGAATTGGGGACGCATCGTCATGGCGGTTGGCAAGTCGGGCGCCCGGGCCAGCCGCGACAAACTGAAAATCTGGATCGGAGGCGTGAAAGTCGCGAGCAACGGCATGCGGGATCCGTCCTACCGGGAGGAGCAGATCGTGCCTCACATGAAGGGACGACATATCGAGATCAGGGTCGATGCCGGGGTGGGAAAGGAGTCGGCAACGGTGTGGACGACGGATCTCACCCACCGCTACATCGACATCAACGGTTCCTACCGAAGCTAATACGATGCGGGGATCGCGTCAGTGACGGGCAAGCCCCTTGTCGTGGTCGTCGCCTGCGCGCTGGTCGATGCGGATGGTCGCGTGCTCATCGCGAAGCGGCCGGCGCAGAAGGATATGGCGGGACTATGGGAGTTTCCCGGGGGAAAGATCGCTTATGACGAACCTCCAGAAGAGGCACTGATTCGCGAGCTCCGCGAAGAACTCGGCATTAATGTCACGCAAGCCTGTCTCGCTCCTCTGACCTTCGCCAGCTACTCCTACGAGAAGTTTCATTTGCTCATGCCGCTTTATGTCTGCCGCCGCTGGAGCGAAACGGTAATAGCAAAGGAGGGGCAGGAGCTCAAATGGGTGAGGCCCCGGGATCTCAGGGATTACCCGCTTCTGCCTGCAGATGTTCCGGTCATCCCCTACCTCATGGACATGCTCTAATCGCCGGGCTTCAAAAAGTCGGCCAGCCGCCGCGTAGCGCTGCCGGGCCGTAACGGCTGCTGCTGGCTCTCGTGAGGAGCCCAGCCGGTGAGATAGATGATTTCGAAGGTTGCCGGCAATTTCCCATTCGAAGTGCAGAATTGGTCGGCGTAGACTTCCGCCAGGCGGGCAAGGAGCCGGCGCGACATGGGAGTCCGTGATCGCTCCGCCAGAGAACTGCCAAGACCCATGGCCCGCAGATCGCGCATCAAAGCGACCACGTCCGGATAAAGAACGGTTCGACGATCGGCATCGACGACAGGTAAAGCGAAATCGGCGCGCTGGAGAAGTTCCCCCCATTGACGGATGTGTATGAAGGGCGCCACGCGAGGAGTCGCTCCCCCGACGGCCGAGGTTTCGGCAGCGAGCCATGCTTGTCGCAGCTCCATGAGCGTATCGCCGCCGAGAACCGCCGCGAGAAGGACGCCATCCTGCCGCAAGGACCGTCGGATCTGCGCCAGCACGCCAGGCACGTCATTGGTGGTTTCAAGGCCCCACGGTTGGATGAAAGCCTCAAGGCTCGAGGGAGCCAAAGGTTGGGCCTCATCGTCGAAGACGACATCAACTTCGCGGGCCGGCAGGATATCGCTGGAGAAAATCCGAGCCTTTGGGCGAAGAGCGCGTGCCTGGGATTTGAAAATGTCCGACGCGGAGCCATGAATGAGCATCGTCTGCAGCGGCCGGTTAATCACGGAAATGCGATCGGCGAGCTCGGCCAAGATGATGTCATGGAGAAAATGAGGAACCCCTGAGATGGATCGCATCCGTCGCTGGCGAACAAGGGCTCGATCGAAAATGCGGGGAGGAATGGACATTATCCAATGTGGACTCTGAAGCGGTTGCACCACCCTTGATTATCGCACAATCTGGTGAGGGGGCGACAATGAAGGCAGCGAAACGCTGGAAAACGATCACGCGCAGCGCGCTCGATTTGGTGATGCCTCCGCTGTGCCTCGGCTGCCTCAGGAGAACAGGTGAAGCGCAGAGTCTCTGCAGCTCCTGCTGGTCGAGTTTGTCCTTTATCGAAAAGCCGCACTGTCCCCTGTGGGGCGAGCCCTTCGCCTTCGACGCCGGGCCTGGGTTGCTCTCGCCCAGGGCGCTTCAGATACCACCAGAGTGGAGCAGCCTCACGGCCGCGGTAACGTTCAATGATCTGGCAGCGCGGCTCGTCCATGCGCTCAAGTATAAAGACCGCCTGGAGAGTGCGACACTGATGGCTAGGCTCATGTCTAGGGCGGCACAGGCAACGCTCGAAAAATGCGAACTCGTGGTCCCGATACCCCTCCACCGTTGGAGGCTTTGGCGTCGCCGTTACAACCAGGCGGCACTCCTCGCCGAAACGCTGGCGGCTAAATCCGGCAGGGTTTATGCTCCGCGCTTGCTCGTTCGTCATCGACACACGAGGAGCCAGGTCGGGCTCGATACAAAGGCCAGGGAACGCAATCTCAAAGAAGCATTCAGGGTGGCTGAGGCTCATCGCGGCAAATTGAGCGGCAACCGCGTCGCGCTGGTCGATGACGTGTTGACGACTGGATCCACAGCGAGAGCAGCGACACGATGCCTGCTCGAGGCTGGGGCGGCGCAGGTCGATGTGGTGGTCTTCGCTCTTGTGCAAATGCCGGGTCATGGCCAAATGAGTGGATCATGACCTCGCAGGCTACATTGCGCGTAGGCGTCGTCCAGATGTGCTCCAGCTGCGACATCGAGCGCAATATTCGCGATGCCTCAGCACTCATCCGCGAGGCAGGTGCGCAGGGTGCCCGTTTCGTCGCTACGCCGGAAATGACGAATATTCTGGACGTCGATCGCAAGCGCGTAAGAGCCTCGGTCCGCGATGAAAAGGCAGATCTGGCAGTTCGCCACTTCAGCGAAATTGCAAAGGAGCTGGGAGTCCATGTCCTCATCGGCTCCCTGGCTCTAGCGCGCGACAACGGCCGATTGGTGAACCGCTCCCTTCTGTTCAATACCAATGGAGAGATTGCCGCGCGCTACGACAAGATCCATATGTTCGATGTGGACCTTGGCGAGAGCAGCTTTCGTGAATCACGCAGTTACGAACCTGGCGACAGCACCATCGTTGCTAACCTGCCTTGGGCCGCACTCGGATTAACCATTTGCTACGACATCCGCTTCCCGCATCTTTACCGAACGTTAGCCGAGGCGGGAGCAATCTTGTTCAGCGTGCCTTCCGCTTTCACCCGTCCGACCGGGGAAGCTCATTGGGAAGTGCTTATGCGGGCTCGAGCCATAGAAAACAGCGCTTTTGTCATTGCTCCGGCGCAGACCGGCCTCCATGAGTGTGGCCGCGAAAGCTATGGACACAGCCTCGTGGTGGACCCCTGGGGAAGAGTACTCAGCGATGCTGGAACGGAGACGGGGGTGTCCATTGTTGAACTGAGGCTGGACACGGCGGATGAGATGCGCCGCCGCATTCCGGTGCTTCAGGCGAAAGGCCGCCATGCTTGCGTCAACGTCAAGAGGTCGATTAAAGGAAGCCTATGATACACTACGATCTCATCTGCAAGCATGGGCACAAGTTCGACGGCTGGTTCACGACCAGCGTGGCTTATGATGAGCAGCGCCGAAGCAAGGACATTCTTTGTCCGAGCTGTGGCACGGCCGAGATCGACAAGCAGCTGATGACGCCCAGCATCCCCCGCAAAGGAAACAGCAAGAACAGCCGTCAACTACTCTCGGGCGCTGGAGACGCGCAGACGAAGAAGCTGGTCGCCAAGCTGCGTGAGCTCCGCCAGCACGTCGAGCGCCATGCGGACTATGTGGGCGATCGCTTTGCCCATGAGGCGCGCCGAATCCACTACAAGGAAACCGAGGAGCGTGGAATCTATGGCGAGGCGAGCCCGGAGGATGCGCGGGCGTTGATCGACGAGGGTATCGAGGTTCAGCCTTTGCCGCCTCTTCCGGAGGACTTCAACTAGGCCGAACTGCCGGCTTTGTTGCCAGCGTCAGATAGTTGACGCCGGTATCGCGCGAACGCTGCCATGTTCCCTGGAGCGGGTTGTAGACGACGCCCAAGGTCTCGATTGGCCTTAATCCGGCTGACTGGAGGTAGCTGTCGAGTTCATCGGGCGTAATGAAGCTCTCCCAATGATGGGTGCCCTGCGGCAGCCAGCGCAGCACGTACTCCGCCCCGATGATCGCCAATAGGAATGATTTGAACGTCCGGCTTATGGTGGCCGTGAACAAAAGTCCTTCCGGTCTCAACAAGGATGCGCAGGCGGTCAGGAAATCCGCGGGGCGGCGGACATGTTCGACCACCTCCATGTTCAGGATCACGTCAAAACGCCTCTCCTCGGAGACAAGTTGCTCAGCAGTGGCGACTCGGTAATCGATGTCGAGGACGTGCTCCTCGGCATGAACCATGGCCGTTCTGATGTTCTCTTCCGAAGGGTCTATGGCAGTAACCCGCGCGCCCAGCCGTGCGACTGGCTCCGAGAGGAGGCCACCGCCGCATCCAATGTCAAGGACGTCAAGGTCTTGATAGGGGCGAGATGCGAATGGATCTCTCAAAAAGCGCGCCGTGACCTGCTCACGAATATAGGCAAGCCGGAAGGGATTGAACTTGTGAAGGACGGCAAACTTTCCCGTAGGGTCCCACCATTCGGAAGCCAGCTTGGAAAATTTCTCGACCTCGAGCGGATCGAGGCTCGGGGAAGAATTGGTCGTGCTGGAGGCTTTTACCATAGGACTGAGGTCCAATATTGCATGCGGGCGAAGCGGCGAGTAAGAGAGACCTCGCGCCCTTCGTGGCGCGTTTATTTTGCAGTGAGATAATCGGGTTACTCAAGGACCTCCAGGGATTTTTGGTACTCTTTAGCCGGGGATACGATGAGCCGCTTGGTGATGAAGTTCGGAGGAACCTCGGTCGGAACCATCGACCGGATCCGTAACGTCGCCCGGCATGTCGAGCGGGAGGTCAAGGCGGGCCATCAGGTGGCCGTGGTGGTATCGGCAATGGCGGGAGCCACGGATCAGCTTATCGGCTGGGCGCGTGAGGCCGCCGTTATTTCCGACGCACGCGAGTATGACTCAGTCGTGGCTTCGGGCGAACAAATCACGTCCGGCCTTCTCGCTATTGTCTTGCAGGACATGGGAATTCCGGCCCGGTCATGGCAGGGCTGGCAGATTCCAGTCAAGACGGATGGCGTGCATGGGGCGGCCAGAATTCAGGACATCGATGCTAGCGAACTTTCAAAGCGGCTCGAACAAGGGCAGGTGGCGGTCATCGCCGGCTTTCAGGGTATCGGCCCCGACCGGCGCATAACCACGCTCGGCCGAGGCGGTTCGGATACGAGTGCCGTGGCGGTCGCTGCTGCGATCGGGGCACGCTGCGATATCTACACGGACGTGGACGGCGTTTACACGACCGATCCCCGCATCGAGGCCAGGGCACGGAAGGTGGCGCGCATCACCTATGAAGAAATGCTTGAGATGGCTTCGCTCGGTGCCAAGATCCTGCAAAGCCGGTCAGTGGAGCTCGCTTTGGTCTATAGGGTGCCTTTGCAGGTGCGCTCGAGCTTCGAGCCGCCCGACTCGCCCCATCAGAACCGGGAAGACGGCACAGGACCCGGGACAATCGTTTGCGAAGAGGAACAGATCGTGGAGCAGCAGGTCGTCAGCGGAATTGCCTATTCCAAGGATGAAGCCAAGGTCTCGATCCGGCGGGTCAAGGATCAGCCCGGTGTGTCAGCGAGCATTTTCGGGCCCTTGGCCGAAGCCGACATCAGCGTCGATATGATCGTGCAGAACGTTTCCGCCGATGGCGAAACGGCCAACATCACCTTCACGCTGCAGCGCAAAGATCTGAAGAGAGCCCTCGAGGTCCTGGACCGGGTGCGCGACAAGGTCGGATTTCGGGAGCTCACTTCCTCCTCGGACGTGGCCAAGGTCTCGGTCGTGGGGATCGGCATGCGGAGCCACGCGGGCATCGCCGCGCGAATGTTCAAGACGCTTGCCGACAAGAGCATCAACATACAGGCGATCACGACGTCGGAGATCAAGATCAGCGTGCTGATCGACGAGGCCTACACGGAACTGGCAGTGAGGGCACTTCATTCAGCTTACGGCCTTGACAAGATACAGTCCTAGCGCTTTATCCGGGCCACAAAGCGTCCCAGCTCAAAGATCATCATGTTGACAGCCACCGTGCATTGCTGGCGATCCATCCAAAAACCGGCCGCGCGGGCGGAAAGGGACGGTTCCTGATATGCCGTTGTCTAGCCTTGGCCCGCGTGTCCTGCTCCGGCGACTGCGCGAGGTCATGGCAAGACCAGAAACGGCGCAGAAGAAGCTGGACACAATCGTCACGCTCATCGCCTCCAACATGGTGGCGGAGGTGTGTTCGCTTTATGTCATGCGCCCCGGCCAGTGGCTTGAGCTCTATGCCACCGAGGGTCTCAAGCGCGAAGCCGTGCACAAATCCAAGCTGAAGGTCGGGGAAGGGTTGGTTGGCACGATCGCGGCCGAGGCCGAGCTGCTCAATCTTTCCGACGCCCAGTCGCATCCCTCGTTCAAGTATCTGCCCGAGACGGGGGAGGAAATCTACCACTCCTTCCTTGGCGTTCCGATCCTCAGGGGCGGCGTCACCATCGGCGTCCTGGTCGTGCAGAATCGGGCGCGGCGCCAATATTCGGAAGATGAGGAAGAGGCCCTGCAGACTACGGCCATGGTTCTGGCCGAAGTCATAGCCTCGGGCGATCTCGAGGAGGTGGCACTCGCCGTTGCCGCCGACGTCGCTCATGTACGCAGCCATCATCTTAAGGGCAACAACCTGGCCGAGGGCATCGCGCTCGGCCACGTAGTTCTGCACGAGCCGCGCATCATCATCACCAATCTGATCGCTGAAAACATACCGCTGGAGAAGCAGCGGCTGGAGCAGGCGGTGGCGACGCTGCAGGAAAGCGTCGAACATTTGATAAGCCATGCCGAAAACCTGAGAGGAGCCGAATACAGCGACATCCTCGAGAGCTTCCGAATGTTCGCCCATGACCGCGGCTGGCTGAGGCGGATGCGCGAAGCGATCGATACGGGCCTCACCGCCGAAGGCGCGGTCGAGCGAGTGCAAAACGACAATCGCGCCCGAATGCTCAGGATCGAAGATCCCTATCTCCGGGAGAGGCTCAATGATCTCGACGATCTGGCCAACAGGCTGTTGCGCATCCTGACGGGTCAGATCCAAACAGCCGCGCAAGGCAATCTGCCGAAGGACACCATCCTGGTGGCGCGCAAGATGGGTCCGGCTGAGCTTCTCGACTACGAGCGAAACAAACTGCGCGGCGTCGTGCTGGAGGAGGCCGGTGAAACCAGTCATGTCGCCATTGTCGCGCGAGCACTCGGTATTCCGGCGGTGGGCAGGGTCGAGGGAATCGTCGAGATCGTCGACACCGGCGATCCGATCATTGTCGACGGACAGGCGGGCGATGTTCACGTGCGTCCACCATCCAGCATCGAACAGGCCTATGCCGAGAAGGTCAGGTTCTATGCGCGCAAACAGGCACAGTATGCGGCGTTGCGCGATGTTCCCGCCATCACCCGCGACGGCGTGCCGATCAGCATCAACATCAACGCAGGACTTTTGGTCGATCTGCCGCATCTGCATGACTCGGGAGCCGATGGCATCGGGCTCTATAGAACAGAGCTGCAGTTCATGATGGCGGCATCCTTCCCGCGGCTCAATGTGCAGATGCGGCACTATTCGGCGGTGCTCGAAGCCGCCGACGGCAAACCGATCGTGTTCAGAACTCTCGACATCGGTTCGGACAAGACGCTCCCCTACCTACGCCAGCCGAAAGAAGAGAATCCAGCCATGGGCTGGCGAGCGATCAGAATGGCGCTGGAACGGAGAGCGCTTCTTGAACTGCAGCTCAAGGCATTGCTTACGGCGGCGGCAGGGCGGGAGCTTCGCATCCTCTTTCCGATGGTGGCGGAATGCAGCGAGTTCCGTGCTGCCAAAGCGGTAGTGGAGAGGGTGAAGGGCTTGCTCCAGGCGCGGGGCCACGAACTGCCACAATCAGTCAAACTCGGCACGATGATCGAGGTGCCGGCACTGCTGTGGCAACTCGACACGCTCATGCGGGAGGTGGATTTCGTTTCGATCGGTTCGAACGACTTGATGCAGTTTCTGTTCGCCTGCGACCGCGGCCATTCACGGCTGCATGGCCGCTACGATACGCTGCATCCGGCTGTCCTGTCTCTCGTCCGCGAGGTGGTGAAGAAAGCCAGCGCTTATGGCGTGCCCGTCAATCTGTGCGGTGAGATGGCGGGCCGGCCGGTCGAGGCCATGGCCCTCCTCGGCCTCGGCCTGCAATCGATCTCGATGGCACCGGCAGCCGTGGGGCCGGTGAAGTCGATGATCCTCGCGCTCGACCAGCGGAAATTCAGTGATTTTCTGCAGCCTCTGCTATCCGGGCCTGAGCGCAGCCTGAGGCCCGAGATCGAGCGATTTGCGCGCGAGAACGCTATACCGGTCTAGGCGTTCACCAGTTGCTTACCATTGTTGGGCATGCTGCTTGACGGGCTTGGCCCCGCTGAGGCGAGCCAAGACCCGCGTTGACGTATGAGTGCGGGCAATGAACGAAACGCATCGGGCGGCTGATTCGCAAGGCAGGCCTGTCTTCCGACCACGGCCGGACGGCAGCATCGACCCGGCCGGCGAGGCGGGCTGGTTCCTACAGAGAGAGCGCGAACGGCGAGGCCTCGAACTCGGCATCGTCGCACAGCTCCTCGGCATTCATGAAAGTCATCTTGCCGGCATCGAGTCGGGGGACATGACGCGGCTTCCCGCGCGCGATGAAGCCCTTAAGATGATCGGTACCTACGCAAAATACCTGGGCTTCCAGGCTGAGCCGCTTGTCGGGCACTATTCGGAATTCTTGCCCTTGCCGATGCGCGAGCGGCGAAGACGAAACCTCCCCAGACCCCTGTCCAGCGCCAAGGTCATTCCCTTTGCCGCAGCTCTGAAGGCTGCCACCTCCGCCCCGGGGCTCACGATTACGAGCTCTATCGCAGGCGCCATGCTGTTGTTCGGGATAACGGTTGCCTTGCTTCAGCCTGCCGAAGAGACGGAGCAAATTGCACGCGGCGCCGATCCCCTGTCTACAGCCAGCGTTCAAAAAGAGGCCGACGATGGATCTCTGGTCCGAATCACCGAAAGTCCTTTGGCCGATGATAAAGTCGCCAGCGCGCCACAAACGGTCGAACCGCCATCAGCGCCTGCAGAATCCCATGAGGAGCTTGGAGATCTCGGCGCATTCATCGCGGAGCAGCTCGAGAAGCCTGCCGGAGACGCTGCAATCCCAAAAGAAACCAAGACCAATCAGAACGAGGCGCCGGCGCGAGTGGAGCCCATAGCTGCAGAGGGAAGATTGGTGTTGAAGGCCACCGGAGCATCCGTGTGGTTTCGCCTGGAAGACACGAGAGGCAATATCGTCGTCTCGCGAACTCTTCGGCGGGGCGAAAGCTTCATCGTTCCCAATCGCGACGATCTGATGATCATCGCGCGGGACGGCGGATTGCTTAACTATGAAATCGACGGCGTCGATCAGGGAACGTTGGGAACACCGGGAGAGATCGTGGTGGGTCGTTCCTTGTCGGTCGCAAAGCTCCAAAACCGCGGCTGAAGAAGCGCGCCGCTCTTTTGCGACGCGCATTGACGGGCTCAAGTGCAATCGGCATATCAATTGCCGATGAGTATTCTCAAGCCTGAAAAGATAGATCGCATCATCGAGCGTTTCCGGGGCCTCGAAGGCAGTCTCGCGGCCGGTGCGGAGGGCGAGAGCTTTGTCAAGCTATCCAAGGAATATGCGGAGCTGCAGCCCCTTGCGCAGACGGCTGAGGCTTATCGAAAGTCGTTGGCCGAACGGGATGGTCTGAAGGAAATGATCGCCGGCGGCGGCGAAATGGGAGCGATGGCCGAGGCCGAGAAGGCAGTTCTCGACCGGAGCATCGACTCGCTCGAGCAGAAACTCAAAGTGCTGCTTTTGCCGCGGGACTCAGCGGACGACCGAAACGTCATCCTCGAGGTTAGAGCTGGCACGGGCGGCGATGAAGCAGCGCTCTTCGCAGGTGACCTCTTCCGCATGTACCAGCGCTATGCGGCGAACAAGGGCTGGCGGGTGGAGATCATTTCCGCGAGTGAAGGCGATCACGGCGGGTTCAAGGAAATCATCGCCAGTATTGCGGGGCAGGGCGTCTACGCGCAGCTCAAGTTCGAATCCGGCGTCCACCGGGTCCAGCGCGTGCCGGATACCGAAGCGCAGGGGCGCATTCATACCTCGGCCGCCACAGTGGCAGTCCTGCCGGAAGCGGAGGATGTCGATATCGCCATTGATGAGAAAGATCTGCGCATCGACGTCTATCGTTCTTCGGGACCGGGCGGGCAATCGGTCAATACGACGGACAGTGCCGTGAGGATCACACATCTTCCGACTGGACTCGTCGTCGCCCAGCAGGATGAAAAATCCCAGCACAAGAACAAGGCGAAGGCTCTAAAAATCTTGCGCGCGCGGCTTTACGAGCGGGAGCGGCAGAGACTCGATGCAGAGCGCACCGCACAGAGACGCGGCCAGATCGGGTCTGGTGACCGGTCGGAGCGTATCCGCACCTATAATTTTCCGCAGGGACGGGTCACCGACCACCGCATCAACCTCACCCTCTATAAGCTCGATCTCGTGCTCGAGGGACCAGCGCTCGAAGAGTTGATTGAGGCGCTCATCCGCGAGCATCAGGCAGAGCTGCTGGCGCAGGCGGAAGCCGAGACTAGCTGAACTCGCGGCTCGTCATCCCCAGGAAAAATGAGACCGGCCGTCGCCAATACCAAGGACGGGAAGATCGGCACGCTCGCTCGGCCCGGAGCTTCCCTTGTTTCTGCCGTGCGATTTGCGATAAGTGATGATCGTGACAGGGCAATAAGGAAAGAGTTTCAGTGAATGCCGATGCAGCCTGAAATGCTGTCAGAGGTGGTGCAGTTCGTGCGGCGCAGGTTGGAGAGCGTCGGGATTGCGAGTGCGGCACTCGATGCGCGGCTGATCGTGCAACATGTCACGGGGCTCACGCATGAGGAGATCATCGCCTCCTCCCACAGGAGGCTAAGACCTCACCAGAGGTCTCGCATCGAGGGGCTGCTGGCTCGACGGGAGGCCCGCGAGCCGATCTCACGCCTCACCGGGGAGCGGGAATTCTACGGCCGGAAGTTCTGCCTCGCCCGCCAGACGCTCGATCCACGGCCAGAGACGGAGACGCTCGTCGAGACGGCGCTTGCGCTCGTGCGCATGCAAGCTTGGGACGGGTCAGGCGTGCTCATCGCCGACATTGGAACCGGCACCGGCGCCATCGCCATATCGCTTCTTGCCGAACTGCCGGGAGTGCGAGCCGTGGCGAGTGACATCTCGCGATCGGCGCTGAATACGGCGCTCAAGAATTCCCTGCGGCACAAGGTCGCCGACCGGGTCGAATTCGTCCACGGTTCGTGGTTCCGTAATATCAGGGGGGTCTTCGACCTGATTGTGTCGAATCCGCCCTATGTTCGAACCGAAGAAATCTCCTCGCTCGCGCCGGAGGTTCGGCAGCATGATCCAATAAAGGCCCTGGATGGAGGGCCGGATGGGCTTGATGGCTATCGGGAAATTGCCAAAACCGGGCAAGGCCATCTGCGAATCGGAGGCCACGTCTGCGTAGAGATTGGGGAAGGGCGGGAGAGAGAGGTCAGCCAAATCATGGCTGAAGCAGGTTTCACGCCGGCTTGCAAAATACGGCCCGCCACCCCAGATCTCTCAGGAATCTCCCGCGTATTAACATTCCTGAACGAAGGGACTCCCTCCAGGAGCACAGCGGCAGAAAAATCAGTTGGAAAGTGTCTCATAAACGGCTAGCTTCGTGAGCAGGAAAGACACCCTTCCATAAAGCACTGCGCCAAATTGTTTAAAGCTGGATTCGGCACGCAGCCACGGTGAAGTTCAGCAGGCGGGGCGCAGGCGAGTAGACGCTTCGATAGAAGCCAGGGACATGCGGCAGTCCGCTGCCGGGGGTGAGACGATCGAGGAATCGAACGGCATTATTCTTATTCAGTAGAGCAAGCGGGCGGGTTTGGTGAGCAGCTTCAGGCCGATCGTATGCGGGCCGGAGAGCTTCGCTCAACAGGCGGGACTGTAGCGCTGAATCGAAATCTGCTTGAGCGAACTTGCACCTTGACAGTGCCTGTTTGCGAGCCGGTGGTTCGAGGAGATGTGAAGGCAACAAAAGTGAGACACAGAAAATCATGAGACAGGGCCAGCACAACCATAATCATAACAAGAGATCGCGGGGGCGCGGCAGAGGCGGTCGTCCAGGTGG
>Ga0114129_10001334_pt1 | contig 33070 bp, 44 predicted proteins | sample RhiMetdeltSRZDD1_FD_80071 | JGI IMG/M metagenome (GOLD analysis project Ga0114129, IMG submission 80071) | Populus rhizosphere microbial communities from Tennessee, USA - Rhizosphere MetaG P. deltoides SRZDD1 (version 2) (version 2) | ecosystem: Host-associated > Plants > Roots > Rhizosphere >...
ACTCGATGAAGCGCACCTGGTAGCTCGTCGAGCGGGCGAACTCCGCGAACGGCAACGCCTCCTCCTCGGTGAAGCCGCGCAGGGCGACGGCGTTGACCTTGATCGGGCGCACCTCGGGATGGGCGCCGATGGCCTCGAGCCCGCGCAGCACCTGCGGCAGCGAGTCGCGCCGGGTGAGCTGGAAGAAGCGGTCGCGCTGCAGCGAGTCGATCGACACGTTCACGCGCGTGATGCCCGCCTCGACCAGTGCGGCGGCGTCGCGCTCGAGCAGGTAGCCGTTGGTGGTGAGCGAGAGGTCCTCGATTCCCTCCACGCGGGCGAGCATCGAGACGAGCCGCGGGAACTCCCGGCGCACGAGCGGCTCGCCGCCGGTGAGCCGCAGGTCGGTCACACCCATGGGCGCCAGCACCCTCACCACGCGCTCGATCTCCTCGAAGTGGAGGATCTCCTCGCGGTCGAGCCAGGGCAGCCCGTCGGCGGGCATGCAGTACTGGCAGCGGAAGTTGCAGCGGTCCGTGACCGAGACGCGCAGGTCCGAGATCAGCCGGCCGTGGCCGTCGACGAGGGATTCGACGTTCACCTTGTGGAAGGGTATCCGCAGTGGACCTGCCGCCGACGGAAATCCGCGCGCCCACCCGCGGCAACCGCAAGCTCGAGCGGCTCCTGGACGCGGCGAACGCCGACCGCCGCCTGCACGCGTGGTGGTACATGCAGCAGGTGAACGCGGACCGGCGCGACATGTCGGATCACTCCTGGGTCCACATCCAGATCGTCGTGAACATCGCGCTGCGCCTGTTTCGACTGCTCAACCGCGGCGGCGTCGAGCCCGCGATGGTCACCCAGCACGGGATGAACGCACGCGACGCCGAGGTGGTGATCGCGGCGGCGTGCCTCTTCCACGACACCGGCATGTCGATCCACCGCACCGACCACGAGCAGTACAGCCTGTTCCTGGCGGCCGACCGCATGCCGACGCTGCTGGACGGCTGCTACGAGGATCCCGAGCTCACGGTGGTGATCTCGGAGGCACTGCACGCGGTGATCGGCCACCGCCGCGCGGGCGACCCTCACACCATCGAGGCCGGGATCGTGCGGGTGGCCGACGCGCTCGACATGGCGAGCGGCCGCTCACGCATCCCCTTCGAGACCCGGCGCCCGAACATCCACTCGGTGTCGGCCGCCGCGATCGACGCGGTCACGATCGAGCCGGGCGACGAGAAGGCGGTCGAGGTGCGGATCGCGATGAACAACTCCGCGGGCCTGTTCCAGATCGACGAGCTGCTCGCGACCAAGCTGCGCGGCTCGGGCATCGAGGAGCACGTGGAGGTCGTGGCCGAGATCGAGGCCGAGCACGAGAAGCGGCTCGTGCCCGTCTTCCGGATCTGACAGCGCGCGCAGCCAGGCGTTACCGCTTGGCCGGATCGATCATCGAGGTGGCCGCGCGCCCAGACGGTGGGTCGCTGCGCTTCTCGCGCTCGCCGATCGCCACGTAGCTCTGCTCGCGGGCGCCGGTGTAGATCTGGCGCGGGCGGGCGATCTTCGTCTCCGGGTCGGTGACCATCTCTAGCCACTGCGCGATCCAGCCGGACGTCCGCGGAATGGCGAACATCACCGTGAACATGTCCGGCGGCAGGTTCAGCGCCTCGTAGATCAGGCCCGAGTAGAAGTCGACGTTGGGGTAGAGCTTGCGCTCGATGAAGTACTCGTCGTCGAGGGCGCGCTTCTCGAGCTCCACCGCGATGTCGAGCTTCGGGTTCTTGCCCGTGACCTCGAACACCTCGTCCACGTGCTTCTTGATGATGTCGGCGCGCGGGTCGTAGTTCTTGTAGACGCGGTGCCCAAAGCCCATCAGCTTCTCGTCGCGGTTCTTCACCCGCTCGAGGAAGTCCGGGATGTTGTCGGCCGACTCGATCCGGTCCAGCATCTTGAGTACGGCCTCGTTGGCGCCGCCATGGAGCGGGCCATACAGCGCCGCCACACCCGCGGCCACGGCCGAGTACGGATCCACCTCCGACGAGCCGACGCCCCGGACCGCGTTCGTCGAGCAGTTCTGCTCGTGGTCGGCGTGCAGGATCCAGAGGACGTCGAGAGCGCGCTCGAGCCGGGGATCCGGCTCGTACTTCGCCTCGGTCATCTTGAACATCATCGATAGGAAGTTGCCGGGGTAGGACAGCTCGTTGTCCGGATAGACGTAGGGCAGCCCGAGATTGTGCCGGTACGCGAAGGCGGCGAGCGTCGGCATCTTCGCGATCAGGCGGACGGCGGCCATGTGGCGCTCGAGGTCGTCGTCGATCCTTTTCGCGTCGGGATAGAAGGTCGAGAGCGCGCCTACCGTGGCGAGCAGCATCCCCATCGGGTGGGCGTCGTAGCGGAAGCCCTCCACGAACTTCTTGATGTTCTCGTGGACGAACGTGTGGTGGGTGATCTCGAAGATCCACTCGTCGAGCTGCTCCTGGGTGGGCAGCGCGCCGTAGATCAGCAGGTACGCCACCTCGAGGTACGAGGAGCGCTCGCAGAGCGCGTCGATCGGGTAGCCGCGGTACTCGAGCACCCCTGCCTCGCCGTCGATATAGCAGACCGAGCTGCGCACCGACGCGGTGTTCGTGAACGCCGGGTCGTAGCTCATCAGGCCGAAGTCCTCGTCCGACACCTTGACCTGGCGGAAGTCCATCGCCTTGACGGTGCCGTCCTCGATCGGGACGTCGTACGTCTGGCCCGTGCGGTTGTCCGTGACGCTGAGCGTCTCGTTCGCGGTCGCTACCCCGCCGCCGTCGTCACGCTCGGTCTGCTCGTCGGCCATTTGCTCTCTCCCTGGGATCGTCCCGTTCGTCTCGTTCCCAGATTGTGACGAACCCAGGCAAGCGAGGGATCAGCGGAGCCGGCCGCGGCGTTCAGCGGCGCCGGCCGAACAGCCGCTTGACGGTGCCGCCGAGCGGCGGCCCCTGCTTCGGCGGCGGGGGCAGCTCGGCGCATTCGGCGGCGGTGATGGTGAGGGTGACCGCGCGTTCGGCCGTGCGGGCCACCTCCGGTGCGTCCACGAAACGGTGCTCGCCGCCGCTCGTTTCGATCACGAGCCCGTCGAAGATGTGCTCGCGGTAGTTGTCGAGCACCTCGACCACCTTGCCCACCCGCTCGCCGTCGGAGCTGATCACCGGCGTGCCGCGCTCCAGCGCGGTGTAGTGGACCGCGAGGCCGTCGTCAATGGGCGGCAGCGTGCTCGCCCTCCGGCTCGTGCTCCTCGGTGGCAGACAGGTAGATCGCGCTACCGATCGCGACGATCACAAGCAGCACCGAGATTGCGCCCACCAGCCTGGTGGCACCGGGGCTGCCGGGGAAGTCCTCGCGCATGACTCCGATCGCGGTCACGAGCAGCGCCCAGGCGGCCAGCACGATGCCCGCGATGTAGAAGCCGGTCACTGTCCGAAAAATTACCGCAGGCGCTAGTCGCGATGGTCCGACGGCACGCGCGGCCGGCGCTCGGCCACGCGCACGCGCCGCGGCGCGCTGGGCTCCGGCTCGCCGTGCGGGCCGCGCCGCGGAGGATGAGGCGGGCGTCCACGCGGGTGCCGGTGCGGATCGCGGTCCGGCGAGCCGCCGCCGTCGTCGTGCGGCTCGGGCACGGGCGGGTCCTTGATGGCCCACCAGACGATCCAGAGGAGTGCGACGATCGGGATCTTCAACGCGATCGCGAGCCACACGATCCCCCATGCACTGCCGCTCATGCCGAGGATCGTACCCGGGATCGGGGCGAGCCAACAGGCCCCCTGCGGCGGCGTGTCGTCCTTTCGGATGACGCCAAGTTCGGCCGTGAGGCCGACGACCGGGGCGGACGACCGGCGTACCGTGGGCGTCGATAGAGATGCGTGCCACCAAATTGCAACAAGGCGCTTGACGGGGGGACAGAGCGCACCTAGCTTGGCAACCGGCCCTCCAACGTTGGCAACCGCCGCCTCGGCGGCCAGAAAGGAACAAATGACACGACGCAACTACGCGCGTACGGCCGTCGCTGCCGTAGCGGTCGTCGCCGCTGCGGCGCTCGCAGTCCCGGCGCTGGCCGCCGCGCCCCGGAACGTCACGGTGAAGTCGATCGGCGGCGCATCGATGATTCCGAACCGCAGCATTACGGACGGAATGCACTTCAACCGCGATCTCTTCACCATCCAGAGGGGCGGCAGGGTCACGCTGGTCGACCGCACCGAACAGCCGCACTCGTGGTCCGCCGTAAGGGCCGGACAGGTGCCGAAGACCGTCAGGGGAGTGGAAGCCTGCTTCGGCAAGGGGCCGTGCGACGAGCTCGCGGTCGCTCACGGCGCCGTGAACCCCGACACCGGCGAGGAGCAGGACCCGACCAGGCCGCTCGTGAACCGCGGCCGGGAGGGCTTCAACCGTCCCGGTGACTCGGTGCTCATCCCGCCGGGTGGCAGGACGAGCGTGAAGATCACGGCAGACGCCGGAACGACCCTCAACATGATCTGCGCCATCCATCCGTGGATGCAGAACAAGGTCAAGGTCGTACGGCGCGTCGGCTAGCCGTCCTGATCGTGCTGCTCGCCGCGGCCTCCGCCACTCCGGCGGAGGCCGCGGTGCGGCACGAGTGGGTCGCGGCGGTGCCGAGGACATGGAACATCGTGCCCAACGGGCGCGACGGGATCATGGGCACCACCTACGACCCCGCGCAGACCGTGTTCCCGACCGTCGTATACCGCCGCTTCACGGAGAACTGGCGGCGGCCGCTCCGCAACGCCCCGGTGGCGAGCGTCGACCACAACATGATTCCCGGCCCGCTGCTGCACGCACGCGTGGGGGACAGGCTGCGAATCCACTTCAAGAACAGGGACCCGAACGCTCCGCACTCGATGCACTTCCACGGCGTGCACTACAGGCCCGGCTCCGACGGCTCGTACATCCCCGGCTTCTCCGGCCGCGGAGGCAACGTCAAGCCCGGGCAGACCTTCACGTACCGGCTCAACGCGGGCCGTGACTCGGCGGGTGTCTGGCCCTACCACGACCACTCGCCCTCCATGCACGAGTCGCTCGCCGGCGGGCTCTGGGGCGCGCTCTCGATCCGCGGTCGGCGCGAGCGCAGGCCGGACAGGGAGTTCGTCACCGTCTTCGCCGCGATGCAGGACTTCCAGACGATCAACGGCCGCGCGTTCGTGGGCAACACGCCGATCTACCGCGCGAGGGTCGGGGACCGCGTCCAGTGGGACGTGCTCGCGATCGGCGACGAGCATCACACCTTCCACGTGCACGGCCACCGCTGGCGCACGGCCGCGGGCGTTCCGGAGGACACGCGGACGCTCGGCCCGGCGGAGAGCTTCCGCGTCTCTTGGCGCGAGGACGCTCCCGGGACCTGGCTCTACCACTGTCACGTGGAGCAGCACATGGCGAAGGGCATGATCGGCATCTACCGGGTCTCGCCGCGATGAGGGCGCTCGCCGCAGCGCTCCTGGCGCTGGCCGTGCTGGCGGCCCCCGCCCAGGCGGACTCGATCATCGTCTCCGCCGGCACGAGCAGCTTCGACCCCGGCAAGCTCGACGTGCTGGTGGGCGACACCGTGATCTGGCGCAACAACAGCACGAAGACCCACAACGTGAAGGCCGAGACGGCCGGCTACAACTCCGGCCGCTTCGGGCCTCGAACCGCCGTCAATCACGTGTTCGCGACGGCAGGGGTCTATCCGTACGTCTGCACGATCCACGACGGGATGACCGGCGATGTGGGGGTCTACCCGCTCCTCCTTGGCGGCCCGAGGCGGCCGGTCCAGCCCGGCGCGTCGGTGGCGCTCCACGTGCGCGGCCCCGAAAGCGCCGGCGAGGTCACGATCGAGGCGGACACCGGCTCGGGCTACCAGCCGGTGGCGGTTGCCGGGCCCCCCGAGGGCGGCGGCCATGACGGCCACGTGGAGCCCGGGACGCTGCACGCCAACGTCGTGGCCACGCAGACCGCGACCTATCGCGCCGTCTCGGCCGCCGGCGCGAGCCAGCAGCTGCGCGTGGAGGTGAGCGCGGGCCCCGCGCTCGCGCTGGCGACGACGTCCAGGGCCGGCCGCGCGGTCATCGACGTGAGGGCGCGGCCGGCGTCACCACGCAGCCGCGTGGTGCTCCAGCTGCGGCTGCGAGAGCGCTTCGGCTGGTGGCCGGTGGCGCGGGCGCGGCTCGACCGACGCTCGCGCGCTCAGTTCACGGTCCGCGGCCATCGCGGCGTGCCCGCGCGGGTGGTGAGCGTGGGCGCCGACTGGGCGACGGTCCTGTCGAGGAGCCGTGTGCTGAAGCTCACTTCTCGCGGTTGACGCACCCTGCGAGGATTGGTGTCCCCCGCTGTCCCAACAAAGGAGTCAGTGAATGACCCTGACGATCGGCGACCTGGCGCCGGATTTCCAGGCGGACACCACCGAGGGTCAGATCAGCTTCCACGACTGGATGGGCGACTCGTGGGCGGTCCTCTTCTCGCATCCGAAGGACTTCACGCCGGTCTGCACCACGGAGCTCGGCTATATGGCGAGCATCAAGCCCGAGTTCGAGCGCCGCAACGTGAAGATCATCGGCCTGTCCGTGGACCCGGTCGAGAAGCACACCGGCTGGGCCGAGGACATCGAGGAGACGCAGGGCCACGCGCCCAACTACCCCGTGATCGGGGACTCGGACTTCGAGGTCTCGAAGCTCTACGGAATGCTGCCGGCCGAGACCTCGGGCGACCCGGCCGAGCGCACCCCGGCCGACAACCAGACGGTCCGCAACGTGTTCGTGATCGGCCCGGACAAGAAGGTCAAGCTCGTGCTCGTCTATCCCATGACGACGGGCCGCAACTTCGACGAGGTTCTGCGCGTGATCGACTCGCTGCAGCTGACCGCGACGCACAAGGTCGCCACGCCGGTGAATTGGCAGCAGGGCGACGACGTGATCATCGCCGGCTCGGTCTCCGACGAGGAGGCGAAGCAGACCTACCCCGACGGGTGGGAGTCGCCGCGGCCCTACATCCGCATCGTCCCTCAGCCCGGCGTGGGCGAGGAGGCCGGCTCACGCGCCTGACGCGGCTCACCCGCCTGACGCGGGAACCCAGTCGATCGACGTGATGCGCTTGAACTCGTCGTAGCGCTCGTCGATCTCCTCGCGGGTGAGGTACTCGGCGCGTTCGCAGCCGAACTCCTCGACCCAGAACGAGGCGAGCGTCGAGCCGTAGGTCATCGCGCGCCGCAGGGTGGCGTCGTCCAGGGCGCCACCCTGCGAGTCGAGGTAGCCCATCAGGCCGCCGGCGAAGGAGTCGCCGGCACCGGTGGGGTCGCGCACGGTCTCGAGCGGGTACGCCGGCAGCGCGAAGAAGCCCTCCTCGGTGAACAGCGCGGCTCCGTACTCGCCCTGCTTGGCGATCACCACGCGCGGGCCCATCGCGCGCACCGCGCCCGCCGCGCGCATGAGATTCGGCTCCTCGGTGAGCATGCGCAGCTCCGCGTCGTTCATGAGCACCATGTCCACGACCGAGATGGTCTCGAGCAGCGAGTCGCGCGTGTTCTCGATCCAGAAGTTCATCGAGTCGAGGGCGGCTAGCTGCGACCCGGTGCACTGCCCACGAACGTCGCGCTGGAGGTCCGGCTGGATGTTCGCCAGGAACAGCAGGTCGGACTCGCGCGCCGCCGGTGAGAGCTTCGGCTGGAAGTCGCCGAACACGTTCAGCTGGGTGTCGAGCGTGTGGGCGGTGTTCAGGTCCCAGTCGTACTCGCCGCTCCAGAAGAAGGTGCGGCCGCCCTCCACTCGCTCGATGTCGTCGGTGGTCACGCTGTGCCGGCGCAGGACCTCGTACTCGGCCTCTCCGAAGTCGTCGCCCACCGGGCCGACCGGGCGCACCTCGGTGAAGAAGCTCGCCGCCAGCGAAAAGTGCACGGCCGAGCCACCGAGCGCCCGCTCGCGCTCCCCGAAGGGCGTCTTGATCGCGTCGAAGGCGATCGATCCCACGACTGTGAGCGACATGGCGGCGGGGAGCGTAGCCGACGGCGGCTCGCCGCTCGCGCGGCGCCACCCGGGTGCCCAGCGCGAACGACGAGCATTGAGGGAGGGTCCTATCGAGATTGGCCGCGCATATCGCGGTCAACGCCGATCACGCCCCCCTTCGCCGCCGCCGTAAAACGTGTCGCACCCCGCGATCGCAGCGGAGTTAGGCTCCCGCCCCATGCGCGCCGTGCAGATCCAGGAATTCGGCGGGCCCGAGGTTCTTCAGGTCGTGGACATACCGAAGCCGGAGCCGGGCGAGGGGCAGGTGCTGATCGAGGTCTCGCGCGCCGGGATGAACTTCGCCGACACGCACCAGCGCGAGAACTCGTATCTCGCCCGTTACGAGGTGCCGCTGGTGCTCGGCGGCGAGGTGGCCGGCACCACGCCGGACGGCCAGCGCGTGATCGCGCTCATGGCCACGGGCGGCTACGCCGAGTACGCGGTTGCGCACGAATCCACGGTCTTCCCGATCCCCGACGGCTTCGACGAGGGCGCGGCGCTCGCGCTCCTGATCCACGGCCTGACCGCGTGGCACCTGTTCAGGACGAGCGCGAAGCTGGCGCCGGGCGAGTCCGTGGTCGTGATCTCGGGCGCGGGCGGAGTCGGCAGCCTGGCCGTGCAGCTCGCGAAGCCCCTGGGGGCCGGCCGGGTGATCGCCACCGCCAGCACCGAGGACAAGCGTGCCAAGGCACTCGAGCTGGGCGCCGACGCCGCGATCGACCCGGGCGTGGACGACCTCAAGGGCGCGCTGATCGAGGCCAACGGGGGCAGACCGGTGGACGTGGTGCTCGAGATGTCCGGCGGCCGCGTGTTCGAGCAGTGCGCCGATGCGCTCGCCCCGTTCGGGCGCATCGTGACCTACGGCATCGCCAGCCGGGAGCAGAACACGCTCGAGACCGGCCGGCTGATGCGCAAGAGCCGGAGCGTCGTCGGGTTCTGGCTCATGCACTGCCTCGGGCGCCGCGACATGATGGAGGAGCCGCTCGCCGACCTCTTCGAGCGCGCCGCGCGAGGCGAGCTGGTGCCGCAGCTGGGCGCCACCTATCCGATGTCCGAGGTGCGCCAGGCGCACGAGGACATGCAGGGCCGCCGCACGAGCGGCAAGCTGCTGCTCGACCCCTCCCGCTAGCGTCAGGGAGCGCGTGACCACATTCGCCGAGCTCGGCCTCTCCGAATCGACCCTCGAGACGCTCAGACATCTGGGCTACACGAACCCGACTCCGATCCAGGAGCAGGCGATCCCCTCCCTGATGCAGGGGAAGGACGTGATCGGCCAGGCGCAGACGGGCACCGGAAAGACGGCCGCGTTCGGGCTGCCGATGGTCGAGTACGCCGATCCTGGCGACCCCAGCGTCCAGGCGCTCGTGCTCACCCCGACCCGCGAGCTCTGCATCCAGGTCACGCAGGCGCTGCGCGCCTACGGCGAGCAGAAGGGCCTCAATGTGGTGGCGGTGTTCGGCGGCGCGCCGATCCGCGATCAGGCCGCACGCCTGAAGGACGCGCAGATCGTGGTCGGCACGGTCGGCCGCGTGATGGACATGATCGGTCGCCACCACCTCTTCCTCGACAACGCCCGCTACGTCGTGCTCGACGAGGCCGACGAGATGCTGGACCTCGGCTTCCTCGAGGACGTGGAGTCGATCTTGAAGCGCGCACCGATGGGCCGCCAGACCGGGCTGTTCAGCGCGACCGTCCCACCGGAGATCCGCCGCCTGGCGGACACGTTCATGCACGACCCGGTGGAGATCAAGGTCCGCGCGGCCACGCTCACGATCGACACGGTGGACCACTACTACGTGGAGGTGCCGGACCGCGAGAAGCCCGACGCCCTCGTGCGCGTGCTCAAGGAGGAGCGCCCCGAGCAGGCGATCGTGTTCGTGCGCACCAAGATCGGCGTGGACCGGCTCGCCCGCAGGCTCGGCGACGCGGGCGTGCGCGTGAAGGCGCTGCACGGCGACATGTCCCAGGGCCAGCGCGACGGCGTGATGATCGCCTTCAAGGGTGGTCGCGAGCGCCTGCTCATCGCCACCGACGTGGCTGCCCGCGGGCTCGACATCACCGGCGTGAGCCACGTCGTGAACTACGACATCCCGAACTCCCCGGACATCTACGTGCACCGCATCGGCCGGACCGGGCGGGCCGGCGAGAGCGGGCGCGCGATCACGCTGATCACGCCGAAGCAGCGGCGGGAGCTCGAGGCGATCGAGCGCCACGCCAAGACCGAGATCGAGGTGTGGAGCGCGAACGGGAAGCCGCAGCGGAAGGCCGACCGGGAGACGCGCCGGCCTCGGCACACGAAGCCCCACCCGCGCGACGGCGTGCCCTACGCGAAGCTGATCGTCGGGGCCGGCAGGCAGGACGGGATCGAGCCCGCGGACGTGGTGAGCGCCGTGGTCGACCACACACATCTCGAGAACGACGACGTGCGCAACGTCAAGGTGCTCGAGCGCTTCTCGTTCGTGGAGGTTCCCGCGGACCGCGCCGAGCACGTCGCACAAGCTGTTTCTGGCAAGCAAGCCCGCGGAGCTGAGCTCCAGGTGGAGGTAGCGAAGAAGACATGAGCACCGCAACGATGCACACCAACCACGGACCGATCGAGCTCGAGCTGTTCGACGGCGAGGCGCCGAAGACGGTCGAGAACTTCGAGAAGCTGTCCCGCGACGGCTTCTACGACGGGCTGATCTTCCACCGCGTGATCGCGGACTTCATGATCCAGGGCGGCTGCCCGCACGGCACCGGGACCGGCGGTCCGGGATACCAGTTCGAGGACGAGATCAACGACCACAAGGTCGAGCGCGGCGCGCTCGCGATGGCGAACAGCGGACCGGACACGAACGGCAGCCAGTTCTTCATCGTGACCACCGAGGCCGCGCCCTGGCTCGACGGCAAGCACACGGTCTTCGGCCGGGTCGCGTCCGGGATGGAGGCGGTCGACGCCATCGAGGGCCTCGAGACCGGCGCGGGCGACCGCCCGGTGGAGGACGCCAAGATCGAGCGGGTGGAGGTCCATGACGGTTGAGCTCCTGTGGTGGGACGGCTGTCCGTCACATCCAGAGGCGCTCGCCGAGCTCCAGCGAATCCTCGTTGAGGAGGGCGTTGACGCCGAGATCGCGCGCGTGGAGATCGAGGACGACGACCAGGCGCGCCGCGAGCGCTTCCCGGGCTCGCCCACAATTCGCATAGACGGGGAGGACATCGTGCCGCCCGGCGAGGGCGATCCGTTCGGGCTCACCTGCCGCGTGTACCGGACGCGCGACGGGCGCATCTCGCCACTGCCCGATCCCGAGGACCTGCGCGAGGCGATCAGGAGCAGAGTCGGGTGAGCCTCGGCATCGGCGACCGGGCGCCCGACTTCACGCTGCCGGACACTGCGGGCGAGGAGCACTCGCTCGAGGGACCGGCGGTCGTGATCTTCACCTGCAACCACTGCCCGTACGCGCTCGCCTGGCACGACCGCATCGCGGACGCCGCGCGCGACTACCCGAACGTGCGCTTCCTCGCGATCAACCCGAACGACGCCGAGCGCTATCCCCGCGATTCGCTCGAGGCGATGCGTGAGCGGGCCGAGCGCGAGGACTGGCCGATGCCGTACCTGCACGACGAGTCCCAGGAGGTGGCCCGAGCGTTCGGCGCCAAGACCACGCCCGACGTGTTCGTGCTCGACGCCGAAGGTCGGCTGCGCTACCGCGGCGCGCCCGACCCGGACCACCAGAACCCGAGCCTGAACGCCAGCTGGCTGCGCGAGGCGCTCGACTCGGTGCTGGCCGGCGAGGACGTCGCGCGGCCGGAGACCGACCCGATCGGCTGCAGCGTCAAGTGGCGGCAGTGATGGCGCGGATCGCCGCCTCGGTGTTGCTCAGGTCCTGAAGCAGCGCATCCGGCTCCGAGGCCCTGAGGTCGTCGAAATCCGCGAACCCGGTGGCCACGGCCACCGCCCGGGCGCCGGCCTCGCGTGCGGCGAGCACGTCGAGCGGCGTGTCGCCCACCAGCACCGCGCCGGTGGGCTCCCCGTAGCGGGCCGCCGCGCGCTCGCGGGCCACCGCCACGAGGTCCGAGCGCCGCTCGTGCGGGTCCGAGCCGTAGGCGCCGGCCTCGAGGTCGAGCCAGCGCTCCAGGCCGAAGGCGCCCACCTTCACGGCGGCGTTGGCCTCGACGTTGCCGGTGAGCAGCGACTGCACGACGCCGTCCCTGCCGTGGAGCGCGGACAGTGTCTCGCGCACGCCCGGATAGACGTGTCCCTCCGCCGCTATCGCGTCCCTACGATCCGCGAGCTTGGCCGCGAGTTGCTCCAGGACCGCCGGGAGATGTTCGGTGGAGCCGTTCAGCATCGCCAGCGCAATCTCGTGGTCGGTACGGCCGGCGAAGTCGACCCACTCGGGGACGCCCCCGAGGACGGCATCGAAGGCCTCCTCGAACGCGAAGCGCCCGTGGCCGGCGGAGTCCACGAGCGTCCCGTCGATGTCCCAGAGCACGAGCAACACCGCGCGCAGAGTGGCAGACTGGGCTCCATGTACGCACGCATAGCGAGGTTCGAGGGCGGCGACCCCGAGCGGTTCGCGGCCACACGCGATCAGATCGAGGCCGACATGGCCTCGGGCACCCCTCCCGAGGGGCTCGAGGGTGTCAAGGAGGTGATGCTGCTGGTCGACCGCGAGGGCGGGACAGGCCTGGGCGTCGTCTTCTTCGAGACCGAGGAGGACCTGCGCCGCGGTGACGAGGCACTCAACTCGATGTCGCCCCAGGAGGGCTCCGGCCGCCGGGCCAGCGTCGAGATCTACGAGGTCACGTTCCGCGGGGCACCGAGCGCGGCATCGCCCTGAGCACGTTCTCGCTGGTACACGGCGCCTGGCACGGCGCCTGGTGCTGGGAGCGCCTCGTCGGGCCGCTCACCGACCGCGGCCATGACGTTGTGACCCCGGAGCTTCCTTCCGAGGACACGGACGCCGGCCTCGACGAGTACGCGGAGACGATCGACCAGGCGCTCGGCGATGCCGACGACGTGCTCCTGGTCCCGCATTCCCTGGGTGGGCTGGTGGGCCCCGTCGTCGCCTCCCGACGCCCGCTCAGGGCCCTCGTCTACCTGACTGCCCTGGTGCCGGAGCCCGGCCTCAGCTTCGGCGACCAGCTGGCCGCCTCGGACGAGCAGATCCTGCTGTTCGAGGGCGGCCGGGCGGTCGACGAGGAGGGTCGCTCCCACTGGCCCGACCAGGACGCCACGACCCGCATCATGTACGGCGACCTCTCACCCGAGGACGCCCGCTGGGCGTTCGAGCGCCTGCGTCCGCAGGGCCAGAGGTCGCAGGCCCAGCCCTCGCCCGCTCCACCGGCGGGCCTGCGGGTCGAGTCGATCATCGGAGCGGCCGACCGCATGCTGAGCCCGGCGTGGTCGAGACGCACCGCGCGCGAGCGCCTCGGCGTGGAGCCGGTCGAGCTCCCGAGCGGTCACTTCCCGATGATCACCCACCCGGAGCTCTTGGCCGATGCGCTAGCGCAGCTCGATCCCGAGTAGCTCCTCGAGCCGCGGCAGGGTGCGCTCGGCGCCCCTGTGCAGCACCGCGGTCATGCCCACGGCCTCCGCACCCTCGCAGTTCTCGCGCAGGTCGTCCACGAACACGCACTCGTCCGGGGCGAGGCCCACGCGCTCGCAGCCCAGCTCGTAGATCGCCGGCTGCGGCTTGTGCATGCCCTCGTCGCCCGAGATCACCACGCCGTCGAACAGCTCGGGGAAGGTGGAGCGGTCGTAGCGGCCCGCGCCCATCGAGTTCGAGATCAGGCCGGTGCGGATGCCCTGCGCGCGGGCGCGTCGCAGCGCCTCGACCATCTCGTCATCGGGGCGGATGTGGCCGAACATGCGCTCCACGAGCCCGGAGCGCCGCTCCTCCTCGAGCTGGAGCAGCTCTCCGAAGCGCTCGGCGAACCGCTCCTCCGACAGCTCGCCGCGCTCGAGGCCGCGCACGCACTCGAGCGCCCGCGGGTCCTCGCGGAAGAGCCGCTTGATCGTCTCGGGGTCGAGGCCCTCATCCACGCAGAAGGCCCGAAACGAGTCGAATACGTTGGTCGTGAGCACGCCGCCGAAGTCCACCAGCAGCCCTCTCACGAGCGCGCGATCTCCCGGGCCTTCTCGGCCAGCATCGGCACGCCGCGGTCGAACAGCGCCAGGTACTCGTCGTCGGAGCTGCCGGACTGGAAGCGCTTGTAGTTCCCCTCCATGAACACCGCCGCCTTCCAGAGCGCGAGCGCCTGGTACCAGTTGAGCGCCGACATCGAGCGGCCGCTCTTCTCCTCGTAGCGCCGGATCATCTCCTCGCGCGTGAGGAAGCCGGCGGCGCGCGTGACGGCGTTCAGGTTGGCAAACATCGTGTCCTGCGGGTCGTCGGGCTCCACCCAGGTCACGGTCAGATAGCCCACGTCGGCCAGGGGGTCGCCGATCGTGGACAGCTCCCAGTCGAAGATCGCCACGAGCTCGGCGGGTGCGCGGTCGGCCATCATCACGTTGCCGAGCCGGTAGTCGCCGTGCACGATCGTCGACTCGGCTGACTCCGGCATGTTGCGCCCGAGCCACTCGCCCAGTTCCTCCACGACGGGCAGCTCGCGCGTCTTGTTGTGATCCCAGAGCCCGCCGAACCGGCGCAGCTGGCGCTCGAGGTAGCCGGTCGGCTTGCCGTAGCCGTCGAGGCCGCAGGCGCGCCAGTCCACGCTGTGGACCTCGACGAGGGCATCGACCAGCTCCTCGGCGGTGCGGCGCCGCTCCTCGGGTGTGTCGAGCGCGGGCGGGATCGCGCTCGCAAGCACGCTTCCGTGCATCTCCTCCATGACGTAGAAGGGCACGCCGAGGATTGATTCGTCGTCGCCCACGGCGAGCACGTTGGGCACGCGCACAGGCGTGCCCTCGAGCGACTTCAGGAGGCGGGCCTCGCGCAGCACGTCGTGGGCCGAGGGCGGCAGCGGCGGCCGCGGCGGGCGGCGCAGCACCACGCGCGCGTCGCCGCGGCGCACCAGGAAGGTGATGTTGGAGTGGCCCTCGCCGATGCGCTCGGCCTCCACGCGGCCCTCGCCGATGCTGCGGGCGTCGAGGAACTCCTCGAGTGGCTCGCGCACAAGCAGCGGCGGGAGCTCGAGCTCGGCGGCGTCCTGCGCTGTGTCGACCACGTCCATCGCGGCCGGGATCCTACGTACTCGCCCTGGCCTCCAGGAGGAAACAGCCCTGGCGCCCCTCGCCGCCACGAACCAGTTTCACGCGGATGTGGGCCGGCACGTTGCGGCCGTCCGGTGGCATGAGTCGTGCGTCGAATTCGCGCATCTGGTCGCCGCCGGCCAGGGCCTCGACGAGGTGCGCGGCCACGTAGCGGCGATCCGCGGAGTGCACGAGCTGCCGCAGGCCCAGGCGGCGGAGCGCGGGCTCGTCCAGGCCCACGAGCGCGCAGAACGCGCTGTTCGCGCTCCACACGGCGCCGTCCACGCCAATCACGGCGCGAGCTCCGAGATCGTTCAGTTGGACTGCCACTCTCTGACAGGATCGAACGCCGCGAGGGACTGGCACATCGCCTGAGCGGCCCGACCTCAAGACCCCACCCTCCTCCGATCGACCTCCCCCGGTCGCGGGAGCGCACTCGGTCGCGTCAGCGGGGCAGCCGCTTTTGGTGGTACAAAGGCGCCGTGCCGAGCGATCGGATCCGGGTCGTCATCGCCGATGACCATCCGCTCTACCGAACCGGGCTCGTGGATACGGTCAAGCGCCGTCCCGAGCTGGAGCTCGTCGGGCAGGCCGAGGACGGCGAGGCGGCGCTCGAGGAGATCCGCAACGTGGACCCGGACGTGTGTGTGCTCGACGTGAAGATGCCGGGCCTCGGCGGGGTCGAGGTCCTGAGGACGCTCGAGCGCGAGGGTCTCGACGTGCGCGTGGTCTTCGTGTCGGCTTACTACGACAGCGACGTCGTGTACGGCGCGCTCGGCAGCGGTGCCCTCGGGTACCTCTCGAAGGACTCGAGCGGCGACGAGATCTGCGACGCGCTCGTGGCCGCCGCTCGCGGCCGCACCACGCTCGGCACCGACGTGCAGGCGGCCGTGGCCCAGGAGATCCGGCGCCGCAGCGGTGACGAGGAGCGGCTGCTCACGCCCCGTGAGGACGAGGTACTGCGCCTCACGGCTGACGGCATGTCCGCCCCGGACATCGCACGCCAGCTGCACCTCGGCGCCACCACCGTGAAGACTCACCTCCAGCGCGTGTACGAGAAGCTCGGCGTCTCGGACCGCGCGGCCGCGGTGGCAGAGGCGATGCGGCGCGGCATCCTCGACTGACGCTCAGGCGCCGTTCTGCTCCGGCATCCAGAAGTCGACCGTGGTCCCCTGCCCGGGAGCGCTCGTCATCGCCAGGCGGCCGCCGGCCGCCTCGGCGCGCTCCCGCATCGAGACGAGGCCGAAGTGGCCCGGCGCGGGCGGCGCATCCGGTTCCGGCAGCTCGAAGCCGTCGCCGTCGTCTCGAATCCGCACCGCCACCCCCACGCCGCGGCGCTCGACGCGCACGTCGACCACGCTCGCTTGCGCGTGTTTGCGCACGTTCGTGAGCGCCTCGAGCGCCACTCGGTAGAGGATCGCGCGCACCTCCGGCTCGGGCTCGCCGTCGAGCCGGTTCTCGACCCTCCAGTCGAACCCGTCGTCCCCGAAGGCGTCGGTGAGGAAGAGCTCGAGAGCCGCGGCCAGCCCGGCCTCGTCGAGCGCGGGCGGGCGCAGCTCGAAGAGCAGTCGCCGCAGGCGCCGGTTCGCCTCCACCAGGGCCACCCGGGCGTTGAGCGCGGTCTCACGCGCTGCGGGGTCCTTCAGGTCCGCTGCAAGCGCATCGATGCGCAGGCCCGCTGCGGCCACGGCCTGGGCCGTGTCGTCGTGGATGTCGGCAGCGATCCGGCGCCGCGTTTCCTCCTCGGCTGCCACGAGCTCCGCCAGTAGGCGCGTGTGTGCCTCTTCGCGCTGCTCGATCTCCTCGGCGGCGGAGTTGAGCGCGTTTGCCACCTCGCTCAGCTCCCCCAGCCGACGCGGCACGGGCGCCCGCGCGGTGAGGTCGCCGGCGCCGAAGCTGCGGGCTGCATCCACAACGGCGGAGGTCCAGCGGCCGAGCAGCAGCTTGGTGGCGGCATAGGTGAGCGCCAGCGCCAGCACGAGGCCGAGCGCGGCGAGCATCAGGAAGCGGCGCAGATCGTGGTTGGGGTCGGCGAAAACGTTCTCCGACGTGCGCCCCGCCGCGATGAACAGGCGGCCGTTCGCATTGCCACCCACCGGGGCGAACCCGAAGATGCGCTGGACGCCGTCCAGCCCCTCCACCTCCGCGGTGCCCTCTCGCCGCTCGAGCACGGTCGCCACCAGCGGCCGCTCGGGCAGGCGGCGCCCCACGAGCCCGTTCGCAGGTACGCGCGCGACGACCGTTCCGCGGTGGTCGATGATCACGAATGTCGTGTCATGCGGGGCGGCGTGCAGCCCGAGCGTCTGCGTCAGCTCCTGGAGGTCGAGGGTCGCGAAGATCACCCCTGGGCGCCTGCCCGGCCCGCGCGCCACCGCGTGGCTTCCGATCAGCGCGTCCATGCCGGACAGCGGCCCTGCGCCGAACTCCCCGAGGACGAACCCGCGCGTGCGCTGGGCGCGGCGGAACCACCCCGCCCGGGACACGTCGATCGGATCCATCTGCCGGATCAGGCCGCGCGCGGTGGTCCCGCAGTGCACCCTCCCGCCGGGTCCGGCCACGCCGACCGAGCTGTACCAGTCCGTGGCTCGCGGCACGATGGCAAGCAGCCGCTCGCAGTACTCCACCCCGGGCCTGGCCGCGAGGTCCTCCCCCACCGCGGCGAGAAAGCTCGCCGTGGCGTCCACCGCGGCGGTGGCATCCACCGCCGCAAGACGCGTGGCGTCCAGCACGTCGCCCTGCGCGTGCTCGCGGTTCTCGCTCCGTTCCTCCAGAGCAACGGTGACCGCGACAACGGTCGGCGGCGCAAGCGCCACGAGCACCAGCATGAGCATGCGGCCGCGAAGTCCGAGGTTCATCGTTCTGGCGCAGTCTCGCTCAGAGGGCGGCGGTTCGCCGGTCTAAGCTTCGCGCCCAATGCGACCCCAGCACCTCCTGATCCCTCTGGCCCTGCTGACCCCGCTCGTGCTCGCGTCGCCGGCGGCGGCATTCGACTGGAGGGTGGACGCCACCAACAACTTCACGTTCGAGCCGCCTGAGCCTCAGATCGCCGTCGGCGATTCCGTGACTTGGCACTTCAACGTGGACGGTCACACCAGCACGAGCAAGAAGGGGCAGCCCGAGTCCTGGAACTCGGTGTCCGAGGGCACCAATGCGGCCGGGTCGACCTTCTCGCACACCTTCAAGACGCCCGGCCGCTATCAGTACGTCTGCATACCGCACCAGACGTTCATGAAAGGCGTCATCCAGGTGGGCACGGATACCGTCTCGGACACCCTGGACAACTTCAGGACGAGGCGCCGGGAGAACCGAGTGACGCTCAGCTTCCGGCTAAACGAGCCCGCAACGGTCACCTACCGACTCCGGGGCCCATCGCGCCGAACGGTCCGACGCGGCCGCCTGGCCGCCGGCGCCCGCAGTTTCACGGTGCGTCGCCTTAAGCGCGGCAGCTACCGCGGCGTGCTGACGGTCGTCGACGACTTCGACAAGAAGATCACGCCGCGGAACTCCTTCGTGATCCGCTGAGGGCCGGGTGCCCGAACTACAGCATTGAGGAGAGGGACCATCCTGCCTAGGGCCGACACAGTCGGCCAAAAACAGGACAGTCGGCGGAAGGCGGCGGCTATGACCGACTCGACGGAATGCCACCCCTTCACCGCTGCAGTTAGGCGCTCCGGCCGCCGCCTAGCGGCCGATCTCATCGACGTGGCGCACATTCGCCACGTCCTCGGCCTCGGCGCTCGCCGCGCCCTCGAACCAACCGTCGAGGATCTCGGCCAAGAGCGCGTCGCTCGTGGTGCGGAGCGACAGCGCCAGCACGTTCGCGTCGTTCCACTTCCTCGCGCCGCGGGCGGTCTCCGCGTCGCCGCAGAGCGCGGCGCGGACCCCGGGGACCTTGTTGGCCGCGATCGAGGCGCCCGTCCCGGTCCAGCAGCAGACGATGCCCTGCTCCGCGCGGCCCTCGGCGACGTCGCGGGCGGCGGCCTCGCTGGCCCAGGCCCAGTCGTCGCGCTCCCCGTCGCTCAGCGCGCCGTGCAGGATCGGCTCGTGGCCGCGGCGGCGCAGCTCGTCCACCACGGCGTCGGCCACGCCGGTGCGCTCGTCGGCTGCGATGGAGACTTTCACAGCGCTCAGCCTAGTCTTGACGCGTGCCCGAGTTGCCCGAGGTCGAGATCACTGCGCGCCGCCTGACGGCGGGGCTGACGGGCGCGCGCGTGGAGTCGGTCCTGGCGCCGGGGCTCGTGGCACTCAAGACGTTCGACCCGCCGCTCGAGGCGCTCGTGGGGCGCGATCTCGAGGGCGTGCGGCGGATCGGGAAGATGCTCGCCGTCGAGGCTGGCGACCTCACGCTCTTGATCCACCTGATGTCTGCGGGGCGGCTTCAGCTGTTCGACGCGAGGGCGTCGCTGCGCGACCGCGCCTCGCGCGTGCTGGTACGCCTGGAGGACGGCCGCGAGCTGCGGCTGCGCGAGTTCGGCACCCAGCAGCGAGCCTGGGCAAAGCTGCTGCGCGCGGACGCCGTCAGCGCCGACGACGCTGTGGCGGGCCTCGGGCCGGATGCCTACCCGGCGCCTGCGCTCGACCAGTTCACCGAGCTGCTCGCCCAGCCGCGCCATCTCCACCCGCTGCTGCGCGACCAGCGCACCATCGCGGGGATCGGGCGCTCGTGGGTGGACGAGCTGCTTTGGACGGCTCGGCTGTCCCCGTTTCAGAAGGGCTCCGACCTCGAGCCGGCGGAGATCGAGGCGCTGCACGCCGCCTGCGACGACGTGCTCGGTGGCGCGCTGGAGCACTACGAGCAGGTGATCGGCTATACGGTGCCCGACAAGCTGCCGATGCCGCTCCAGGTGCATCGCCGCGCCGGCGAGGACTGCCCCCGCTGCGGCACACGCATCGAGGCGATCCACTTCAAGGACTACGTGATGTGTTACTGCCCCGAGGAGCAGACCGGTGGACGAATATTGAAGGACCGGCGGCTGTCGAGGCTGCTGAAATGACCCGGCCGGCCGATACACGCTCCATGCGCCGATACCTGCTTGCGCTACTCGCGCTCACCCTGCTCAGCGGCTGCGGAGGAGCGGCCGACTCCTCGCTGTTCGCCACCGCCGTGCGAAACACCCAGGCGGCCGGCGGCGCCGAGGTCGTCTTCTCGATGCGGATGGAGGGGCCCGGCCTCGCCCAGCCACTCGTGATGAACGGCAGCGGCGTGGAGGATGCCAGCACGGGCCGGGGCCACCTCAACTTCGACATGGCGACATTCGGGACCATGGAGGTGGTCTCCGACGACCTCACCATGTACATCCGCTCGGACCTGCTGGGCGCGGCGCTCGGCGGCAAGAAGTGGATGAAGCTCGACATGAAGCGCGCGATGTCGAGCTTCGGACTCGACCTCGGCGCGTCCGGACAGTTGGGCCAGAGCGCGGCCGAGCAGCTGAAGATGCTGAGGGCGGTGAGCGGCGACGTGCGCGACGAGGGCCACGAGCAGGTGGCGGGGACCGAGACCACGCACTACAGCGCGACCGTCGACCTGCGGCGCTACCCCGACGTGATGCCCGAGGACCAGCGCGAGGCCGCCCGGAAGGGCGTCGAGCAGCTGATCGAGCTGACCGGCGAGAGCGAGATCCCGATGGACGTCTGGATCGACGGCGACGAGCGCGTCCGCCGCATGGCGTGGAACCAGTCGATCCGTCAAGGTCCCGTGGAGATGAACATCACAGCCGAGTACGTGCGCTTCGGGGTGCCGGTGGAGGTCGACGTGCCCGACGATTCCGAGGTCTTCGACGCCACCGACCTCGTGCTCCAGCAGATGGATCAGGCGCAGCGCTGATCGAGGTCGGGGACAGCGCACCGGACTTCGAGCTGTCGGACCAGGACGGTGAGCCGGTCCGTCTGAGCGAGCTGCGCGGCCGCCCGGTCGTCCTCTACTTCTACCCCAAGGCCGACACGCCCGGCTGCACGACGCAGGCCTGCGGCGTCCGCGACCATCTCCCCGACTACGAGCAGGCCGGCGCGGTGGTGATGGGCGCTTCACCCGACCCGGTGGCGAGGGTCAAGCGCTTCCACGAGAAGCAGGGACTCAACTTCAAGCTGCTCGCCGACGAGGACCACGCCGTGGCGGACGCGTACGGTGTCTGGGTGGAGAAGTCGATGTACGGCAAGACCTACTGGGGCGCGCAGCGGACGACGTTCGTCATCGATCCCGAGGGGACGGTGGCTCACGTGATCCCGAAGGTCTCTCCCAAGACCCATGACGAGCAGGTCCTGAAGGTCCTCGGCGATCTGTGAACTGGCTGCTTCTCAGCATCGGGGCTCTTGTCGCGCTCTACGCGGCGATGGTGGTCACGCTGGTGGCCGGCGCGCGCCAGTGGGACGTGCGGATGATCGCGAGGCTGGTGCCCTACTGCGCGATTCTCTTCAAGCGGCTGCTCGGCGACCCGCGCGTGCCGGCTCGCTGGAAGGTCGCCTCCGCGCTCGCCCTTGTCTACCTGGCGCTGCCGTTCGACCTTGTGCCGGACTTCATCCCGGTGCTGGGCCAGCTCGACGACGCGATCCTCGTGGCGCTCGTGCTGCGCGGACTCCTCAGGAGTGCGGGTCCGCTGCTGGTGCGAGAGCACTGGCCCGGCCCCGCGGCGCTGCTCGCTCCGCTGGAGCGCCTTGCGTCTGCGGTTCCGGTGCCTGACGGTGGATGGCGACGCCCGCGATGACGAGCGCCACGCCCGCCACCTCAACCCAGGATGGGATCTGCGCGAGCACGGCGATGCCGATCACCGTCGCGGTGGCCGGCAGCAGGGACACCATCAGCGCGTAGGTGGCGCGCGGCAGGCGGCGCATCGCCAGCTGGTCGGACACGTAGGGGATCACGGAGGAGCAGACGCCGACGCCGATGCCCGCCAGCAGCGCCACCGGGTCCGTGAGCGCCGGCAGCACCTCCCAGCCGCCGATCGGGGTCACGACCACGGCGGCGATCAGCATCGAGGCGGCGAGGCCGTCGATGCCGCTGAGCCCGCCGTGCCGGGCCACGCGGTGTGCGAGCACGATGTATGCGGCGAACAGAACCGCGTTAGCGAAGGCGAGCGCCACGCCGAGCGGCTCGCCCTCGAGCTGCACGCCGGTGAGCAGGTACACGCCGGGCACCGCGAGCACCAGCGCGGCGGCGTTGCGCGGGCTGCGCGCGCCCAGCGCCGCCAGCGCGATCACGGGGAGGAACTCGATGGCCGCGACCGTGCCGAGCGGCAGCCGGTCGATCGCAACGTAGAAGCAGGCATTCATCACCGCGAGCACCGCGCCCCAGGCGAGGAGCAGCCGCCGGCCGGGCCGGTCGAGGCTCGCGAACGCCCGCCACGGGCGACGCCAGAGCGCGAACACCACCGCCGCCGAGGCGATCCTCAGCCACGCCACGCCGAGCACGTCCACGCGCGCGAACAGCAGCACCGCGAATGCGGGGCCGAGGTAGTGGAACACGGCGCTGACGACGAAGTAGAGGTGTGGAGGAACGCGTTCGGCCACGTCTGAAGGATCGTCGAAGGAATTGCCGACGTACATGGCCGAACGTAGGTACTCTGGACGATATGGCTACGAATGGGCCGCTCGATCCGACCAATCGCCTTCTACTCGCCGAGCTCCAGCAGGACGCCCGGCTCTCGCTGGCCGAGCTCGGACGCCGCGTCGGTCTGTCGTCACCGGCCGTCGCCGAGCGCCTCCAGCGGCTGGAGCAGAGCGGCGCCATCATGGGGTACCGCGCGGAGGTCGACCCGCGCGCGCTAGGCCTGTCGCTGGGCGCGATCATCCGCATCCGCCCGTCGCCGGGCCAGATCCAGAACGTCGCGGAGCTGGCGCAGCGAACGCCCGAGGTGGTCGAGTGCCACCGCGTGACCGGCGAGGACTGCTACGTCATGCGGGCGTACGTGCGCGACGTTCTGCACCTCGAGGAGGTGATCGACCGCTTCACGGTCCTGGGCCAGACCACCACCTCGATCATGCAGTCCTCGCCGGTGCCGGGCCGCCCCGTCTCGCTGGACCCCTGAGTTCGAGCTACTGGACGGTGAGCGTGCCCTCCATGCCGGCGGCCTTGTGGCCGTCGACGGGGCAGTAGTACTCGTACCCGCCGGCCTTCACCGTGGCCGTGACCTTCGTGGTCTCGCCCTCGCCGATCGTGTCGCTCTCCTCCTCGATGCCGTTGCCCTCGATCTCCACGGCGTGGGGGAGGGACGACGGGTTGTCGAGCACGATCGTGACCTTGCCCGCCTTCGCGGTCAGGCTGCTCTTGTCGAACTTCAGCGCGCCCCCCGGGTCGGCGCTCAGCTTCAGCGTCTGTGCCTTGCCGCCGCCGCCGGTGTCGCTCGCTCCGCCTCCGCCCTCGGCGCCGGATTTCGTCTCGGTCGTGTTGGCGTTGCCCGAGCTGCCGCCGTTGTCGTCGTCGTCGTCTCCGCAGCCGACCCCGACGAGGGCCAGGGCGCAGAGCACCGCGATGATGGAGAGGGCGCGCATGGCCCGTTGTACGCAGCGGCTCTTGGGGAGGTTCAGTAGGCGAGCTTCCCGCGCATGACCTCCGGGCCGTGCTTCCCGCCGGCCGACGGGCGCGTGACCACGACCACGTGGTACTCGCCCGGACGGACCGCGACGGTGAGCTGCGCCGAGGCGCTGCCATCGGCTCCCGCGTTGAAGCTCCCGCCGTTGATCCAGCGGCCGTCGGTGCGCACGCACCAGAGCTCGAAGGCGGTCCCGTGACCCACCGGCAGGTCGTGGGCACGCAGCTGCACGTGCGTGCCGCCGGCCACCTCCGCGACGCTCGCGTTGCCGAGCACGCGCCCCGACGTGCTCCACAGCTCGGCGCTCGCGTAGGCGCGCTGGTCGCCTCCGCCGGGGAGCACCAGCGCGAGCACGGCCACGACGGCCACGGTCAGGGCCGCTGCCGCGGGTATCGCGAAGCGCCGCCACCTGCGCCGGGGCCGCGCCGCCTGCGCGCGCTCCCTGACGAAGCGGTCCAGCACCGCATCCTCGAGCTGCGGGGAGAGCGTGGCGATCGTGTCATCCGCCTGCGCGCTGTCGAGCAGCGCGGGTAGCGATCCCAGCCGGCGCCGCTCCGCGGCGCAGCGGTCGCACCCGGCCAGGTGCCTCGTCATTTCGTCCATCTCGGCGGGCTCGAGGGCGCCGAGGACGTACGGGCCGATCAGGTCGCGGTGGCTGCGGCAGCCGGTCACGGCTCGACCTCCATCTCGTCCAGGATCAGCCGCAGGCTGCGGAGGGCGTAGGAGGTTCGGCTCTTGACCGTGCCGAGCGGAATGCCGGTGCGCTCCGCGATCTCGCGCATCGTCAGGCCGCCGTAGTGCGCGAGGCGGATCACCTCGCGGTGAGCGGGCGAGAGCCGCGCGAGCGCCGCCGTGATCTGCCAACGCAGCACCGCCTGGTCGAGAGCGACGTCGATCTCGGCAGCGCTGTCGAGCGAGTCGTCCTCCGCGCGCTGGGGCCGCGCGGCAGCGCGGCGGTGGGCATCCACGATCCGGTTGCGCGCGATCGCGTAGAGCCAGGTGCGCACGCTCGCGCGGCGCTGGTCGTACTCGCCCGCGTGGCGCCAGAGCTGGGCAAACACATCCTGCACGATCTCCTCCGCCTGCTCGCGGTCGCCCAGCGCGCTGGTCGCGAACCCGAAAAGCTCCCCGGCGTAGCGGCGGTACAGCTCGCGCAATTCGTCCCCGCTGCGGTCGCGCGGCAGACGTTCCACCAGCATCGCGTCGCTCGACGGCATGCCTCAAGCTATACGCGATCGCGCGAGTTCTGGCTCAATCTCGGCGCAGCAACGTACCTTTCAGGCCGTGCCCCCGGCCCCCACCGCCTCCCTCGGCGAGTCCTTCGAGTCGTTCTTCAACGCGGTCGACTCCTTCTTCTCGAACCTCGCCTCGGTGCGGCTCCTGCCGCTGCTGCTCGCGCTCGTGCTGTTCACCTGCTACCTCACGCTGCGGGCGCGCGCCAGCTTCAACATCCTGCGCGCGGCCTACCCGACCGAGCGCATCGACTTCCGGCGCATCTGGGGCGCCTACTTCGCGGGCTACGGCTTCAACGCGGTCATCCCGGCGCGCGGCGGCGACGTGGTGCGCCTCTTCCTGACCAGGAACTCGATCCCGAACGCCAGCTATCCCGCCGTGGGCGCAAGCTTCGCGGTGGAGGTGATCTTCGACGTGGTGATGGGGTCGCTGATCCTGACCTTCGCCTTCACGCAGGGGGTCTTCCCCAAGCCGCCGGACTTCGCCAAGCTGAACGCGTTCGACCTCTCCTACCTCGCGCAGCACCCGCAGTTCACGCTCTTCCTGATCACGCTGCTGGCGGTCGGGAGCCTGGTCGCCTTCGCGCTCCTGAGCGTGCGCGCCAAGGCCTTCTGGGAGCGGGTGCGCCAGGGCTTCACGATCCTTCAGGACCGCGACCGCTACATCCGCGAGGTGTTCTTCGTGCAGCTCGGCGGCTGGTGCTTTCGCTTCGCCGCCTTCTGGATGCTGCTGGAGGCCTTCAACGTGGGCGGGTCGGTGAAGAACGTGCTGCTGGTGCTCGGCGTGAACGCCGTGTCCGCCGCGGTGCCGTTCACACCGCAGGGTGCGGGGGTGCAGCAGGCGCTGCTGACGAAGGTCTTCGCCGAGTCGGGCAAGGCCGCGACGGTCGCGGCCTACTCGGTCGGCCAGCAGATCGCGATCGGCGTGCTCACGTTCGGCATCGGCTTCGCCTCGCTCGTCTTCATCTTCCGCTACCGCAGCTTCAGGGAGGTCATAGCCCGCGGCCAGGAGGAGCGCGCTACGTCCCGAAGCCCTCGCGAGCCTCGCGCACGAGGATGACCGCCTCCGGGAAGAGCGCCTGCATCGCGGCGCGCAGCTCCTGAGTCTGCTGCTCGGCGTTGCCCTGGAGGTTGAGGCGGTTGAGGCCGGCGACGGTCATGTCGACTGCCAGCTTGATCGCGTTGTCGGCCCAGGCCACTCGCTGCGCTCCCTGCATCTGCTGGGCGAACTCCTCCATGCGCCGGCGCAACTCGTCCGGGTCGCCGAAGAGGCCGCCGAATGGGTCTTCAGAGGACATGCCTCAAGGGTAGGGGGTCTCCGATACAGTCGCCGCGTGCGCATCGCTGAGGTGATGACCCAGGGCGTGGTGACGGCCGAGAGCGGCGACAGCCTGCAGCACGTGGGCGAGCTCATGCGCGACCGCAACGTCGGCTCCGTCGTGATCTGCGACTCCGGCCGGCCGGTCGGGGTGATCACCGACCGCGACCTCGCCCTGGCGGTGGTGGCCGACCGCATCGAGCCGGGCTCCCCGGCCGGCGCCCACGCATCGCGTCCGATCGTGACGGGGGAGGTCGAGATGGACCTCGAGGAAGCCGTGGCGATCATGATCCAGCACCGCATCCGGCGACTGCCGGTCACGCACGGCGAGGGCCTCGTCGGGATCGTGACGATCGACGACCTGGCCGTCCGCGCCGGCGACCTGCATCAGGCGCAGCAGATCACCGCCGAGGTGGCGAAGGCCGCGCTGCCCGAGTTCTACTTCCACCAGCGCGGGGGCTGACCGTGGCGCCGATGACAGCGGACCAGCTGCGCACGCGGCAGCGGGTCGAGGGCCTGATCAGGCTGATGGCTCCCGCCCTCGACGTGGTGCTGGCCGTGGGCGAGCGCGTCTCGCGCATCGTCGAACCCGAGGACGTCGAGTACTACCCGCCTCGCGTCACGCGCGAGAGCGCCCCGCCGCCGAAGCAGCCGTGAACCGCGAGGAGCAGCTGCAGTGGGAGGCCCGCTGGGCCCGGCCCGCGGCGATCGCGGCGTTCCTGGCGGGCGCCTTGCTGATCGTGAGCGCGATGCTGTTCTTCCCGGAGGACCGCGAGGGCATCGAGCGCCATCCCGACCTGCTGCTGTCGATCGACGAGCAGTCGGGCGCCTACCTGGCCTCGGCGGTCCTCGGCGCGCTTGCCGGCCTGCTCCTCGTGGGCGTCTTCCTCTACCTCTTCCGCGCGACGCTCGCCCGCGGGGGCGGGGTGCCGCCGTGGTTCCAGTACCTCGTGATCGCGGCCCCGGTCCTGTACGCCGTATCCACGGTGGCGGGGGCGTTCGAGGCGATCGACCTAGCCGACGACTTCGCCAGCGGAGAGCCGATCCGCGGCGAGGCGGGCGCCGACCGCGCGGACGAGCTGGGCGGGGCGAATCCGGTCCTCGTGGCCCTCGCGACCGCGGGCACCGTCGGGGTGGCGTTCCTGTTCGTGATGCTGCCGCTGCGCGCGCGGCGGGTCGGCCTGCTCACGCCGTTCATGGGCATCCTCGGCGTGATCGCGGGGGCGCTTGTGGTCTTCCAGCTCACCGGCGTGTCCTCGGTGATTCAGGCCTTCTGGCTCGGGGCTCTCGGGCTGCTCTTCCTCGGCAGGTGGCCGGGCGGGCGTGGGCCGGCCTGGGAGAGCGGCCAGCCCGAGCCGTGGCCGAGCGCGGCGCAGCGGCGCGGCCTCGTGCCGATGCCGGGCGAGGAGGAGCCGGCGAAGCTCGATCCCACCCCGCCGGAGCCGGAGCCCGTGCCGGAGCGGCCCGCCTCGCGCAAGCGGCGCCGCAAGCGCTGAGCGCCGTCTACGCGATGGCCGGGGCGGCCGGCAGCCGCTCGAGCGCGGCGTCCATGTCGGCCTCCGAGAACTCCGGGTCCTCGAGCTTGCCCGCCAGGTAGCTCTCGTACGCGGACATGTCGAAGTGGCCGTGGCCTGAGAGCCCGAGCAGGATCACGCGCTCCTCGCCGGCCAGCTTGGCGTCCTCGGCCTCCTCGATCACGGCGCGGATGGCGTGCGCCGGTTCGGGGCCCGGGATGATCGCCTCCGTGCGGGCGAACTGGAGCGCCGCCGCGAAGGTCTCGTTCTGCTTGTAGGCGCGCGCCTCCACGAGGCCGTGCTTCACGAGCCCGCACAGCATCGGCGAGTCGCCGTGGTAGCGCAGCCCGCCGGCGTGCACCGGCGGCGGGACGAAGTCGTGACCGAGCGTGTACATCGGCATCAGCGGCGTGAGCCCGACGGTGTCGCCGAAGTCGTATCGGTACGCCCCGCGCGTGAGCGTGGGGCAGGCGGCCGGCTCCGCCGCGAGGAAGCGGGTCTTGGCGTCGTCGCGCAGCACCCGGCGCACGAACGGGAAGGCGAGCCCCGCGAAGTTCGACCCACCGCCCACGCAGCCCACCACCACGTCGGGCTCCTCGCCCGCCATCTCCATCTGGGCGATCGCCTCCTGGCCGATCACGGTCTGGTGGAGGCAGACGTGGTTCAGGACCGAGCCGAGCGCGTAGTTCGTGTCCGGGTCGCCAGCCGCCACCTCGACCGCCTCCGAGATTGCAATCCCGAGCGAGCCGGTGGGGTGCGAGGCCTGGCTCTTGCCCGCCTCCGTGGTGTCGCTCGGGGAGCGGATCACCGTGGCGCCCCAGCTCTCCATCATCGCGCGGCGGTAGGGCTTCTGGTCGTAGCTCGCGCCGACCATGTAGACCACGCACTCGAGCCCGAACTGCGCGCACGCCATCGCGAGCGCGGATCCCCACTGGCCCGCGCCGGTCTCGGTCACGAGGCGCTTCACGCCGGCCTGCTTGTTGGCGTACGCCTGGGCCACCGCGCTGTTCGGCTTGTGCGAGCCGGCCGGGGAGACGCCCTCGTACTTGTAATAGACGTGCGCCGGCGTATCGAGCGCGCGCTCGAGCCGGTGCGCCCGATAGAGCGGTGTCGGGCGCCACAGCTTGTACGCGTCCCGCACGCCCTCGGGCACCTCGACCTCCGGGTCCATTGACACCTCCTGGCCGATGATCTCCATCGGGAAGATCGGCGTGAGGTCGTCCGGGCCGGCCGGCTCCATGGTGGCCGGACTGAGCGGTGGAAGCGGCTCGCCGGGCAGGTCCGGGAGCAGGTTCACCCAGTGGGTCGGGATCCGATCCTCGGTGAGCGTGAACTTGGTCTGATCGGTCACGCGGCGATCCTAACGCGACTACCATCGCGCCCCCAATGGATCCCGCCTCGCGCACCCGCCTGATCGCGCTGGCCGTGCTGCTCGTGATCTCGGTGCCGCTGATCGTGATCGCCGCCTCGGGCAGCGGCTCGGACGAGGGCGGCGGCGACGGCATCCGCGTGGAGCCCTCGAACCGCGGGCTGCCCGAGATCGTGATCTACCTGGAGGACCCGGACGTGAACAGGCTGGCCACCACCGGCGGGAAGAGGCGGGTGGCCATCGAATGCGCCGACCGGGCCGGCGCCCTCGTCTTCACCACGACCGAGCGCTGGCCGTTCAGCGACACCGACGGCGGCGTCTTCGACCCGCACGTGCACGTGCCGGTGGACCCGACGCTGTTGGGGTCGGTATCCCGGTGCCGCCTGAAGGGGACGGATCCGACGCTCGAGGGCGGACGGCCTACGCGGCGTTGACCGCAGTCGCGATCTCGCGATAGGCCGCCGCCGGGTCAGCGGAGCCGAAGATCGACGAGCCCGCCACGAACAGGGTGGCCCCGGCGTGGCGGGTGGCCTCCGCGGTGGCCGCGTCGATGCCGCCGTCCACCTCTATCGGGACGTCCGGGCCGAGCAGCTCGCGCAGCCGGGAGACCTTGACGGTGGAGCTCTCGATGTAGGGCTGGCCACCCCAGCCCGGGTTCACCGTCATGCAGAGCACGTGGTCGAGCTCGGCCGCGAGGCCGGACACCACCTCGGGCGGGGTGGCGGGGTTGAGGGCCAGCCCCGCGTCGAGGCCGGCGGCGCGCACGGCCTGGAGCGCGTAGTGCACGTGCGGCGTGGCCTCCCAGTGCACGATCAGCGTGTCCGCGCCCGCCGCGGCGAAGTCCTCGATGCGGCGCTCGGGGCGCTCGACCATGAGGTGCACGTCGAGCACGCCGCCGCGGTCGTGCACGAGGTCACGAAGCGCGTCCACGATCAGCGCCCCTACCGAGATCGGCGGCACGAAGTGGCCGTCCATCACGTCCACGTGGATCACGCGCGCGCCCGCGTCCATCACCTCCTCGACCTGCTCGCCGAGGCGGGCGAAGTCGGAGGCCAGGATCGAGGGGGCCACACGGACGTCCTGTAACAGCGCGGAGCGCAAGGCGGGGCGACGGTACCACGCCGCCCGGCCTTGCCCTCCAGCCCGGCCGCCTAACTCGAGGACGGGTTCTCGGTCCGGTTCTCGTCCTGGTCCTCGACCTGGTCGAGCGAGGTGATGTCGCGGCGGATCACCAGCTCGCAGTCGGTGTCGACCTGGTCGAACTGGTCGGCGATCACGCGATCGCGGCCCTCGCCGCAGTGCACGAGGTCCACTTCGCCGTCGCGCACGCGGAAGCGGTCCGCGCCGCCCCCGCCGCTGAGCGTGTCGCCCTCGGTGTCGCCGATCGCGGCCACGTCCACGCGCGCGAGCGCCCAGAGCACGTCCGGACCGGCGCCGCCGTCGGACGTGTCGCGACCCGGGTTGGCGAAGATCTTGTCCGCCCCGCGGCCGCCGTTTTGGACGTCGTCGCCCTGGCCACCCGACATGAAATCGCGGCCGAGGCCGCCGTTCGCCACGTCGTTGCCGAGGCCGCCGTGCAGGCGCTCGCAGCGGAAGCGACGGAAGCCGAAGCCGGGACCTCCCTCGATCGTGTCGTCGCCCAGCCCGCCGAGGATGCGGTCGCAGCCCCGGTCTCCGTTGAGGACGTCGTTGTCGGGACCACCGACGACCTGATCTCGGCCGCGGCCGGCGTGCACGGTGTCCCTGCCCGCACCGCCGCGCACGAGGTCGGCGCCGGCCAGGGCGCTGACCGTGTCGTCACCGCCGCGGGCGAGGATGCGGTCGCTCTGGCTCGTCCCGATCAACGCGTTGGAGCTCGCATCACCGACGATGCGCGCTGCCATCGCCACTGCGGCCGCGATGAGCGAGAGCGCCGCGGCCATGGCCAGGGCCATCAGAATCCGATTGCTACGCTGCCTCACGGGGCATCCTCCTTGGTCGGTGGGTGCCCCTGTAACCGTGTTGGGGGACGCGAGTTGCGCTCTGCTCAGGCCCGCGCGGCCTGCTTCGCGTGCGCCCGGATCTCGGACAGGATGCGCTCGAGGCGCGGCTCCGTGTCGTTGTCGACGAACGTCATCGCCGCGGCGACCGCGGGGTGGACGTTCGCGATCTCGGCGTGCAGCGCGTGCGCGACCGCCCGGTAGGCGGGATGGCCCTCGCGCCCGGAGCGAAGCTCGATCAGGTGCATGGCCTCGCGGGCGTTCATGTCGAGGATGTAGCGGATGCGGTAGCCGAGCGCGAGCGCGTAGGGGGCGAGCTCGGGACGGCCGAGCTCGACGATGCGCGCGTGCTCTTCCCGCGAGCGCTCGAGGCCGGCCCGGTACAGGTCGCCGACACCCGCCTCGTCGAGCTCCGCGGGCACGCCCGCGCCGAGCTCCGGCCCGAGCGTCTGCCACTGCACCGTCAGCAGGCGGTGGCGCTGGAGGTCGCGGAAGGCCCCGTAGTCGGACACCACCTCGAAGCGGTAGGAGAGCGCCTCGAAGCCGCGTCCGGGGCGGTGACGGCGGTTGCGGCGCTCGCCGACGAGCTCCGCCAGCATCGCCGCGCGCTCGTCCGGCGGCAGGTTGTGCAGCGCGGCGCGCGCCTCGTCCTCGGAGACCGCGGCCGACTCGAACAGCAGCGCCGCCAGCAGCTCCTCCTCGCTGCCCCGAACGGACAGCAGCCGCACGGCCGGGCCGGCCTCGTCCTCGCCGCCGCGGGCACGGTCGAGCCCGAGCCGCGCCGCCCAGCGGTCGGCGGCCGCCTCGCGCTGCTCCATGTACTCGATCCACTCGCCACCGCGGTCGGGCCGCTCCACGCGCGCCACGAAGCTCGGCACCACGGCCTTGAGCTCGTTCAGGATCATGCCCGCGTACTCGCGCGCCTCGGGCAGCGGCGAGGCCGACAGCCGCAGCAGCAGCTGCTCGTAGGCCTGGCCCGACGCGAAGATCCCCACGTGCGACAGCGAGGCTGCCGGCAGCAGACCGCGCAGCAGGTCGAGTGCCTTGGCGCGGATCGAGCGCATGTGCGCCGCCTCGGGCTCGCCGTCGGCGCGCGGGAAGCGCTCGGCGGCCCACGCCTCCACGCGCGGGAGCGCTTCCGAATAAGCACCGAAGAGCGAGTCCATCGCCGCCTCGTACTCCGGGCCCAGGTCCGGGTGGCGCCAGTAGCGGTAGCCGAGGCCGTCGCCCATCGGGGCGTCGTAGGCCATGTAGCGGGTTGACTGCTCCAGGTAGGCCGCGAGCCGGCCGCGCTGAAGCAGCTTCGTCATCACGTTGGAGACCCACTCGACGGCGATGTGCGCGCCACCGAGCTGCGCCACCGAGTCGTCGCCGTAGCCGATGAAGATGCGCTCGTAGAGCTTGCGGGCGCGCTCGCCCTCCTCGCCGTCGAAGGTGGCTCCCGGCACGGCGTCCGCGGCGAGCTCCTCCAGGTAGAGCCGCCGCAGCGTGCCCTGGGAGCGCGAGTAGCGCGCGAATAGCGCGCCCTTCACGGTCTCCGGCAGGTTCACCAGCGCGAAGACCGGCCGCTCGAGGTTGGTGAAATGAGGCGCGAGGAGCGCCCGCTCCTCGTCTGTGAAGGTCTCGATTGGGTAGTCCATCAGGCCGCGCGCCCACCTTAGCGGCGCGGTCGGCGGGGCGTTACTGGGTGGGTTTCTCGGGGGGTGATCCGATCTACGACACGTATGCGGTTCCAGATCGGATCACATGCCGACCGCCAATGCCCGTCTTTCACGCCAGCCGGTACTCCAGCACGCATTCGAGCCGCGCGCTGGTCTCGTCCACCGGGACCGCCTTGTCGAGGCGCATCTCGATGCGGCGGCCGTCCACGATGAGGGTGGCCACCTGATTGTCGAACCAGGGACCGTCGCCGATCATGCGCCAGCCGATGCCGGGGTCGCGCACTCCGGCGAGATGGGCGAGGCCGCGCAT